>Ga0179587_10000437_pt1 | contig 17279 bp, 13 predicted proteins | sample CZODoug2_1_08_16_FD_185932 | JGI IMG/M metagenome (GOLD analysis project Ga0179587, IMG submission 185932) | Vadose zone soil fungal communities from Angelo Coast Range Reserve, California, USA - CZODoug2_1_08_16fungal | ecosystem: Environmental > Terrestrial > Soil > Vadose zone | place: USA...
TCTCCTGCTCTCCATGATGGTGAATTCCGGTCCGCGCTCCCGGTTCGACCTCGAACAAGCCGCCCCAGATGGCAAAAGCAATGCCCAGCGCCGGTGCGATAGCCTCGCGACGTTCGGAGCCCGGCGTCTGCGCGGTTCCGAAGTCGAATTCAGGTGGGCTGACGATGTGGATTGCAGCAGGAGAGCTCATGGTGTCCCCAATCAATTTGGATCTTCAACCGGGGAGTTAAGCAGCGCCTGATAAGAGGGCGACTAAATTGGAGTTTATAGAGTTCACTTCCGATTGAGCCGACATTCTCCGGAACAAGGGAAATGGTGCCGGCTTTTTCAATTCGATCGTTTAAATGGTGTCATTGCTCCAAGGAGCGCTGGATGGAGGCCTGAGCCGATGGCACGAAACGGCGCTTGGCCATGTCGATCGCTTGCTGCCCTAGCACCATTCCGAGCAGGCCGACGAGGGCGATCATTGGCGGCGCCGGAGAGCGGACATTGACGAGGCCATAGGCCGCGCCCACCACCAGTCCCATGAATAGGGATACGAGATACCCAGTCATCACCGCCTTCCTATTGCTGCGGCTGCAATACGACCCGACCAGCAGAGCCGGCAGCGACGTTGCGAAAAGCCTTCTGCGCGTCGCCAAGGCCGAAGGTTTCCGAAATCGGCGCGGCGCGGTAGTCTCCAGCCTCAAATCTCGGCGTCAGCGCCTCCAGCACTGCGGCCGAGGCCGTGAGGTCGTATTTCAGCGTGTCCACACCGTAGAGGCGGCTTTCGTTGTGATAGAAATCGGCGAGGTCGAAGCTCACCTCGCGCCGGCCAGTTGCGGCGATCTCGACCAGCCGACCGCGTACCGCCAAGCTGTCGACGGCGTTTCGGAACATGACGCCGCCGACGAGATCGAATACAACATCGGCTCCCTTGCCGTCGGTCGTCGCACGCACTTCGGCCGGCAGATCCTCTGCGCCCACGATCAGTTTATCGGCGATACCAAGGATCGGTGCGTCCGGATGCGGCGCATGCAGGTCGGCACCTATCACGCGGGCGCCGATACGCCGGGCAATCTGCGCCGCGGCGCCACCAACACCACCCGCGGCGCCAATCAGCAGAACTGTCTCACCGGCGCTGAGTCCTGCCGCTTCGAGGCCGCGCCAGGCGGCCATGTAGTTAACCCCGACCGACGCCGCCTGGTCGAAGCTGAGGGTGTCGGGCTTCCTGCGCAGACTCGCCACCGGCACGGCGATCATCTCCGCGTGGGTGCCGTCGCGAGTAAAGCCGGTATCCCCGCCGGTGCCCCAGACCAGAGCCCCGATCCACTCGGCCGGCCCCGCCTCGACCACGCCGGCGAAATCACGGCCGGGGGTGCGCGGCAGCGTCGTCTGCTTCATGGCCCCAGCGACATTCTTGACGTCGCTTGGATTGATCGAGGCCGCCATGGTCCGTACCAACGCCGTCGTCTCGCCGATGGCCGGAATCGCTATCTCCGCCACTTCAAGAACCGAGGGATCGCCGAAGGTCTTGAACCGTATTGCACGCATGACTTGTTTCTTTCTGATGTTTGATTCCGCCGCGCATTAGTCTCTTCGTCGATTTAACCTCGGCTGTGGAGGGCATGACAGGCATCAAAGCGAATAGCGGCTGACCGACGCGCACAGCGAGATTCTGATCCGGCCCTCGCGCAGCTCATTCGGCGGGCGCGGGCCTTGCGTGATTGGGTACCGCCCGCTTCTGTTCACCGAACAGCCAGGTCTGAAGGCGATCGAGATAGATATAGACGACCGGAGTCGTGTAAAGCGTGAGCACCTGCGACACGGCGAGACCGCCGACGATGGCGTAGCCCAGCGGCTGGCGAATCTCCGATCCAACGCCGGTGCCGAGCATCATCGGAACACCGCCAAGCAGCGCCGCCATGGTGGTCATCAGGATTGGCCTGAAGCGCATGATGCAGGCTTGATAAATGGATTGTTCGGCCGTCAAGCCCTGCTCATGCTCGACATGCTGGGCAAAGTCGACCAGCATGATGCCGTTCTTCTTAACGATACCAATGAGCAGTATGATGCCTACGATCGCGATCACGCTGAGATCGTAGTGAACCGCCATCAGCAGCAGCAACGCGCCCAATCCGGCAGAGGGCAGCGTGGAGATGATGGTGATCGGGTGAATGAGGCTTTCGTAGAGAACGCCGAGGATGAGGTAGATGACGAAGAGCGCAGCGATGACGAGAACTGACGTGCTCGACAGCGCGTCGCCGAACGCCTGGGCGTTGCCTTGGAAGCTGGTCTGAAGCGAGAGCGGCTTGCCGAGCTGCTTCTCGATCTGTTGGATGGCGGTGACGGCCTGTCCAATCGCGGTGCCCGGCAGTAGGTTGAAGGAGATCGTCACCGAAGGAAACTGGCCCTGATGGTTGACCACCAGCGGCGCGACTTTCACCACCGAATCGACCAGTGTCGTTAACGGCACCTGCTGGCCACTCGACGATTTGACATAGATGCCGTTGAGCGCCTCGGGTGAGTACTGGAACTTGGGGTCAACCTCCATGACAACATGATACTGGTTCAAGGTCGTGTACATGGTCGAGACGATTCGCTGGCCAAAGGCGTCGTCGAGCGTGTTGTCGATCGTGTAGGGCAAGATGCCGTAGGTCGACGCGACCTCTCGCTTGATCGTGATGTCGAGGAGCGGCCCCGCATTGAGCTGATCGGTAGCGACGTCGGTGACGCCGGGGATGCCCTTGATTTTGTCGAGGAACAGCCCTGCCCAATGATTGAGCTCGCCGGGATCGGCGTCGTTGAGAGTGTACTGATACATCGTCTTCGCCACGCGCCCGCCGATGGTGATGTCCTGCGCGGCCTGCATATAGAGCGTGATCCCCTGGATCTTGGCGAGGTTAGTCCGCAATCGTGCAAGCACTTCGTTCATGCTGCCGCGCTGGCTCTTCGGCTTCAGCGCGATGTAAACGCGGCCATCGTTGACCGTTGTATTGCCGCCGCCGGCGCCGACGGCGGCGCCGACCGAAGCGACCGCCGGGTCCCGCGTCAGAGCGTTGAGCAGGGCTTGCTGGCGCTCGGCCATGGCCTGAAAGGAGATGTCCTGCGCCGCCTCGGAGAGGCCGATGATCAGTCCGGTGTCCTGTTCCGGAAAGAAGCCCTTGGGGATCACCATGTAGAGATATCCGGTCAGCGCAATGGTGCCGAGCATCGTCATCAATGTAATGAAGCGGTGCCGCAGCACGATCTTGAGGCCGGCCTCATAGAAATTGAGCAGCCCATCAAAGCCGCGTTCGGACAACCGGTAGATCCATCCATGCTCCTTGCTCTCCGGCTTGAGCAGGCGCGAGCACATCATCGGGGTGAGCGTCAGCGATATCACCAGCGACAGCACCAGGGAAACGCTGACGGTAACGGCAAATTCGCGGAGCAATAGTCCGACATATCCGCCCATCAGGAACAACGGAATGAACACGGCGATCAGCGATAGCGTAATCGACACAATGGTGAAGCCGATCTCACCGGCACCTTTCAGCGACGCTTCGAACGGCGAGGCACCGTCCTCCATGTGCCGAACGATGTTCTCGATCACGACGACGGCGTCGTCGACCACGAAGCCGACCGCGATCGACAAAGCCATCAGCGAGAGATTGTCTAGACTGTAGCCAAGCTCGTAGAGTATCGCGAGGGTACCGATCAGCGACAGTGGGACGGTGACGGCCGGAATAACGGTAGCCCAGAAATTGCGCAGGAAGATGAAGATCACCATCACCACCAGCGCGATCGTTAGCATCAACGTGAACTGCACGTCGCTGACCGAGGCGCGGATCGTCTCGGTGCGGTCGGAGATGATATTGACCTTGACCGCAGGCGGGATCGAGGCCTGAAGTACCGGCATCATCGCCTTTATCCGGTTCACTGTACCGATGACGTTGGCGCCGGGCTGGCGCTGGATCGCCAGGATCACCGCCCGTTTCTGGTTGAACCAGCCCGCGATCAGATCATTCTCCGGCGCACTGATGGCTCGGCCGACATCGCGTATACGCACTGGTGATCCGTTGCGGTAGGCGATCACCAGGTTGGCGTAATCGTCGGCCTTCAGCAGTTGATCGTTGGTGTTGAGCGTATAGGTCTGGCGCGGACTGTTGAGCGTGCCTTTTGCCAGATCGACATTCGCCTGGCCAAGCGCGGTCCGCACGTCTTCAAGATTGATGCCGCGGGCCGCCAGAGCTTCCGGATCGAGTTGCACGCGAATGGCTGGCTTCTGCTGGCCGCCGATGCCCACGAGACCGACGCCGGAGATCTGCGATATCTTTTGCAGCAGAATATTTTCTGCATAGGCGTCAACCGTGGTCAGCGGCAGCGTATCCGAGGTCAGGCCGAGCACCAGGATCGGGGTGTCAGCCGGATTGACTTTCCGGATCGTCGGCGGATAAGGCATGCCCACCGGCAGATACGGGGTCGCAGCATTGATCGCCGACAGCGTGTCGCTCACCGTTCCATCGATTTGGCGGTTCAAATCAAACTGGAGGGTGATCTGGGTGTAGCCGAGCGCGCTCGCCGACGTCATCTGGGTGAGGCCCGGGATCTCGCCGAACTGCAATTCGAGGGGCGTCGCCACCGAAGACGCCATGGTCTGCGGATCGGCGCCGGGCAACTGGGCCGTGATCTGAAGGGTCGGGTAATTGACGTTCGGCAAGGCCGCCACCGGCAGGAGCGGATAGGCGACCAGTCCGCCGACCAGGAGTCCAACCATCAGCAGGGCGGTGGCAATCGGCCGATGGATAAATGGCGCGGATATGTTCATGGGATGGGTGCCTGTTGCGCGCTTTGTGCGATGGCTTCTCGTGCTGCCTGGCCGTGCAGTATTGTGACTCTCGTCCCGGGCTGCAGCTTGTATTGTCCGTCGACCACCACCTGCTCGTTGGCCTTGAGACCAGAATCGATGAGGGTCTGGCCGCCGCTGATCTGCGCAACCTTCACCGGCCGGGCCTCCACCGTGCTGTCTGGATTGACGACGTAGACGTAGGCTCCATTAGGACCCTGCTGCACGGCCGATGCAGCAACGGTGAGGCCATTGTGTCTCGTATCGACGAGCAGTCGCGCGTTGACGAGTTCGCCTGGCCACAGCTTGTGGGCCTTGTTGGCAAAATTCGCCTTGAGCTGGATCGAGCCTGTTGTCTGCAGGATCTCGTTGTTGACGAGGCCGAGCACGCCCTGGTCGAGGAGGGTCGTATCGTCCTGGCTATAGGCGAGAACCTCGAGCGGCGTCTTTGTCGTTTGCTGTTGTTGCTGGATTTGCGGCAGATTCGTCTCCGGGAGAGTGAAGATCAGCGAAATCGGATTGATCTGGGTGACGACGACGAGGCCGTTCGTCGTTGATGGGCTGATGATGTTTCCCACGTCAATCTGACGAATCCCGACCACGCCATCGATGGGCGATGTCAGGCGCGTGAAGCTGAGTTGCACCTTCGCGGCGTCGATCAGCGCCTGGTCGGCCTTGATCGCCGCCTGCAGCTGCCCGACTTGCGCCTTTTGGGTCTCGAGCAATTGCGGCGTAGCCCAGCCCTTCTCTCCCAACGTGGTGTAGCGCGTGAGATTAGCCTGGGCATTGATGAGCTGTGCCTGATCGCGTTCCAGGTTTCCGGTGTACTGGTCGATCAACGCCTGATAGGGGCGGGGATCGATCTGCGCGAGCAGGTCACCGGCATGTACCGTCTGGCCTTCGGTGAAGTTGATGCTGATGAGCTGGCCCTGGATCTGGGCGCGCACGACGTCGGTGTTGTAGGCAATCACGGTGCCGACGCCATTGAGATAGATCGGCACGTCATGTTGGGCCACCACTCCGGCGACGATCGGCGCGACGGGTGGCGGAGCGGGCGCGGCCGTCGCCTTCTCCAGCGGGCGCTGATGCGTGAAGTACAGACCGCCGGCCGCAATTGCGGCAACCAGTAAGGCAGCGGTGATGATTACTCTCTTTTTCATGGCCCCTCTCGCTCGCAGGTGAAAATAAGCCTAGCCGCCCGGAATGATCGCCGGGCTCGTCGTCGTGCTGGTCAGACCCGGCACAGTGCTTCCCGTCGTCGTGGATGAAGGGGCGAGCGGAGCTGCAACAACAGGCATCGTTGGCGCCGCTGAAATCCCCAGCGAACTCGTTGTCGGCTGCACGCCTATCGTCGGTATTGCTGCGGCGGAACTGATCCCAAGGTTGCCTATCTCGGTAGACCCCAGCGGAATCCCGGTTCGAGCGGCTCCGCCAAGCGTGGTCGGTGACGTCGACGAGGGAGTCGACGAAGAGGCGATGCTGCTTGAGCCCGAGCCGCACATTCCCGACATGCCCGAGGTTGTCGACATTCCCGACGTCGCCGACATCCCCGATGACGTCGACATTCCCGATGTCGCCGCCGTCGCAGGAGCCGCAGTTCCCATTGCCATTCCGCCGCCGTCGTAGGTTGCGGTGGATCCGTACATTCCCGATGGCGAAGTCCCCAAGGTCGAGCATGACGCACCGCTGCCCGACATCGAAACCGTGCCCGTTACGAGGGGGGCTGGACTGACTCCGGGGGATGCGATCTCAGTAGAGCCAAAAGGGATACCGGTCGGGGAAACTGTCGAGCCCGTTGTAATGCCCAGCGGCGAGGTTGCGCCAATGGTGGGTGTCGGACTGACCATCCCGCTCACCTGCGCGTTGGCCGCGTTGCAGATGACGGGCGCTGCCAGGATCGCGGTAATCAACGCGACCCTCAGTCGCATTCTCCGCTTTGCAATGAACTCGTCTGGTGCACGGTTTTCGGACATCGGTCAATCACTCAGTCGTGGAAGTTTCGAAAGATCAGCAGCGGCAGATGTTCAAATTGTTATCCAGCGCCTTGTCCCGCTTCGTCTGCCCTGCATCGAACCTCGAAAGTCTTCTTTGCTCAGCGCGGTTCGCTGCAGAATGCGGAAGGAAATCTTCGGCCCGCGGCTGAACCTGAACGATGGTCGGCGCGGCTGCAGGCGGTGGAGCTGTTTCGAGTGGGCCGGCCTCGGCAGCCATGCTGCTTGTAATCAGCATGCTCGCGAGGATCGATGTAGCGAGAAGGACACGCATGGGGCAACTCGTTCTGCGGTTATGTCTCTTCGCCGGAAAGTGGGCCGCTCGCTCCGCCTGTTCAATTAAATACGCGTTTATTGTCCTGACCCCGATGAAGTCGCATTTCGACGCAACGTGCGTGACACAATTGCGGGCGCTCCTGGTGTTTAACAATACTTTTAATTGAGCAGGCCGCGCTCACTCCCGATGTCTCTCAGATCATCTTTGATGGATACATCGGAAAACATCGCGATCATGGAGAGCTCGATGAGCAAAGACGATGTCGTAGGCGTCGGCGATTACGAGGGCGCTGCCGCAGGGTGGGGTGCTCTCAAAGCCGTCGCAGATGCCGTCCGTAGTCAGAAGGCCGTCGTCAAGGAGACGCACGGCCTGCTGACCATGAACCAGCCGCACGGATTCGATTGCCCGGGCTGTGCCTGGCCCGATCCGAAGCACACTTCGTCGTTCGAGTTCTGCGAGAACGGGGCTAAAGCCGTTTCATGGGAGGCGACGGCCAAACGGACGACGCCGGAATTCTTTGCCGCGCATATGGTCAGCGAACTCTGGAAATGGAGCGACTTCGACCTTGAGAATGAGGGCCGTCTCACGCATCCCATGGCCTACGACTGGGCGACCGATCGATACCTCCCGATTTCATGGGACGAGGCGCTGGCGAGGATAGCCACGGCGCTCCGCGCATTGCCGCATCCCGATATGGCCGAGTTTTACACGTCGGGCCGGGCGTCCAATGAGGCAGCGTTCCTCTATCAGTTGTTCGCACGGGAATACGGAACCAACAATTTTCCCGATTGCTCGAACATGTGCCACGAGGCGACGAGCGTCGGCCTGCCGGAGTCAATTGGTGTCGGCAAGGGAACCGTGACGCTCGAGGATTTCGACCATTGCGACGCGCTTTTCTGCATCGGCCACAATCCCGGGACCAACCATCCCCGCATGCTGACGACCCTGCGCGAGGTTTCCAAGCGAGGCGTGCCGATTATCGTCTTCAACCCGCTGCGCGAGCGCGGGCTGGAGCGCTTCACCTCGCCGCAGCACCCGGTCGAGATGTTGACACTGAGCTCGACGCCGATCGCCTCTACCTATTATCTGGTAAAGGTCGGCGGCGACATCGCATTGCTGAAGGGGATGATGAAGACCGTCGTGGCCCTTGATGCAAAGAGCCTCGCCGAAGGCGGCCCCGGCGTTCTCGACCGTGAATTCATCGCGCAGCACACGACCGGAATCGATGAATTGCTGGCTGACCTTGACGCCACTTCCTGGGACGAGATCGAGGCGGCCTCGGGTCTGTCGCGTTCAGATATCGAGTTCGCCGGCAACATCTACGCGAAGGCGAAGCGGGTCATCATCAATTACGGCATGGGGATCACCCAGCATCGTCACGGCACCGGCAATGTGCAGCAGATCGCCAATTTGTTGATGCTTCGCGGCAATATTGGGCGCCAGGGCGCGGGCATCTCGCCGCTTCGCGGCCACTCGAATGTGCAAGGAGACCGCACGGTAGGCATTACCGAGGTTCCGAGTGACGAGCTTCTGAACGCAATAGCCCGCGTGTTCGGGTTCGATCCACCGCGGCACAAGGGCCATAACGCGATCGAAGCCGTCGAGGCGATCCGGGATGGACGCTCGAAGGCCCTGGTCTGTCTCGGGGGCAACCTTGCCGTCGCGATGTCCGATCCGGAAGTCACGTTCAAGGCGATGCGTAACCTCGACCTCGCGGTGCACATCGCCACCAAGCTCAATCGCTCGCATTTGCTGCTCGCGAAGCAATCCTTCATCCTTCCCTGTCTTGGACGTACCGAGATCGATATTCAGGCGAGCGGCCCGCAGTCGGTCACCGTGGAAGATTCGATGTCGATGGTCCACGCCTCACGTGGGGGCCTGAAACCCGCGTCCGAGCGGCTGAAATCTGAACCCGCCATCATCGCAGGGTTGGCGCTGGCCACTCTGCCGGACACCCGGGTCGGCTGGGCAGAATTGATCGCCGATTATGGCAAAATCCGCGACTGCATCGAGGCGGTGTATCCGGACTTCGCAGACTTCAACGCTCGCATCAAGAAGCCGGGTGGATTTCGGCTCTATGTTGCCGCATCGGAGCGCGAGTGGCTGACACCGACGAAGAGAGCCAACTTCCTGGTCTATCCCGGGGTTGACGAGGATCCTCGCGTCGCGGATCGGGAAGCTCTCACGCTCACGACGATCAGAAGTCATGATCAGTACAACACGACGATCTACGGCATGAATGATCGCTATCGCGGAATTGCCGGGCGCCGTGACGTCGTGTTCGTCAACGAGCGCGACCTCGCCAGCCGCGGCCTCAAGCACGGTGATCTCGTCGACATTACTGTGGTGCCCGACGTGGGATCGAAGCAGAACGAGCGGGTGATGCGCAACCTGGCGGCGGTCGCCTATAATATCGCGCAGGGCTCGATCGCGACCTATTATCCGGAGGCGAACGTCCTGGTGGCGCTCGATCATTACGACACAAAATCGGGAACACCCTCCTACAAATCGACTCCGGTTCTGCTGCATGCCTCGCCGAGCCACGAAGTGTTGCGCCGATTGCTCGAGACCGTTAGCAAGTAAAGAGGAATTTGCAATGATTGCGTAGGCCGACGGACGAGACCGCGCTGCATGAAATGTCGGTTCGTGAAAGCTAAGCGGGCCCGATCACTGCTTAGCAGCCCTACTTTGCGGTCTGCGGATCGGATCGCGGTTTAGGCGTCCGAGATCGCCAACATCGCCGCCGGCGCTGACGAGGCGCGGGCCTTCGCCGCTTTCCGCACTTTCTCGAAGGCACGCGCCTCGATTTGCCGGATGCGCTCGCGTGACACCTTGAACTCTGTCGAAATCTCTTCAAGCGTGGGCGGTTCGTCGGCCAAGAAGCGTGCCTCGAAGATGCTGCGCTCGCGTCCGTCAAGTACATCGATTGCGGCGATCAGCGCCTTGCGCTGGCGTTCGCGCTCATCCTGTTCAACGACAATGGCTTCCGGCGAGGGAGACTGATCAACGAGATAGTCCTGCCATTCGGCCGCGTCGCCGTCATCATGAACCGGCACATTGATCGATTTGTCTCCGCCGAGGCGTCGGTTCATGTCGATGACGTCCTGGCTTGTGACGTCAAGGCTCTGTGCGATCGAAGCGACCTGGTCGGGACGCAGGTCGCCGCTTTCGAATGCCGCGATCCTGTTTTTCGCCGAACGCAGTTTGAAAAAGAGCTTCTTCTGGTTTGCGGTTGTGCCGATCTTCACGAGTGACCACGAGCGCAGAATATAGTCCTGGATGCAAGCTTTGATCCACCACATCGCGTAGGTCGCGAAGCGAAAGCCCTTTTCCGGCTCGAAGCGGTTCAATGCCTGCATCAGGCCGACATTGCCTTCGGAAATCATTTCCGAAACGGGCAGGCCGTAGCCGCGGTATCCCATGGCGATTTTGGCGGCGAGACGCAGATGGCTCGTGACAAGCTCGTCCGCCGCTTCTCGGTCGCCGAACTCGCGCCAACGCTTGGCGAGCTCGAACTCTCGATTCCTCTCGAGCATCGCGAAACGACCGATGTCGGAGAGATACCCTTTGCCGCGTCCAGCTCGAGCAAACGCAGGTTGACGCTGGGTTCGAACGGTGAGACCCGCGAACTGTCCTTCGATGCCCATGTTAATCGCTCCGTCGTGAGAACCTTGGATATCTTCCACCGCTCGAAATTCGAGTGGCACACAGGAGAATAAGCGCAGCGCGCCGAGGAGCCATTAAATTGGCGTTTAGGACATTAAATTCGAATTCAATCAGAAATCGACCGTCACGCGAGCAGGCTTGGCTGAGCAGCCGCTCGGCTTGCTGCAAAGGCAAATGAGCTCACATGGAATTCAACTTTCCAGGTGAGCTCATTGAAGCCGCGAAAGTCGTGTCTCGCGGCAATCGGATCGGGCCGGTACTCAGTAGGTGCAGGTGTAGGGCGGGATGTTGGAGGTGTAATACGGACAATCGAGGCCGTAGTCGTAAATGCCACGCGCCCCGAAATGTCGTCTCGCAACGCCGAAGTGATCGCGGCCGATTCCGGCGATGTGACCCATGCCGGCACCACCGATGTGGGCTTCGCCCAAGTCACCCATGTGGGCTACGCCAAAACCCCCCATGCGACCTCCGCCAATGCTACCCATGTGAGCTCCACCAAAGCCGCCCATGTGGCCTCCGCCAAAGCCGCCCATGTGGCCGCCACCGCCACCATGCCCGCCGCCGCCGCCGCCGCCGCGGGCTTGCGCACCCGTGGCAGCAAGGCTGCCGGCAAGCAGCGCGGTTGCCAAAACCATCATCCATCGTCCTTTCATGATCTTTCTCCATTCGAATGGGCGGACGTTCCGCCGCAGGACCTTCGTCGGATGCCGGCGCATCTCAGCGAACCAAGCGCCGACCTCGCGATAGGCTGGAAAGTGGGAGTTTTCGTCCGCCGTCCCTATTAAATTCGCTGTCAGTCTTCCGAATGAGTATTCGACACACACGGCGAACACGCTGATGCCGGCGCAAAGGTTCAGGAGCTCTCGGCGAGTGGTCTCCGAAGGCTAAATTCGTTGTTAGTTGAGAAAGTCGCCCATGCGACGACATCTAGTTCATGATGAAACCAGCCCAGCTCGCGGATCGCTAGATTTGGCGCCACAACGATCTCAGTTTCGGCGGTCGTTCGATCCTGGAAGACACCGCAGTGGCGCTTACCCATAACGATGGCACCCATGCGGTCATGATGACGACGCCGCAGGATCTGGAGGATCTTGCTGTGGGGTTCAGTTTGAGTGAGGAGATCATCAGCTCGACCGTGAAGCTGGATTCGCTCGAAGTCCTGCGTCTCTGCGATGGCATCGAACGGCGGATGTGGCTGAGCGGGCCCAAGGCCGATCGCCTAAAGGGAGCGATGGCGGCATATTGCGGACCGACGGGTTGCGGATTATGTGGCATCGAGTCGGTCGCGGAAGCCTCGCGTCCGGTCGCCCTTGTCGGAGCCGCAGGCATCACGGTTGCCGCCACAGCGGATTCGAAGTGTTCACGCGTCCTTACTGGATTCTGTTTGGAGCGATTGCCGACGCTTTGGGCAGGTAGGGGTTTAGCTGACGCAGGCCAGGCTTTGCGAAAGGTACTTGACCATGAAGATTGGAATCGTTGGTGCAGGAAAGGTCGGCAGCGCGTGTGCGCTCGCGGCCGTGGTTCGGGGGAGCGCCCGCAATATCGTTATCGTCGACAGGACCCGAAAACGCGCCAAGGCGGTCGCGACCGATCTCCTCTATGGATCGCCGCTTGGTCCAAAGACGGAAATCGTCGACGGGGATTATGACGATTTGGCGGATGCGGCGTTGGTCATGATTACCGCCGGCATCAACGAAAAAGCTGGCGGCGCCACCGATCGAAACGACCCCCAAGGTCGATTGCGGCTTCTGGAGACCAATGCCGAAATCTATCGCGAGATCGTTCCGAGCATCGTCGGCGTGGCGCCCCAGGTCGTCCTATTGGTTGTGACCGATCCACCGGATCCCCTCGCTGACATCGCCCGCATCAGCGCGGGGCATGATCGCGTCCTGAGTACGGGGACTTTCCTGGATAGTTTGCGTTTCCGCGTTCACCTGGCGCAGCATTTTGAGGTCGACGCCAATCAGGTCGAGGCCCAGGTTGTTGGAGAACACGGAGTGTCGCAGGTGTTCCTGTGGTCGAGCGCCCGCATTGCCGGTGTGCCGATCGGCGCGATCATCAGGGAGCGCGGCGAAACCCTCGAGAGGGTACGAGAGAAAATCGAAAGCAGCGTGCGCTACGCCAATATCACGATTATCGAAGGCAATGACGCGAGCCAGTTCGGCATTGGCATCGTATCGGCACGGATCGCAGAGATCGTTCTTCGCGACGAACGAGCGGTGCTGCCGATCGGAAGCTACAATGAAAAGTTCGGCGTGACGCTGTCACTTCCCAGCATCGTCGGTCGAAGTGGCGTGGTCCGGATCATGGAGCCCGAGATGTCACCCGAGGAGGAACAGGCGCTTAAGCGCAGCGCTGCCAGCTTGAAGAAATCCGAAGACGGGCTTTGAAAGCGGCAGGTTGACCAGCGAGACAAGAAAAAAGCCCGGCCTGCGCCGGGCTTTTTGTTATGCAGGTGGCATGAGGTCTGTTAGCTGCCCGGTTTTAGTGGAGAACCAGGGTGAGCCGATGATACGCGCCACACCGTGTCTCCGACATCGTCGGCGATCAGCAACGCGCCGGAGCGATCCATTGCCAGGCCAACCGGCCGTCCTCGCGCGTGACTGTTCGCATCGAGGAAACCTGTGACGACATCCTGTGCCGGGCCGCTCGGCATTCCGCCGCTGAATGGCACGAAGACAACCTTGTAGCCGTTAAGAGGCGTTCGATCCCAGCTGCCGTGTTCTCCGACGAAGGCACCGCCGCGGTAGTTGGCGGGAAGATCGGTACCGGAGGACATTGCCAATCCCAATGGGGCGACGTGAGAGCTCAGCGCGTAGTCCGGCGCGATCGCCGAGGCCACCAGGTCGGGCCGCTGCGGCATGATGCGAGGGTCCAGATGTTGGCCGTAATAGCTGTAGGGCCAGCCATAGAAGCCTCCGTCCCGTACCGAGGTCAGATAATCCGGAACCAGGTCGGGCCCGATCTCGTCACGTTCGTTGGCAATGGCCCAGAGCTTGCCGGTCTCAGGCTCCCATTGAAGCCCGGTCGGATTGCGCATTCCACCGGCGAAGATTCGGTGCGCGCCTGAGGCACGATCGACCTCCCAGATCGCGGCTCGCTCATATTCGGCCCCAATTCCGTTTTCGCCGATGTTGCTGTTCGACCCGACGCCGACATAGAGCTTGGAGCCGTCCGGACTGGCCAACAGAGCCTTTGTCCAGTGATGATCGATCGGCCCGCCAGGAAGATCAGTGAGCTTGGTGCCCGGCGCGGTGATGCTTGTCTGTCCGTCCTGATAGGGATAACGGACGATGGCATCGGTGTTTGCGACATAGAGATCGTGGCCAACCAGGGCGACGCCAAAGGGCGAGTTGAGGTGGTCCAGGAACACTGTACGCAGCTCCGGAACGCCGTTGCCACTGCGTATTAGCGTGATGCGGTTTGCGTCCTTGGCTTTGGCGCCGGCGAACCACTGTACCCAACCAGTGATGATGTCCTTGGGCCGGAAAATCGGCGCTTTTGGACCGTTGCTCTCAACGACAAGCACATCTCCGTTGGGCAAAACACAGAGGGACCGCGGATGTTCAAGGCCAGTCGCCAACGCCTGGACCTGCAATCCTTGTGGCACTGTGGGCGTTTCGTCGCCCCATCCGATGGCCTTTGCGATCCGGATCGGCGGAACCAAATACTGCTGCAGTGAGGGCAACACCGGATTGGCGCCGATCTGCTTTCCTGGATCGCCGCCATGATCGTCGCAGCCCACAAGCGCCAGGCTGGTGGCAGCGACAGACAGAACAACGACACCGCGCGCGAGTTTGCTCGGGCGTGCATTCCTAAAGCCGTGCATCATGATTATCCTCCAACACGATGGCGATTTGCCAGGGCCATTCCGACCCAGGCCGTCAACAGCAGAACGATGACAACGAGCGCGGACAGCGTAAGGCCGAGGGGCACGACGGCGGTGTAGCCGTCGCGGCTATGAACGAAAGCATTTGCCAGCGAGAGTAGTACGGCGATTGCGTAGCCAACCACGCGTGGCCAAGCTGGTCTCTCGATGGGTCTGTTGTCCGCAAAGTCGAACACGTAGGCGATCGCGGCCAGGCCCGCCATGACCAGACCCGCGACGATCAGCCAGATCGAGAACCTTTCCCACAGCACATCAGGGACGTGCCAATAAGCAAGATCGGTGACGAGAGCCCCCGTGAAATAGGCGGCCGAAAACGACACCAGCACGTTGTGGATCGGTCCTCGACGAGGCCTCCCAGTGGACTGGGTATTGAAAGTCGTTTCCGTGATCACAGCGTGCTTCATGCCTTGGTCCTCCTGATGAGCTGGCTACATTTGCTGGAGTCCGCCGGCAAAGCCGCGCGAAATCGCAAGTCCTGTTCTCACTTGAACTGCGGGATCACCGGGACGGTGATAAGCGGCGGTGGCAACGGCGCCATCCTAGAGGCGTTGCCGATACCGCTCGGATCGGCCAGCACGTTATTCAGTCCACCGACATTTGCTGGCCCCGGGGGGATGCCACTGATTGGTAGATTTCCTGCGCCCGCTTCGCCAGCCATCCGTGCAAATGAAGCCGTCGGCGCTGATAAAAGGATGAAGAATGCGAAGGCGATCCTCGCCGTTTTGGCGGACATGAGGAAACTCCATGATTTTAGGTGTCTGTATGACTAACTTCGATCTAGTCCACCCTGCTGTCGGTGCCATTAAATTCAATTTTAGAATTTGCACACTCGACGAGTTTCTCGGAGTTCTGCCACGTATTCCAAGCGGTCGGTAGAAAAAACAATTTAGCTTCCTGAAGCTCAATTTAGTGGGCTGAGCAGAGCTTTGGATTACCTCCGTGATAGCGCCTCTGAGCATTCAAGGCGGAGAGGGCGAGAAGTCGCCACCAATCGATTCACGGAAGAAGACAAGCCATGACCAAATTCAAGTTCCTCAGCGCGGCCGCCATTCTGTCGCTCACGTTCGTAACTCCGGTATTCGCGCAAGCGGCCATCCAGGAGCCTGGTATGTACGCGTTCTATTACCCCAACAACGATGTCCTGAATGGCGGCAGGCCCACGCCGGCGGCGGGCCTCGACGCGCGAACGTTGATGCGGTTGAACCGCCGCGCCGCGGGCTTCTCAAACTAGACTGGGATTGAGATGGCCGCATCGGCAGCGATGCGGCCTCTTCCACGTGCCGCGGCTTGCACTTATCCCCCGCCGCTAAACGAACTTTTAATGGTGATGGTTTGGTCGTCTCCTATCTGAGAAATGTTCGCACGACAAAGGAGACGGCCATGAACCTGACGGCAATCGCATCATACTCTGCGCTCGTGATCGATCACGATGAATGGATCAGCTGTTCCCACTGGGGCATGTTTCCGGTGCGACGAAAAGCCTCGAACTCGCACGGCGAGGCATGAGTTCAGGTTGGTTTTCCGAGGAAAAGCGCGCTGAATTTGCGGCCTACACTTTCGGGTCTGACCCGTCGGACGTTCGGCTTGATGAGCCTCCAGTACCGGTTTCCGGTCGCTGCTCGAACGCCAAGTGGAGTGCTCCGATTTTCACGGTCAAGAAAGTTGCGCATGACTTTGGAATCGCCTCAATGAACCAGATCACGAGCATGTCCCGACCCAGGTTCCTGCCTGACAACTTCATCCTCGCGCTGATAGGGACGCTCGTCCTGGCGAGCCTCCTACCATGCCGCGGCGCGGCGGCCGTAGTCGTGGATCATCTCACCATCATCGCCATCGCCTTGCTGTTTTTCCTGCACGGAGCAAAGCTGTCGCGTCAGGCCGTGATCGCGGGGGCAAGTCACTGGCGCCTGCATGCCCTGGTGCTCTTGACCACATTCGTCCTGTTTCCGCTGTTCGGTCTCGCCTTCGAACCGCTCCTGTTGCCGCTCGTGACGCCTGCGCTCTACGCCGGCATTCTGTTTCTCTGTACCCTGCCGTCCACGGTCCAATCCTCGATCGCCTTCACAGCCATCGCAAAGGGAAACGTTCCGGCGGCGGTCTGCAGCGCCTCGGCTTCAAGCATCATCGGCATCTTCGTCACGCCGATGGTGGTAAGCCTCGTGCTCTCGGGCCATCTCCGATCCGGCTCGGCTTGGCGCACCATCGGTGAAATCGTGCTGCAGCTGTTCGTGCCCTTCGTCTGTGGACAGCTAATCCGGCCGTTGATCGGCGGATGGATCGGACGCAATGAGAGCATCGTCAGCGCGGTCGACCGGGGCTCGATCCTGCTCATCGTCTATTCAGCCTTCAGCGCGGCAGTCGATGAAGGCCTGTGGCACCAGGTCCTGCCTTCAGCACTGATCGGGCTGCTGGTCGCCGACAGCGTCCTTCTCGCCGCGGCGCTGATTACCACGGTGTTGGTCAGCAAGGGGCTAGGCTTCGACCGCGCCGACCGCATGACAATCGTCTTTTGCGGTTCGAAGAAGAGCCTGTCTCAGGGCATCACTATGGCCAAGGTGATTTTCGCTTCGCACACCGTGGGTGCGGCCGTCCTCCCGCTCATGCTCTTCCATCAGATCCAGCTGATGGTCTGCGCGGCGCTGGCCCAAC
>Ga0179587_10000438_pt1 | contig 17265 bp, 16 predicted proteins | sample CZODoug2_1_08_16_FD_185932 | JGI IMG/M metagenome (GOLD analysis project Ga0179587, IMG submission 185932) | Vadose zone soil fungal communities from Angelo Coast Range Reserve, California, USA - CZODoug2_1_08_16fungal | ecosystem: Environmental > Terrestrial > Soil > Vadose zone | place: USA...
AGCGGCAGTGCTCGGCAAACAAGGTATCGGCATCAATCGATGCATCGTGGCTGTACAAAAACAGGAGTATCGAGTGACAGGGCTCGACTTCGGCCCACAAGTACTCGGGCTTCAATGACACCGAGGTAAGGAGGCTCGCCTGCGCCTCGGCATAGCGGTCCTGCCGGAAGCGCGCCATACCAAGATGATAGTGCGCGGCGGCGAAAGTGCCGTCGAGCCGAATTGCTCGCTGGAAACTCTTCACCGCGTCGTCGGGCCGCTTCGCGTGCAGCAATGCCATTCCAAGATTGCTGTGCGTTTCCGCGTCGCCGGGCAACAGGCGCGCCGAGTGCTGCATGGGCAGCAGCGCCTCCGAGTAGTTACCCGACCACCAGAGCAGAGCGCCGAGAGTCTTCCAGCCCGCTCCATTGCGTGGAAAAGCCGTAGTCAGTGTCCTGGCCAGAACCACCGCGTCGGGATACCGCTGCTGCGCGATCATGGCCTTCAGCGCATCGAACTGCCTGCGCTCGTCGCGCGGATTGCCGCGCCGCGATGACTTCGCCGTTTTCGGTGATGGCGCGGGTGTCGGTGATGGTCGCGGCGTCAAGCGACAGCCCCCGACTTCCGCGCCTCGGTCGGTTTGTCGCGCGTGGGCGGCAGCAACGTGCCGGCTTGCGGCACGCCGACGCCCGGTCGTGCCGGCGTCAATAAAAAGTGTATAGCGTCAAAGCGCCGCCGCAATTTCGACGCTTCTTCACCAGCAGGGCCCCCGGCCGCCGTTTCTAGCTCCAATTCCAATGCGGGATCCTCCAATTCTGCGCCGTACGGCCGATATCACCCTTGCGGGAAGGTCAGGGGGAGACCTTTGCAAGAGCGGTGCCAAATGCGGCAAATGTGACTGGATCCCGGAAATCCTCTACCCCCGGCCCAATGTTTCCTCAAGAACGGCCGGGTGTATCCGATAAACCTTCTGAGTGTGGTCACCGGCCCGCCTAACAGGGTGAAAGTGAACACAACGTGGGCCTAAGACGGGCCGGTGAATCAACAACTTTTAGGAGCCTTTACATGCCTTTAACATTAAATACCAACATCGACTCGCTGAATGCGCAGCGCAACCTGACGACTTCCAAGTCGACCTTGTCCCAGGCGCTGCAGCGTTTGTCCTCCGGTTTGAAGATCAACAGCGCCGCGGACGATGCCGCCGGCCTCGCGATCGCGACGAACTTCACCACGCAGATCAACGGCACCAACCAGGCCGTGAACAATGCCAATGACGCCGTATCGGAAGCTCAGACCGCGGGCGGTGCGTTGACGACCTTGACTGCCAACCTGCAGAGCATCCGCACCCTTGCGGTGGAAGCCGCCAACGGTTCGAACAGTTCGGCGGACCGCGCCGCGCTCGACCAGCAGGTGCAGCAGCAGATCTCGGAAATCACGCGTATTGCCGCGCAGACCAACTTCAACGGCGCGCGCGTCCTTGACGGCAGCGCGGGCGTGACGAACTACCAGGTCGGCGCCAACGTCGGCAGCACGATTTCGGTGAACCTGACGCAGGGCGTCCGGGCCGATCAAATCGGGCAGATTGCACAGGCTTCCACCACGGCGACCACCGCCGCACTGACTGGAAACCTGACCATCACGGTAGGCACGGGTACGGCCGTCACGGTCGGATCGAGCGTCGCCGGCTCGCAATCGGGCCAGACCGTCGGGTCCGCCTATTCGAAGGCGGCGGCCATCAATGCGGCGGGCATCGCCGGATTGACCGCGAGCGCGAACACGGCGGTGACCGAGACGACCGCGTTCTCGAACGTCGTCGCAGGCACGGGTGCCAGCACGTATGACTTGTCGATCAACGGCACCACCATCTATGGCGGCACGGGCAACATTGCGGCCGGCGTCACCTTGAAGGCTTCCGACGTCGCGGCGCAGATCAACCTCTACTCCTCACTGGATAGCGGCGTGACGGCATCGGTCTCGGGCGGCAAGCTCACCCTGACTGCCGCCGACGGCAGCGACATCAATGTGCAGCAGACGGTCGCGGGCGCCACGGTCACTGGTTCCGGCATCAACGTCAGCCTCGCGGGAACGAACGGCGCCACGGCCGGATCGCTGCCGACTGGATTGGTAAACTCGGGTAAGGTCACGTTGGAATCGAACGCCAACATCGGCATCGCGGGCACTGACGCGGCGGCGATCGGCCAGACCGCGGGCACCATCTCCTTGGGTGCGAACACGCTGGCCAATGCCAATGTGTTGACGGTCACGGGTGCGAACAACACGATCAACGCGGTTGACGCGGCACTAGCCTCGGTCAGTCAGTTGCAGAGTCAGTTGGGCGCCATCCAGAACCGCTTCACCTCGACCGTGCAGAACCTGCAGTCGACGGTGCAGAACCTGACGCAGTCGCGCAGCACGATTCAGGATGCGGACTTCGCGGCCGAAACGGCCAAGTTGACCCAGTCCAACGTGTTGCAACAGGCGGGCATCTCGGTGTTGGCGCAGGCCAACCAGCAGCCCCAGTTGATTCTCAAGCTTTTGCAATAACAGCCGATAGATAGTCTTAGAGTGATTCGAAGTCCACGGCCCGGGCGCGCAAGCGCCCGGGCTTTGGTCGCAATGACGCGAACGCAATGACGCGAGGAGCATTTCAGAAACAGTTGAAAAATTGATAGGTGTCATCATGGCTAACGACGCAGATTCGGTCAAAGCATCCACTACACCCCTCGTGCGGGGCGCCCCATCGCCGACGTCGGCAACGGCCAACCCGGCAAGCGGCAAGTTCTTGCCACCGGGCGGTCCTTCCAAGCCGGCACGGCCAGCGGACAACTCCGCGAAGCCGCCGCCCGATTTGCATGCGCTGGTCGCGCAATTGAACAAGCATCTCCAAAGCTCCGGTCGTCCCAACCACTACAAGCTCGACTCATCGTCGGGTCATCGGGTGATTCAGGAAATCAACCCCGATACCAAGCAGGTGGTGAGCGAAATTCCGGCCAGCGAATTCAAGGCGTTGGCCCAGTCACTTGGCATTTCCGGCCTGCTCCTCGACGCCCACGCGTAGGCATTGGACGAAGGGCGCGGCGAGACGGCGGCGGCCGGCCGCGAGATGGCACGGTACCTGGAGAGGGCACGGCGCCTGCGCGCCCGCCAAACCTGGTACGAGTCTTGCTCAAGTTGTGTCGAGCAGCGCCGATAAATTGATTAATCCGATGTCGGACCTAGGACCATCATGAGCACACCGATTTCTTCAGCCTCCACAGCGTCCTCGGCGGCGTCCCCGAGTACCGTTATTTCCTCTCAGGGCGTCGGTTCCGGACTCGACATAGCGGCCATCGTCACCTCGTTGACCACCGCCAAAGCGGCGCCGTTGACCAACGCCATCAACCGCAGCAACACCGCGCTGAATGCGCAGGTGTCGGCCTTCGGCACCTTCAACAGCGCGGTCGCGACGTTTCAAGCAACGTTGACCGCGCTGCAGGATCCGGCGCAGTTGGTCGGGAGAACCGCGACCTTGGGCGATGCCACCATCGCGACGGCTACGGCCACTTCGAGCGCCGTGACCGGCCAGTATTCGATCGCCGTGCAAAATCTGGCCACCGCGGCGAGTTTGAGCTCGGCGCCCAATTCCGCCGGCGCCACCGCCGTCGTCGGCACGGGGACACTGCAAATTTCCGTCGGTGGAGTCCTCGATTCCATCGCCATCGACAGTACCAGCAATACGCTTCAGGGCATTGCCGCCGCGATCAACAGTTCGGCGGGAAACCCCGGCGTCACCGCCAGCATTCTCACCACCACCGAAGGCGCTCGGCTGGTATTGACCGGCACCAAGACCGGTGGCGCGAACGGCATCCTGGTCACGCAATCGGGCGGCGACGGCGGATTGGCCTCGCTGGTCTACGACCCCGCGCACAGCCTCACGACACTCACGCAGACGCAGGCGGCGCTGGATGCGAATTTCACCGTTAACGGCTATGCCGCCGCCAGCGCCAGCAATCAGGTGACCTCGGTGATCAGCGGCGTGACGCTGAATCTGCTCAAAGCCAGTGCCGCAAGCGCTGCCACGCCTCCGGCACTGCCGACGTACACGCCGACCACCCTGACCATCGGCAACGACACGGCCGGCGCCCAGACGTCGATCGGCACCTTCGTGAGCGCGCTCAACGGTCTCCTGAGCAGCATCAAGAGTCTGGCGAGCTACGATCCGACGACTCAAACGGCGGGCCCGCTGCTCGGGAATGCGGCCGTACAGTCGTTCCAAAGCCAGCTGTACAAAATTCTCGGCCAGGTCAATGCCGGCATCACCAGCGGTCCGAATTCCCTCGCTGCGATCGGCATCGGCGCCAATGCGCAAGGCACCTACAGCAGCAATTCGGCGACCCTCGGCAACGCGTTGACGGGCAATCTGGACTCCGTCAGCAAACTCCTGAGCGGACCGAACGGCATCGCCACGAAGCTCAATACCTTCGTCACCCAGTACACGCAGGCGGGCGGGCTGCTCGATACGATCAGCAACGGCCTCAAGAGCAGCCTCACCAACAACGCGAAGCAACTGGCCGCTCTGAATGCCCGGATGGCGGTGTATTCGGCCACGCTGACCGCCGAATACAACGCCATGGACACCGCGGTGGCCTTGCTCAAGCAGACGCAGACCTACCTCACCCAGCAATTCAATCAGGGATCGACCACGGGTGGTACGTCGAGCAATTCCAGCCTGGGCAGCGGCACCACGAATACCGGCGGCTAAGGAAACCGATCATGATGCAATCCAACAGAGGCGCGGCTCAATACCGTTCGGTGCGCAGCCACGGCCTGGTGTCCGACACCAGTCCCACCCGACTCGTGCAGATCATGTTCGAGCACATATTGACCAACCTCGCGACCGCGCAGGGGTGCATGGCACGCATCGAGCGCAATCTTCCCTTGAGCGAAGTCACGCAAAAGCTCGCCGCCATGCGCAAGGCCATCCAGTTGATCGGGCAGTTGAACGTCACGCTCGACATGGAGCGCGGCGGCAAGATCGCCCAGGATCTGCGCGCACTGTACGAGTACATGCTGGTCAGGCTCACTCAAGCCAATGCCTACAATGACACGCACATCGTGAGCGAGGTGTCCAACCTGGTCCGCGAGATCAAGACCGGCTGGGACGGCATCGTGTCGGACGCGCGATGAAAGACGCCGGCCGGAACGCGGACCTGGCGCGCGCTCTCGCGCTGTCGCAGGAGCTGCTGGCGGTCGCCGAACAGGGCGACGTAAGGGCCGTGGCGGACCTCGACGCTGAACGGCTGCGGCTGCTACACTCGATGCGCCTGAATTTCACGAACATGCCTGCCGACGAGCGTCTGATGCTGCGGAAAATCAACGAGTTGAACGACGAGGCCATCGGACTCTTGGAGCACCGCAAGCGCCGTGCCGAACGGGAAATGGACATGGCGTCCACGGGCAGGCGGGCGGTGGCTGCGTATGGGAGCCATGCCTGAGTCATTTCTCGGCGATGGTCTGATATTCGAGGACTTGCTGCCGTTGGCTTGGAGTCCGGGACCCCTGGTCGAGGGGCCGGCCCTCGCCCGCATGAATGCCGACAACCATCAGCTTCTGGTCGCGGAAGCCTCGTTGGACGACGTGCGGGTGCACGATGCTCTCAAGGATGAATCTCCCGCGCTGGTCCATGAACTTCAGCGGCTGGAATTCAAGCTCAACATCCTGCTGCGCCTGACGGCCGAGCTTGCTCTTCGCAGCAGCACGCTGCCTCCGCCGCATCGGGTCCGCGTCTCGCCTCAGGGACTGGAGTGGTTCGGCGATACGGCGCCGGCGCTGCGCGGCACCGGCGTGGTATCGGCGTACATCAATGCGGCGTTGCCCCAACCCTTGAAAGTCTCCTGCAAAGTGGAGGGTGAACGCACGGTGGACGGTCAGCGCGTCGCGCAACTTCTGTTCGTCGGTCTCTCCGACACCGTGGCGGACTCGCTGACGAAGCTGATATTTCGGCACCACCGCCGTTTGGTCGCGGGTTCCCGCCTCGCGTCGCGCTAGCTACACAGCGATTCCCCCCGTCTAGTTTTGCGGGATGCCCCTACATCCGTTACGGGTGTTTGCACACTGCTTCTACCTCAAGTTCATCGGTTAGTATCGACTCCGAATCCGATATTGATTGAACAATGTCAATGAGTTAGAAGTTATCCTTGAGACGGAACACGAGATTTTGTGGACTCCGTCACAGTTTCTTCAGGGAAGGAGCCCCAAACAGTGCCTGATGCGAAAGTAATTGTGATCGAACCCTCAGATTCGCAGGCGCGAACTCTGGAGACATTGTTGAGGTTTTTGGACCTGCAGCCGGTGCATGTCCACGATGTGGCGGAGTTCCGGCGGTACCAGCAGACCGAATCGCACGATTGGTTGGCGCTCATCGTCGGCAAAGAGACCGTGGCGGAACAGGGCCGGGAACTCGTTGCGGAATTGCGCGCGATGGCGCTGCCGCTCCCGGTGATTTATTTGAGCGCCGACGGGTTGCCGAAGATCGCGGAGACCAGCGGCGATCTCGTGTGGTTTCATTTGGACTACCCGGTGAAACAACGCCGGCTGTCGGCCGTCCTGGATCAGGCGCACAACATTCGCAAGGGTCATCCCACGCAACCGGGCGCGCATCGCTTCCGTCCGAGCGGCACGTCGCGCGCCATGCGGGCGGTACATCGGTTGATCGAGCAGGTCGCGCCGCACGACACCAACGTGCTGATCCTCGGCGAGTCCGGTACGGGCAAGGAGATGGTGGCGCGCCACATTCACGAGTTGTCCGGCCGTGCCGGCCATCCGTTCGTGCCGGTGAATTGCGGCGCCATTCCCGCGGACCTGCTGGAAAGCGAATTGTTCGGACACGAAAAAGGCGCTTTCACGGGCGCATTGTCGACCCGGCTCGGGCGTTTCGAGTTCGCCGAAGGAGGCACGTTGTTCCTCGACGAAATCGGCGATATGTCTCTGCAGATGCAGGTGAAGCTCCTGCGCGTGCTCCAGGAACGCACCTTCGAACGCGTGGGCAGCAACCGGACGATGCGCTGTAACGTGCGGATCATCGCGGCGACTCATCGCGATCTGGACTCCGCCATCAGCACGGGCCGATTCCGCGAAGACCTGTTCTATCGCTTGAACGTGTTCCCTGTGCAGATGCCGCCGCTGCGCGAGCGGTTGGAGGACTTGCCGGTGCTGATCGAACATCTCGTTCAGCGCCAAGAACAGATGGCGGGCCGGCACATCAGATTGGACAAGCAGGCCATGAACTGCCTGGCGCGCAATCCGTGGCCGGGCAACGTGCGCGAACTGTCGAATCTGCTCGAGCGGCTCGCAGTGTTGTTTCCTGTGCAGACGATCTCGGCGGACGACCTGCCGGAGCGCTACCGCAACCAAGGAGCGGCGGCCTGGATCGGCAGCGGCATGAGCGTCCTTCCGTTACTTGCCGCGACCGCCGCGGTATCCGTAGCGCAGGCCTGCGCGGCGCCGGTGGCGTCAATTCGCGACTCCATCGACTTCGTCGACACTGACGTACGCATCGAGGCGCACATCGAGGCTCGCGAAGCCATCGAGGCTCGCGACGCGATCGAGGCCGAGGATTCAGCCGCCGCGGAGGCTGAATCGGCCGAGACCCTGCCGCACGGCGGGATCGACCTCAAGAATCATATGTCGGCCATCGAGATCGGCTTGATCCGCAAAGCCCTGCGCGATGCGGACGGCACCGTCGCCGGGGCGGCACGATTGCTCAACATACGGCGCACGACGCTCGTCGAAAAGCTCCGCAAATACCATCTCTCCGCCTGACAGTTTTTTGACGCTGCCTTTTCTCGGAGCCGAGGCGCCGACGTAACCGATTGATCGATTGAGGAAATGCCGGCAAGGCACGGAAGTTGCTCACTCCTGCGGTATGTCAGCGACCAATCATGACGCGACGAGTGTTCAGCGCGCCGATCTGCAGGCGGCCTTCCGCGCCTTCGGCTCGGTGTCCGAGCAATTGAGCGGTGCCTTCGATTCGCTGCGCGGCCAGGTTCTCCAGCTGCAGCACGACTTGACTGAAGCGCACGCCGGCAACGAGCATTTGGCCGCGCGCATGTCGGCGCTGGTCAAGGGATTGCCCGGCGGGGTGCTCGTGCTCGATGCGCAGGGCATTATTTTCGAGTGCAATCCCGCCGCCATTGAATTGCTGGACGAACCGGTGCTGGGCGAGACGCTGTCGACGGTGCTTGAGCGCAGCGTGCCTTCCAGCGGTTCTTCAAGCGAACACATCGAATTGCGCAGCGGCCGCTTCGTCAACCTGTCGCGCCGCGACCTTGCAGGGGGCGGCGAGGTGGTGTTGCTGACCGATGTCACCGAGTCGCACCTGATGCAGGTCTTCATGGCGCGGCAGCAGCGGCTGTTGACCATGGGCGAGCTGGCGGCCGGCCTGGCGCACCAAATACGCACTCCGTTGGCCACCGCCTTGCTGTACGCGTCGCAAATGACCTTGCCGGATCGCACGAGTACGGACCTCCGCCGGTGCGGCGAAAAGACCATCGACAGCCTCAAGCAACTCGACCGGCTCGTCAACGACATGCTCTCTTTCGCTCAGGGCGGAGCGGCACGCGAGCTGGTGAGCGTGAGCGCGCTGCTCGAGCAGGTGGCGCAGTGGCTGCGTCCCGCCTTGCGCGGTGGAATTCGCCTGACCATTCGCACCCAGGCGCCTGAATTGACGGTACGCGCCAATACGCCGTCGCTGGTGTCGGCGATCCTGAACCTCGCGACGAATGCCCTGCAGGCGGCCAGTGCCGATCTGAATCTCGAGTTGCTGGCCCGGCGATCCGAGAGCGGAGGCGCGCAAATCGTCGTGAGCGACAACGGGCCGGGCATCCCGGCGGCCATTCGCGAACGCATTTTCGAACCATTTTTCACGACGCGGACTCGCGGCAACGGCATCGGTCTATCGATCGTAAAGTCCGTCGTCGAGGCGCATCGGGGTAGCGTGCACCTGGCCGAATCGATCGTCGGCGCCACGTTCGTCATAGATTTACCAGTCGAGGAAGCTGCATGAGCACAGTCAATGTTTCGGTTCTAGTGGTCGAAGATGATGCCCCGCTGCGCGAAGCGTTGATCGACACGCTACGGTCCGCGGGGATGCCTGCCCTCGCGGCCGCGGACGCGGACCAAGCCCTGCGATTGCTCGAGACGGAAGACATCGCTTTCGTCATCTCCGACGTACAGATGCCCGGTACCAACGGATATCAGCTCCTGACGTCCATCAAAAAGCTGAGGCCTGATCTGCCGGTCATCTTGATGACCGCGTATGGCACGGTGGCGCAGGCCGTGGCGGCAATGCGCGACGGCGCGACGGATTACATCGTCAAGCCATTCGATGCCCAGGCGCTCATCGAGATGGCGCGGCGTCAGCTCGCCGCGCGCTTCACCAGCAACGAGTTGATTGCGGTCGATCCGGAATCGAAGCGCATGGCATCGCTGGCTCGCAAGATCGCCGAAACCGATGCAACCGTGCTCCTCACCGGCGAAAGCGGCACGGGCAAGGAAGTGTATGCGCGCTTCATCCGCGATCACTCTTCGCGTGCCGACAAGCCCTTCGTGGCGATCAATTGCGCCGCCATTCCGGAGAACATGCTGGAGGCCACGCTGTTCGGCTACGAGAAGGGCGCATTCACCGGCGCCTTGGGGGCACACGCGGGCAAGTTCGAACAGGCGCAGCACGGAACGCTGCTGCTGGACGAAATCTCCGAGATGGATCTCGGGCTGCAGGCGAAGATCCTGCGCGTATTGCAGGAGCGCGAGGTCGAGCGCCTCGGCAGCACCAAGACCATCAATCTCGACGTGCGATTGATCGCCACTTCGAACCGGAACTTGGCCGAAGAAGCGGCTGCAGGGCGCTTCCGATCGGATCTCTACTACCGGCTCAACGTCATGTCGCTGCGTTTGCCCGCCTTGCGCGAGCGCCGCGGGGACATTCTGCCGCTGGCGTACCGCGCGATTCATGGGTGTGCGCGCGGCGGTCAGGCGTCCCTGGCCCTGACGCCGGACGCCGAGCGGAAACTGCTCGGGCACGACTGGCCGGGCAACGCGCGCGAACTCACGAACATCGTGCAGCGCGCCGCATGGCTTGCGGTCGGCGGTCTCATCAATGCCGCGGATCTCGATATCAATACTCCGGCCGACGCGGTCTCGACCCCGGCCGACGCCGTCTCGCAGCCGGTGGCACCGGCCGCGGCGCGGGAGGCCGGCTTGGACCAGGATCTGAAGCAGCGCGAGCAAGAATTGATCTTTGCCACTCTGCGGGTCACCGGCGGCAGCCGCAAGCTGGCGGCCGAACGGCTCGGCATCAGTCCGCGGACGCTGCGCCACAAGCTGCAGCAGCTCAAGGCGGCCGGCATCAGCGTTCCGCGCCTTCCCGATTCCCAGTTCGCGATGGCCTAAGCACCATGAGCAGCATGCAAATTCAGCAGGTACTTTCGGAAATGCGCGCACTTCAGGCGCGTGCCTCCGGCATCGCACCGCCCGAGACGGCGGCGCTCTCCGCGCAGCCCTCGGATTTCGCGAATCTCCTGAAGACATCGATCAATGGCGTCGCGACCATGCAAAACCAGGCCACCGCCCTCGCCAATTCATACGAAGCCGGCGACAAGAGCGTGGATATCACCAGGGTCATGCTCGAAGTTCAAAAGGCCGGACTCGCGTTTCATGCCATGACCGAGGTTCGCAACAAGCTGGTCGATGCCTACACCCAAGTTATGAACATGTCGGTCTGAAGGACTCACGAGGTTTAATCCATGGCTGACATAGTTCCTTCCCCGCCGCGGGGCTTGCTCGAGACCATCCCGGGCTTAAAGCAGGTGGGCCTGCTCGCGGGTGTCGCGGCGGCGGTCGCCGCGGCAATCTGGCTGGTCATTTGGTCGCAGGGCCAGAACTACACGGTTCTCTACGGGCAGCTCTCGGAGCGTGAAAGCGGGCAGGTCATGGACGCTCTGACGGCGGCCGGAATCGAGTTCAAGCTCAACCCTTCAGGCGCGGTGTCGGTGCCGGAATCCAAGGTCCAGGAGGCGCGCATACGGCTGGCCAGCCAGGGGTTGCCGCAAAGCGATTCGATGGGCATCGAGATGATTCAAAAGGAGTCCGCGCTGGGCACGAGTTCGATGATGGAAACGGCGCGCTATCAGTCGGTGCTCGAAACCGAGCTGGCGCGCACCATCATCAAGGTCCAGGGAGTGCAGAGCGCCCGCGTGCACTTGGCATTGCCGAAACCGTCGGTCTTTCTGCGCGACGCGCGCAAGGCCACCGCATCGGTCATGCTGCAGCTCTATCCCGGCCGGCGTCTGGAGCCCGGGCAGGTCGCGGCCATCGTGCATCTGGTCGCTTCGAGCGTGCCGGAACTCGGAGCGGGCGACGTCACCCTGGTGGACCAGGCGGGATCGCTGCTCAATTCGCCTGACGAGAGCGCCGAGGCCGCGGCATCGACCAGGGCGTTCGAATACACGCGCAAGCTCGAGGAAAGCTATCAGCGGCGAATCATCGAGCTGCTGGAGCCCATCGTCGGTCCCGGCCGCGTGCGCGCGACCGTCACGGCCGACCTTGACTTCACGCTGACCGAGGAGACGCGCGAGAACTACGATCCGCAGAAGACCGCGGTACGCAGCGAGCAAACCAGCAGCGATACTCACAAGAACAGCGACGGCGCGGAAGGCATTCCCGGCGCGCTCAGCAATCAGCCGCCGGGTACGTCCGGCGCCCCGGTGCTTCCCGGCGCCGCGCCGACGCCCGGATCGCCGGGCAATGGCCAGGGTGGAGCTACCAGCAGCGGCCCCACTTCGAGCTCGTCGCGCAGCACGCGCAACTTCGAAGTGGACCGCACCTTGTCGTACATCAAGCAGCCATCCGGCAACTTGAAGCGCCTCAGCGTCGGAGTCGTGTTCGACGACTGGCAGAAAGTGGGCGCCGACGGCAAGGCCACCACCTCGCCGATGAGCGATACGGACATCAAGCGATTCACGCAGCTGGTGCGTGAATCCATCGGCCTCAAGGATGACCGCGGCGACAAGCTCGACGTCATCAATCAGGCATTCAAGACCAATCCGCCCATCCCGGCGGTCGACGGTCCGCCGCTCTGGCAGACGCCCTGGGTCACCCAACTCGCGAAGCAGATCGTGGGAGCCGCCTTGGTGTTGCTGGTCGCGCTCCTGGTACTGCGGCCCTTGATGAAATCACTGACCAAGGCACCGGCTTGGGCAGGCTCCCGCTCCGATGGCGGTGATCTCGCGGGCGACAGAGTCAGCCTTTCCGGCAAGGCGGACAACGCGATCAAGCTCAGTCCCAGTTTTGAGCAGCAGATCGCGGCGGCCAGAACGTTGGTCGGACAAGATCCGAAGCGTGCCGCGCAAGTGGTGAAGGATTGGGTCGCTGCCGATGGCTAAAACGGAAGAGCTCGATGGTACTCAACGGGCCGCCATTTTGCTCATGAGCCTGGGCGAACAGGACGCGGCCAGTCTGCTCAAGCAACTCGACGCAAAGGATGTGCAGAGGCTGGGCATGGCGATGGCCGAGTTGAAAGAAGTCTCCCGGGATCAAATGACCTCGGTGCTCGACAAATTCATCGGCATCGTGGACGCGAAGTCCGATACCGCGTCGGGCTCGCAGGACTACGTGCGCCGCGTGCTGACCCAGGCCGTGGGCAAGCAGAAAACGGAATTGTTGCTCGATCGGGTCTCCACCGGGCAGACCGGCCAGGGCATCGAAGCGCTGAAATGGATGGAGGCGAAGGCCGTGGCCCAGATCATCAGCGGCGAACATCCCCAGATCGCAGCCATCGTGTTGTCGCATTTGGAGCCTGAACAATCGGCGAGCATCCTGCCGTTGCTCACCGAGGAGATGCGCACCGATGTGCTGATGCGGATAGCGTCGCTCAACGAAGTGCCTCAGTCGGCGCTGACGGAACTCGATCAGCTGGTCGAGAGACAGGCGAACGCCGCGCCCCCCGCCGTGCTGCGACGGATCGGCGGCGCGCGCACGGTGGCGAACATCTTGAACGCAATGGAGAAGGACAGGAGCAAGGAAGAACTCGGCAAGATCGAGCAGGCCGATGGCGACATGCATCAGCAGATCAAGGACCTGCTGTTCGTTTTCGACAACCTGTTGGACGTGGACGATCGCGGCGTCCAGGCATTGCTGCGCGAGGTTGGCTCCGACACGCTGGCCGTGGCGTTGCGCGGCGCGGAACCGGAAGTCTCGGACAAGATCTTGAAAAACATGTCGAAGCGGGCCGCGGAAATTCTCAAGGACGACATGGAGGCTCGCGGTCCGGTGAAACTCGCGGACGTCGAGGCCGCACAGAAGGAAATCGTCGTGATCGCACAGCGCCTGGCCGAGGAAGGCACCATCAATTTGGGCGGGAAGGGAGCGGCAGAGTTTGTCTAACGTGCAACCCAAAGCCGCCTCCGGCGTCGCTGCCGTTTGGGCGGCACCCGATATGAATGATCCGTCGAGGCTCCAGAAGCCTCCGACGGTCAGCGGTCTCGCCGACCTGCAGGCGGAGGCCCACGCCGAGGCGTTTGCACAGGGCCTTGCGGAAGGGCGCGAAGCCGGACGCGGCGAAGTGCGGGCGCAGGTCGAGCGATTGGCGGGGATGTTCTATGACCTCGCAAAGCCGTTCGAGGTCTTGAATGCCGAGGTGGAGCGCGAACTGCTGACTCTCGCAATGGCGTTGGCGCGCCAGATCGTAAGGCGCGAATTGAAGACCGATCCCACCCAGATCATCGGCATCATTCGCGACGCCATCGCCGCGCTGCCGGTGGCGGCGCGTGAAGTGCGTGTCCATCTCCATCCCGAAGACGCGGCCGTCGTACGCCAGAATCTCGCGCCCACCGAGAGCGAGCGTGCCTGGACGATGATCGAAGATCCCGTGATGGCGCGCGGCGGATGCCAGATCACCACGACCACTTCCCGCATCGACGCGCGCCTGGAAACCCGGCTGGCCGCGATCCTGAGCGAACTCATGGGAACGGAACGGCAGGCGTCGCAGCCCCGCGGCGGCGGCGCGCCATGAACACCGCAGGCGCAATACGCCTCGATCCCAAAATTTGGGCGGCCTCGCTGGCGCAGGCGCGCGAGCGCATGACGCCTGCCCGCGACTTCGTCGTGGAGGGTACCCTGAGTCGCATGGTGGGAATGACCCTGGAGGCGGTCGGGTGCGAGGCCGCGGTGGGGGGACGGTGCCTGGTCGACACCGCCGAGGGCAAACAGATCGAAGCCGAGGTGGTCGGCTTCTCGGGCGAAAAGCTTTTTCTGATGCCGACCGGGGATATCCGCGGCATTATGCCGGGCGCCCGCGTGATTCCCACGCACAGCGTGAGCGAGGTCGCGGTCGGCGATGCGCTATTGGGCCGGGTGTTGGACGGGGCGGGGCGTCCCCTCGACGGCGGCGGGGAATTGCAGTGCACCGATCGCATTTCCCTGACCGGAGAACCCATGAATCCGCTGATGCGTCGCCCCATTCGGGAACCCCTCGACGTGGGCGTGCGCTCGATCAACTCGCTGCTCGCCGTCGGCGGCGGCCAGCGCATCGGGTTGTTCGCCGGATCCGGCGTGGGCAAGTCGGTGCTGCTCGGGATGATGACGCGCTACACGAAAGCGGACGTGACCGTCGTCGGGTTGATCGGCGAACGCGGCCGCGAAGTGCAGGATTTCGTCAGCAATACCCTGGGGCCGGACGGCATGCGGCGCGCCGTGGTGGTTGCCACCCCCGCCGACAACACGCCGCTGATGCGGCTGCACGGTGCGTGGCTCGCGACCGCGATTGCGGAATATTTCCGCGACCGCGGCATGAAGGTTCTGTTGCTGCTCGATTCCTTGACGCGATTCGCCCAGGCGCAGCGCGAAATTGCGCTGGCGATCGGCGAGCCTCCGGCAACCAAGGGATATCCCCCGTCGGTCTTTGCGCGGCTGCCCCAACTGGTCGAACGCGCCGGCAACAGCGATCGCGGCGTCGGATCGATCACGGCCTTTTATACGGTGCTCGCCGAGGGCGATGACCAGAACGATCCGATCGCCGACGCCGCGCGAGCCATACTCGACGGGCACATCGTCTTATCGCGCCGCTTGGCCGAAAGCGGGCTGTATCCCGCCATCGACGTCGAAGCCTCCATCAGCCGTGCCATGCACCAGATCTCCACCCGCGACCAACTCGATCTCGCGACCCGCTTCAAGCAGGTGTACTCGACCTACCAGCACAATCGCGATCTCATCGCCGTCGGCGCCTATCGCCGCGGTTCCGACCCGCGCGTCGACCTGGCGGTGGACCAGTGGCCCAAAATGCTCGATTTTTTGCGGCAGGACATGTATGAACCGGTCGGTATCGAAAGAAGTTATGCGGATCTGCAGCAACTCGTGACGCAGTTCTCGGCGCCGGCAGCGGCAACGGTCCGATAGTGCGTTGCCCATGATGAGATCAAAACGCTTCGAACCGATTCGCGACATCGCCTCGATGTCCGCGACTGATCTCAGCCGAGCGATGGGCGAGGCCGGCCGCCGTGTCGCCGATGTCGAGCGGCAGCTCGAACAGCTGAAGACGTACCGCGACGAGTACGTAAGGAATTCCACCGAGGATCGCGGCACGATGGACGCGGTCAAACTGCAGAACTATCGGTCGTTCCTCGGACGCTTGGGCGACGCGCTCAGGCAGCAGACGACGCTGCTTGATCATGCGCGGGCCGACTACGAAAACCGGCGGCTCGAATGGAGCGCGAAGCGCATCGAGGCCGAATCGCTCGGCCGGGCGATAGAACGCTTCCGCAGCGAGGAACGGCGCGACGCCGATCGCCGTGAACAGCGCGAAGGGGACGACGCCGCCATGCGAATCTCGATCGCGCACGGCGAGGCCGGCGACCACTAGGCGCCTGTCCGGACAAGGCTCCTGCCCTGACAAGGCTCCTGGCGCAAAGCGCGTATCATCCCATCCCGCCGCGGTCGCGGCAGAGGTTGAATGTGGACGCGAAGATCGGCGAACCCATCGTAGTACCGCATCGGGAGCTCGCCGCGGACTTGTTGCGTGCCGTGATCGAATCATTCGTGCTGCGCGAGGGAACGGACTACGGCGAGAGGGAATATTCGCTCGACGAGAAGGTGGCCCGCGTGATCCGTCAACTCGAACGCGGCGAAGCGCAAATCCTGTTCGATCCGGACACCGAGAGCGTGAATATCTCAGTTCGCCGGGCTTAGCTCCGCGCGTTCCCTCCGGTGCACCCAAGGGTAGGCGCCAGCTTGGCATGGTGCTTGCAAATTCATCCTCCATGAATACCGCGCCCGTCATCCAAACATCCGTCCAACCCTCGGTTGGCCCCTCGACCGCCGCCGGCGCTGACCATACCGCCAATGCCGGCGGTGCCCAATCGACCTTTGCCGGAGCCTTGAACGCCGCCGGCGCCAAGCCGGGCCGTCGATCAGGGGCTTCGAAGCAATCGGATGACGGCGCATCCGGCGGAAGCTTGCCGCCGGCCGGCAACCAATCGCCGCCCGTCCCCGTGCCGCAGGCGGCGGCCACCGCCGCTGCGACCCCCCATGCCGGCGGCAGTTCCGCCGCCGAGCGCCCTCGCCCGGAGCGCGGCAGGGCGAGCAGCTCGGCACCCGCTGAAAACCCGCTGGCCGCTCAAGCCGCCGCCGGCGCCGCAGCGATGATGGATGGAGCCAAATCGCTTTCGGGTGCAAGCGCCGCCGCCCCGGTCGGCGCAATTGGTGCCGCAGCCAGTGCCGCAGCCAGTGCCGCAGCAGTTGCCCCGGCCAATGCCGCAGCAGTTGCCGCAGCCAGTGCCGCAGCAGTTGCCGCAGCCACTGCCATGCCCAATGCCCCAGCCACTGCCACACCAGCAGTTGCAGCAACCAGTGCCGCAGCCGGTGCCGCAATCAATGGAGCAACAAAGAACGCCGCGACGCTCGACACTGTGGGCGGACAGCCCGCGATGAAAGCAAGCATGGAGTCCGGCCTCGCCGCAAAATCCGCGGCGGCGGCCGTAGAGGCATCCGCGGAGGTTGCCGCGAACGCCACTACCGCGAACGCCACTACCGCGAACGCCACTGCTGCGAACGCCACTGCTGCGAACGCCACTGCTGCGAACGCCACTGCCGCGAGCGCCGCCGCTGCGGCAACGCCCAAGGCACCGGCGCCGATCACGTCGCTGCAATCGAGCTCCGCGTTGACGCCGGGCGCGGCGACAACACCGGGTGCGGCGACGACGGCAGATCCGTCCGGCGGGACTGCATCGGCGCCGGCAACTTTCGCCCTCCCGGTGG
>Ga0179587_10000441_pt1 | contig 17201 bp, 12 predicted proteins | sample CZODoug2_1_08_16_FD_185932 | JGI IMG/M metagenome (GOLD analysis project Ga0179587, IMG submission 185932) | Vadose zone soil fungal communities from Angelo Coast Range Reserve, California, USA - CZODoug2_1_08_16fungal | ecosystem: Environmental > Terrestrial > Soil > Vadose zone | place: USA...
GGCAAAGGGTCTCGGGCTGAGCGGGCAGTACGTGTTTTCAAAATCCATCGATGATGCTTCGTCGATAGGTGGCGGCGGAAGCGTGGTGGCGCAAGACCCGTTTGATATCTCGGTGGATCGCGGGCTTTCCAGCTTCGATCAACGGCACAAATTCACGGGAAACTGGATTTACGATCTGCCATTCGGAGACCACCGCCGGCTTGTTCCCAAGGGTTCGTGGAGCCACATTCTTGGGGGCTGGCAGTGGAGCGGTGATTTTTCGATTGGATCCGGACTGTACTTCACGCCGCGCGTGCTGGGCGGAGGGCTGGATATCGGCCGTGGTGTAAGTGGATCGCTTCGCGCAAACCTAGTGGCAGGGCAATCGATTTCAGTAATTAACCCAACCACGGTCAAATGGTTCAATACGGCTGCGTTTTGTACGCCGAACGTTAGCTGTCCGGCCGGAAGTCCTACAACCTTCGGGGACGCGGGACGAAATATCATTGAAGGGCCGGGGCAAGTCTCGATGAACATGTCGCTCAACAAGACCATTACGATCAAAGAATCCCGCGCGCTCGACTTGCGTCTAACGGCAAACAATATTTTTAACATTGTTCATTTCACCGCCATCAATACGGTGGTGAATTCGCGCCCATTTGGCGAGGTCACCGGGACGGACGGCATGCGGCGTGTGACCATGCAAGCGCGCTTCCGGTTCTGAAGGAAAACACATATGCATCTTCGGAAAAAAACATTTTCAGTTTTTGCCTCGGCAATGCTGCTTTCACAAGCGGCAGCGCCCGTGCTTGCTCAGCAAATGGGCCAAGCCGAGTCGCGCATTCAGGTTACGTCTGAACTCGTGTTGGTGAACGTTGTGGCACACGACAAGAAGGGGAATCTCGTTCGCGATCTGAAAAAGGGAGACTTCACTCTCTTCGAGGATGGCAAGAAGCAGGAAATTTCCACATTTGATTTCGAGAATGTAGACGATCTGGCCGCCGCCGGCGCTGCGGAAGCAACCGTCTCGGGTGCCGCAGAACAGGGAGCGCTGTTGCGGTCGGGGAAGAAGGCGCCGGCGTCCCTGGATGCGCGTGACCGGCGCTTGATTCTGCTCTTTTTTGATTTCTCCGCGATGGAACCGGAGCAGATTGACCGGTCCGTGGAAGCCGCGAAGAAATTCGTCGGGACCAAGATGCAGCCTGCCGATTTGATAGCTCTGGTATCGCTGGCCACGAACATGCATGTGGACCTGGATTTCACGGACGACAAGCCCAAGTTACTGGCTGCGCTGACAGCATACAATTCCGGACAAGGGCAAGGTTTCGAGAATGGAAGTACGAGAAGCGTGGAGGGCGCGGCGGAAACAAGCGGGGCTTTTTCCGCCGACGATACGGATTTCAACACCTTCAACGCTGATCGCAAGCTCCTGGCGCTGCAATCGCTGATGCAAGCTCTGGGTAAGCTTCCGCAGAAAAAGAGCCTCATCTATTTCAGCAACGGGATCACCCAGTCGGGTGCGGACAACCAGTCGGCGCTCCGCGCCACCACCGCGGCAGCGGTGAAAGCCAACGTATCGATCTATTCGATGGATATCCGCGGCTTGCAGGCATTTCCACCGGGAGGAGAGGCGCAATCGGCCAGCCTACACGGGCAATCGGCCTATTCGGGCGCCGCCGTGCTGAACGATCTAAATGGAAACGCCGCGTCGCAGGATTCGCTTGCGACACTATCCTCGGACACCGGCGGAAAGGCCTTCTTCGATTCGAATGATTTCGGCACCGTATTCTCGCAGGTCCAGAGAGACAGCTCGGCATATTACGTTCTTGGCTTCACAAGTAATAATCCGCTGAAAGACGGGAGATTCCGGCGGTTGAGAGTGCAAGTAAACCGCTCCGACTTAAAGCTCGATTTTCGCGCCGGTTATTATGCGGGAAGAGATTTCGAGCACTTGAACCGTGCCGACCGCGAGCAGCAGTTGGAAGACGAGCTTGCCGCCCAACTACCGCGTGTGGATGTCCCCCTCTACGCGGGAACGGCATTCTTCCGCAAGGACGACTCGCACTATTACCTGTCAGTTTCGCTGGTGGTACCGGGCTCACAGATCCCCTTTGTTACGGAAAAGGAAAAAGACAACGCGACTATCGACATCATCGGTGAAGTTCGTGAAGGGGGAAAATTCCCTGTCGGACAGTTGCGCAACACGGTAAAGCTGGCAGTTGATAGCACGCAGCAGATCCGCCGGAAGAACGTGCAGTACAACACCGGATTCGTGCTTGCACCCGGCAGCTACCATCTGAAATTCGTCGTTCGGGAGAATCAGACGGGGCGAATTGGTTCCTTCGAGACGGACGTGCAGATTCCCGACCTTCGCAAGGCTCCGCTGAAAATGAGCTCGGTAGTGCTGAGCAGCTTGCGCGCTCCTGTTACGGGCAAGAAGACCGGGGCGAATCCTCTCGTCCGGGACCAAATGGAACTGGTTCCTAACATTACGCATGTTTTTGCTCCTGATCAGCATCTTTACTTGCAATTCGAGGTTTACGATGCGGCTAAAGGTAAGAATCCGGCGCCCGCCAAAGACAGCATCCGAGTGTTCACGAGTATTGAGTTCTTGCGGGGTGCGACCAAGATTTACGAATCAAAGCCAGTGGTGGCGAATGAGGTGACCGCTCCCGACCGCAAGGCGGTCATTTTCCAGATGGATTTGCCGCTGCAGGCTTTGAAACCGGGACTGTACCTGTGCCAGGTGAATGTGATTGACGATGTGGCCGGCAGCTTTTCCTTCCCAAGGTTTCCTCTGCTGATCCGCGATTCCGCGCCGTCGGCGCCGAATAAAGCAGCGGATTGAAACGAATTGGCGTAGAAACTTTTGGCTGAGAAGTGATTCAAAATAATGGAATTAGGATCAGTCGCCAGCGGCAGCGGCGCTGCGAGATACTTCAACCGATTCGGCCAGGCCACGGCGCATTGGTCCAAGAACGAAGGCAGGCACTTGGCGCTCGGGAGCCAGCGACACGCTGGTAGCCTTCCGGGGAAATTCCGCTCGGCGATCCAGTCGTAACCCCGCTTCTTTCAGAAACTCGGCCGAAAAACCCATGTCTTCGGCGCGATCTACGCCCCAAAACCAAAGCTTTTCTTCCTGGCGTTGGAGAAAATCCAAAGACCCTTCGAGTTTTTTCATCGCGCGATCGAAGGATGAGGCCAGGAAGTACGTGCTCAATGTCCAGGCATGCCGGGGGTAGTGCACCTGAATGCGAACGCAGTATTTGCCCGATTGGTTGCGGTCGATGCTGCAGCGGTAGTCATTGCGAGCGGAGAGAGTGCGAGCTGCCATGTTAATCACCAATCTGTGAAGTTCGGGCGCCGGGTGGCCATGATTGCTTTTGCTTTGAATTCCAGGCTCTGCACCCGAACCCAAATTGTGCCTTTGGACGGACGGTTCGGCCTTGAATTCGACTTTAAGGACACTAATAGGGTATCGAGACACGCAGGGAAAGACAAGCTCATGTGTCGGGTAAATAACACCTTTATTTTGTATTATTTAGACTAGCCAAAGGAACCGAAACTCTTCAGTTTTTCTGGCATGAGCTTGAGCTTGCCCTCCATTTTCAAGCGGTTGTCGAGGGCCGTCCGAAAGGCCTCGAACGCCAAATTCCGCTTGGATTGGAGAAGTTCTTCAGTCACCTGCTTCTTCTGTTTCTCGAAATCGGCGAGGTTGGCCTCGGTTTTTTCGGACACGCGATAAACCAGCCAGTTCTGTCCCAGGCTTAAGGGGGCACCAGCGTCCCCGGCCTTCAGGTTGAAGGCTGCTCCGAGCTGCTTGCCGCTGGCTGCTCCCGGTATCGACCCATCGCGTGCGATGGGATCACTTGTTTTCGGATCCAAGCCCAGCGCGCGCGCGGCAGCATCGAACTTCTCGCCTGCCTTGACGCGCTTGAGGAGCTCATCGGCCTTGGCCTTCGCCAAGTCGGTGGATTTTTCGCGCTTTAGATCGGTGATCAAGCGGTCTCGAACCTCTTCAAGCGATCCCTGGTGGGCCGTCAGGATCGATTTCACGGATAGAACGACATAGCCACGATCGGTTCGGACCGGCAGGCTTAGTTCTACAGGCTTCAAGCGAAAGATGGCATCCTTGGCTTCCTGGGAATTAGCGAGCTCCAGCAAAGGGTCGGTCGCGCTGACGGGCCGCGTTTCATTGACCGTCAGGTGATACTGTTTCGCCAGATCATCCAAGGAAATCTTGTTGGACTGGCGGATTGCGGCGGACAGCTTGTCGGCGGTATCCCTGGCCAGCTTGTCCGCTTGTGAGAGCAAGAGCGGGGCGCGCAGAGAATCCTTCACTTCCTCGAATGGCTTGGTGTGAGCCGTCTCTTTTTCCAGCGCCTTGATGATGTGGAAGCCGTATTGGGTCTTGACGAGGTCCGAAACCTGTCCCGGGTTCAGGCTGAAGGCTGTCTTTTCAAATTCCGGGACCGTCTGGCCTTGAGTAATCCAGCTCAGGTCACCACCTTTGTCTTTAGATCCCGGGTCTTCCGAGTACTTTTTCGCCAGATCTTCGAACTTTCCGCCCTTCTTGACCTGCTTTAGGACATCCTCGGCCTTTTTCCTGACCTCCTCAACTTCCGCGTCCGTTGTTTTCCCGACGGTCATAAAGAGGATGTGCTCGACGTGCACACGGTTCGGCACTTGATACTGCTGAATGTTGGTCTGATATTGCTGCTTGAGCATGTCATCGGACACTTGCACGCTCTGGCGCATCTGATTTACGTCCACAAGCGCGTAGCGCACCACGCGCCGTTCGGGCACCTGGTATTTCGCCTTGTTCTTTTCATAGGCGGCGCGGATTTCCGCTTCATCCGGTGAAATTTTGGCTTCCAGGTCTTCCGGCTTGATCAGCGCGTAGTCCAGCTTCACTTTTTCGTTCTTGTAGCGGAACTCATCCTGGAGTTCGGCAGGCCCCACGCTGATCCCGTCAGTCACCAGCTTGCGGAATTTTTCCTCCAGCAAGCCCTGCCGGATAAGTTCTTCGAACACCGGAACTGTCAATTGGAAGCGCGCCTGGACTTCGGTCGAATAGCGGTCCATACCGACAAACGTGCCGCCGGTGAATGCCGTGGGAACGTATTGTCGAATGCGGTCGGCCCGCTCCTGATCGGACACCGCAACTCCTAGCCGTTTGGCCTCGTATTCAATTTCTTTCTCAAATACGAGCTGTTTCAAGATCTGCTGGGCGTAGAGGGACTCCAGCGGCTTCATGTTGGGATTGCGCTGCTCGATCTGGTTCAGCTGCTGGCGCACGTCTTGCACGCTGACCGACTCGTCGCCGATCTTGGCGAGGGTGTCGTTGGAGATTTCGCCGCTGACCGGCGACTGGGGAACCAGGTAGAGCAACATGCTGCCTCCCAGGACCAGGACAAAGGCCCCCAGAAGGATGCGATACCCAGTTTTGCTTTTATCTTTTGCGTCAACCATCCTATGAGTCCCCCACGTCAGTAGACAAACTTAAATTATAGGAGATATAGGCACCCGCCTCAAACATAATCGTCCGCTTCGGCAGATGGGGCGCTTGGGGATCGGCCTTTTGGGCATTCCCACGGCTCGGTCCAGTTACCTAAGGCATGAAGGAGTAGACTGGCGGGAGCGAGCCACCGCCGAGGGGGGCTGCGCATCGTAACCGCATGCGGATCAGCGCCAACCGAAAACTCAACGTGTTCCTTGTACTTAGCGGAATGCTCCTGGTGCTTCTGCTGAGTCTGAGCGGATCGTTTGCACAGTCCGCTCGCACAATAAATCCACCGACCTTCTATCGCGACGTGCTGCCTATCCTCGAGCTGCACTGTCAAAGCTGCCACCGCGCTGGGGGCATCGCCCCTATGCCTTTTGAAACCTACGAAGAAACAAGGCCGTTCGCAGGCGCGATCGCACGCGCAACGCAGGACAAATCCATGCCGCCGTGGTTCGCCGACCCTAAAGTGGGACAGTTTTCCAATGATCCATCGCTCAAGCCAGCGGAAATCAGAACGCTCGCGGCCTGGGCCGACTCCAAATCAGCGGCCGGGAGTGCAAAGGACGCTCCGTCATCCCGGCTTTGGGTGGAAGGCTGGAGCATCCCGAAGCCGGATTTGATACTGAAGATGCCGAAGGCGGTGCCGCTCCCAGCGAGCGGCGACATCGAGTACACCTTTGAGATTGTGCCCACAAATTTCAAGGAAGACCGCTGGGTGCAGATGGCGGAGGTTCTGCCGGGGCTGCGTTCGAACGTGCATCACGCCGTTGTGTATGTTCGCCCGCCGGATTCGAACTGGCTTCGGCATGCTCCTGTTGGCGTTCCCTTCACGGCCTCAATGCTGAGCGATCCGGAAGATCGCCGCGGCGCTCACTGGACGGACAGCGACGTCTTGCTCGTCTATGCCCCGGGAAGTTCGCCGGATGCGTGGCCCGAAACAATGGCGAAATTTATCCCGGCAGGCTCCGATCTTGTTTTTCAGATGCACTACACCACCAACGGCCGCGCGGCATCCGAACAATCGAGCATTGGACTAATTTTTTCGAAGCATGCGCCCAAGCAGCAGGTGCTGACTCTGCAACTCACCAACGATCATTTCGCGATACCACCGGGCGCGCCGGACTACCGCGTCGAGGCGCGCGGCACGCTCCCCAATGACGCCACGTTGCTCAGTTTTTTCCCGCATATGCACCTGCGTGGAAAACGATTCGAATACAACCTGATTCGCAAGAATGCCGAAGCAAATGGCGGGCCACAGTATGAAATTGAGCCGCTGCTTCGCGTCAACTATCATTTCCACTGGCAAATGAGCTACCGGCTGGCGGTGCGGCGCTACTTGAAAGCGGGAACAGAACTTCAAGCGGTCGCGTGGTACGACAATTCCAAGGCGAACCTGCACAATCCTGACGCGAATGCCGAAGTGCGCTGGGGCGAACAGACCTATGACGAAATGATGGTGGGATTTTTCGACGTCGCGGTTGCGGCTCGAGTAGACAAACAGCACTTTTTCATCCGCAAAAAAGAATAGCAACGAGTCCCATGGGAGCCTGCACTAAAGGACAGGCGAAAGGCAATTGGGTCCAGGTCCGGCAGTGCTATTTGCAATTTGACTACGCGAACTCCTGCAATTCATCCATACGGAAATCGCTGTGCTACATTGGAAAATCGGAGCTTTCACAACACAGTCAACCGTGACAACACAAACACCAATCGATCCAAGATCCACGCAGGCCCACCAAAAGGGGCCGCACGTTGAAGTGTACTGGAAGGCAGTCACTTATAAGACGGTGATCGGTTACGGGCTCTTAACCGTTGCCATCATTGCCGCAGGATTTTACGTGGTCAAGCCCGACTTGTATCAGGCGCTGTTCAAGAAATTCGAGAAAGCCGTCGATACCGAAATCGACGCCGCGGGTGCCGATCAGAAACACGCCAAGTTCGTCAACCTTGACGGCAAAGTCGAAGTCAAGAAGGTCAATTCCGTTCAATGGGTGGTAGCGGATTTTCGCACCACGCTTGACAAGGGCGACCAGATTAAGACCGGTTCGGATGGCGACGCGCGAATCACCTTCAGTGATGGCACCACCTACACCATGAAGCCTGACTCGCTGGTCGTCGTGGAAGAAAATTCCACGGACAACAACAAGCCGAGCAGCTCCGGCATCGGAATCACAACCGGTGAAGTTAACTGGGCCACGCCGACATTCACTCTGGCCGAGTCGAAAGCGCAGGTGCGCGTCGAAGACGCCAAGGCCCAACTAGGTTCGAACAGCCGTGGTAAGGTGAAGGCAGACCCTGAGAATAAGTCGAGCGAAATCCTGGTTTCGAGCGGTAGTGCGCAAGTGCAGCGTGGCCAGGAGAAGGTTGACCTTACACAATTTGAGAAAGTTACGATTCCCAACAAGGGTATGCTTCAAAAATCAAATGTGCTGGCGCCGCCCGATCTTGTCGCGCCTCTAAACCTCTCGCCGATTATCGTGGAAGATCCAAAGATTTCACCGGTTCGATTCGAATGGAAGCCTGTTCAGGATGCCGTGTCCTATACGCTTCGAATCAGCACGACTTCAATGTTTACAAAGACCGTGAAGGAAGCGCCGGTCCGCGGAACGGCCGTGGAAATCACCGGGCTCGATCCCGGCGACTACTTCTGGAATGTTACGGCGACAGACGGAAAGAAACAGATCAGTGAAGTCGGCGAAATTTTCAAGTTTACTCTGGTGGCGCAAGGCAAGTCTCAATCGATGCTGCTGGAGATTGACTCAACCCAGTTGCACGGACGCGTGGCGGAGATCGTGGGCCGCACAGAACGGGGAGCGGCTCTGATTGTAAACGGTCAATCGGTGCCGAACGTCTCTCCGGACGGGACTTTCCGGCACTTCACTGAGGCGCTCGAACCTGGGCAGCACACGATTTCGATTATCGGGTCGAATCGCCGGGGTGGAACGGCGATGAAGCAGGTGTCCATCGTGGTTCCGAAGTAAGACATCCGAAGAAAGACCGAAGCGCCTTTGCGCTGGTCGCGGTGTCCGGAGACAATGGATGTTGGGGCCTGGCCGCGGTAAGGCCCAGCGCGATTGCCGGCCGGGCAGCGGAGAGACTTTCTCCGCGGGGGGATGTAGGGATGAACAAGAACGGTTACAACATGAGGTCGGTGTTCAGTCTGTTTTCTTCCGACCTCGCCATCGATCTGGGCACTGCCAATACGCTGGTGTTCGCGCACGGCAAAGGCATTGTCGTCAACGAACCCTCGATCGTGGCCATCAACAAGTCCAGCGGAGAAGTCGTGGCTGTGGGCCGCGAAGCAAAAGAAATGCTCGGGCGCACGCCTGGCAACGTCGTCGCCATCAAGCCGATGAAAGACGGGGTCATCGCGGACTTCAAGGTCACCGAAAAAATGCTGACCTATTTCATTCAGAAAGCGCACAACCGTCGCGTGCTGGTGCACCCGCGCATCGTCATCGGCGTCCCGAGTGAGATTACTCCCGTTGAAAAGCGCGCCGTGCAAGACTCTGCCTACCGCGCGCGCGCCAGCGAAGTTTTTCTCGTCGAGCAGGCCATGGCTGCGGCGATTGGCGCCGGGCTGCCGATTGAAGAGCCTTCCGGCAACATGGTCGTGGACATCGGCGGCGGAACCACGGACATCGCCGTCATCTCCATGAGCGGAATCGTTTATTCTCGGTCCGTCCGTGTGGCGGGCAACGAGATGGACGAGGCGGTCATGCAGTATCTGAAGCGCAAGTACAACTTGCTCGTTGGCGAACGGACGGCGGAGCAGATCAAGATGGAGATTGGTTCAGCGTACCCGCTGGAAAAACCGCTAACCATGGAAGTGAAAGGCCGCAACCTTATCGAGGGTGTGCCGCGAACGGTCACCATCGACGACAGCGAGATTCGCGAAGCCCTCAGCGAATGTGTCGCAACCATTCTCAATGCTGTACGCGTGGCGCTCGAGCGCACGCCTCCCGAGCTTTCCGCCGACATCAGCGACCGCGGAATCGTGCTGACGGGCGGCGGCGCGCTGCTAAAGAACCTGGACAAGCGGATTCGCGAAGAAACCGGCTTGCCGGTTTCGATTGCGGATGATCCGCTGGCGTCCGTCGTGCTTGGCACGGGAAAAATGCTGAGCGACTTCAATCTGTTGCGCCAGGTCTGCATCGATTGAGATTTTCCTTGGTGGGGCCACAACATGCCGTCCCCGATGGGCTATATCGCGATGAAGCCAAATTCCGATTTTCCACAATCGAGTTTCTAGTTTCGGAATCCACATGGTAGCCATTCCCTCTCGTCACAAATCGCTGGTCCTGCTGGCCGGAGTCATCCTGCTGCAAGTACTCATGCTGGCCTTGCAGATCAAGCGCGACTCCGAAGGGCGGCTCATTCGCGTGTGGACGGTCGGCGCCGTTTCACCGTTTGAGCGGGCAGGATCCTCCGGGTTTGGCTGGATTCGCGACACCTGGCGCCACTACTTCGCTCTGCAAAATACTACGCGGGAAAACGAGCAGATGCGCCGCGAGAACGATGCGCTGAAATTGCAAATCGCACAGTTGCAGGGCAGAGCCGCGGAAGCCGATCGCCTGGCAGCGTTGCTGAAGTTCCGGCAAGCCCATGCAGAAGTCCCGATGATTGCCGCTCGTGTGATTGGCGTGAGCGCCGGTACCGCCAGCCTGACAATTCAGTTGGACCGTGGAGAGCACGACGGCATCCGAAAAAATATGGGAGTGATCACTCCGGATGGCGTGGTCGGCAAGGTCGTCGAAGCGTATTCGAATGCTTCCTTGGTGCTTCTGCTGACGGACAAGGAGAGCGGCGTCGGTGCGTTGCTGGCCGATTCCCGTATTCAAAGCCCTGTTGGGGGGCAAGGTGAACCGCTTCTGCTGATGAAGTATGTTCCCAACGACGACTCGGTCAATCTCGGGGAGCGTGTTATTACCAGCGGTATGGACCGTATCTTTCCACGTGACCTTCCCGTAGGCACCGTCGCGGAAATCAAACCTGGCAATCCTTTTAAGCAGATTCGAGTGAAACCGGCTGCCAATCTCGAACGGCTGGAGGAAGTATTCGTTCTTCTGTCGCTTCGTCCCCTCGAGATGAAAAACGAAGGTAGTCCCGCTGACGCACAGGCTCCGGCATCCGGCGCAGCTACTCCTCCTCCCGCGGTAAGACGATGAACGACGCGTTTGACATCCGCGGTGAATCGCACATCGAAGTTCACAAGTTTCGTGCCGGCGCGATCATCGTTGCCACGCTGCTGGCACTGGTATTCCAGTCATCGTTCCCAATTCATTTTGCGAAGGCTGCCGTCCTCGATTTGCCTCTGCTGGTGACGATTTATTTCGGCCTCAGCCGGCGCAATCCTTCCACAGGACTTCTCCTGGGGACGTTTATTGGGCTTCTGCAGGACAGCCTTAGCGGACCGACGGTTCCGCTGGGACTCTACGGCATCGCGAAAACCATCATCGGGTATCTCGCTTCATCTATCGGGGCGCGGCTCGACACCGAGCACCCCGCTGCGCGCTTCGCCCTCACATTTGCGTTCTTCATCGTGCATCAGGGGATCATCGTTCTGACGCGCCGCACTCTCCTCGCGCAGCCGGAGCCATGGTTTAACATGCATCTCATCGTCGCGGCGCTCGTCAACGGACTGGTCGCCGTATTTCTCTTCGTTCTGCTCGACCGACTCCGCAGGAACTAATTCGGCCGTGAAGCTTTAGAAACGGCTTTGTTTTGCGGGGAACACTTAACCTTCGTTCGGCGTCAAACTAAATAATCAACATGAAATTCCATCACTCGTTTCCGATGACAAGTTGGATCTGGCGAGCTTTAGCCGGGCGCATCGCTCGGCGCATTTACCTCGTCCTCGTGCTTGCACTGCTCGCCACCAGCGCTGCCGTCCGAATCCATACGTTTATGCTCGCTCGACGAATGGAGGCCGTGATCGCCGGCCTAAGTAGGCTTCAGATAGATAAGAGCACCGAAGAAGATGTCAAGCAAACAGTGCCGTACCTTGTGCGCTGGCAATGGGAAGGACCGTTAAAGCGCAGCCCTGAGACCGCTGACATCGATGTCGGCATTGAGCAAGGCTATTCCGTCGCGATTTCCAACGAATCTAGTTGGATGGAATTCGGGAGGCTCATAAGTCCATTCGCATCGTGCTGTGTGAACACGACATACACCAAGGACGGATATGAGCACAATTGGATTCTGGCCCTGACGAATCTATTGGGATACCGATATGTTTACTTCGGAGCCTCGGTGGTGCTGCTGAACGGAAGGGTCTCCAGCATCAGCTATGGAGTCCAGGACCGTCTCGGATTCCCACGTCAGGTCGGAACAATTCTAACCGTTAAAAGTGTCCATTCATTTTGGGCGTCGTATCGAAGAGGGTTCGAGGTGTCAAGTACGGACGATGAGAGTCCTCAATTCCGCGTAGGTAGCGGCATGAGCCATCTAGGCGTGGCCTACACGTTCGACGCGTCTCCTGATTTGGTAGCCCACGCATTCAAGGTCGATCTCAGCTGCTTTTGGGGCATTCGCGGGTGCCTCACGCCTGCCAACATAGCTCGATCTCTCGCGCTGGACGCGGAACGAATCCAAAGCGCGGCTTTGACCCGCCTGAAAGGCCCCGATCCCTGCCCCGCCAGAATTGTTGCGGGTCGGTCAAGATACTTGGCCGACGTAAGTGTTTCCCTAATCGAATCGGAGGGATTAAGGCGGGAACCGATAAATATGGAGGGCTCGCTCGGAATTCGAACCGTGACCGACTACAAACTGATCGAAGTCCTGCGCGGTTTTCCAGTGAAGTCACTCAAATCCGTTGAAGTCCGTCCCTCGGTTCCTTTTCCGGGAGATTACACGAAACAACTTCCGAACCCTGGCCCACAGTGGCCCGAGCGCGGAAAGCAGATCCTCCTGTTCTCCAATCATTCCTTCGATTCGTGCCAACTGGTTCCGGCGGCTCCGGAGGCAATTGCAGTAGTTCGAAATGCAAGGCCAACTCCCAAACGCGTGGAAGACCAAACTGGTTTATCGCCGCAGTAGACCAGCGACGAATTCCTTCGCCCTTGTGATTGCGTATTCAACGGTCAGTGCGCGAGAAGAAACTGCTTGAAGTCGTCGTAGGATCTCGAAATGGGCAGAGATAGCTTCTCGCGCTTCAAGTAGGCGGCGAGGCGGTCTGGCAACGGCGGCGCGGTGCCAATGGCCTTCATCACGACGTCGGCGAATTTAGCGGGATGGGCTGTGGCCAGCACCAAGCCCTGCGCGGGTTCGGGATGTTCACGCTTGTACGCTTCCCAGCCAAACACGCCAACCGCAGTGTGTGGATCGGAGATATAGCCGAACTTATCGTGGAGCATTCTCATCGCTCCAAGCGTTTCTTCGTCCGTTGCGCTATGGCCCCAGATTTCTTTCTGCACATATTCGAGGCGGTTTCGGCACAAATCGAGCAATCGCGGAAAATTGTTTGGATTGCCCACATCCATGGCGTTGGAAAAGGTCGCTTGCGCCGCGCGTGGATGAAACTCTCCACTCCGCAGATATTCGGGCACTACATCGTTGACGTTTGTTGAGGCCACGTATTTCGCTACTGGCAAGCCGATACGCTTGGCAAAGATTCCCGCCGTGAGATTGCCGAAGTTTCCGCTTGGCACGGAAACGATCAGCGGTACCGACGCCACCGGCAACTGCCGGTAAGCCGCCACGTGATAAAACATCTGCGGCAGCAGCCGCCCGATATTGATGGAATTCGCAGAAGTCAGCCATACGTGCTTGTTTAGCTCTGCATCGGAAAAAGCCTGTTTAACCAACCGTTGGCAGTCGTCAAACGTGCCCGCCACTTCCAGCGCAGTGATGTTTTCGCCGAGCGTGGTGAATTGCTTTTCCTGCGCTTCACTGATGCGCTTCGACGGATAAAGAATCACCACGCGAATTCCCGGTACCTGCAGGAAACCGTGCGCCACGGCGCTGCCGGTATCCCCGGAAGTCGCCACTAGCACGGTAAGAGGCCGCGTTTCGCCGCGAACGAAATATCCCATCAGCCGGGCCATGAAGCGCGCGCCAAAATCCTTGAACGCCAGCGTCGGCCCGTGAAACAGTTCCAGGATGTGCAACCCGGGCGAAAGCGAAACCAGCTTCACCGGAAAATTGATCGCCTCGCTCACCATTTGCCACAGCACTTCTTCCGGAACGTCCGGCGTAGCAAATGCACGCACCACGCGAAAACACACCTCCGTGAATGGCAGGCTGCGAAATTCCTCCAGTTCCTCCGATGAATGCCGGGCAATCTCCGCGGGCATGTAGAGTCCACCGTCGGGCGCAAGCCCACGCAGCACCGCGCCGCGGAGCGAAGTGAGCGGTGCCTTTCGCGATGTACTTCGATATCTCAATGAATTGCGCTCATCGCGCGCTTCCCATCTTGTCGTGAATCATTTTCAAGAACGCAGGGGCGTCTAACGCTGCTTCGCGCAAAGCGGCGACTTGCAGTGTGTAATGCGCGAGCGCTGCATAACTCTGACGCCGGGCGGCAATCAGTGCCGGATAACATCGCGCCACTGTATCGCGTGGTTTTTCTCCTGCTTTTGGCTGAAACGCACCTCGCCACAAAACCGGCTTTGGATCGTTCAAATATCTTTCGATCAGCAGTTGCTGCTCCTCCGTGGAAGCCGCGAGATGCACGATCGTCATTTGGCGCCGCAAGCGCATCAGCAGATTGTTGCCGGTGTAGATGACGCTTCCCGTGGTATCCAGAACCAGGGATTTCTCCGGCTGCTTCTCGAACTCCGTCAAGATTTCATCCAGCGCATGAATCTCTTCGGCCAGGTACTCGGACTCGCGTTCGGTGTACGTCGCGGAATCCGGCCAGCCCATCCACGCGGCCACGCCGCTAATCCCCGTGTGACCGCCCGCGGCAAGACGCGGAGCCAGCTTCTGTTCGATGCGGTCGTCGCAGGAGACGCCGGGATACCCTGCTGCAGTTAACTTCTTTGTCCAGAATGTTTTCCCGGCGCCAGACATGCCGATCAATGCCAGCCGCAACGGCTTTTCCCTGTGCATTTCACCAGTCATAATTGAACTGCCTAAGATAGCGTGATACCCGCAGCCACGGCAACAAGCGTAACGCCGGGGCCGCCAGAAAAAACCAATGCATTTCTGGAACCTGTCCTCCCGGACGGCTTGCGGCCCACTGCGGCTGGTGATACGTTTGAAAAGACTCTTGCTGCTTCACGCAGCTTTAGTCCGGCGGTGATTCGGGCGCTCCGGGAGATTTTTTCGGTTCCCAGGTTCGAGGAAATTTTCGACGGACATTTTCGGCGAGACCCTGATCGTTTTCAGAGTCCACTCGAAACCCACGCTGTGCATTTTTTCGTGACGCGAGTTTAGTCCGGCCAGTTCAGTCAACTTGGGCCAGACCGGGCGGGAAGCCCTGAAAAAAAGTACTCGCGCGCGGGGTTTTCGTGTCGTACTGGTTCCGCAACGACAATCGATTGCCGCAGGCGCGGCTGGCCGTGGCCTCCTACTTCATCGTGGGCATGATCGGCGTGTTGCTCATCGGCTTCTGGAAGCTCCAGGTCATCGACGCCGATAAGTACAGCACCATGGCCGAGCGCAACCGCGTGCGTTACATTCCCGTGATTGCGCCGCGCGGCCGCATGCTGGACCGCGATGGCCGGGTTCTGGTGGACAACCGGCCGTCGTTCAGCGTGCTCCTCCTACGCGATGATCTCGCTCAAGTGGAAAAGCATCTTGCGGGAATCTCGGACGGCTTGGGAATCCCTATCGATGATTTGCAGGACCAACTCAAAAACACAAAGAATCTCCCGAAATTTCAGCCCATCGTTATCAAGCCTGACGCCTCGCAAGCGGATATCGCATTTATTGAATCCCATCGTTCCGACATTCCGGTCCTGGAAATGATTTCCGTCTCTCGCCGGCGATATCTGCCGGGCGGCTTCCTCGCCCACACTGCGGGCTATGTCGGTGAAGTCAGCGAGCAGCAGATTGAGGCGAGCAACGGCAAGTTCCGCCCCGGCGACTTCGTCGGGAAGACCGGCCTGGAACGCCAATACAACGACCTGCTCCAGGGCACGGACGGAATGCGCCGCGTGGTTGTAAACAGTATTGGCCAAGAAAAGGAGCGCCTGGCCACTCAGGAAGCCATTTCTGGCAAACAGATTCTGCTGACCATTGATTACGACCTGCAGGAAATTGCGGAGCAATCCCTGGGCAGGCGCCCTGGTGCGGCAGTCGCGCTGGACCCGCGCACCGGAGAAGTCCTGGCCATGGTGAGCCATCCGGCTTTGGACGCCAACGATTTCGCGGTCCGTATCTCGGCAGATGACTGGAAGAGTCTCAACGAAGATCCGCAAAAGCCTTTACTCAATCGCGCGATTCAGGCGCAGCTTGCGCCAGGCTCGGTTTTCAAAATCATAACCGCCACCGCCATGTTGGAGGACAAGAATCCTCCCGAATCTTTCACGACGTTTTGCCCGGGCTACGCCACTTTTTATCGCCGGCAGTTCAAGTGTTGGGTCTATGGGAAAAGTTCTCACGGTGTGGTGGGCTTGCATAAAGCAATCCTCGAGTCCTGTGACATCTTTTTCTACAACGTCGGAATGCGCCTAGGCATCGACCGTCTTTCCTACTACGGCAGTAAACTGGGCTTGGGCCGCAAGACCGGGATCGATCTCCCCGAAGAATTGCCCGGGCTGATGCCTTCCGCGGAATGGGTCGAGCGCGTCTATCATCGCAAGTGGTATGCGGGTGAAACGATTTCGGTGTCCACCGGCCAGGGTGCCGTTATCACCACTCCCTTGCAGCTCGCGCACACCATCGGCGGGATCGCCATGGGCGGCGTTTTCAAGCAACCGCATCTACTGAAAGACGCCGCGAGTGTTGGTGAAGAGCGGTTTCCGCTTTCCGAATCGACCGTCGAGAAGATTACCGATGCCATGTACGGCGTGGTAAACGAAGAAGGTGGTACCGCGCGCAACGTCCGGCTCCCCGGAATCGATGTCGCTGGCAAATCAGGAACCGCGCAGGTCATCGGTTACGCCACCCGTGAGAAGTTTGGGAAGCAGAAAAAGTTCGAAGACAATGCCTGGTTTGTTGGCTATGCGCCTCGGCGAAACCCGGAAATTGTTGTCGCCGTCCTGGTACAAGAAAGCGGAAAACATGGTGGCGAAGAGGCCGGACCTGTGGTCAAAGAGGTCATCAAGGCCTACTACGACAAGAAGAACAAGAAGACCCAGGGTGAAGTTACCGCTGAGAACAAGAAGACTGATTCTCGCACAGGCACAGCAGCCGTGGCTGCCGTTGCCCCACGGGCAGCGTTGAAGCGGACGTTGAAGCGGGACGAAAGCGCAGCCGTTGTACCAGCACGCGCCACAGCGGAGCCGCAGCGCTGAAGGATTCTTATGATCTTGCTTAGAGAGAAGTGGGGACTTCTGGTCCGTGCCCTTGGCACAGGATTCTTTTCCCTCTTTCAACTTTCAACTTTGGACTTGCAACTCTCGCTATGAAAGACGCACCCGGAACACGCGATTACGACTGGTGGCTCCTGGCCATTCTCGCGGCCATTTGCGCCCTCGGCGTGCTCGAAATCTATTCCGCCACGCACGGCAGCTCTCTTGCCGGCATGCACATGAAGCAAGTGCGCTGGCTTGTCATTGGCTTCGCGCTGATGTTCGCTCTCTCCCGGCTCGACTATCACTTGATACTT
>Ga0179587_10000443_pt1 | contig 17145 bp, 13 predicted proteins | sample CZODoug2_1_08_16_FD_185932 | JGI IMG/M metagenome (GOLD analysis project Ga0179587, IMG submission 185932) | Vadose zone soil fungal communities from Angelo Coast Range Reserve, California, USA - CZODoug2_1_08_16fungal | ecosystem: Environmental > Terrestrial > Soil > Vadose zone | place: USA...
GTGTCGTTCTCCGCAAGTGCGAGGCGGCTGTATAGCCGGTCGTAGGCCTGCGCGCACTCTCGAATGTCGAACGACCAATCCGCTGGAGGGGGCAGCCGGGATCCTGGCTCATGTTGTGTGAAGTAAGTCACGATTTCATTCGCAAGCGCTTGCACATTGCCTGCTGGCACGAGGCGCAGCGGCAGGCCAGGCGCGGCGATCTCCGGCAATCCCCCCACATTGAAGCCAAAGACCGGTATACCGCTCGCCAGAGCCTCCAGGACCCCCATCGGAATGCCTTCGTGGTCAGAGGTCACCACCAACGCGTCGGCCCGTTGCAGCAGGGCGGCCGTGTCCGCAACGAAGCCGGGCATGGCGATCAGCCGTTGCGGATCATCCGGTGCAAGCCACTGGCGCAGCTCCGAATCCAGAGGACCATCACCGGCCAGCGTGATTGCTGGCCGTGACACGGTCGCGATCGCCAGGGCGTCAGAGAGTTCGCGGAGCCGCTCGAAGCGCTTGATGGGAACCAGGCGTCCTAGAGCAAGCAGGCGCAAGCATCGCGGCCGTGGGCCCGAACCGGCCTCAACACCCGCGCGGATCGTCGCGCCGCTATGGATGGTTACGCCGTTGTGGACGAACGACACCCGGGAGGCCGGATATCTCGCGCGCAACGAAGTCGCCATGTCCTGAGACACGCCAACGATCGCATCGAAGCCAAACCGCAGAGTGGAGGTGTTGACCAGATTCGTGAGGCACCGGCGCAGAGGATTGCGTGTACGCGCGGCCTCCGGCATGCCGTGCACCGTGGTGACCCGTCGCGGAGCAGGACCGGCCGAAGGACTGCGCAGGCAAGCGAGCAAGGCGAGGAGATTCTCCTTCTGCCGATGCGCGTGGAGTATCCGCGGCGCGAAGCTCTTCACGTGGTTTCTGACGGCACGCAGCAGCGCGAGAAATCCGTGGCGAGTTTCATCAAGAGCGATGGTGGGTACGCCCGTGTGCCCCAGTCTCGTGGCGAGCTCGCCCGGATTCATTACAATGCAGCTGACACTGCCGGGCCGAACGCGATGCTGCTCCCGAGCGAGTGCGAAGATCAATGCCTCGGCCCCTCCCCAGAGATCACCGGAAGCAAGGTGGATAATGCGGCCCGTGAAGCTGCCCATGGGGTCGTAACTTGCTGAAAGATAGGTTGCGGATTATGCCCGAGACGAGCCGTGAGATCGGCATGAGACTGGCGCGGCACGCGCCTGCCGGCCGTCCTATGCCACTCGCGGCGCTGGTGGCGCGCGACCCCTCCCGGTTCCCGCCGATCTGGCCTGACCTTACGACACAACTGTTTCATTCGGGGACCGCGGCGCTCGCGATGGCGCTTCGCCTTGCGCTCGATACGCTGCCCGCTGGCCCACAGCGGCGCATCGCGGTGCCTGCTTATGGCTGCCCCAACCTGGTGGCCGCCGCGCTCTGGGCGGGTGGCACGCCGGCTTACTATGATCTGTCGCCAGACACACTGGCTCCCGAGACCGAAACCGTCAAGGCGTTGCTCGACACAGGCGAGAACGTCGTCCTGCACGTCGATGCATTTGGGGCCGACACCTGGCCTGCGAACCTGGATGGCGCGACATCGAGCCGCCTCGTGAATGATCTTGCCCAGAGCTTTGCTCCATACTCGTCGCAATGGCGGCCACGCGCGCCCTACAGCGTGTTGAGCCTGGGCCGCGCCAAACCTCTGTCGCTCACCTTTGGGGGAGTCCTGCTCGCCGCAATCGATACCGAGCCGACCCCGTCATTCGCAGGCCAGGGCCCGCATCAAACAGCAGTGCCGCACTGGCAGTTGGCATTGCGCGCCGCCCTTTATGCATTGTCCTTAAATCCCGGTGTGTTCGGCTTGCTGGCGCGCATTCCGGCGCTTGGAATCGGACAGACGAGATTCGCTCCACTGACTGACGTCGAGCGTTTGCCCGAATCGTGGCGGAGGACCGTCACTGCGGCGGTGACCAGTGTGCGCCAGTCCCTGGGAACGTTCTGCGCGCAAACGGCGGCAATGCTTCGACTTGCACAGGAGTCCGGTGCCCGGGTGCCGAGAAGCGCGGCACTCGCGGAAAGCCGCTCACCGCTGTGGCGCGTGCCGGTGGTGTGCCCGACCCCGGAAGCCGCGAAGATGCTCGCCGCCGAGGGAGCGCACCTTGGCGTGTCACGGCTCTACGGCAAATCGCTTCCGCAGATCGTGGGAATGCCCGCCGAAGAGGCCGCCGAACACTGGCCCAATGCCGTGTGGATCGCGGAGCGCCTGATCACTTTGCCGACACACGGGAGGCTTGGGTCGGGTGAGGAAAACGACCTGCGGACGATGTTGCGTCACCTGGCCGCGTGACGATGGCGGAAAAAATCAGTCGTCGCACCCCGCAAGCGGATTGCAGACAGGGGGCCTTTGAATCGTGAACCAAGCAGGGCGCTTCGCAAAATGCTTCGGGATATGCTACATCCATGAATTGTGCAGCAGAACAAGCAGGGGCCGCGACGGCCTGCTGGATCACCTGGGAGCGGCATCAACGTAGCCGCTCCCTGTCGGCCCAGCTCGAGATCCCCCTCATTGAATTGTCCCGGCCGGGCCATCGCACGCTTCGCTACGCCAGAAACTCCATCGCGACATTGGCGGCGTTGATTCGGAGTCCCTGGCGCACGGTTTTCGTTCAAGCGCCGTCCGTGGTCCTTGCGCACCTCGTGATCGTCCTCTCCGCGATTCTCAGGTTCCGTGTCATCGTGGACGCCCACAACGCGGTGATCGAGGGCGCGGAGAACGCGCCCGCGCCGCTTCGATCACTGTATCGATTCGTGGTAAGACGTGCCGACGCTGTCATCGTTACGAATTCGGCGTTGGCCGAGCGTGTGCGCAAGTTAGGGGGGACTCCGGGCATTCTCCCGGACCCCGTTCCGCAGTTCGAGCCCAACATTGCGGCGGGAACCGAGGCCAATCGCGTCGTGGTCGTCAGTACCTGGGCTGAGGACGAGCCGCTCGAGGCGATTCTTCAGGCCGCCGAGCTCCTGCCGCAACCGCTGTTTCTCACGATCACCGGACGCCCGCGTGGGAAATTCGCGCAAGCCGCAGGTCGCAGCACCAGGGTGCGGCTCTCGGGTTTTGTGAGCGATCAAGACTATCTCGTGCTGCTGGCGACGGCCGGGATAGTCGTGGATCTGACGACGCGCCAAGACTGCCTGGTTTGTGGCGCCTATGAGGCGCTCGCCCTGGGGCGTCCTCTGGTTGTATCCGACTCCCGCGCGCTGCGCGAACTCTTGCAGGATGGAGCGTTGTTCACCGCGAACGAACCCGATGCAATTGCTCGCGCAATCATCCAGGCATGGCAGAACGAACGGGAATGGGCCGCCAGGTGCGCCGCACGGCGTGACGCGTACGCAACAGAATGGAGAGCAGCCGCCGCGCGATTGATGAAGGAACTCGCTGTCGAGCGGGGGGCACAAGGATGATCAAAGTTCTGCACGCGATCGAAACGCCCGGTACCGGAGGCGCGGAGAGAGTCCTCGTCGATGTGGCGAGATCGCTGTCGCGGGATTTCTGCTCCGTCGGCATGACTCTCGTGGAAGGCTGGACGGCGGACGAGCTGAGAAACGCCGGTATCGATACTCACGTTCTGCCGTTGAAAAGATCGTTCGATCTGTCGTGGCCAATGCGCTTTGCAGGCTTGGTGCGGCGCCACTCGATCGATATCGTTCATTGCCACGAGTTCACGACCACCTGTTACGCGGCGCTGGGCTGCGCCCTCGCTTCGGTTCCGCTCGTCAGCACCATGCACGGCAAGAACTACTGGCCGGAAAGAGCGTATCGCCGGCGCGCTCTGCGCTGGGCCGCGCGCGCGAGTCATGCCTTCGTCGCTGTTTCCGAGGATCTGAAACGCCATATCGTCGATGTGCTGGCGCTTTCCTCGAATGCGGTGCGTGTCGTACCGAACGGCATCGATCTCTCGAGATTCACGCCGAGCAGCGAACAGAGTGCAGCGATTCGCGCAAGTCTGTCAGCGGCGGCGGATGACGCCGTCATCGTCTGCGTTGGTGCTCTGGAGCCCGTCAAAGGGCATGAGCTGCTGATCGATGCTATGGCGGAGGTTCACCGCCGAGAGTCGTCGGCTAAACTGTGGATCGTAGGCGAGGGGTATCTGCGCGATGAGCTCGAAGCGCAAACCGCACAGCTCGGTCTCAAACACGTGATCAGCTTTCTTCGGTGGCGTACGGACGTGCATGCGCTCCTGGCGGCCGCGGATTTCACCGTGCTCGCATCGCAATCGGAAGGCATGCCGCTCGCTGTCATGGAGAGCATGGCCTGCGCGCGTCCGGTTGTCGCAACGAGAGTGGGTGGGCTCGGCGAGCTCATCGAGAGCGGTGTCACTGGAATTCTGGTGCCGCCGCGGGACCCGGGCCAGCTTGCGGCGGCTATGCATCGACTGGTCGCCGACGCCGGCCTGCGCCGGACATTGGGCGCCGCAGCGTACGCTCGCGCCGCCGCACGGTTCTCCCTGCAAGCCATGCAGGCGAGCTACGAGCAGATCTACCGGAGCGCCGTCACAGAATAACAATGTGATGTAACGAAATACGGCTTTGTCGCCAATTCCAACCACGGAGCCTCTTTAAAAGCACGGGCGATCGGTGTTTTACTCCACGACGCTGTGTTACCCCAAAAGGGAGATCGTATAGTGTCCATTTGCAGACATATTGAGGTGGGCGGCCGGGTTCTGAAGGCATTTCTGACGTGCGGCCTGCTCGCCTGCTCGCTCGCCTCGGGCGGCGCATCGGCAAAGAGTCTTTACGTGTCGCCAGCCGGCGACGACAAGACGACGTACGCCGCCAATTCGATCAGTACGCCCTGGAAGACCATCGATCACGGCCTGTATAACCTGAAGGCCGGCGATACTCTCTACATCAGGGCCGGTACCTACGTGCCGCGCTACCCCGTGTGGCTCGCCACCGACTACGACCGCCAGACCAAGGGCGGGGACCCGAACGAGGTGTTGAATTCAGAGTCCGGCACGGCCGCCAGTCCCGTGGTGATCCAGAGCTACCAGGGGGAGCAGGTGACCGTCGATCTGTCCGGGATCACGAGCGGAAGCGGCGTCTATATCAATCTGGACAACAAGTCCTACTGGACCTTCCGTGGACTCACGTTCGTCAATGCACTCATGGTATTCGTGCTCGCCGAGAATTATCAGACGAGCTACAACACATTCGAAAAGCTCACCATCGCCGCCACCCAGGGCGGCGACAATGCGGCGCCAATTCATCTCTGGTCGGGCCGCGCCGACTACACGACGATCCGCAACTGCACGATCACTGGCCCCGGCCAGAACGTTCACCTCAATACGGGTACGATCTACGTCAATGCGGTCAATCACCTGAAGATCCTGAACAACGTGCTCTCCAACGCGCCAATAGGGATCTATTTCAAGCACCGCAACGATGGCACCTCGGCGGGACAGGTTGACGTGGAAGTCGCATACAACTACATCACGAACACGAGCCGCTCGAGCCTCGAGTACAACGGTAACTTCACGCACATTCACGACAACATTTTCGGCGTCAATACCGCCGCGGCGCATTTCGGCGATGCCAACGGCGGAGCCGGCGCGGACTACAACACCATCGAGCACAACACCTTCCTCACCGGTTCGCTGGATTTCGACAGCGCGATCGAGCCCGGCGATCCGTATCCGGGTGTCGTGGGGAACACCGTGATCAACAACATCTTCGAGCAGCCGCTTTCGATCCTGCGGTATACCACCGCCATCAATACCAACGTCCTGGGCAAGAACCTGTACCCGACTGCGAACGCCATCCTTTCGAACAACAGCCTCGTGAAAATCGTCACCGCTGCGATTATCGGGGCGCCGAGCTATGTCGGCGGATCCTCCCCGGGACCGATTGGGGGCTTCCAGCTCGCGACGGGGAGCCTGGGCAAGAGTGCGGCGACCGACGGCACTGACCTCGGCGCCAACATCAGCACGATTCTGGGGGGCACGCCGGCGGTAACGGCTCCCATTCCCATGGCCCCGACCAGTGTGATCGTTCAGTAGCCTTCGCCGAGTCGAGCGGATTGCTGAATTCGGCGGGCCCGCGTCGTGCCCCGCCGGTGCGCCGGCCCGACGCTCGAGCGGCTCAGGTGGCGTTTTCGCGCGGTTCGTGCGAACAGTGCGGCGATCGTGTGCTATTGTCGCGCACGCAAAAGCCACCTGGATCGACGGCAATGGTCGCGCTACCATTCCCCGCTCCGCACGGGCTCTTGCATATCCGCAGACCCGTACGCGTTCGCGCATCATCCTTCATGAGACCCCAGCGGCAGACAGATTCGGCTCCAAATGACTCGCGCTGGCAGTGGCTGTTGCTTCTTTTCTGGGTCTTCATCGAGTTCGTAAGGCCGTTCGACAGCTTCCTGAAGGTCCTGGCGCCCTTGAGGATCGCTGGACTGACCTCGCTCGCTCTCCTGTTCGTGTTCCTTCTCAACAAGAAGAGGTACCTCGCGGAGGAGCCGCTGGGGAAGCTCCTGATCGCGTTCTGGCTCCTTGCCTCGGTGTCCGTTTTGTATGCGCCGAACAACCGCGCGGCTTTCAACGTTGCGAACGGTCTCTTCTGGCACTATTTCGCGTTCGTGTTTCCACTGTGCGCGGTGCTGAGCAGCCGCGAGCGCGTCTACAAGTTCTTTTTCTTCTGGGTGTTCGTGCAGACGCTGCTCGCGTGCTTCGTGGCTACCCATCACGGTACCGGCCCGGGCGGGTATCTGTGGGATGAGAACGACGTCGCGCTCGTGTTGGTCATGGCGATTCCCTACACGATCTACCTGGCGCAGTTCCCCGGGATCGGCAAATGGGCAAAGCTCGCGCTGCGCGGCGCCCTCGTCGTCATGCTGGTAGGCATCGGTATCGGCGCATCGAGAGGTGCCGTGGTCGGGCTGGGTGTCCTGACGATGGTATGTATCCTGTTTTCCAGGCGCCCGCTGCGTAACGCGGTGGTTGTCGGGTCGGCTGTGCTCATCGGACTCGTAGCGCTCGTGAAGGTCCTCCCGCCCGCGTACGTGGAAGACATGAGCGGGATCGGCGATCCGAACGACCCGACGGCGGATGAGCGGTTGTGGTTATGGAGCCTCGGCTGGGTGATGTACCAGGACCATCCCGTCTTCGGGGTCGGGGCCGGAAACTATCCCTGGACCAACCATCTGTACGCGACGCGCAGCCCGCTTTACACTCCGCGCAGAAAGATAATGGGCGGACGGCCGGCGCACTCGATCTACTTCACTCTGCTCCCTGAACTCGGCACGACAGGGCTGCTGATCTTTGCCGCCGTTGTCAGGATTCTCTACAACCGCTATTCCACCATCCGCGACTATTGCAAGTCGAAAAAAGAGCTGTCGGATGACGACAAGAAGTTCCAGCTGCTGTTCATCGCGATGTTGACTTCCTGTGCGGGATATCTCGCGGCAGGGGCGTTCATCACGGTCCTCTACTATCCGCCTTTCTGGTACCTGGTCGGCTTTGTTGCGGCGACGTTTCGTGTTGCCTCAAGGGAGCTGCCTGGATTTCCACGGGCAGTGAGCCGCGCGCCCCAGGACAGACAACAAGGGGCCGCTCCCCGGCCGGCATGAGGACGGCGCCGCGTGACGTCGGGAAAACACCGGATCCTGTTTCTGGACACCGGCCACAAGTACCGTATGGGGGACATCTACGGGCAGAAGCTTCGGTTGCTCTCCCACGGCTTCTGCGGTTGCGTGGTCACTTTTGGCGAAGCGGGCACGTTCGAGTTCGGCGATTTTGTCGTCCACTCTTTTAAGCCGCTCAAGTCCAAGCTCGCGATATTCGCCAGGGCGCTCGCCTTTTGCTGGAAGACTGCGCGCGCCGCGCGGCGGGCAGGGCGGGGATTTGACCTCGTAGCGACGTATGATCCGCTGAATACGGGACTACTGGGGACCCTGGTGGCGAGGGTCTGCGGCATCCCGCTGATGGTCGAGCTCAACGGAGATTTCACCTCCTGGAGCAACTACTCGGAGGTCAAGAGCCGGTATTGGCGAGCACTGAAGCGCTGGATTTACCTTCGCGTTGCGACGTACGTCTTACGGCGCTCCAAGGGCATCAAGCTACTATATGCGGGGCAATTAGACTATTTCAGAGCCCGTCTGCGACCCGGTACCACGGTCAGAACGTTTCCGAACTTCCTTGACCTGGGGGCATTTCGCAACCTCGGCGAGACAAAGAAGGTCGTGATCATCGGCTTTCCGTTTCACGTGAAGGGGATCGACGTTGCAATTGCCGCCTTTCGCAGGATCGCCGCGAGCTATCCGGATTGGAGCCTCGAGATTCTGGGGTGGTATGCGGGCGAGGAAAAGGCGGTCCTGGACGCGAGCATCGCCGGACACCCCCAGATCAGCCATCACCCGCCGATCTGGAAGGCCGAAATGCCCGGATACGTGGGCATGTGCGGAGTATTGGTGTGCGCATCCCGAACCGAAGGGTTTCCGCGAGTCGTGAAGGAAGCAATGCATGCCGGCAAACCCTGCATCGTCAGCGATGTCGGCGGACTGCCAGGAGCCATAGAACACGGCAAGAACGGCCTGATGTTCCGCAGTGAGGACGTCGCCGGCCTGGCCGAGGGACTCGCGAGTCTGCTTGCCAGCAAGGCGCTCAGAGCTCAGGTCGGCTCGGCGGCTCGAGAGTTCGCCGAGCGGGAATACACTGCCGAGGCGTATCTGGGCTACTTCGATGCGTTCGTCCGGGAAATCCTGAATCCAGCGGCGCAATGAGCAGCAAGCTCAAGGCGGCGCGCGGCGGCGTCTGGTTTGGCGCTATCAGTTTCTTTACTCAGGGATTGTCCTGGGCGGCCACGTTTTACGTCATCCGGCTCCTGCAGCCCGAAGACTACGGCCTGATGACCATGGCGTCGTTTCTGACAGGTTACCTGCAGCTGTTCACCGACCTCGGCCTGGGTTCGGCGATCGTGCAGCGGGACACCATCAACGATAACGAGGTCAACAGCGTATTCTGGTTTGCGCTCGCGGCCGGAGCAGGGATGGCCATAGTTGCCTTCCTGCTGTCCTACCCCACGGCGTGGATTTTCGGCGAGCCGCGCATCATTCCGGTCACGAAGCTCATTGGATTCCTGTTTGTCGTCACCGCGCTGACCGCCGTTCCGTCCAATCTGCTGACCCGCCAATTCGAGCTCAAGAAAGTAGCCCTTGCCAACCTGATCGGGGTGCTGGTGTCCTCGGTGGTCAGCGTCGTGATGGCGCTCAAGGGATTTGGCGTCTACACGCTGATCTGGGCCAATATCGCCTTGAACGGGACCAGGATGGCAATGCTGTTCCGGGCCGCCGCATGGCGGCCGCGCCTACACTATTCGGCGCGCGAGGTCAGGCCCTACCTGGGCTATGGCCTGTATCTTTCGCTCTCCAGCGCATCGCTGCGCCTGTTCCAGTCACTCGACAAGATGATCGTCGGCAAGGTGTTTGGATCCGCGCAGCTCGGGCTGTACGGCAACGCGATGACGATCGCCAGTATGCCGCTCGACAAGATCTGGCCCATCTATCAGCAGGTGACTTTTCCCCTGTTCGCGAACCTGCAGAATCGGGGCAAGGCATCCCTCGAGTCGTACCTCGAGATCCTGCCTCACCTCCTGCTTGCCATCGGCCCGCTTTGTCTGGGTGCCGCAATGGTCGCCCCGGAGCTGGTCGGGGTCGTGCTCGGGGCGAAGTGGCTGCCGATGGTCCCGCTGTTTCAGGTGTTCTGTGTGACAAAATTGTTCGAGCTACTGACGGCCTATCAGGCTGTACTGCTCAACGCCACGGGCCATCACCAGAAGATCTTCCGATTCTACCTCGGCCTCGTGATCGTCATTCCCGCGGCGGTATTGATCGCCGCCCTGCATTCCTTCAATGCCCTCGTGATTCCCTGGATCACGATCTACCCGTTGTTCTGCATAATCTGGATATGTCGGGGTCTGCGCATCTGCGGTATCTCCGTCAGGACATATGTGAGAGCGGTGGGTGATGGCCTGATCTCGTCATTCGGAATGGTGCTGGCTCTGTTCGTGGTGCGGGAGAGCGGCGTTCTGGAGTCACTGGACAGCGAGCTGATGCGGCTCCTGAGCCTAGTGGCGATCGGGCTTGTTGCATTTTTCTTCGTCCTGGCGGTGTTTCGGCGGAAGTTGCTGGCCCAGGCGGCACGCGTATTGCTGAGCAGGGATGCGTGACACGTGAGCGGATTTGCTGCGATGCGATCACCAGGCACGAATCCCGTCCCGCAGGTTCACACGGAGTACCGCGCCGATATCGACGGACTCAGAGCGATTGCCATCCTCGCGGTTCTCGCGTTCCACGTAGCTCCAAAGCGCGTCACCGGCGGGTTCGTCGGGGTCGATATCTTTTTTGTGATCTCCGGCTTCCTCATCTCGTCGCTGCTGATTGTCGCGCTGAAGAAGGGAGTTTTTTCCTACTCTGATTTTTACGTGCGCCGCATACGGCGGATCTTTCCCGCGCTGATCGTCGTTTTTGTGTTCACTCTCCTTGCAGGGTGGCTGCTGCTGTTGCCGGATGAATATCGTCAGCTGGGCAAGCACGTTGTCGCCGGCTCGCTGTTCACGTCGAATCTCGTTCTCTGGAGCGAGGCCGGCTACTTCGACGCCGCCTCCGCCCTGAAACCGCTGCTTCACCTGTGGTCCCTGGGGATCGAAGAGCAGTTTTATATCGCGTGGCCGTTGATCCTGGCACTGATCTGGAGGCGCTCAAGCGCGAGGTCGGGCTGGATCGCGGCGGGAGCCCTCGCATCGCTCCTGGTCTGCTGGATCCTGGCACAACGTGAGCCGGCGGCCGCGTTCTATCTGCCCGTCGCGCGCTTCTGGCAGCTGCTGGTGGGCGCGCTGCTCGCGGTTGCTGCATCTCAGCGCACGTCTTACCTGAGTGAAGCTGTCCTGCGGAGACCGTGGGTGAGCCACGCTTGCGCCTGGGTCGGTGCGGCCCTGATCGTCGAGGCGATCTTCGCCGTCGACAGTCAATCGTCGCTGCCGTGGCACAGGGCCGTGGTGCCGACGGTGGGCACGGCGTTGCTCATCGCGGCCGGTCCCCAAGCACACGTCAACAAGCGCGTTCTGTCCACGAAGATCGCTGTATTCATCGGGTTGATCAGTTATCCGCTGTACCTGTGGCACTGGCCGCTGCTGTCGTTTCTGGCGATCGTGGATCCTCCGGGTCCCACGGCCGCCTATAAAGTCGCGGCCGTGCTGATTGCGTTGCTGCTAGCGATCGGAACCTATTTCCTAATCGAGAAACCCGTTCGAAGTCCGCCTTACACGAGAGTAGCATGGCTCGTCAGCGGCAGCGCACTGTGTCTTCTGGCTGGAATTGCTGTTGTCGCGGAATCGGGTTTTGCTCGCCAACGCGGACCTTGGGGGGTGCGGAACACGCCAAGTCGATTCGAGCCGGCACAAATGCAGACCGCAGCGTGTGTGCATGAATACGCCCGGCTGTTCAGGCCTGCACTGATCAGCGCTAGGGACTTCTGCATCGAGGCTCGTCCCGGCCGCCCCGACGTGGTGGTCGTGGGTGACTCGCACGCCAACCGCCTGTTCGACGGACTGCGCAACCTTGACACTTCCGAGGCGTACATAAATCTGGGTCGGGGCTCGTGCATCCCGTTTCTGGGCTTCGATGGCGCCTGGGCGGATACTGGAGAGCCGCTCGTTTGTGAAAGCACCATGCGAAGTATTCTCGAGGGTAGTGCAAGAATGGGAGCCAACATGGTCATTCTGCACGGCTTCTTCACTCGTGCCTATGGAGGAGGGCTGCGCCTCGGGGACCGTGGCGGGATCGGAGCGCAGGCTCGCTCCACGCTGGAGCTGCTGTCAAAGTCGCGCGTCAGAACGCTGGTCGTGCTGGATGTGCCGGTCCTCCCGTTTGAGCCGTCCACCTGTGTAGCGCGTCCGGCGATCAGGAGCATTGTCCGGGTTCCCTGCTCCTTTCCGCGCCGGATCTGGGATGCGCAAAGCGAGTCGATCAACAGCGAGCTGCGCGCCGCGGCTGCCGGACTCGAGAATGTTAGCTTCTTCGATCCCGCCTCCGCACTATGTGACGAGCGCGTATGCCACGCGGAGCACAACGGGGAACTGCTGTATTTGGACACCCATCATTTGTCGCCAGCCGGTGCGGCGATGGTCGGAGCCCAATTGCTGACGGCGAGCGGGGTTTCGCATGCGTCTCGCTGAAGTTGTCCGCGGCCGCGACAACAACTTCAACCTGATCCGGTTTCTGGCGGCAACGGCGGTCGTCTATGGGCATGCCTTCGGAGCCTCAGGCAGAGATGCTGCAGAGCCGGTGCTGCGCGTGTTCGGTCTCGGGGCCGGCGACCTCGGTGTCGATGTCTTCTTTTTCATCAGCGGCATTCTCGTAATCAAGAGCTTTCTCGGCAAGAGCATCGCGCAATTTGTCTGGGCCCGATGCATGCGCATCTTCCCGGGGCTATGGGTATCTTCGGTCCTGCTGGTGCTGGCGGCGGGTCTGTTCTTCAGTCCATTGCCGGCTGTGGAGTTCTGGTCGCGTCACGACACGCTGACCTATCTCGCGCGCAATGCAACCATGCTGCCTGGAATCGGCTGCCAGGAGACGCTCCCCTATGCGCTCAATGCAAAAGATGCGGCCTTCAACACCTCGCTGTGGACACTGCCCCATGAGCTGCAGATGTACATGCTGCTCGCGGCCCTCGGGCTCCTCGGAGGGCTGCGGTTTCCCCTGATCGTCGGCTCGGTCGCGCTGATCGGCGCGGCCGCCGTCGTCGCCAACAAGCTATTCGGCATCGAAGCGCTCGCCCTGGACCGGGCGCGGTTCCTCTACTTCTTCTTTTCAGGAGCTTCAGCCTATCTCTTGCGCGATCGGCTGGTCTTGAGCTGGCGCTGGTTCGTCGCCGGCATCGTCGTGATGCTGGCAGTCATTGCTGCAAGCAGTAATCACGTCCTGAGACAGGCCGCGCTCGCCGGGGTCCTCCCGTATCTTGTGCTCTGGCTTGCATATGTTCCGAAGAGATTCGTCCGCGGCTTCAATCGAGCCGGTGACTATTCATATGGAATCTACATCTACGCACTTCCGATACAGCTGGCGCTGTTCGCAACGACGGTAGGTTCGCAGCCGATCGCAAACTTCACCCTGACCATGCTCATTGTTCTTCTGATTGCCGCCGCATCGTGGCACTGGCTCGAGAGCCGGGCGTTGCGGATTCCTGTGCCGGCTGTCGCCGCCCCCCGGACACCGAAGATCGCTCCCGCGACGTCACAGAGTGATCGGAATCTGAAGTAACTGCCTTACGAAACGCAGGGTACGACTGGTTTCTGAGGCCAGGGGTCTTCAATGTGTTTCTGCATGAACGCGGCCTGAGCGCGGCGCTCGAGCTGCTGGTTTATGTGACGGCTTGCGCACCCGAAGGTGCCATGCCACGCTATCATTTGAACCTGACGGAACAAGAGCATGGGACGTGAGATCACGGATCCTTGCTCAAAAGAACGAACTGCTTGGGAAATCGGTGGGTTGACATGGGCGCTCGAGTGGACGAAAGCCCTGTTGTTTCTACAATGACGGGCGGTATCGCCAAGACGATAAAAACCATCATGGGCCGCGTGGCTGGAATGACCGGCGTCTACGCGTGGGACTTTCGTTCCAAAATGACGATCGTCGCGTTCCACCGCGTGAACGATGAGCAGGCGGCGGACGGCATGACCTGCAGCTCTGCCAAGTTCGAAGCCTTCTGTCGCTTCTTCCAGCGGCATTTTCGGGTCATTTCCTTGTCCGAGCAGGTCGCCGGATGCCGCGCCCGCCAGGACATGGGGGGAACACTGTCCATCACCTTTGATGACGGCTATCTGGACAACTTCGAAGTCGCAGCGCCGATTCTGCGCAAGCTGCATCTGCCGGCGGCCTTTTTCGTCACCACCGGATTCATCGGGTCACACGCCCTGGCACCCTGGGACAGTGATTTGCTGCTGCAGCCCAGCTGGATGAGCTGGGATCACTTGCGCACGCTCGCCTCGCAAGGGTTCGAGGTCGGCTGCCACACCGATACCCACATCGACATGGGATCGGCCGATCCGGAGACCGTGCGTAAGGAACTGGAAATCTCCAAACGCAAGCTCCTCGATGAGCTGGGCACGCCCGCGCAGCTGTTTGCGTATCCTTTTGGCGGACGCGAGCACATCTCGGCACGTTCGCGTGAGCTCGTTCGCGAGGCGGGGTTCGTCTGCTGCATCTCGTGCTTCGGGGGTGTGAACCGGCAGGCTGCCAACCCCTACGACCTCAATCGCATTGGCATTGCCGACTGGTTCGTTACACCCGATCAGTTCGGGCTGGAGCTCGTACTGGACAAGGCCTGAGGGTGCTGCAACCTTGTCAGGGTGCCGCGCCCGCCGGCCACGCCGGCAGCGTCTTGGCGGCGGGGAGAAAGCGGGATTTGAGCTTGAGGAAGTGCTTCTCGAGCGTGTGATAACTCAGTATCGCCAGCACGTAGCTCACTGGAATCATGCCGATTCCATAGACGAGCGCCAATCCGGGAGGGATTCCGAGCGGCATCATCGATCTGAGCAGCGGCACTCCGATCAACTCATGGATCGGAAAGTGCAGGACGTACATTGCATAGCTGTACCGGCCGAAGGATCGAAGCGGCGCGGACTGCAGAACTGCGACGAGCAGCGCGGGGCGTGACGATCGCGCCAGGGCAACTCCCGTGACCAGCACTGCGGAGCTGAAAGCGAGGATGGTGTAGCCCAGCGTCTCGCAGGCAAGCGTGCCGGTCGCGTATCCGCGGGTGGCCACCGCGCCGGCAAGAAACAACGCCACGGCGATGCAGCCCGCCGGTATCAATCGAGCTCTCGCCTTCGATGGCCAGCCGGGAATGCGCAGCAGGGCTGCGCCGGCCGCGCCCAACGCGAGCGCGTCCATTCGGCACACGGTGAATGAGTAGATGGCCTCTGCAGAGACTCCGGAGGCGGCCATTGCGCAGCGGACGAGGAGAGCGGCGAGGGAGATCCACAGACACGCACGAAAGAGCCGCCGGGCGTCCAGGCGATACACCGCGAACGGCCACAGTAGGTAAAACTGCTCTTCCACAGCCAGCGACCAGAAATGCCCGAAGCCTTCGAGATCCAGACCGAGTGGCTTGGTCCAGTTCGACAGAAACGTCCACAGCCAGATCTGATTGCGAAGCCTCGAGTGCAGCTCGCCGGGGGGCGCGATGAAGGCAGTCAGCAGCAACAGGCCGAGCAGTAGCATGTAATAGAGCGGCAGAATGCGCAGCGCGCGCCTGGCGTAGAACGCTCGGAAATAATTCTTCGACTGGCGCGTGTCCAACAGGCCACCCGTGATAAGGAAGCCGGACAATGCAAAAAAAAGCTGCACGCCGACCCAGCCCGGATGAGCCAGCATCGCGAAGAGATGTATGGGCCCGGCAGGTGGCGCGGACAACACCTCCAGCGCGTTGTACGGCACTACCCAGAGGATCGCGAGGCCGCGTACACCGTCCAGCGCGGGCACGTGCTTACCGGGTTGCGCTTGTTGAGACCCGCTCGTCATGAGTTACGAAGCGCTCTTGGTGGCAATTAGCGGCTGTACCTACTCGGGCTGATGACCGGTTCAGGTGCCTTGAGCGACGAGTCGAGCCGTCTCGTTGCCGCCCATATCGTCCCCGGGCTCGGCGCCTGTGGCCGCGTGGGGCCTCGAGAATGAAATGCCACACCATGCGCCCGTGATTGTAGAGACATTCGACCGATGTCACAGCGCCGTCGGCCGACGAATCGGGCAGCAAATGCCTTTCTGCGCAGCGGGTCGCTCGCGGGCAGGCTCTGCATCGTGCCTTGAATCGATCCGCACATCGGCAGGATCAAAGCGTGTTTGCGCTCGAAGTCTCGGACTCGAAGGCATTCTGTCAGTTTCAACTCGGTCCCGGCAAGCACCGCGTGCCGTTGCTGTGACGAGCGGGCTCCGAGAAAACCGTCCGCGATGTCGGCAATCTCGACGTTCATGGGCAGCCGCTCCAGGGAGCCAGCCATTGCCGGAACGCATCGACTGTCGCCAATGAGCAAGGCCCACTGAGGTGTCAGCGCGCGCGTGGCCTCGGACCGGTCGGTCCCGATCAGCGATTCGATGCTGCGGCGAATGTCGCTTGCGAGCCTTCGTCCATCGCGCGCGATCTGCCCTATCCTGCGATGCCAGCGTGTCGGAATCCATTCGAAGCTCGCGTTGTATTCGTAACTCGAAGCGAAGGGGCTCTTGAAGCGCTCATCCCCGCGCGAGAAGTCGAAGGCCGCGTGTCCTACGAACCGCGTGTGCGGATGTTGCATCTGCAACCGCTCGATCGCATCCGCGCATCCTGGGGCAGGCTTGTGGGCGTCCCTCGCTTCGTTGAAGTCGATGAAACAAAGCTTCAGCATGGCGACTTCTACGTCGGCCGGCGGAGTCCGCGCTCAAAGTGCGTACATAGTCGCTGATCTTGCCCTCAGGAGCACCGTTCTCGCCGACCTTGAAATGGAAAAACCCGCTTTGCCCGGGTGGCGGCTGCCGGGTCTCGACGATGCGGACCGCCGCATAATTCCCGAAACCAAGGCTTTGCACTCCCCCGAGGATGTTCTGGCCGACCGACTGGTGTGCGAAGACGACCCGCATCCCCACGACTGCTTCGATCTGAGCTTTTGAAATTGTCGGCTCCCGCCGGTTGAGCGAAATGGCGTTCTGGCCGCTGCAGGCGGCCAGAACCGGCACGAGGGCGCGGACGCCTGGGACTGCTCGGATCGATGTCGAGGTCATTTTAGGCATTTCTCGAGCGGGTACACACCGGTGGGCGCCCGGTTGCGACCCATTCGGATTGCCAATCTGTGACAGAAAACACGATCCGCTCAACGCGCCTTACGGTGCCGCCTGACCCCAATGAGGCAAGCACGCGGCGTTTGGGTCGTAGATCGCGCGGCGTTACAGTTTGTTGTCCTTGACTGGTCGGATAATCGGTTACATTCTGCTACGAAAGTCGTGGCTTCGGCCGTGGCAGGATTCACGCGAAGGCGTCCAAGAGCGTCTGATGTTCGAAACCTTAATAACCCAGGACGAGGTGAACTCGAGGGTGTATCACTCCCATGGGATCTCGGGGGCTTACCGGG
>Ga0179587_10000444_pt1 | contig 17143 bp, 12 predicted proteins | sample CZODoug2_1_08_16_FD_185932 | JGI IMG/M metagenome (GOLD analysis project Ga0179587, IMG submission 185932) | Vadose zone soil fungal communities from Angelo Coast Range Reserve, California, USA - CZODoug2_1_08_16fungal | ecosystem: Environmental > Terrestrial > Soil > Vadose zone | place: USA...
TACGCCCACCTCTCGTGAACCTGAAGAAGGCCGCCGAAACAGGATCCCCGGAGGCAATCACCCTGGAGGAAGCGGAGCGAAATCACATACGCAAGATTCTCGAGCACACTCGGTGGGTTGTCGCCGGTCCCCGTGGGGCCGCAGCACGATTGGGAATCAAGAGATCTAAGCTCTATTTCCGTATGCAAAAGCTTGGCATCTCACGTACCCAGAGAGATCACCTTCCCGCGGTAGCAGAGTTGAAATGACGCGGATCGACCCTCCAATCGATTGACCCTGTCGATGCATTAGTTATCGGACGCACCAGCGATAACATGTCCGGCCGACTTGAATCCGAAGTTGTCTGATACACCGTCAAAAAAATAGCCCCACTGACCCTGTCGGCATGCGGACGTAGTGTTTAGCGGGCTGGCATCCCACACTGCGCTATCGCTGTCGTCGGCCTCTACTTTCAGTCACTTACGCAATCAAGACGTTTGGCAACCCGGTTGCCTCTTCCAGTTGTGTCGCTCAACGCACCGAAATTTTTCGGGGCGACAGAAACGAGGAAGAATCACCATGTTCACTAAAACCATCGACAAGGCCCACGCAAGCCACAAGGGGGCAAGAGTGCGCCACTTGCTGTCGTTACTCATCGCCTTGGTTTTTGCACTAACGATTCCGACCAAAGCAGACGCGCAGATCATTGGAGCCCTTGAAGCCAACATCCCATTCCAGTTCCATGTAGGGAACACCAAACTTCCGCCGGGCAAGTACATCATCCGCATGCTCGACGACTCCGATCTGACAGTCATGGAAATCACCGGCGCGGACGGCTCTACTTCCGCTCTCTTCGAAGTCCAGGCCACAGAGGCCAACTCTGCACCGGCCAAGAGCGAACTGATCTTCAACAAATACGGGAATCGCTATTTCCTTGCGAAGTTGTTTGACGAAGGCAGCCCAAGCGGCAGTCAGCTGCTCAAGTCGCGCTATGAAAAGAGGCTCAATCAAGCGGCCACGGAACCCCAGGAACACGTGTCGGCACACCACCGGGGACAACAGGGAAATTAGTTGTTCGCTGAAACAGTATCTACCCGGGCGCGAGCGGGCGCTTCTCTCTCGCGCGGGAAGTCAATTTCGGAATGTTTGAAAGGAGGAACAATGAAATTGCAAAGAGCAGTATTCGTTTTGATGGGAATGATGTTGTTGTTCGCATGCAAGTCATCGGCACAGCAGGTGAAGACCGATTACGATCGCAGCACAAACTTCGCGCAATACAAGACCTACTCATGGGAACAAGTTAAGACGAAAGATACCTTGGATGTTGACCGAATCAAAGCCGCCGTCAATGCGGCCTTGGCAGCAAAAGGCTGGACGCAGGTGGACTCCGGTGGTGATGTTTCCGTTATAGCCGTCGAGATGACCCACGAACAGCAGACCTTGAATACCTTCTACGACGGGTTTGGAGGAGGCTGGGGTTGGAGGCGGTTTGGTGGCGGAGGCTTTGGAAACGCAACTACCACAACTGAGACCTATAAGGTAGGCACATTGGTCGTCGATCTCTTCGATACCAAGACCAAGCAACTGATATGGAGAGGCTCATCGAGTGACACGCTCTCCAACAACTCCGACAAGAACATCAAGAATCTGGACAAGGGCGCGGAGAAAATGTTCAAGCACTTCCCTCCTGGCTCTTCGAAGAAGTAACGGTGTCTAACATGATTCGCTATATGTTCGCCGTCACTCTCGGGCTCATTTCGGTAGCCATCCCATTGCGTGCGGCCAACAGGCCGCACGCAGGGACGGACCGCCAAAACAAGATGGTCTGGACCAATGACGACCTCGACAAACTCCACACTCTCGGCCTGATTTCCATCGTTGGCCGAGACGACGACGAAAAGTCAGCTTCGGGACCTGCGCCCGCACAGTACGTGCGAACCCAGGACCCCGAGTGGTATGCGGAGGAGGCAGCGAGGCTGCACGATGAACTTGAATACCGGCAGACGCAGCTTCGTGATTACCAGCAAGCACTTGACAACGCGCGAAGTCTCACGGGATCAACCGGCGGCATCGATCTAATTGGCGAGGACTTCGCCATCACCCCCGAAGCCGGTATTCAAATCCTGCGGCAGCGCGTGATGGAAGAGCAAACGAGGCTCAACGACCTGGAAGACCTGGCCCGCCGTAATGACGTCGAGCCAGGCACACTGCGCGGGCGATGAGCCGGTCAGCGCGTTGAGCAAGGCCTATGAACATTTCTTTGAACTCAACTTCAGTACTGGAGAATTTGCCATGAGCATCGTGAAGATTTTGAAGCAGGTTTTAGTCGTGCTCCTGTGCGTGTTACTTGTGGAATTCACCGCGCAGGTGGACGCATACGGCTCCATAGGCCAGTCGAACGACCAACCGGCCGCTTCGCCCGCGAAACAGTCTCCCCACGAGTTGCAGCAACTTGTTGCTCCGATCGCCCTATACCCGGACGCTTTGGTGGCGCAGATTCTGGCCGCTTCGACGTATCCGACTCAAATCGTCGAGGCGGACCGCTGGATGCAAGGGCATTCCAACCTGAAGGGAGAAGAGCTGGCCAAAGAAGTCGACAAGCAGGACTGGGATCCCAGCGTTAAGGCCGTGGCGCAGTTTCCCTCGGTTCTCGAAAATATGGACAAGAACCTCTCTTGGGCTTCGTCGCTCGGCGATGCATATATCAGCCAGCCGCAGGATGTGACCGATGCGGTGCAAACCTTGCGTCAGCAGGCCCGCCACGCTGGCAATCTGAACGGCAACGAACAAGAAAAAGTAAGCACGCAGGGCAGCACGATCGTCATTGAACCTGCCAATCCTGACGTGGTGTACGTGCCCGCCTATGATCCCTGGCTGGTCTATGGCGCGCCGATCGTCGCTTACCCCGGCTGGTATCCCGAGCCCGGGATTTATTGGGGCGGCGTCGGCCTTAGCTTTGGTATTGGATTTGGTATCGGCTTTTTCGGAGGATTTGGGTGGGGCTGGGGCCACTGGGGATATGACTGGCACGGCCGACGAGCGTTCTTCGACCATCACGCCTTCGTCTCACATAGCCATGAGTTCGGTCACGAGGGATTCCATCATGGCGATTTCGGCCACGGTGGCGCCCACGGCGGCGGATTCCATGGGTCTTCGAGTTTTCACGGGGGCTCGGGCTTCCACGGAGGTTCCAGCTTTCACGCGCAGTCGGGAACGCGCTCTGGGGCGTTCAGTGGCTTTGATCACGGCGGCAATGTGCGAGGGTTTTCATCCCGCGGGCGGTCGAGCTTTGGAGGTGCCTCCCACGGAGGCGGTTTCCATGGTGGCGGTGGCGGACGCCATCGGTAGTCACATGTACCAGCGGTAGAGTCTGTCGAGAAATCAAAAATGGAGAGGAATACCATGCTGCACGTAACTTCGATTTTTGTTCAACCTGAACGCAAGAACTTTGTTCGATTTGCAGTGTCTGTGCTGTTCGCACTTTCCTTGGGCTTTTCGTCAGCGCCGACGTTCGCACAGGAGGCGGGACAGCGAACTTTTAGCTCCGCCGAAGATGCCAGTCGCGCTCTATTTAACGCAATGAAGGGAGAAGACCAACAAGCTTCATTGAGCATCCTCGGACCAGCCGGAAAGGAGGTCCTCTCCTCCGGCGACCGAGAGGAAGACTTGGATGCTCGGGTCAGCTTCGTCGTCAAATATCAGGAGATGCATCGCCTCGTCACAGAGGCGAACGGAACTGCAAGCCTGATGGTGGGCGCCGAAAACTGGCCGTTTCCGATTCCGCTCGTGAATAATCACGGCACATGGTTCTTCGACACCGCCGCGGGCAAAGACGAGATTCTATTCCGGCGCATCGGCAAAAATGAATTAGCCGCCGTGGATGCATGCCGCGAGTTAGGCGCGGCGCAAAACCAATATTTTGCGCACCCGCCGGCCAATTTACCCAATCAATTCGCGCAGAAACTGGTTAGCGACGAAGGCCGGCACAATGGTCTGTACTGGCACGGTGCCAGCGATGAGTTCGATAGCCCAATCAACCCCCTCATCGCTTACGCACGCCAAAATCTCCCAACGGACCAAGTTGGCGAGCATGTTCCTTTCAATGGTTATATGTTTCGGATACTCACGAGCCAAGGACCACATGCGCCGGGCGGCGCCAAGAACTACATCGTCGATGGCACGATGAGCAGAGGATTCGCTTTCGTCGCTTACCCTGTGGAGCACCGCTCCTCGGGTGTGATGACTTTTATTGTCGACGAATCCGGAACCATTTTCGAAAAGGACCTTGGGTCCAACACAACAAAGCTTGCCCAAGCGATGACCGTCTATGATCCGGATTCTAGCTGGCACAGGGTGGAATGAGCGATGGTCCGGAAGCTTTCCTTGTCTCGCCTTGCATCCGTTCCACGGATCGGTGCCGCTGCCGTCGCCATCGCGGCGGCAGCGGTTTTCTGCTCGCTCGAACTTTCGGAAAATCCGTCAGGCCAGTTTCCGAACCCTCCGCAACTTCTCGCGAAACACCATACACTCTCCTTCACGCTGCACGCTGGGGTCACAAAGGATGGAAAGAACTCCTTCTACTTTGATGGTCAGCCAATCGCTCCAACACTGCGTCTTTCACCGGGAGACCAGCTCAAGATTAATTACATTAATGATCTTCCTGCCAGACCACAGGAAACTTGCGCGATTACTCCGTGCATGGATATGACGAATTTGCACTTTCACGGCCTGACGGTTTCTCCCGACGCTCCCCAGGACGACGTCTTGGACATGATGGCCATGCCTGGACAATCACTCCGTTACACCGTGCAGATTCCTCAAGACCATCCTCCGGGCTTGTATTGGTATCACACGCATCCTCATGGAGAGAGCCACCGACAAGTGCTTGACGGCATGTCTGGCGCGATCGTGATCGAGGGAATTGAATCTTATTTTCCTCCCCTGGTCGGTCTGCCCGAACGCGTCCTGGTTGTGCGTGGCCGCTCCGTTGTGAGCGACCCTAAGTCTGCTGATTTGAAGCGCAGAGTTGAACTCAGTTCGGATATTTGTGGTGCGGAATCGGAGCCGCCTGAAGAAGTCTTCACGGTAAACGGAGCCGTGCGGCCTCAAATTGAAATCGCTTCTGGTGAACGCCAGTTTTGGCGCGTCGTGAACGCTTCGGCCGATCGCTACGTAGACCTGCAACTTGAGGAGCAAACATTTGAAATCGTTGCCATGGACGGAATGCCCATCGCCCTGCACGACCCGAAACATCGAACCCGTAGCGCCGAACATGTCTTGTTGCCACCGGCGGGTAGGCTTGAAGCCATTGTCACAGGTCCATCAGTCGGCACGGCCAGACTTCTGATCTCACGTTGCGTAGATACAGGACCGGATGGTGATCCGAATCCAGCGATGGTATTGGCGGATATAGTTCCGTGGTCTACGGCAAACTCACTGGCCAAGGCTGCAAAGAGTTCGCTCAAACCTGAATTCAAAACGCTCGACCTTGCGGCGGCCGAAAAAGCTCCTCCTCGATTCACGGTGACGTTCACGGAAGACAAGAACGGCTTCTACATCAATGGCAAAAAGTTCACGCCTGACGACGCTCCGATGGTGCGGGCAAAAGTGGGGTCGTTTCAGCATTGGCAGGTCGTAAATGCTACTGGTGAATTGCATCCCATGCATATACATCAAGTCCATTTCCTGGCCTACGCCGAAAACGATAAGCCGATTGCCAACCCAGTGTGGCTGGACACGGTGAATGTTCCAATTGGCGGCTCCGTCGACGTCATCATGGACTTCACCGACCCCGTCATCAGGGGCATGTCCGTCTTTCACTGCCATCTTCTCAATCACGAAGATAAGGGAATGATGGCAAAGATTCTTTTTGAATGAGTGACCTACTACATCTTTCAGTCCGAGAATCGAGGTCTGCGGAGCTGCGCGGTACTCTCGAAAGGATTCCATTGCTGTCCCGTCTGCGGAAGGAACTGGCTTCCAATCGACCGACGTGGCTGCCACTCGTATTGGTCTTGGCAGCGATTGCCGTGGTCGCATATGCAGACCATCTCGTTGTTTCGCTCTCGCTTGTATACCTCTACACCCTGCCTCTTACCGTTGGCGCGATTTTCTTGCGCAAGGAAATTAGTTACGGCCTTATCGTGGCGTGTATCTTGTTCCACTATTTTTTCCACTATTTTGATTTCCCCCGGCACATCCACTTAGGACTCCGTATCTTCCACGATCTCTCAGCGTTGCTGTGTCTCACCCTCGTTGTTTATGTGATCCAGCGTTATATCGAGCGCCAGGAATCGCTTGTTAAAGCCGTTCAGCAGCAGCGTGATGACCTCCTCAAGGACGTAGAACTGGCCGCGCAGGTCCAGCGCCTGTTTCTCCCCTCGGGCAAACCAGCGATTGCGGGACTCGAGATAGCTGGCATGATGCACCCCGCGCGGGGCGTAGGTGGCGATTACTACGACTATTTCCCCATCGACGCGCACACCAGTCAGATCATCATTGCTGACGTATCCGGTAAAGGCGTTCCCGCTGCCCTCCTCATGTCTGCGACGGCGGCAGCCCTGCGGCTTGAGGCTAACCATGATCGAAACATGCTCGAACAAGTGGAACGGTTGAATGCCGAGATCGGCGCCGTGTCGGATCCGGAACGGTACGTAACCTTGCTGCTTGCGGAAATCGACACACGCAAACTGGTAATCCAATATGTGAACTGCGGCCACAATCCCGCACTTTTGTTTCGACCAAACGCAGGCACGCTTACGCGCCTGAATTCGTCTTGTCCACCTATCGGATTATCTCCAGAAGAAATGTGTGAACTTGCGTCGGTTGACCTTTTGGCCGGCGATGTGTTGGTTTTCTATACCGATGGCGTCACGGAGGCAGAGAACCGGCTTGGCGAAGAATTCGGCATGGAGCGCCTTTCCGCGACTGTACGCCGCGGTTCTTCGCTGTCTGCCGAGGACCTCATGCGCGATATCCATAATGCGGCAGCAGATTTTTGCGGCGATGACTTCAACGATGATGTAACCATTCTCGTTGTCAAATGCGATTTTAACGGTTCTCTGACCTTGACTTCATAACTCATGTCACCGAGAGAAACACTGTAAGTCCTGTGGCTGCCACCAGCGTGCCGCCGATGCTTCCCGCCTAGATTCCTTCTCTCGGTCGGGACGTCGATCTCCATCCCGAAATACACTCCTGTCAGTATGCTGACAAGCATTCAATTCCTTGGACCTTTCGCAGGTCACCTCCAGCACAATATTTTTCCCCTTCCTGCTCAAACGCCTCTGTTTGAACCATTTGCTGAGACTCCTGCTTACGCTCCCCTCTGGCATCCGGGCTGCATTATCTGGAGTCTGAGTCAAGAAAATCGGCTGGAGGGAAATCACATGCGAAAGTTTTTAACCTGTCTGAGCAGCATTCTATTGGCTGTCCTGCCACTCCTCGCTGAGGTGGCAAACGCATCGGACCAAACCAAAGATGACGACCGATTGAGAAACTGTGGAACGGTCTTAAAGGAGATTCTCGACGTTCCCGATGACATTCCGCAGGACTTGCTCGACAAGGCAGATTGCGTCGTTGTCTTTCCCTCCGTGCTAAAAGCCGCTTTCATCGTTGGCGGAAGTTACGGGCGGGGCGCAATGTTGTGCCGCAGGGGTGAAGACTTCAAGGGACCTTGGGGCGCTCCGACCATGATGGCCCTCGAAGGTGGAGGCTTCGGCTTGCAGATCGGTGGAGAAGCTACAGACTTTGTGTTGCTGGTGATGAATGACCGCGGCGCGAGGGGCATCCTCGCCAGCAAGGTCAAGCTAGGAGGCGACGCTTCCGTGGCTGCTGGCCCGGTCGGCCGCGATGCGTCAGCCGACACCGACGCGACTCTGCGAGCCGAAATCTTGAGCTACTCAAGGGCGCGCGGCTTGTTTGCTGGAGTCTCCCTCGAAGGCTCCACCATCCGTCCGGACAATGGCGACAACCGCCGTGTGTACGGCAGGAAGATTCCTGCGAGGGACATTGTTCTGTCCGGAAGAGTTGCTGTGCCCCCAGCGGCCGAGCAATTGATCGCGACCCTGGATGCTAAGACCCCGAAACACAGACCGTAGGTCGACCTCGTTAACGCAGTCCGGCGAAGCCGGACGGAAAGATTAGTGGGATTGAAAAATGTGGATTGTCAGACTAGCACTGAGGCGACCATATACGTTTGTGGTTGTGTCCATACTCATCCTGATCATGGGTGGGCTAGCGATTGTTCGGACGCCAACGGACATTTTTCCGAATATTAACATTCCCGTTGTCAGTATCATCTGGAACTACAACGGTCTCGTACCTGAGGACATGAGCGACCGCATCGTTAGCATCACGGAGCGAGCGCTTACCACCACTGTTGATAATATCGAGCACATCGAATCGCAATCGCTCTATGGAATTGCCGTTGTCAAAGTGTTTCTGCAGCCAACTGCGAACATTCAACAAGGAATTGCACAAATTACGGCTGTTTCTCAGACCCAACTGAAGCAGTTGCCTGCGGGGTCGACGCCGCCTCTGATCCTTGCTTATAGCGCATCGAGTGTGCCGGTTCTCCAATTGGCCCTCTCGGGGCAAAACCTGTCGGAGCAAGAGCTCAACGACTATGGCCTGAATTTTATTCGGACGCAGCTCATAACCGTGCCTGGCGCATCCGTGCCCTATCCCTATGGCGGTAAACAACGCCAAGTTCAGGTAGATCTGAATACCACCGCGTTGCAGTCGAAGGGCCTGTCTGCGCTCGATGTAGTCAACGCGATCAGCGTTCAAAATCTAATCCTGCCCACAGGAACGTCCAAGATCGGGTCTAAGGAATATGATGTTTCCATTCCCAACGCAGCACCCCAGACGATTACCGACCTAAACCGAATCCCGATCAAGACGATTGGCGGAACTACGATCTACATCAAAGATGTCGCCTGGGTGCGTGATGGCTTTCCCCCGCAGACGAATATCGTGCGCGTCAACGGACAGCGCTCCGTATTGCTGACCATCCAAAAGGCAGGCAACGCGTCAACACTGAACGTGATCGCCGGTATTAAGGCGCTACTGCCCCAAATCAAGACCACGGTTCCAGCGCAGCTCGATATTGCACCGCTGGCCGATCAATCCATTTTCGTTCGTAGTGCGATCAGCGGAGTCGTCCGGGAAACTCTGATTGCCGCGTGCCTGACTGCTTTCATGATTCTCTCTTTTCTGGGCAGTTGGCGAAGCACCGTTATCATCGCGACCTCCATCCCTCTCGCAATCCTAACCTCCATCATTGTGCTGAGCGCGATCGGAGAAACGATCAATATTATGACGCTCGGTGGACTTGCCCTGGCCGTTGGCATCCTGGTGGACGACGCGACCGTTGAAGTTGAAAACATAAACCGCAATCGGGAGGCGGAACCAGAGAAGGACATGGATGAAATTGTCCTCGACAGCGCGTCACAAATCGCGACACCTGCCTTCGTTTCCACGCTGTCGATCTGCATTGTGTTTGCCCCCATGTTCTTGCTGTCCGGCGTCGCGCGGTATCTCTTTGTGCCACTCGCCGAAGCAGTGGTTTTCGCGATGTTGGCCTCCTATTTCCTTTCGCGGACCATCGTTCCGACAATGGCCAAATACTTGTTGCGGGGAGATAAACATGAAGCGAGCGCCCCAAGCCGTAACCCGCTGGTTCGACTTCAGAAGCGTTTTGAAGAGGCCTTCGAGAGATTTCGTCACAGCTATCGCAGCCTGCTGGAGATTTGCCTCCGCCACCGGCGCGCTTTCCTGATTGCGTTCTTCGCAAGCTGCCTCGGCTCTCTTGCGATTCTGATTCCTTGGCTAGGCCGCGATTTCTTTCCTAGCGTTGACAGCGGCTCTTTCAAGCTGCATCTGCGTGCGCCCACCGGAATGCGCATCGAGGAAACCGCCAACCTTTGCGATCTGGTCGAGCAGTCGATTCGACAGCAGATTCCGCCAAGCGAGGTCCAAAACGTCATCGACAACATAGGCTTGCCCTTCAGCGGCATCAATCTCTCCTATAGCAATTCGGCTCCCGTCGGCTCATCGGATGCCGACATCCTTGTGACTCTTTCCGCCAAGCACCATCCCACGGATGACTACATTCATCAGCTTCGCCTGAAACTCCCAAAGCAGTTTCCAGGCGTGAGCTTCGCATTCTTGCCTGCCGACATGACCAGCCAAATTCTTAATTTTGGTCTGCCGGCTCCAATCGATGTGCAGGTTGTGGGAAACGACTTGGAGGGAAACCAGCGCTACGCAAATGCGCTCCTCGGCAAATTGAAATACGTCACAGGAACAGCAGACTTGCGGATCCAGCAGCCCTTCGATCAGCCTTATCTGCGCCTGAGGGTCGAGCGTACGAAAGCAGAGCAACTTGGTTTCACAGCCCACGATATTGCGCAAAATCTTCTCGTGTCGTTGAGTGGCAGCTTCCAGACCTCACCCACATTCTGGGTTGACCCCAAGAATCGTGTTAGCTACCAAATTGCGACGCAGACGCCGCAATATCGCACCGACACACTGCAGAGTGTTGAGAACATCCCGATCACCGGCACAGACCCAACGGCTCCTCCGTCGCTTATGGCCAGTCTCGTATCAACCCAACGAGGCGCCGGAATGGCGGTGGTTTCGCATTACAACGTAGCGCCCGTCATTGACATCTTTGGCGCTGCCACGGGACGCGATCTGGGGAGCGTAGCTGGCGACATCTACAAAATTATTGACGACACTCGCCAGCAATTACCGCGCGGTTCGCGCGTCGTTGTCCGCGGGCAGGTTCAGACGATGCAGGCATCCTACGTCGGTCTTCTGAGCGGACTAGTGTTCTCGATCGTGCTCGTATACCTGCTGATCGTGGTCAACTTTCAATCCTGGCTGGATCCTTTCATCATGATTTCTGCGCTGCCCGCCGCGCTCGCCGGCATTGCGTGGTTTTTGTTTATAACCCACACGACTCTGAGCGTTCCCGCACTCATGGGGGCCATCATGTGCATGGGCGTGGCTACCTCAAACAGCATCTTGGTCGTCAGCTTTGCTACGGAAAAAATGCAGGCAGGAAGTGATTCCCTTAGCGCCGCACTTGAGGCAGGCTTCACGCGCTTTCGGCCCGTCCTGATGACTGCTTTGGCCATGATTATCGGCATGGTCCCAATGGCCCTCGGACTAGGGGACGGAGGTGAACAAAACGCTCCTCTTGGCCGGGCGGTCATAGGCGGCTTGATTTTCGCCACGGTTTCGACGCTGTTCTTTGTCCCAGCATTTTTCAGCGTTCTGCAGGGTTCGCGCAGGCATCCAGCCTAAAACGGGATACCAGCACTAAACAAAAATCTGTGTGGAGTCATTATGTCGCAAGAAACTGAAGAGAGAAAACAAATCGGCGGGCAAACGCTCCCATCGAACGATGTGGGAAGACGGCAGCGTCCGCTCAGACGATGGTTGGGCCTGGCGATTGCGTTGATCGCCGTCGCCGCCCTGTTGGTCTCGGGCATCTGGTCCCGTGTCAGAGCCCGCACAACGCTGAAGGCGGAAACGGCGCAAGTCGCCCTCACTGCAGTATCGGTTGTCACGCCAAAACAAACTGCGCCCGCCGAGGAGATCATCCTTCCCGGAAATGTTCAACCATTCATCACCTCGCCGATTTACGCCCGCACGAACGGATATTTGAGGAAGTGGTACGTCGACATTGGAGGACACGTCAAGCAAGGCCAACTGCTTGCCGTTATCGAAACTCCGGAAGTCGACCAGCAACTCCAGCAGGCCCGCAGCAACCTGCTGACCGCGAAGGCAAATCTCGAGCTCGCCTCGATAACGAAATCCCGGTATCAGGGACTCTTGAAAAGCAACGCTGTCTCCCAGCAAGACGTCGATAATGCCGTCGGTACTTACAATGCGAACAAAGCGATTGTCGAGGCAGACCAGGCAGCCGTGGAGCAGTACACCGCATTGGTGTCTTTTGAAAAGGTATACGCTCCGTTCGATGGCGTTGTCACCGCCAGGAACACGGATGTCGGCGACCTGATTAACTCCGGCAGCAGCGGCGGAGTGAAAACCGATCTCTTTCACATCGCTCAGCCTGGAAAGCTGCGTGTTTATGTAAACGTCCCGGAGGAATACTCGCGAGGGGTCAAAGTCGGCATGACCGCGGATCTCAGTCTGGCTGAGTTTCCAGGCCGCAGGTTTCGCGGAAAACTGGTCCGCACCGCGGATGCCATCACGGTGACGACCCGCACCTTGCTGGTTGAAATCGATGTGGACAATCCTACTGGCACGCTGCTCACCGGTTCTTATGCAGAAGTCCACTTGGCTGTCCCGGCGCAAAGCTCCACCTTGCTGCTTCCCGTCAATACTCTGCTATTCCGCTCCGAGGGTTTACGTGTGGGCGTTGTGAAGGATGGGAAAGTCGCCCTTACTCCTGTCACTCCTGGGCACGATTTCGGCAATCAGATCGAGATTGTCTCCGGCCTCAAGCCGGACGATCAGGTCATTGTCAACCCACCCGACTCCATCATTACCGGGCAGCAAGTCCAAATCGTTCAGGCAACATTGCCGGGGGATATCAAGTGAAATGCGCTCGAAAGTTGCTCTGGGTCGCGCGCCCGCGCCTAATACCCTATCTGTGGGTTCTGCTCGCTATAGCTGCGTTCCAGTTGACCGGATGCACGGTTGGACCGAAATATCAGCGCCCGGCAGCAGAAGTTCCCACAGCCTATAAAGAGGTTGGCGATTGGAAACCTGCCCAGCCCAATGACCAGAATCTCCGCGACAACTGGTGGCAAATTTTTCAGGATCCTCAACTCAATGCCCTCGAAGCACAGGTCAACGTCTCCAACCAAAACTTGAAGGCGGCTGAAGCTCAATATACACAAGCTCGTGCGCTTGTCCGCTATCAGCGGGCCAATTACTTTCCAACCGTAACCGTAGAACCCTCAGCAACGCGCAACAGAATCTCGAGCCACCGGCCTGCGAGTGTCGTCGCCAATGGAATTACGTACAACGACTTTCAAATTCCTTTCGAATTGTCTTATCAGCTCGACGTCTGGGGACGCGTACGCCGCACCGTTGAGTCGTATCGCGAGCAGGCGCAGGCCAGCGCGGCCGACCTGGCGACGGTGAACCTGTCCATGCATGCGCAGTTGGCTTTGGACTACTTCCAGGCCCGCACGCTTGATGCCGAGGAGCAGCTTTTGAATTCGACCGTGACGCAGTATGAACAGGCATTGCAATTGATCGAGAACAGGTATGCAGGAGGGCTTGCTTCCGATCTGGAGGTCGAGCAGGCCAGAACGCAACTTGAGACAACTCGCGCGCAGGCAATCGACGTCGGAGTTGCTCGCGCCCAGTACGAGCACGCGGTAGCGGTTCTCATCGGGAAGCCTCCCGCATCGTTCAGTCTCGCTCCTCTTCCTCTCACGGCGCCGCCTCCTCCCATTCCGGTGGGGCTACCATCGGACTTGCTCGAGCGGCGCCCCGACATTGCATCTGCCGAGCGCCTGATGGCCTCTGCCAACGCGCAGATTGGCGTCGCCAAGGCCGCCTATTATCCGCTTGTCAATTTAGCGGCGGCTGGAGGCTTCGAAAGTGGCTCAATCACAACATTGCTCACCGGCCCCAGTATTTTGTGGTCGGCTGGCCCGTCCGCGCTTCTCACCGTTTTCGACGTCGGAAGACGTCGGGCTGCCTCGGACCAGGCCATCGCTGCGTACGATCAAGCCGTCGCTAACTATCGCCAAACTGTGCTGACCGGTTTTCAACAAGTCGAGGACAACGTCGCGGCGCTTCGGATTCTAGAGCACGAAGCTCAAGTACAGAACGCTGCCGTCGACGCGGCCGAAAAATATCTCGCACTTGCCAACACTCGTTATACGGGCGGCGTCACCAGCTACCTGGAAGTAACAACTGCTCAGAGCGCCGCTCTCTCCGACGAGGTCACTGCGGTCAATATTCTCGGCCGCCGCATGGTGAACGCTGTACTGCTTGTCCAGGCTTTGGGTGGTGGATGGGATAGCTCCGCCTTGCCCGAGCGCCCTGAATGCTGCGGCAAGCTGACGAGCACATCAAGATAGTGGTGCCAGTTTTTCACATCGCTGAGTCCCAATTGAGTGTGCAATTACGCCCTTCCCAATATCGCGTCCGCCATTCTGACACCGTGCCTGGCTACGGACGCGCCGCCGAGGCCCGCACCTTGCGAAAAATTGCGCAACCGGCTTAAGTCACTGAAGATGTTCACCTTCCGGGCGATCGTCTTCCGTGCGGTTTGGTATCAAGAATGCCTTTCTATATCTCGAAGTAAATTCCGCGGCAATATGAACTTTAAACCGCGGATCTCTAAGAAAGGAGATTTAAGTTATGTACCGCAAAATGTTCAGTGGCATGATGTGCCTGATGCTGTTGGGGGGGACTTACTTTGTCCCTAAGGTTCGGGCCGACGAATCAGATAAGAAAACGATTGTGACTGTCAACGAACCCATTCAGGTTCCCAGGAAACTGCTTCCCGCAGGCACCTATGTATTCAAACTGATGGATTCTAACGATCTCACCCTCGTTGCAATTTTCAACCACGACGAGTCGCATTTGATCACCACGGTCCAGGGTATTCCGGACGTTCGGATGGAAACCCCGGACAAAGCAATCCTTCAGCTCGAAGAGCGCCCCTCCGGCCGACCACAAGCCCTGAAGGCTTGGTTCTACGCCGGTGATAACTTCGGCGTTGAGTTTGTTTATTCAACGCAGAAGGAATAAGGAACAATCAGGCTCTCGCACCTGGCGCTGCATACGCCAGGCGCTCCCCTGTCTACACCGATGAAGCGTGCGCGACAGCGCTTACAGAAACACTTTGAAGAACTTAAACCCGATTATCAAGAATCCAATCGATCTACTCTCCGGCGTCTCAAACGCACTGGCACGTGCATGCAAATCCTGGGGAGTTTTTGACAGTTAGAGCGGTCAACTTTTTTCACTGGAGAAATTCCTCCCCAACGCTTCAAGCAGGTTATTCACAACCGCAAGGCCGCGACGCAGGTTCTTACTGCGAAGTATGTGCAAGACTTCCCAGAAGCCTGGTGGCTCTGTTTCTTGCGCCTTCGCTTCACCCACAAGGACGTCAGGAATGGCCTCGGCAAGTTTCTTTAGTAATTCTGGATCGATCGATCCAAAGATCTTGGTCATAATCACGAGATTGCGGATGCCGCGAATCGCTTCCGGCGTTTTGGTTGCCTCTACAACGATTTCAAGAATCTTGTTACCGCCGTCAAGCACGCCTCGCAGCAATTCGAGAACGCCGCGGTCGTGCAGACCTTGCAGCACTTCAAAACCGGCCAGGATCGCTTCGGCATGCTCCGCCGGCGCCTTCTCTAGCCGGGAGTGCAGTTCTTCTCGCGCGTCGCGCTTGGGCAACTCCAGAGGAATCGGTCTAGCCATAGTTCTCCATCTTTCCGTTTAGTTCGTTTGAATCTGCACGAGTCCGTTGCCCGGCATGCGATAATCCGGCCGCTTCCACTTCCGCTCCACCTGCACGCCGTGCTGGGGAGTTGGATGGCCGAAGCGATGGTTTATGCGCGGCAGCGGACTTTCGCCGACTTCTGGCAGCACGCGGAGATGAACAGAAGCCTCTTTGTACGCGGGCGTGTGCGTCACTGAGTCCGTGTGGCTGCTCGTCAGGCGGTTTACAGGGCTCTCGACCGAATTCATGGGCATGTAGAGTTCTTTGCCCTGCACTCGATCTGTGACGAGCGCGCGCACCCGGAGCTGTCCGTAGCGTGAGGTTAGTTGCACCCAGGTGCCGCTCTGTATCCCGCGCTCTTCTGCCAGCTCCGGTGAGACTTCGACAAAGGTATCGGGAGTCTTCTCGCGAATTCCTTCGCTTCGGTACGTCATATTGCCTTCGTGGAAATGTTCGAGCAAGCGCCCGTTATTCAGATGTAGATCGAACTCGGCGTTGGGCTGGTCCGTCGGTTCTGTAAGCGAAAGCGGGAACAACCGGGCTTTGCCATCCGGGAAGGCAAACTCTTTTGTATAAAGCAGCGGCTGATCCGTTCCATCCGCTGCAACGGGCCACTGCAGAGACTTGAATCCCTCAAGCCTCTCGTAGGTCACGCCTGCGAACAAGGGCGTCAACGAAGCGATCTCACGATAAATTTCGGAAGGATGCTGATACTGCCACGTCGCGCCGAGACGATTGGCGATGTCCTGGATGATTCGCCAGTCGGGGCGGCTGCCTTCCAAAGGTTCGAACACTTGGTACAGCCGCTGGATTCGCCTTTCCGTGCTCGTAAACGTGCCTTCTTTTTCGAGGCTCGGGCTCGCGGGCAGCACCACGTCAGCAAAACGGCAGGTGGCGCTGAAAAAGATGTCCTGCACGACGAAAAAGTCCAATTTCGAGAGCCCATCGCTGACAAAGTTTGCGTTGGAATCCACAAGGCTCATCTCTTCGCCAAACAAATACATGGCCTTGAGCTTGCCTTGATGGATCGCATCGATCATTTCGTGATTATCGAGTCCCTTCGTCGAAGGCAGTTGCACGTTCCAGGCTGCTTTGAAGCGCGATCGCACTTCAGGGTCATCGACGGATTGGTAGCCGGTAAGAAAATTAGGCATTGCTCCATGATCGCTGGCGCCCTGGACGTTATTGTGCCCGCGCAGCGGGTATGCACCGGAACCTGTCTTCATGTAATTGCCAGTGATGAGCAGCAGGTTCGAAATGGCCGTGGAGGCATCAGAACCCATGCTGTGCTGGGTGATTCCCATCGCCCATAGGACGCAGACACCGCCTGCTTCAGCGATCATGTGCGCAACCTTTTTTAGAGTGTCCTCGGAGAGGCCGCAAGTCCTGGCGGCAAACTCCATCGTGAACGGCGCGAGGCTCTTTTTGTATTCTTCGAGTCCATTCACCCATTGATCCAGAAACTTGGTGTTGGCCATGCCGTTCTCGAGCAGATAGCGGCTGACCGCGGAAAGCCAAACGATGTCGGTCCCTGGTTTAGGGTGCAGGAAGAGGTCGGCGCGCTTCGCCATTTCGTGCTCGCGCAAATCCGAAACGATAAGCTTTTGCCCGTGCAGCTTGTGAGCGCGTTTTACGCGAGTGGCCAGAACCGGGTGGCTCTCTGCCGTATTGCTGCCAATGATGAGCACGAGTCCCGCGTTCTCAATATCCCTG
>Ga0179587_10000445_pt1 | contig 17098 bp, 20 predicted proteins | sample CZODoug2_1_08_16_FD_185932 | JGI IMG/M metagenome (GOLD analysis project Ga0179587, IMG submission 185932) | Vadose zone soil fungal communities from Angelo Coast Range Reserve, California, USA - CZODoug2_1_08_16fungal | ecosystem: Environmental > Terrestrial > Soil > Vadose zone | place: USA...
CCGAGACAGTTGTGCCGGGATTGATGGCGATCGGAGAAGCGGCATGTGTTTCGGTGCATGGCGCCAATCGGCTCGGCACCAACAGCTTGCTCGACCTTATCGTCTTCGGACGGGCGGCAGCGCTACGCGCGGCCGAGCTGATCAAACCGGGAACGCGTGCGCGGGAGGTGAATGGTCACTCTCAGGAGGCTGCTCTCTCCCGCTTCGACCGGACCCGCCATAGCAAAGGCGGTAACAAACCCGGCGAGATTCGTCCGCTGATGCAGGAAGCAATGCAATCGGGCTTCGGCGTGTTCCGTCGCGAAGATACCTTGCAGGAGGGCATGAAGGGGCTGACAGACCTGCGTGATCCGCTGGAGCGCGTTACGGTCGATGACTCCTCGCTGAAGTGGAACGTCGCGCTGGTGTCGGCGCTCGAACTCGCCAATTTGGCGGAGCAGGCGGTCGTGATTGCTCATTCCGCCGTTGCCCGGACGGAATCGCGAGGCGCACATGCGCGAGATGACTTTCAGCAGCGCGATGACAAGAATTGGCTCAAGCACACCGTTGCCTGGAAGGACGCTGATTGGAAGGTCACCTTCGACTATCGTCCGGTGCGTCTGAACACGCTCTCCAATGAAGTGGAAAGCTTTCCGCCGGCAGAGCGCACTCACTAACACGTCGGGTACGTCGATAGCAGCGATTCGCCATCAAGCCAGGAAAGTCCGAAAATGTCCGAGTTCACGCTTCCAGCAAATTCGAAAGTCGGTAAAGGCAAACACTGGCCGGCACCGAAAGATGGTGTGCACGTCAAGAACTTCCGGATCTATCGCTGGGATCCAGACAAGAACGCTAACCCGGCGATCGATGAATTCGAAATCGATCTCGATCATTGCGGACCAATGGTTCTCGATGCGCTCGTCAAGATCAATGACCAGATCGATCCGACGCTGTCGTTCCGGCGCTCCTGCCGTGAGGGAGTATGTGGCTCTTGCGCGATGAACATCGACGGACACAACACGCTGGCCTGTCTGACGCCCATCAGCAGCCTGAAGGCGGGTGCGAGCCGAATCACGCCGCTGCCGCATCTGCCGGTCTTGAAGGATCTCATTCCTGACCTGACCGGATTGTACGCGCAGTATGCGCTGATCGAGCCATGGCTGCAGTCGGATCAGCCGCCACCAGACCGCGAGCGCCGGCAATCTCCGGAGGATCGCGCGAAGCTGGATGGCCTGTGGGAGTGCATCCTTTGCTTCTGCTGCTCCACATCATGCCCGAGCTATTGGTGGAACCAGGACAAGTACCTCGGTCCGTCCATCCTTCTCCAGTCCTATCGCTGGCTTGCTGACAGTCGCGATCAAAGCACCGGCGAGAGGCTGGATCGGCTCGAGGATCCATTCCGGCTCTATCGCTGCCATACGATCATGAACTGCACGAAGACGTGCCCGAAAGGACTGAACCCCGCACATGCGATCGGCAACACGAAGAAAATGATGGCTGAGCGCGGGTAAACCCGCGAAGCGGATGGGAGCACCATGTCAGACTTTCGAACGGAAGCCGACGGACTAGGCAAGGTTGACGTGCCGGCCGACAAGCTTTGGGGGTCGCAGACCCAGCGCTCTCTGCAGCATTTCAGCATCGGTCGCGACCTGATCCCCCGCGAAATGATCACTGCCTACGCAGTCATTAAGCGTGCAGCTGCCGCGGCTAATCTGAAAGGTGGTCGACTGCCTGGTGAAGTCTACGTGCTAATCACGCGCGCTTGTGACGAGATCCTTGCCGGCAAACATCAAGACATGTTCCCGCTGCATGTGTGGATGACGGGCAGCGGCACCCAGTTCAACATGAACGTCAACGAGGTCATTTCGAACCGCTGCTGCCAACTGGCCGGCACACCGCTCGGCGGCAAGCATCCGGTTCATCCCAACGACCACGTCAACATGTCGCAGTCGTCGAATGACTCCTTTCCATCGGCGATGCACATTGCAGCCGCCGTCAATGTCAGGGAACGCTTGATCCCTGCTGTCGCAGCGCTGCGCGATGCGATCGCGGTCAAGGCGGTCGAATGGAACGATATTGTGAAGATCGGCCGCACGCACATGCAGGATGCGACGCCGCTCACGCTTGGCCAGGAATGGTCGGGTTATGCCGCGATGCTAACGGACGACCTGGAGCGGATCGAATTGGCGTTGCCGGGCATTTACCGGCTTGCGCTCGGCGGTACGGCAGTTGGTACCGGGATCAACGCCGCACCCGGCTTCGCCGAAGCGGTTGCTGCGGAAATCGCCGCACTGACGAAACTGCCATTTGTAAGCGCACCTAACAAGTTCGCCGTTCAGGGCGCGCATGACGCGCTGGTGCAGCTCTCGGGGACGCTGCGCACTCTGGCGGTGTCGCTCTACAAGATCGGCAACGATATCCGGTTGCTATCATGCGGCCCGCGCGCCGGTTTCGCTGAGTTGCTGATTCCCGAGAACGAACCCGGTTCGTCGATCATGCCAGGCAAGGTGAATCCGACGCAAGCCGAAGCACTGACGATGATCTCCGTGCAAGTCATGGCAAACGACGTTGCGGTCGGCGTCGGTGGCGCCGGAGGCTATCTCGAGATGAACGTCTACAAACCGCTGATGATCGCCAATCTGACCCAGTCGATCACACTGCTGAGTGATGGGTGCACGAACTTCCACCAATTCCTGGTCGAAGGAACGCGGCCGAATCGAAAGAAGATTTCCGAATATGTGCAGCGCTCGCTGATGCTGGTCACGGCTCTGGCTCCCGTCATCGGATACGACAAGGCGTCGGCGATCGCCCATTTCGCAGCGGAGCATGATCTGACCTTGAAAGAGGCGGCCCTGCGACTCGGTCACGTCGACGAGGCGACTTTCGACCGCGTGGTCGATCCGACGAAGATGGTCAGGCCCTACGTGGCGGATAAGGCCGAGCAAGGCGTTCGGACCGCGGACGCTGTCGAAGTCGCACAAATCGAGCAAACGCGATGAACGCACCAACCAAAGTGACTGCGAAGCAACTTACCGTTTGCCATCTGTTGCACGACTCGCGCCTCAACAAAGGTATCGCGCTCACGGCAGCAGAGCGAAGTGCTTCCGGCAGGCGAAGGACATGACTGATGACAGCTCTTTCGTCAATTGATTCCGGTCTGCCCTTCGGCGATTTTCGCGCGCTCCTAGAGCGGTTGCCACCGCTGGATGAAGGCGCGGCTGCTCACGTTCGCGACGATTTCGGCCGCATCGAAAGGCCTAAAGATTCACCTGGCCGCACCGAAGAAGTTGCCGCTTGGCTCGCCGCTTCGACAGGTCGGCAACCGGCTGTTTTGCGCCCGGTCGTGGCGATCTTCGCCGGCAATCACGGGATCGCGGGGCATGGCATCTCACCGCTCCCGGTTGAAGCCACGCGGCGCTTTGTCGAGCTTGCGGTGGCCGGCGGCGCGGGAGTCAACCAGGCCTGTGCCGCCCACGGCTTCGGGCTGAAACTCTACGACCTCGCGCTCGACCTGCCGACTGCTGATTTCACCACAGACGCCGCGCTGGACGAGCGCGGCTGCGCCGCAACCATGGCATTCGGCACAGAGGCGGTTACCGACGGCGTCGATCTCATCGCCTTGGCGAGTATCGGCGTCGGTGCTTCGACTGCCGCTGCGGCGATGTCGGCCGCGCTCTTCGGCGGCAGCGGTGCCGACTGGGTTGGCGCGGGCTCAGGGGCCGATGCTGCGATGATCGACCGGAAGGTGGAGATCATCGATCATGGGCTCGCCCTGCACTCCGGTCATATCGAGGATCCGCTCGAAATTCTGCGTCGCTTGGGCGGGCGGGAATTCGCGGCGATCGCCGGCACCATCATTGCGGCGCGGACACAGGCTGCCGTCGTCCTTGAGGGCTTTGCGGCAACAGCGGCCGCGGCCGTGCTTCATCGCGTCAATCCGGCGGCTCTCGACCATTGCCTGTTGGCCTATGTCGCCGCGACCGAGCCCGGCCATCGGCAACTCGCGAAGACAATCGGCCTGACACCGCTCTTCGATCTCGGGATGGGCGAGGGGGAGGGCACTGGCGCCGCACTCGCCGCCAGCACAGTCAAGGCGGCTGCGCTTATCCATTCAGAGATGCTCGCAGCAAAAACGTTCGAAATCGCATAAATGGAGCAAACACGATGAACGCACCAACCAAAATGACTGCGAAGCAGCTTGCCGGTTATGATCGGCTGCACAATTCGCGCCTGAACAAGGGCACCGCGTTCTCGGAGACCGAGCGCCGCGCTTTCGGTCTTGAGGGGTTGCTGCCGCCGGCCGTGCTTTCGCTCGAGCTCCAGGTCGCGCGTCGGCATGATGAGATCGCTCGTCTCAATGATGACCTGCTGAAATACCTCGTGCTGTCGGATTTGCAGGCACGGAACGAGACGCTCTATTACGCGGTCCTGATGTCGGATCCGGCGACCTATATGCCGATTGTGTACACGCCTACGGTCGGCGAGGCTTGCCAGAAATTCGGTCACATCTTCCGCCAGCCGCGGGGCATTTATCTGCCGATCGGCGCGCGCGGCCGCGTCAAGGAGCTTCTGTCCAATTGGCCCGAAAAGGACGTGCGCTTCATCGTCGTTACCGACGGCGAGCGCATCCTCGGGCTGGGGGATCTCGGCGCGGGCGGCATGGGCATCCCGATCGGGAAACTTGCTCTGTGCACGGCATGTGCCGGCGTGCCGCCGCAGTACTGCCTGCCGGTGGTTATTGACGTCGGCACGAACAACCAGGCTCTGCTCGACGATCCACTCTACCTGGGACTGCGGCAAAGCCGCGTCCGCGGCGACGAATACGCGGCGTTCATTGAGGAATTCGTGACAGCGGTGCAGCAGCTCTACCCGAAATGCTGCATCCAATGGGAAGACTTTGCGAACATCAACGCCGTGCCGATCCTTGAGCGCTACCGCAACGAGGTCTGCACGTTCAATGACGACATCCAGGGTACCGCGGGAGTGGCGCTGGCTGGTATCCTGGCCTCTTTGCGTATCACAAAGCAGAAAATCACTGATCAGCGGTTCCTATTTCTTGGCGCTGGCTCGGCTGGAACCGGAATTGCAGAGCTGATTAGCCAAGCCATGGCTGAAGCCGGCATGGACATACACGAAGCGAGGCGTCGCAACGCCCTTTTCGATGTCAATGGTCTGCTTGTCACCTCTCGCAAGGACGTCGCGGACTTTCAGCGTCCGTTCGCGCAGGACCGACAGCCGATCGCGACGTTCGTCGAGGCGGTCAAGGCCCTGAAGCCGACCGGCATCATCGGCGTCAGTGGCATTCCGAAGCTGTTCACCCGTGAGGTGGTCGAAGCCATGGCCGAGCTCAATCAGCGGCCGATCATCTTTCCGTATTCCAATCCAACCTCGCGCTCCGAATGCTCGGCCGAGGAAGCCTATCGCTGGTCCGGCGGTCGCGCCATTTTTGCCAGCGGCAGCCCGTTTCCCCCGGTCGATATCGGCGGCCGGAAATTCGTCCCGAACCAGGGCAACAACGTCTACATCTTCCCAGCCATGGCCTTGGCACTCTTTGCCACGGAGGCAGAACGCGTCACCGACGAAATGTTCCTCACCGCCGCGCAAGCCATCGCCGAGCAGGTCAGCGAGGAAAACCTCGCCGCGGAGCTTATCTACCCGCCGCGCGAGCGGATATTCGCCTCTTCGCTGCATGTGGCCGAACGAGTCGCTGCTTCCATCTTCGACCAGGGCCTGGCGCGGGTGCCTCGGCCAGCCGACGTCGGCGAGCTGATCCGCTCGCGGGTCTACCGCCCGGTCTACCCGGAGTGAGGACAATTTGAATCACTGATGAAAGGTATCGAGACCGTGGAGTCGGTCAGCGACCCGCTCGGCACTAAGTTGTTGACTTTTGTGCTGAGTGTCATTGCGGGCAGCGTGGATGTGATCGGGTTCCTCGGGCTGGGGACCCTGTTCATCGCCCACATTACCGGCAATCTAGTGATCCTGGCGGCAAGATATGCTGCAGGCGAGCACGCGCCGGCGGCGCATTTGCTGTCCGTGCCGGTATTTATCATCGCGCTCATGGCGTCGCGACTTCTGGCGGCAAGCCTCGATCGGTCCGGGATTGCCACCCTGAGGCCACTGCTGCTCCTGCAATTTCTGCTCCTTTCAGGCCTCTTCGTGAGCTGTATCGGGGTTGGCTCCGTGGCCGATCCGAATGCAGCAATCATGATATTTGCTGCGATGCTCGGCGTTTCCGCGATGGCCGTACAAAACGTTCTTGTGCAACTCTCACTCAAGGATGCGCCGACCACCGCTGTGATGACGACCAACTTGACCCGATTTGTACTGGATCTTGGCGAGGTGTGGCTAGGGACTGGCCCCGACGGCCGCGCCAAGGCAATGGCACGAGCCGGGCGCACCGGAGTAGCGATTGCGGGTTTCGTTGCCGGCTCATGCCTTGGCGCCTGGTGTCAGGCGCACGTTGGACTGTGGTCGCTTGTAATGCCCACCAGTCTCGCGCTGGCGGCGCTCGTCGTCACCTATTGCTCACGCTCTTTCATGCAGGCTGCAGATCATGCCGAGTCACCGGTGCGAGGCGAGGGCGCTTGACGTTGCAAGGCGCTCGATAGAGGACAATCCGGCGAGCACTACATCATCAACGTGACCGGCCGCGGTTGCTTCTGGGCCCCCGTTTCGTACGAACGCTTCACGTTGGACCTCAAGCCGCCGGCGCTCGACTCGAAAAACCAAAGGAACGCCGCACTTCAACCGAGTGATGTCGCGTTGCTGAACAGGTCCCGCAAAGTGCTAAGGGAAGCGCTCAAGAGCTTTGCTCGCAGCGCCGATTCTGTGCACATCGTATCGAGAAACGAATTCAGACGAATCGCGAAAACGTTCAAATCGCGCGACCGAAGGACAAGAGTATTTTAGCTTGCGTAGAGCGCTTGCTGAAACGTGCTCCAATTATCCTGAATCGTGCCGTGACGACATGTGCCGTTAGATATGAACTCGTCAGCTCGACCGTTTTAGCACGGCTGGCCCCGATCGAGCAGCGCCGTTCAATCGCGGACGAGGGGGAGGATGCATAATTGAATGTGCGGCCGATGTGGTACGCGAGAAAGGTTTACTGACGGTCGCTCGCGCCATGCAAGCGGACGACTCCAGCCTGCGAAGGATAATCACCTGCGGTTTGCTGTATCCATAAAGGAAGTCCAATGACCACAATCAGGCGTTTGTCGGCTGGACTAATCGCTGCCGTCATGCTCACAACACCCGCCACGGCTCGCAAGAACTGCTTAGCTACGTGCCATGTTGCAAAGAAGGCCAATGCGAGCGCATCCCCCAACGCCCGCTATATTGACAGCTATGCGCGCATTCCGGCGCCGCGCCGTGGCCCATTTAGGGCGCCGCCTGACGGAGAAAATTGCGATGCCGGCGACAACCCATTTATATGCTGAGCTGCGCAGAGGAACGCGCCCACGGCGTCAAGAGGCGAGCTTCCCATTTGCGCCGCCGCAACGGCAAGCCATGCACCCGACGCTCATGCATCATTGAGTACTAACCCGCGCTCGCGCAGCGGTGAAGACGGTTTGTTCATGGAATATAAAAAAATGCAAGAATCAGTGCGATCAGCGCAGCACAGGTCGCGAGACCGAACAGTTTGGCGCGCGCCGAAAATGACGTCGGAGGCATTATAAGCCAATGGTCGGATGGATTGAGAGTTAAAACGAGCGTTTCTGACCCACTGCGAAAGCGATTGTGGGCATACTCGAGAGCGATGGTTGCGCCTTCATTCGCAACTCGCTCACGAACGATAATCAAATCCTGCGCGATACTTGCATTCAGATTTTCGAGTGTTGTAACTCGTTTGTGTGGTCCTTCGGCCATTGACGCGGAGGCTCGCGTTTCACTTGGCTGACGAGCGGCCTCGATCGTTGATCTCAACCGTGGCAGTCATGCCTGCGGCAAGGATGACATCCGGAGGTACCTCATCGATATGGATGTGAACCGGGATACGCTGAGCCAGGCGTACCCAGGTGAAGATGGGATTGACCGAAGCAACCCCTTGACTGTTGGGCTGCGCGTTCGGGACGTTGATTGCGCGGGCGACGCTGTCGACGTGTCCGCGCACGATCTGATTGCGGCCCATCAGCTTGATTTGAGCCGGATCTCCTACCCGGATAGGACCAAGGTTCGTCTCCTCGAAATATCCGTCGACCCAGAATGACTCGGCGTCGACAAGCGAAATGGTGTTTACGCCGACATTGACGTAGTCGCCAAGCCGCGCCAATAAGTTCGTCACATAACCGTCGACCGGAGCGAAAATGCGCGTGCGTTCGAGGTTCACCTGCGCTTGGTTCAGCTGGGCTTTGGCTTGCGCGAGACCCGCCTCGGCACTCAGGCGCTGCGCTTTCAACGTCTCGACTTGTCGCAACGTCTGATTGAGGTTTTCCTGGGCAGACTGCACTGTCGCTTCCTGCTGATGTAGCTGGGATGTGAACTGCTGGGCGTTCTGAATGGTGCCCCAGCCGTCCTTCGCCAGCTTTTCGTAGCGTTCCGCTTGTTGCTGTGCAAATACGAGCGCGGCACGCCCCAATTGTAGTTGTGCCTGGCTCGCATCGATCTGTGCTTGCTGGACGTTCATTTGAGCATCGATGTTCCGCATGTTCGCCTGCGCCTGCTGCACCGCTGCTTCGGATTGGCTGACCGCGATCCTGTAGTTGGTCGGATCAATCACCAGCAGTGGATCACCTTTGCGAACATATTTGTTGTCGACCACATGTAGCTCGACGATGCGTCCTGCGATCTCCGGCGCCATCGTGACGACATCGGCGCGCACGGTGGCATCGCGCGTCCACGGTCCCTCCATGTAGACGCCCCACATCGCCCAACCCAGTAGTCCGGCAAGTGCAACTGCAGCCAGCGTGATCAGAAATGGACGTATCTCCATACCGCGCCTGGCAGCCGTGCGGGATTCTGGCGGACGTGAGGGGGCGCCTCTGTCGAGATCATCCGCCGCCTTGTCGCGCTTCGCTGTAACGTCAGTAACCGTCATGACGAGCTCACTTGGTAATGGTCAGGATGAAGGACGAAAGAACGATGATGTACACTGCAAACACGAACAGAGCGGGATGCCAGACGTAGCGCAGCAAGCCCCATCGGCCGGCGACCCTGCTCAGCACGAGGGTAATGAGCCAGGCTTCAATCATCATGATTGAGATCGGCGCAACGTAGACCCCGAAGAGGTTGATATCGGTAAACCTCACGCGTGCGCTCCTGCGTCGAAGTAAGCGCCATGCTCGGCAAGCGCCTCGGAGATAACCAGGATACGGCTACGCGCTCGAAGGGCCATGGTTGCCTCAGTGGCGGTTCCACGCGCAGAGACGAGTCGGTCGTCGAATTGACGTAGCTTCGCGATCGCTTCGGTGCTGTGTCCGAGCGCGATGTTGTTAAGTGCGGCACCGAGCTCCGCGGTCGTCCCAAGCCGCGCGGCAATTTGGCGAAGGCCGATGATCTCGGTGCTGACGGAAATCGCGGCGAGCAGCTGGGCGCGCTGCAATGGCGTTGCCTGATCTGGCAATGCTGTCAGCCGGCTATAAATGCGGCTCTCCCAGCTGTCCGGCGTCGGAAGCACTGGAGCGATCGCGAGGCGGTGCAGATCACGGGAGGCCAAGGCGAGAAGACGACGCACTCGAAGGGCCGGCGACAATGGAGGCAACAGCTTAAAAGCCAGTGGTGCCACGCCGCAGCCGACGACGATTGCAAGCGCGGAATTGTAATATTGTGTGGTGTCGTAAATCATCTCGTTGGTGGGCGCGAGGAGGGGGTTGAAGTTGAACGTCATGGCGGTTAGGACGGCGGTCACAATTGGTTGTCGGCTCACGGTCATTGCAAAGCCGGCCGGTAAGAAGAAGAGACCCAAGGCGACGCAAAAGGCCGGGAACGTTTGCAGCGCCGGCAACACCGCGAATTTGATGGCTGCCGCGCAAACCACGGCGCCGGCGATGCCCAGCGCGAATGCGAGAGCTCCGCCGAAGGCAAGATCGCCTTTCGGCGAAAGCAACAGAAGTAGAACCGCTACGAACACGATCGCCGAGGCGCCGTTTGGCCAGGCGGTCGAAACCCAGAAAAGCTCGACAGCACCGATAGCGAGAGATGCGCGTGTCGCATTGATCAGAGCAGGCAACCAATCGAGTTCGCTTAGCCGGAAGCCGCGCGCGCCAGGCGAAGGATGGTACGGAGCATCGACGAGAAGCGCCAATCCGTCGAGCACATGCAACATGCCGGCCAGCACCTTGGCCGTTTCGTCAGCGAGCAAACGCAATGATGGTGTGTCGGCGGGCAAGATAATCAGTGTCCGCACCGCCTCCTGACAAACTCGGCGGAGGGCCAAAGGATCGGCGATCCAGAGCACCGGTGAGCCCGCCTCCGGTGTCGATCGAAGCGCGGACGGGAGGCTTTGCAGGATAATGTCGGCGTCCGGCCGCCTTGCGGCCTCGGGCAAACGACCGAGATGGGTCGCAACTCCGCGCCAGCCGTCCAGCGCCCCGAACAAGCCGTAGATGGCTGTTTGAAGCCTTGGTGAGTGGTAGCGTATGTGGCTGGATTCCCCGAGCGCCTGATCAATGACAGGGTCGAGTGCTATGACGCGCCGGACGAACTCGCGGCGATCGGCTTTCGTGTCCGGCAGTTCCGTTCCTGCAAGGGCGAGCATGCGGCCAAAGCGACCCGTGATTTCGGCCGCAAGATCTGCAAATGATGCTGCGAGCCGGCGCTGGGCGCCGCCGAGATCAGTACCGGCGAGGACGATACCGGCGCACGCGATCCCGATGCATATCTCGCTCGCGCGCGTGACTGCCAGCAGGAAAACATCCGAACTCGCGCCTCCGGTCGCGCCGAGATTGTCGGCGGCGATGATCGCTGCAGTATAGCCGGCGAGCGCGGCCGAGTAGGATGCGAAGTTGCGAAGCATCGTGGCGGCGAACGCGCAGAGACCGCACCAGAAGGCAAGAAGAACCAGAAAGGCAATGCGGTCCTGCGGAAAGCACGCGGTCAGCACCACAATCATTGTGGCGCCGACCACGGTGCCAATCATCCGGAACCAGCCCTTGCGCAGCGAAGCTCCGAGCTGGGGCTGGCACACAATCGCCGCTGAGGTACCCGCCCAAAAGGGATTGTCGAGCTCGAGCCAGAACGCAACGAAGAGAGCGAGGCACACCGCCGCCCATAAACGAAGTGCGTACAGTAGCGCAGGGGCGGCCTCCCGCACCTTTGCAAGGACGCAATTCCATCGATTAATAACACTTCCGTGTGCCGTTGGTTCGGCCTGGTCGAATGCGTCTGCCATTACCCGTGCTGGTCCATTACGTCGGTCCGAGTTGGCTCTGGCTCGCTCGTGTCCATTTCTGACTGTGCAAGTCGCGCCTTCTCAAGCCCGTCAGGTCTGTTCCGATGGTCGGTGACGATGTCGCGCCTGCAGCGAATTTTGCGTAACGCCGTGCTGTAGGTTGGCAACAAGGCCCAGTACTAACGCGAGAAGAGCAAACGCCGTCGACAGAATGTGGGACCGTAGGCCTAAAGCAGGTTTGTATACTGCGCCGAGGGCCCAGCTGATTACGAAGCCGCCGATTGCAGGCCAAGTTTGTTTCGCGAGCGCGCGCTGCGGCCATATGCTTCACGTCCTTGAGGCAGATCGCGCGTGTGCGGCCAGGACCATGGCAATCGGCCGCGATCATCCAGAGCAAAGGCGTATTCATGATACTTCTCCGGTCCGCGCGCGAACAAACCAATTGGTGTTGTCGATATTTAAGTTGACGAGCGGTGCGTTGCAGACATTCGAATGGTGATCTGATTAGGAAAAGCTGGCGTAGAGCGCTTGTCAAAACGTGTTCGAACCATCCCGAATCGTGTGATCGCAATGCGTCAGCTCACAGTTTTCAGCATGATTGGCCGTTTCATAGCAGCCGCGTTCAATCGCCGTCGAAAGAAGCAATACATATTGTTGCGCATATTGACGAGATGTTCGGAAAGAACTCGGAGTAGCAAGGTGAGCGTCAAATCTATTGCCGGCTGACTCGGGGAGACGAGCCAGCGCTGGCTATCTGTGGTGCCCCCGTTCCGCGGAGACCCTCGACGGTTGACATTCATGCAATCGGAAGAAATGTTCATGAGCAAAACTGCATCCGAGTACTTGGTCGAAGCCCTGGAGAAAACGGGGGTCAAGCGCGTCTACGGAGTGGTAGGAGACTCGCTCAATGGCTTCACCGACGCCATGCGGCGAAGAAAATCAATCGATTGGATTCACTTGCGGCATTAAGAGGCCGCAGCTTTTGCGGCGGGGGCTGAAGCTCACCTTACCGGAAGCCTTGCGGTGTGAGCCGGCAGCTGTGGTCCCGGCAACCTTCATCTGATCAATGGCCTGTTCGACTGCCAGCGCAATGGCGTACCGGTTCTGGCAATCGCCGCCCACATCCCCAGTAGCGAAATCGGAATCGATTATTTCCAGGCAACTCATCCGGAAAACCTGTTCAGGGATTGTAGCCATTATGTCGAGCTGGTCTCCAATCCCAAGCAGCTTCCACAGATATTAAACGAGCCATCCGGGTCGCGATCGCCAAGCGAGGTGTTGCAGTTGTTGTGCTGCCTGGCGACGTCGCGTTGATGAAGATTGATGCCGATGTTCCGGAATGGATAGCGCCCACAGCACCTATCCTGCGGCCGAGCGAGGCCGATATCGGGCATCTGGCAGACTTCCCCAACAGAGCGTCAAGGGTGACCTTGTTCTGCGGCGCCGGCTGCGCAGGCGTGCATACGGAGATCATCGAGATTGCCCGTGAACTGAAGGCCCCGATCGTACATGCCTTCCGCGGCAAGGAATTTATCGAATATGACAACCCGTACGATGTAGGAATGACCGGCCTGGTCGGCTTTGCATCCGGCGACGCCGCCATGAAAAATTGCAATGCACTCCTGCTGCTCGGTACCGACTTTCCATACCGGGCGTTCTATCCGGAGCAGGCAAAAATAGCGCAAGTGGATGTGCGGCCTGAAGCACTCGGCAATCGCTGCTCGCTTCATCTAGGCTTGCTGGCAATGTCAAGGACACGCTCGATGCCGTGCTGCCTTCGATCAAGGAGAAGACCGATTCAAGTCATCTCAGCGAAGCGCCGATCGATTACAAGAGAACGCGCAGGGACCTCGATGCCTTGGCAGAAAGTGGTCCGAACGGCAACATTATTCATCCCCAATATGTCACCCGCGTGGTCCTTGAATGAATGGGTGAAGTCATGAACATGGACGTTGGCAGCATAAATTGTGTCACAGGCCCGACATTTCGCCGCTCAGACTATGACGCCTTGTTCGATTCTGCCCTGGACCAGCTTCGGGACGAGCGCCGCTATCGTGATTTCGTCGATCTGGAGCGCATTGCTGGTCAGTTTCCGCACGCGATCTGGCATTCGCCGGTCGGTCCCCGCCAGGTTGTGATCTGGTGCTCGAACGATTACCTCGGCATGGCGCAGCATCCCGACGTGGTCGGCGCAATGGTCGAGGCTGCTTCGCGAACGGGCACGGGCGCCGGCGGTACGCGTAACATCGCCGGCACTCATCGTTCTCTCATCGAACTGGAACGCGAGCTAGCCAGCCTACATGGCAAGGAGGCTGCCCTGGTCTTCACCTCAGGCTATGTTTCCAACCAAACCGGCATCGCGACGATCGCAAAATTGCTGCCGAATTGTCTATTGCTCTCTGATGCGCTCAACCACAATTCAATGATCGAAGGCGTCCGCCAATCCGGCGCAGAAAGGCACATCTGGCGGCACAACGATGTGCGGCATCTCGAGCAGTTGCTTCGCGCGACCGCCCCTGACAGACCGAAGCTGATCCTGTGCGAAAGCCTCTATTCAATGGACGGCGACGTGGCGCCGTTGCATCAAATCTGCGATCTCGCGGAGCGGTACGGCGCGCTGACGTACGTCGATGAGGTTCATGCTGTCGGAATGTACGGGCGTCATGGGGGAGGCATTGCCGAGCGCGACGGCGCGATGGATCGCGAAGGCACGCTCGCGAAGGCTTTCGGCTGTCTCGGCGGCTATATTGCGGCCCACGTCAATCTGATCGACGCCGTGCGCTCCTATTCGCCCGGCTTCATCTTCACGACGGCGTTGACGCCGCAGATCTGCGCGGCGGCAACCGCAGCGATCCGGCATCTGAAAAACTCTCAATGGGAGCGGGATCGCCACCAAGACCGGGCGGTGCGATTGAAGTCGGCGCTTTGCACAGCAGGCCTGCCCGTCATGCCGAGCGAAACCCACATCGTGCCGGTACATGTCGGCGATCCCGAGAAATGCAAGTCGGTCTCTGGCCTTCTGTTGTGGAAGCACGGGATCTACATACAGCCGATCAACTATCCGACCGTGCCGAGAGGCCATGAACGACTGCGTATTACGCCGTCTCCTCATCACGGCGATGAGTTGATGGATCATCTCGCTGTGGCGCTGACTGACGTGTGGCATCAACTCAAACTTCCGAGACACGATCGGACTGCACCTGTGACTAAACCAAGGGATAGTCGGATCATGCCGACTCCGTAGCTTGAGGCCACCTTGGTACGGATTAGCCAGACTCGCGTGCAATGACGTCATTCGGCGCCAGGTGCTACCTATCAAGTCGAAGCAGGAAAGCGGAATGCAACGGAACCGGACGCACGAGCCCGGCAGTTGCAAGGCAAGGTCGGCGGCGTAACGCCCGCCGGCCTTTCTCTTGACCGAGCGGTGAGCCCAGGCCGTCCGTAGAGTGCCCGGAAGAATCGCAGACGTCGACAGATGCTGGACAAGTTTGGCAAAGGGCGGTCAGCTTCGGCTCATATGATCGTACTAGGGAATGAGAGGGGCGGGTCGGGCAAGTCCACGGTCGCATGGCATGTCGCTGTTGGCCTTCTAAAGGCCGGGCAGCCGCGCCTCTCATCGATCCCAACTACTGGTCGGATCCGTACGACCGGGAGCGCTCATTAAAAGGCCTGCGGCTTGCCCGCGACATCCTCAGCCAGCCCGCGCTGCGACCATTCGTGCTCGCTGAACGGCTGCCGGGGCAGGCCATCGAGAGCAACGAAGATCTGATGCGATATGCCTATCGATCCTGTAAAACGGATCACCATCCTGTCGGCACGTGCGCAATGGGGTCAGGCGAGAATGCGGTCACGACGCTCGATTTGAAAGTCCGCAGGATGGAAGGTCTGCGCGTCGTCGACGCTTCGGTGATGCCGTTCGTCCCTTCGTGCAATACCAACGCACCGACGATAATGGTCGCGGAGAAAGCGGGCGATTTCATTCTTGGTCGTCAACCGCTGCCGGCGGCGACATTCTGAGAGCCGGAGGGCGGCGACGAATTGTCGACAAAGAGCAGGAATGGATGAAGTAACCGAGCCGCCTGCCTGATTTGGCGCATCTCTGGGCCGAGGTGCACCTCGGTTCGCGGGGAGGCAATGAATCCCTTGCCAAGAGTGGCGCTCTGAATCACCTGAAAAAATGGGTCCTGACCTGCTGGGAACCTCCTTGACACCTTGAGGCCGAGGGCGGCCGGAGATCGTTCGACTCCAGTTCCTCTCCCTCCACCGAGAGAGTCTATTCCGAACAGCTCGACCTGAGCGCCTGCCTTGGCTCCAAGTACGCGCGAGTGCGTCAGTCTCATGCCGGCAGAACTCGAGCCTGCAGCCGCGGGTTGGTTTAGAAACAGCTATAGAAGGCGTTGAATCTGCCGGTCGTCCGGCGACGGATCGCCAAAGAACAACACTAAGGTCGAGGGTTCGGGTCCTCCCCCCGCTACCTTTTCCACTGCTTTTGTTTTCCTACGCTAGCTTGGGACTTTCTACGATTCCCTGCCTTCGATGGTAGCCCTCGGCGCAGCGGATACAGCCAATGTCGTTTGCCCCGCTGCAAGTCACGTCGATCGACTTGGACGATCGCTCATACGGAATCGCGCTCGACTAAAGCGCATAAGCGTGCAGCAGGTTTTGGTCCGAATCGGCCAGAAGCTGACGTGTCAGCCTTAGCAAACGTCTGCTAGCGCTCCTTCATGAAGGCAAGGACTGCCTGATCGTAGGCGCTGGATTTTTATAGCGAAATGCAATCGGCCGCTCCTCGGCTACGCAAACTCTGACGTTCTTGGCGCCAGCGGCATGAGCGTTGCTTTGCCAACCCCCCAATTCAACGTCAGCCTTTCGCGCTCCCCTTTGGAAATTCGAACACAAGGCATGTCGTCGTCGCATGCGCAAGCAGCCGATCCTTTGCATCGTTGATGCGCGCCTCGGCGGTAGCGACGCGGCGGCCAGCGTTGAGCACGCGGCCCTCGGTGCGGATCACGCCGCTCGTCTCGCTCATGCCGCGCACGAATGAGATCTTGAATTCCAGCGTGGCGTAGCCAGTGCCCGCGGGTAGCGTGCTCTGCACCGCGAGCCCCATCGCGGAATCCAAGAGGATTGCGGCATAGCCGCCGTGCACTGTGCCGATCGGATTGTAATGGCGCAGACCCGGCACGCTGTGAATCACGACGGCGCCGGGTTCGACCGTGCAGTCGAACGGCTCGACCGTCTGCATGATCGGCGGCTCCGGCAATCGTCTCGCGAAGATCGCGCGGACAAAATCGAGCCCCGACATCGATGCCATCACGTCGATGGGTACGATGCCGTATTCGATAGCCTGCTTGCTGGATTTTTCGTCCATGATCTCTCAACACACCGCGTCGTCATGCCGGACCTGATCCGGGCACTTATGATTGTTCAGAGAGGATTGCCGGGTCAAGCGCGGATCTGGCAGCCGTTCAACAATGTCCGCTACCAAGCTCGCGACCTTAAGCACTCAAACTGCAGCGCGCCCGGCTCCTTCTCTGTCGCGGCCAAAAGCTTTGGTATCAGCGGCGTGAACTTGTCGATCTGATCGAAGGTAACGGTGAACACCCAGTACACCTGTTCGCTCTGCATCCCTGCCTCCATGGTAGGCGCCTCAAGGCTCACACGACGACGACAGTCGGCGCAACTGCCAACCACCAGAACTGCGCAACTAATTTCGCGTGGGCCAATGTGACGTTCAAACAGGCCACCGTCTTGAAGGCTATTGCCGCGTCGGGAACGTTCTTGCCGTCT
>Ga0179587_10000446_pt1 | contig 17089 bp, 15 predicted proteins | sample CZODoug2_1_08_16_FD_185932 | JGI IMG/M metagenome (GOLD analysis project Ga0179587, IMG submission 185932) | Vadose zone soil fungal communities from Angelo Coast Range Reserve, California, USA - CZODoug2_1_08_16fungal | ecosystem: Environmental > Terrestrial > Soil > Vadose zone | place: USA...
CGGCTGGGTCGCTTATCCGCCGCTGAGCGAGCTGCAATTCTCGCCCGGCGTCGGCGTCGATTACTATCTCTGGGCGCTGCAGATCTCCGGCGTCGGCACGCTGATGACCGGCATAAATTTCGTCGCGACGATCCTGAAAACGCGCGCACCGGGGATGAGCTATATGCGCATGCCCGTCTTTTGCTGGACGTCGCTCGCCGCAAACCTTCTCATTGTTGCCGCCTTCCCCGTTCTGACTGCGACCTTGGCGATGCTGCTGCTCGATCGTTACCTCGGTTTTCATTTCTTCACGACCGACGGCCAGGGTAACGCGATGATGTACGTCAACCTGTTCTGGGTTTGGGGTCACCCGGAGGTCTACATCCTGGTGTTGCCCGCGTTCGGCATCTTTTCCGAGGTGGTCTCGACCTTCTCCGGCAAGCCGCTGTTTGGCTATCGCTCCATGGTCGCCGCGACGATGGCGATTTGTGTGCTGTCATTCGTTGTCTGGCTGCACCACTTCTTCACCATGGGAGCCGGCGCGAATGTCAACGGCTTCTTCGGGGTCATGACGATGATCATCGCCGTGCCGACGGGCGTCAAGGTCTTCAACTGGCTGTTCACGATGTATGGCGGCCGCATCCGGTTCACCGTTCCGATCCTGTGGTCGATCGGCTTCATGGTGACGTTCGTGATCGGCGGCATGACCGGCGTGTTGATGGCGGTGCCTCCCGCCGACTTCCAGCTGCACAACAGCCTGTTCCTGATCGCGCATTTCCATAATGTCATCATCGGCGGCACGGTGTTCGGCTTGATGGCGGGTTACAACTACTGGTTCCCGAAGGCGTTCGGCTTCAAGCTCGACGAACGCTGGGGCAGAGTTTCGTTCTGGTGCTGGCTGGTCGGCTTCTATGTCGCTTTCATGCCGCTTTACGCGCTGGGTCTCATGGGCATGACCCGCCGCATGCAGCATTACGACGTTGCCAGCTGGCAACCGTGGTTGGTGGTCGCGGCGGTCGGCGTCGTCATCATCCTCGTTGGCATCGTCAGCCAGGTTATCCAGCTTGTGGTGTCGATCCGCGACCGCGAACAACTGAAGGTGACCGCGGACCCATGGAACGGCCGCACGCTGGAATGGGCCACGGCGTCGCCGCCGGCAGCTTGGAATTTCGCCGTGCTGCCGCAGGTGACAGACCTCGACGCTCTCTGGAACAAGAAGCAGCGCGAGCGCACGCAAGCCCAGCCGCCGAAAGAGCGCAAATTCGAGCCGATCGAGGTGCCGAAGAACAGCGCGACCGGCTTCATCACTGCGTTCTTTGCGGTCGTTAGCGGCTTTGCGATGATCTGGCACATCTGGTGGATGGCCGGTGCGGGGGCGATTGGACTCTTTCTGACCATGCTTGCCTTCGCGTTTCGCGATGAGGAGGAAATCGAAATTCCGGCCGAGCAGGTTGCCCGGTTCGAGCAGGCGAACCAGGCGGAGATTGCAGTATGAATATCGCTGTTGCAGTTGATGATGAGGTTCGGCACGAGGCGCGACCGAGTGCCAGCGAGGCCGGTCCCGCTGCCAAGCGGATCGTGGTTGGCTACGGCTTCTGGATATTCCTCTTGAGCGATATCATCATGTTCGCGGCGTTCTTCGCCGCTTACGCGGTGCTCGCGCACGCGACCGCCGGCGGTCCGAGTGGCGTGCAGCTGTTCAACCAGGGCAGCGTCGCGATCGAAACCGGCTGCCTTCTTGCATCGAGCTACACCTGCGGATTGATGTCCCTGGCGATTGGCTCGCGGCGCTATGCCGTCACTTATTTGGCTGCCCTCATCACCTTTGTGCTCGGAGCCGCGTTCCTGGTACTGGAGGTGCGGGAGTTCGCCGGCATGATCGCGGTCGGGGCCGGTCCGCAGCGCAGCGCTTTCCTCTCTGCCTTCTTTACGATCGTCGGCTGTCACGGGCTGCATGTCACCGCCGGCCTGGTCTGGCTGGTGGTGATGATGGCCCAGGTCGCAATCAAGGGCATTCACGGGACCGTCGAACGCCGTCTGCTCTGCTTTTCACTGTTCTGGCATGCGCTCGACATTGTCTGGGTGTGGCTGTTCACGGTGGTCTATCTGATGGGAGTGCTTTCATGACCGACACGCATTACGATCGCGCGCCGGGAGACGCGTCAGCACTTCCCGACGTGGAACAGGGGACATCGTCCGGCGCGCTTGTCTACGCGATCGGATTGGCTCTCGCGGTGGTTCTCACGGCCCTGTCGTTCTGGGTCGCCAATACATCGCTGCTCTGGGCCGGCGGCGTCTCTCTCGGCCTGACGGTCCTCGCGATCGCGCAAATGGGCATCCATTTGGTGTTCTTCCTGCATGTCACCACCGGGCCGGACAACACCAACAACGTGATGGCGCTGGCGTTCGGTGTGCTGATCGTCGTCCTGGTCGTCGTCGGATCGCTCTTGATCATGGCAGATCTGAACGACAACATGATGCCTGCGGCAGAGTTGATGAATCTGCAAATGCAGCACTGAAGCGCGTCGCAGGGATACTGGCTGCTAATCAAGCATGCCTTCCCTGCGCGGTGCGTGACGACGGGCCATTTTTCTTCTGGTGCCCCGGAGGCGACGCAGCGCAAGTGCTGCGAGCCGGGGCCATTCTACTTTGCATGGGGTTGTTTTCGTGATTTTGTGCAGGCCCTGCGGTGGACCGCCCATAGCGTGTCGGAGACGCGCGTGAACACGCTGGCGGAGGCGCTGCGTTCCGTGGTGCGCCGGCCTTTCAGATCAAGACGGAGTCAGATGGAATGCGTCTCAAGCATCAGCCGCCATGGTCGCTCCACGCGCTGTCGGACAGCGCAGACGCAACGTCAACGGTCAGCTTCGGCCAAGCGACAGCGAGTTCGAATGGAGTTGCTGGCGCGATCGATCCGACAAATCCATTCACCACCATCCATTGGGGGTAGCACTCGATCCCGCAATAGCGCCTTGAGGTGGAAAGATCGTGCAAGTAGCCCCGTTCCAGCGGTCGCGAACACTCCGTACAGACAGAGGGGTTGCGCGGCGCCATGTCGTTCACCACGACAAACTTCATTTTGTGAACGGGCATCTCACCGATCCTTATCTTGACAGAGCTCGATACACTCTTGCCGGAGCGCGCGCTTGTCGCGAAACGTCAGAGTTTGTAGCTTTCGACCCCGCTGTAGTCCCTCCGCGTTCCAAAATGGGGGCGGAGCATCGAGCAGATCGGCGAGGTTGCCCGGTTCAGTCGGCTTCGTATCAACGTCGGGTGCGCACAAACCACTAAGTCGTCACACGTTTGTCCAAGCGTTGGGAACAACACCAACGCTAACATTTCATGTTGAAATAATGCGCGGCTGATACGCCACTGGTGGTGGGGACGAGAAATGCTGAAAGGATTCACTGCGCCTCGGTCCCCTCTGGGCGCTGCTGCATTGGTCCCGTCGCCACCCTGGCATTTCGCAGGCGACGTCCTGGCGGTGGAGTTTTGGAATGATCCCGATGTATCAGTCCACACCCTTCCGACGGGGGTCGAGCTTGATGAGAGATGTCCAGGCCACTCTGTTGCACTTTTCACCGACTACCAGTTCACCGCGCGGAACAATGAGTATCTCGATCCTGCCAGATATCAGTGTCGCGGGTTCAGCGTCCTCCTCGACGCGATATGGAAGGGGACACGAATAGCATGGTGTCCATATTGTTACGTCGACAACGACGCTGCGTTGATGAGAGGCTGGATTCAAGGCTATCCGAGAAAGTTCGGTACCGTACACCAGACCCGTACGTTTGCCACTGGGAGCGTGGCTTCGGCACCACTCGCGCACGATAGCCGGTTCTCTGCCTGCATGTCCGCTCATGGTCGGTTGCTGGTGCAAGCCCGTGTTACCTTACGCGAAAAGGCCGAGCGCCTTGTTGGCCTGCTCGACCGCCGGATTGTGGGAAGGCGATATTTTCCGCGGCTCTCCGTCGGCATGCACGACAAGCCAGCTGTCGATGAGCTCGTTCGATGCGTCTCGGACCACCTCCAGATTACAAACATCTGGATCGGCGAGAGTGAGCTCAACTTTCCCGAAGCCTATGGCGAAGAGTTGGAAATGTTGGGGCCGCTGAAGGTGGGGCGCGGATATCGATTCTCGTTTTCCTATTCCGTGACCGATATCGAGATCCTGGCAGACTTGGCCGCCTGCAATCGCGGCTGATGCCAACAAACGCTTTGTGGATCGCGGCAGGAATAAACAAGTCGACGCACTTCAATCAAATCAATTGTGGCTGGTTTCGGTAGCCTCTGTGCCGAAAGTGATAGACGCATCAGGATACGGAAATGCTGAAGGGCTTTACAGTTCCGAAATCGCCATTCGGTCAGGCCGCACTAACTCCGCCACCACCCTGGCACTATGCCGGCGACGTTGTCGGAGTCGAGTTCTGGACGGACGCTGACGCGACGGCAGCGACATTGCCGAATGGTCTTTCCCCAGATCCGAAGTCAAACGGTCACGCCGTCATGATGTTCCTGGATTGGCAATTCACGGCCCAGGACGACGAATATCTTGAGCCGGCTCGTTATCAATATCGCGAGGCGTTTATTTTGGTCGACGCAATGCATCGCGGCGTACCGGTCATGTGGTGTCCGTACATTTATGTCGACAATGACGCTGCGCTGGCGCGCGGTTGGACGCAGGGGTTTCCAAAGAAAATGGGCAGCATTTTTCAGACGCGTTCCTTTGCGGCCTCAGGCCCCGCCGCGGCGCCGGTCGCGTCCGGCAGTCGGTTTGGCGCCAGCCTCTCGGCGCATGGCCAACGTCTTGCGGAAGCCTGCGTCACCTTGCACAAGCCGGTCGAAAACGGAATGTCTCTCCTCAGCCGACCCACGGTCTTGTTGCGATACTTCCCCAGATTGGTGGCCGGCTACCAGGACAAGCCTGCGGTCAACGAATTGGCGATGTCGATCACCGACAATCTCACCATTGCCGGCGCATGGATCGGCACGGGCGAGCTTAATTTTCCTGAAGCGAATGGTGAAGAACTCGACGCTCTTGCGCCGAACAGGATCGAGTCAGGGTTCCGTTACTCAGTTTCTTACTCAGTTAGCGATCTGAAGATCCTCGAGGACCATGGCTCGTAGGTAACTGAAAACACTCCTGCCGTAACGGCGAAGCGTACAGTCCCTCGCTTCGCCGAGAGGGTCTCCGCGGCACCCCCGTCGCGCGGAGACCCTCGGCGGGTAGACGTTCTTGCGATAGTAAGGAAAAGTTGATGAGCAAAACTGCATCCGAATATTTGGTCGAAGCCATCGAGAAGGCGGGCGTGAAGCGCGTCTACGGAGTGGTGGGAGACTCGCTGAACGGCTTTACTGACGCGCTGCGGCGAAGAAAATCAATCGACTGGATTCACATGCGGCATGAAGAGGCCGCGGCTTTTGCGGCGGGGGCCGAAGCCCATCTTACCGGCAGCCTTGCTGTGTGCGCCGGGAGCTGCGGTCCAGGAAACCTTCATCTGATCAACGGCCTGTTCGACTGTCAGCGCAACGGCGTGCCGGTTCTGGCAATCGCCGCCCACATCCCCAGCAGCGAAATCGGGATCGATTATTTCCAGGCAACACATCCGGAAAACCTGTTCAGGGATTGCAGCCATTATGTGGAGCTGGTTTCCAATCCCAAGCAGCTTCCGCAGATTTTGAAACGGGCAATCCGGGTCGCGATCGCCAAGCGAGGTGTTGCAGTCGTTGTGCTGCCTGGCGACGTCGCGCTGATGAAGATTGATGCCGATGTTCCGGAATGGATAGCGCCCACTGCGCCTGTCTTGCGCCCGAGTGAGGCCGATATCGGGCATCTGGCAGACTTTCTCAATAAGGCATCGCGGGTAACCTTGTTCTGCGGCGCCGGGTGCGCAGGCGCGCATGCAGAGATCATCGAGCTTGCCCGCAAACTGAAGGCCCCGATCGTACATGCCTTCCGCGGCAAGGAATTTGTCGAATACGACAACCCCTACGACGTAGGAATGACCGGCCTGGTCGGCTTTGCATCCGGCTACGCCGCCATGAAGAATTGCGATGCGCTCTTGCTGCTCGGTACCGATTTTCCATATCGGGCGTTCTATCCGGAGCAGGCAAGAATAGCACAAGTGGATGTGCGGCCTGAAGCACTTGGCAATCGCTGCTCGCTTCATTTGGGGTTGCTTGGAAACGTCAAGGACACGCTCGATGCTGTGCTGCCTTCTATCAAGGAGAAGACGGATTCAAGCCATCTCAGCAATGCGCTGATTGATTACAAGAGAACGCGCAGAGACCTCGACGCTTTGGCAGAAAGTGGTCCGAACAGCAACATTATTCATCCTCAATATGTCACCCGCGTGGTCAGCGAATTGGCGGCCGACGACGCGATCTTCACCTGCGATGTCGGAACGCCGATCATCTGGACGGCGCGCTATCTCAAGGTCAACGGCAGGCGGCGCATTATCGGGTCGTTCAATCACGGATCGATGGCGAATGCGATGCTGCAAGCGATCGGCGCACAGGCGACGTGTCCGGATCGCCAGGTCATCTCAATGTCAGGCGACGGCGGTTTCAGCATGATGATGGGAGACTTCATCACGTTGACCCAGATGGGGCTTCCGGTGAAGGTCATCGTCCTCAACAATGGAACGCTCGGGTTTGTTGAAATGGAGATGAAGGCGACCGGATTTCTGGACACGGGCTGTGACCTCAAGAACCCCGACTTTGCGCTGATGGCGGAAGCCATGGGGGTCCGCGGTATCAGGGTTGAAAAGCCGCACGAGTTAAGGAGCGCCATCGAGGCAGCGCTTGCGCACAAGGGGCCGGTTCTGGTCGACGTGGTAAGTGCTCGACAGGAGCTTGCCATGCCGCCCAGGACGACACTGGATCAGGCCTATCATTTTGGGATGTACATGATGAAGGCCGTTCTCAACGGCCGGGCGACCCAGCTTGTCGACCTTGCGAAGGTCAATCTCTCCCGCTGACTGCGGGAGTAGGGGAGCAAGGACATGATGGGGATCGAGCTTCTGTTGTTTGGTCTGGCGCGGCTCTGTCTCAAGGCATTCCACCTCATTGCGGAAGACCAGAGCTGTTCCTTGAAGGCACGTGACGTTCGCACATGGTAATACCGGTTCACATATGGGCCTATGCCCTCAGAATCTGGTTGGCGGCGGTAGTCGCGCTCTACATAGCGTTTTGGCTGCAACTTGAAGGGGCATCATCCGCGGCCGTCACGGTGGCAATATTGGCGCAGCCAACGCGCGGCGCAGCACTTGCCAAAGCGGCTAATAGGATCGCGGCGACACTCATAGGCGCCACCATGTCGGTCGTGATCGCCGGTCTCTTTCCCGGCGAGCGGATCGGAATGCTCGGCGCCTTTGTTTGCTGGATATGCATTTGTGTCTTCGTCGCAAGCTACCTCCGCGGCTATCAGGCCTACGCCGCCGTATTGTCCGGTTACACCGTCGCAATCATTGCGCTCGTCAACATCGATACGCCGCAGAATGTGTTCACGACGATGACCGACCGAATGGCGGCGATCGTGATCGGCATCCTGTGTGTGACGCTGATAAATGATGTGTTCGGATCACCGCCGGTGTGGCGCGGATTGGATCGCCGAATCAACGATATTTGGCGCGATGCTCGCAGCTATGCGCGCGATGTGCTCAGTGGGAATGAGGAGAACCCCGAACGAGCAGAAGCACTCCTCGCACAAATCTCTGGGTTGAGAGATCAGGTCGACATCGTCGCTCACGATATGGCGGACGGGCGGCACCGGGCTGCGGGTGCAAGGAGTGCCATGCTCGCGCTCGTTGAGATCGTGCAACAGGTTCGGCAGTCGCGTTTGCTCGCGCACGGCTATCCTTTGGCCATTACCATCAGAGACCAATGTCTTGCCGCTCTCGACGGGCATGACTCAGAGGCATTTGCCTTCTTGACAAAGCTGCGTGAAATCGAGCTGTCCCGCCCGAATATTGTTGCAGGAGCGGTTTGGCATATCCAGCAGGCTGTCCGCTTCGTCGAATCGAAAAACCTGTTGGACGACGGACTGCTATCTTTGCGCGAAGGGCTCGAGCCGGCGCGCGACGTACGCCTGCCGTATCGCGGGGAATTTGCCGTTGCTTTGGGTAACGCGGCGCGCATCGGAATTGCGCTACTCGCGGGAGCGACATTTCTGGTGTTTGCCGGATGGCCTGCATCTGTTTCTGCGCTGACAATTACAGCGATCCTGTGTGGGCTTAGTGTCACAATACCGAGTCCTTCAAAATTCGCGGTAGCAGCCATGGTGAGCTTCGTGCTCGCCTCGGTGAGCGCCGGAATTGTGCGCTTCTACGTCCTGACGGAGTCGCAGGATTTCGTGCGACTTGCTGTTGCAATCGCGCCCGTTTTGATTTTTGGCTGTTTGCTCAGTGTCCGTCCGGCGATCGCCGGCATCGGTCTGACCATGAACAACATTTTCCTGGTCCTGCTCGCGCCGTCCAACCCTCAGGTCTACAATCCGCTCACTTTCTATTCCGAATGCATGTTCGTCGCTTTCGCACTTGGGGTCGTGTTTCTGGCCTCCCGTCTGTTGTGGCCGGTGTCCGCGTTCGACAAACAACATGCGGTCGTCAGGGCGACACAGAAAGCATTGACGGCATCCGTCGCCGGCGCCGAATACAGCCTGCCCGCGCTCGAATTTAGTTTGGCTTCCCGGATCGCCGACTACGTCGCATCGGCTGCCGGTGCACGCCGTCCGCGTCGGGAAATCCTTAAGGGTCTGCTTTCGACCAATGACCTGTCGCTCGCTGCGGCCTCGGCTCACCTTCATTTGGCGCAGAACTCGGAAGACCCGGCAATCCGTTCCAGGATTGGCCAATTGCAACGCGCTCTTTGGTCCGGGAACAGCCGACGACTTCGCGCTGGCGCCAGATCGATTCTCCGACGGATGCGCGTTAGTCAAGCCGAGGCACGCGAAGCACTTCTGGCCGCAGCAACAGATCTCTGGTCGGCAGGCCTGGTGCTTGAGCGCGAGAAACGCAGGATCCGGCACTTCTGCGACCATGGCTCGGTCAGGAAAGGAGACGTTCGATGGTCGTTGCACTGAACACGAGAAGGCGATCTACGCTCAAGGTGCTCCGTTATGTAGCAACCGGTGTACTTGTAGTCAGCAGCGCTTATTGCGGCGCGCCATGGCTGGCGGATCTATATGACATCTCCATGGACGCGCAATGGGATGGTCCGTGTGCAGGTCGCAAACGTGGCGCCACAGATCTCGGGGCAGATCGTTGAGGTGCGAACACACGACAATGAGCACGTTCACAAGGGAGATGTGCTCTATGTTATCGAAAAAGTTGATTTCGAGGTAGTACTGGACAATGCCAAGGCAACAATCCTGAACCGAGAGGCCGACCTCGATGTCAAGAAAGCGCAGAACGCCCGGCGGGCGGTTCTTACGACGCTGTCCACCTCGATTGAGGAGAAGCAAGTGTTCGACGGCAACGCGAAGATGGCGGAGGCCGCGCTTGCGAGCGCCAAGGCTGGGCTCGCGCAGGCCGAGATCAATCTTCAGAGGACCGAGGTACGGTCTCCCGTCGACGGCTACGTCACGAATCTTCTGATGCGTGTGGGAGACTTTGCCCGAGCCGGTTCGCCCAACCTGTCGGTGATCGACGAGCATTCCTATTGGATCGATGCCTATTTTGAGGAGACAAAACTCGCCAACATCCATGTCGGCGATCCGGTGGAGGCGACGCTGCTGGGCTTCCAAGCTTCGATCAACGGAAGGATCGAGAGCATCACGGGCGGCATCAGTGCTGCGAACGCGGCAAGCAGCACGCAGGGCCTTCCAAATGTCGACCCGATCTTTACCTGGGTTCGGCTTGCGCAACGAATTCCGGTGCGTATCAGGATCGAACAAGTCCCTCCGGAGGTATCGCTCGTTGCAGGAATGACCTGCAGCGTCTCGGTTGTCGGAGGAAAGGGAATGCCGGTGGCCAGGCGCGACCAGGGGCTCTTCAATCGGCTGGAAAACCTGCTTTAGGGAAATCCAATGGGCGCACCAAGGGATATTGATTTGGGAGGCATCATCCTGGTGGCTCCCTTTGTGCGATATCTGTTTCTCGCGTTGGTGATTCTGATCGCCGTTCGATTTGTTGTCGGTCGCCTCGGATTGAGATCAATGTTCGCGAATCCTCCACTTGCGGAGGCGGCCCTGTACATCTGCATCCTCGCGTCTCTCATAGCATTTTGGATCTGAGCGACTGCCGGGATGTTCTGAATTGTTGCGAACTCAGGTTCGCCAAGATGCAACATATTGATCTTTAATACTAAATGCGTTCCGCGGGGCTGAGCAACATTAACCTTCCATAACGCTGATTAACGAGCCAAAAGGGGCTCCTTGCTGCACTCTCTCGCCGATCCGAAGCCTCGGATAGTTCGTCGAGAGGATGATTATGGAAGGACTTCAAACCGCCGCACCGGAATCTTCCTTTGCAGCCGACCAACAGTTCCACTTGGTTGCGAACAGCCTGGCCAAGCTGCTTGAAACCGCGACGCGAGAGCTCGCGCGAGATCGGGAGGCGGCCAAGGCGTCGCTGGTCACGGCATCGAACATCCTGCAAGCGGAGATCGAGCGCTGTTCGGGCGCTAACGGCTCCACAAGGGGCGGTCTGGCGGCTTGGCAGATCGCTCGCGTGCGAGCTTACGTTGACAGCAATTTACACCGCACCATTCACATCCGGGATCTCAGTGCGGTCGCGCGTCGGAGCCCGGCGCACTTCTCTCGGAAATTCAAACTGGCTGTTGGCGAGTCGCCACATGCCTACGTGGTGAGAAGGCGTCTGGAGAGAGCCTGCCACCTGATGATGACCAGTGCGGAACCACTGAGCGAAATAGCCTTGAGCGTGGGCTTTTCGGATCAAGCACATCTATGCAGGCTCTTCAGACAGGCCTTTGGTCAAAGTCCGGCCAGTTGGCGACGCGAGCGTGGAATCCCTGGCGAGGTCACCTCGAGAACCGGCATGGACGAGAATATTCCATGAGCGATCAGCGCGGCAAAGTCCTGAGCTTCGGCCCTTTCGAACTGTCGATTGGAAACAGACTTCTGACAAATGGCGCAAAGGTCGTACCGCTCGGCGCGCGCGCCATGGATCTCCTCATTGTCCTGGTGGAGCAAGCAAACAAGGTCATCGGCAGGAGAACCTTGATCGAGCGCGTTTGGCCAAAGAGAGGGGCCGAACAAGTCAGCCTGCGCGTCCACATCTCAGCGCTACGGAAAGCTCTCGATCAGAGTGACCCTGGCAGGCGATATATCGCGAACGTGCCCGGGCGGGGGTACAGCTTCGTCGCACCGGTAACGTCGCTGTCCTCGCCAACGTCGGGAGATCTCGAACCATCCTCGAGGTCTCGACTGCCTGCGCGCTTGATGCGGATGCTCGGACGAAGAGACGCCCTGGCCACGATCCAGATGAAGCTGGCCGAGCAGAAGTTTGTGACGATTGTCGGGCCTGGCGGCATCGGCAAGACCACGATAGCGGTCGCAGTGGCCCATGAGATGAGCGCCATTTTCAACGGCCAGATTCGTTTCGTCGATCTGAGTGCTCTCGGCGGCGCTTCGCTCGTCGCTCCGGTCATGGCCGCAGCACTCGGTGTGTCGGTACAAACAAATAATGTCGTACCAGCCTTGATCGATCGTTTGCAGGAAAGGCCAACGCTCATCATTCTCGACTGTTGCGAACACCTTATCGATGGGGCGTCTGCCGTCGCAGAAGAACTGATCCGCCGTGTCCCGACATTGCATTTGCTCGCGACCAGCCGGGAGGCGATGCGTGTTGAAGGTGAACATGTCTATGAACTCTGCGCGCTCGCATGCCCTCCGGAAGATAGCAGCTTGTCGGCACACGACGTCCTGCAATATCCCGCTGTCCAACTGCTGGTCGACCGCGTTCGGGCCGTGCAAGGCGACTTCGAACTGGTCGATGCGGATGCGCCGATTGCCGCGGGAATCTGCCGGCGGCTTGATGGAATTCCATTGGCAATCGAACTCGCAGCCGGCAGGGTTCACATATTTGGCCTCAGCAAGACCGCGAGCTTGCTCGACGACCGACTAAACCTGTCATGGGCGGGGCGTAGAACGGCCCTGCCGAAGCACCAGACCTTAAACGCCGCGCTGGAGTGGAGTTATGACCTGCTTGGTGAGGCAGAGAAACGCGTACTGAGCCGGCTCAGTGTTTTTGCTGGCGGATTCACGTTCGAAGCGGCGGTCGCCGTTGTCGCTGACGAGACGATAGATGAAGCAAAGGTCTCGGATTGCCTTTGGGAGCTTCGTTCGAAATCGATGATTGCCGTTCGGGGACAGGAGGGGCGGCTGGGTTTACTCGACACCACTCTTGCCTTTGCTTCACGACGACTTGCCAAGAGCGATGAAGAGAACCACTGCCGCCGGCGTCACGCCCAGTACTTCTGCGACTTGTTCAAACAAGGCGCTTCAATGGATATGCCTGAAAGGCTCAGGGCGCTTGGGGTCGAGGTCGACAATCTCAGAGCCGCTCTGAACTGGGCTTTCTCGGTCGAGGGTGATGCAAAAATTGGCGTTGAACTTGCTGCCGCTTCGGCAAGCACCTGGATGGCGATGGCCCTTCTTACCGAATGCCGGAAGTGGATGACGAAAGCCATCAGTCGACTCGACGATGCGAGTACCGGCTCACGGCAAGAAATGATCATCCAGTCCGCACTCGCCAGTTGCATGATGTTCACGGATGGTATGACTGAAGAGTCGTACACGAGCTGGGCGAAAGCGCGCCTTCTTGCCGAGTGCCTCAACGACACCGAATGCCAGCTCGATTCTCTGCTTGTTCTCTGGGCTCACCGGATACGGCTTCCAGGTTATGCCGAGGCGACAGAATTGGCAGATCGATGCGGCGATGTCGCTGACGGGAGCGGCAATCGTGGCGCGACGCAACGGCCAATTACATGCGCGGCGTAACATACCACCACATTGGGCGAATATTGCAGGCCGAAGCTCATTTCGAATTGTCCCTGCATCGCGATGATGAAGCGTCCCGACAATCTCTCATCAAGCGGTTTGGCTACGATCGGAAAGTCGACGCCCTGGCTGTTTTGGCCAACCTGGCCTGGCTCCGGGGCTGTCCTGATCAGGCCCGGCGCCTCAACCTGATGTCGATCGCCGAGGCACGCCAACTAGATCACGCGGTACCGCTCTGCGTGGCGCTCGCCTGGGCAAGCTTCAACACGTACCTGACAAGTCCGGACGATCTCGAGACTGAAGCGCTCGCCAACGAGCTTATCGACCACGCCGCAAAATACGCTGTGGAAAGCTATCACGGCTTCGGCCTCAGCATCCAGGCTCTCTGCAGAGCCAGGCGGGGCGAGGGCGATACAGCTTCGGCGACGCTCTACCGCGGTTTGGAGAAGCTGTCAGCGGCGCGCTATGGGGTCTTCAATTGGATCCTGCAAGCAGAGTTTGCAAGATGTACGGCCGTCGCCGGTCGACCCCGGCGAGGACTTGCTGTCTTCGAACGAGCGAAGATCAATCTTGACGACACCCAATGGTACGCTCCGGAACTGCGTCGTATCAGGGGCGAACTGGCCCTGGGCAACGACGAGGGGCTTGCGGTTGGCAGGCAGTATTTTCTCAGTGCGCTCGAACTATCGGACAGGCAAGCGAGCTTGTCGTGGGCGCTCAGGGCCGCGACCAGCCTTGCTATTGCCGAAAAGTCGGCCGGGCGAAAGGAGGCCGCGTGGCGGACCTTACAAGCCACTCACGCAAAATTTAGAGAAGGCCTTGAGACCGTCGACCTACGGTTGGCCAAGCAGGTGTTGAACGGCTCATACTGGCGCGATAGCGCCATCAATTCGATACACTGACGGCTTGTTGCTGGAGGAGGATTCGGTTAACACTTGATGGGCTGGGGGCATATTTGCACAAGACTGACGACGAACGACGCAACGATCGAATCGTCAGGAATCTTGGCGGAATAACTCATGTCGGTCCAACAAACTGGCGCACCGAGTGCAATCCGGCTTCGGTTTGGCCCATTCGAGCTGAATGTCGCCGAGCGCTCTCTCAAGAAGGCGAACCAGGTTATTCCCCTTGGTGGCAGGGCTTACGACATCCTGATCGCTCTGCTCGAAAAGGCCGGCGAGGTTGTCGCGAAGTCGGAACTGATCGCGAAGGCATGGCCGGACGTAACGGTCGAGGAAGGTAGCCTTCGCGTCCATCTATCGGCGCTGCGCAAGGCACTGGGTGACGGTCAGTTGGGTAATAAGTACATCGCGAGTATACAAGGCCACGGCTATAGCTTCATCGCGCCGGTCACGCGCCTTCCCGCGGACAGCGATAGGAGAAACGCATCTTCGGGATTGTCCAATCTGCCGCCCGCACTGGGCCGCATGATCGGTCGCGACGATGTTGTTCTCGAGATTCAGAGTTTGCTCCAGACGGAACAGCGCCTGATTACAATTCTGGGTGCTGGCGGAATAGGCAAGACAACGGTTGCTCTGTCAGTCGGACACGGGGCGCTGGCCGACTTCTCTGGCGCGGCATTCTTTGTCGATCTTTCAACCGTAAACGACAAGGAGCATCTTATCGGCGCCATCGCTTCCGCGGTCGGGCTCGACTCGCAATTAGTCGATCCAAAGGAGGCGTTGCTTAATTTTCTGCGCCCTCGCAGGGTGCTTATCATTCTTGATAGTTGTGAGCATCTCATCGAGAAAACCGCGGAGATCGCCGACCATATTTTTCAAAATACCCCCGACATCTACATACTTGCGACCAGCAGGGAGGCATTGCACGTCCCTGGTGAACGCGTACTTCGTCTTTGTCCACTGGAGTGCCCGCCAGAGCAGCCGGGGCTGACTGCGTCAGAGGTGCTTGCCTATCCGGCCGCACGGTTGTTCGCCGAGCGTGTCAGTGTTCGCCGCGGCGACTTTTCGCTCCGTGACGACGAAGCTCCCATGGTTGCCGAGATTTGCCGCAAGCTTGACGGCATTGCACTCGCCATCGAACTCGCCGCCGGAAGGGCCGCTATCTTTGGCGTCAGGAACACGGTGGCAAGACTGGGTTCGCGCCTCGATCTCTTGAAGTTCGGCCGACGAACCGCAAATCCACGGCATCAAACGCTCATCGCAACGCTGGACTGGAGCCACGACCATCTTTCGGAGATCGAACGAGTCCTCTTTCGACGTGTCGCAATTTTCGTGGGACACTTCACGCTGGAGGCAGCGCTCGCAGTGGCGGAGGAAGTGGGGATAGACGAGTCTGAGATCTCGGGTGCGTTAGGAAATCTCGTCAATAAATCTCTGATCGGGGTTTGGACCAGCTCGCGGGGACCGTGCTACCGGTTGCTTGATACGACGCGCGCCTATGCTTTGGAGAAGTTGGCCACCAGTGGCGAGCAAGATTCTGTTGCCGAGCGGCACGCGAGCTTCTCGATTCAAATGCTGGAAAGCAACGCGGTCAATCTGTTCGATTTGGAGTTCACGGAAGCTGCAACCAACGCCGTGCGGGACGATCTTGGAAATATCCGTGCCGCGCTTGAATGGAGCTTTGGTCCCAATGGAGACGACCTCAAAGCCATAAGATTGGCGGCCGCAGCTTCGCAGCTACTCCTGACCATGTCGCTTCTTTTGGAATGCCGAACATGGATGGAGAAAGCGATCGATCGCATGACGCCGGACTGCGATCCTCGGCATCAGATGAAGATTCAGGCAGCGCTTGCTTTGTCGCTCATGTACACCGAAGGGAATAGTGAGAGGGTTCGCGAGGCTTTCCATGCAGCGCTGAACTTTACGCAGCGGCACGAAGATGCGCGTCTGCACTTGTCTCTACTTAGCGGAATGTCGATGTATCTTCATGGCATTGTCGACGCGGCAGGAACGTATGAACTCGCGCTTCGTAGCGTGGCCGCCGCAAGGAAAACCGGAAGTCCAGACGATGCGGCCATCGCTGATTCCTTGCTGGGGGCAGCATACTGTCTGCGTTCTGACCAACTACGGGCGCAAGAACATCTGAAACGGTCATTGCATGGCTTGCCTCACCTCCGACGGTTCAACGCGAGCCAATACCTGTTCGATTTGCGGAGTTCTTCGCTTAGCGTTCTTACCCATTCACTTTTTTTCTCTGGCAATCTCGACCAAGCCGCCCACTATGCCAAAATGAACATTGAGGAGGCCGCAAGGTCAGGGCATCCAATCGGACTGTGTCGCGCGCTCACCAACCCGATGCGGCTCTATTTTTGGGTCGACGATTTGGAGCAGGTCGAACGCAGTCTTTCAAGGCTCGAGCATATCGCTGAGAGGCATTCGTTGGCACCAGCTCGTGCGGTCGCTTTGGGGCTTAGGGGCCGCTACTTGGTCCGCGTCGGCCGAATGGCAGATGGCATACAATATCTGCAGGAGAGTTTGGAGCAACTGGCAATTCACCGGTACGAAATACTGACGAGCGATCTTGTCTCTGAATTAACGGTTAGCTTGGCGAAGCAAGACGCGCGCTCGGAAGCGTTGGCGCTTATCGATCGATCGATTGCCGCCGTTGTCAAGGCCAACAAGCCTCTTCACCTGCCCGCATTCTTCCTGGCGAAAGGCTCGGCGTTTGCGTCCGGGGACGTGCCCGAGAGTCTCTTGGCGGAGGAATTTTTCGCGAAGGCGATGATGCAGGCGCGGCAAGAATCAGCGCTGCCTTTCGAATTGCGTGCTGGATTGGAACTCGCGCGTATCTGGATCGGGCGCGGCGAAGTGCAGAGAGCCCGTGATCTGATCAGTCCTGTCTACGTTCAGTTCTCCGAAGGTCTCACAACACCCGATCTCAATTTGGCGAAGCGAATCCTCGAACAGACGAGCGTTCGGGCGCGGCAAAACGGGCGAAGGGTGGCGAAATCATCGGGCAGAGCGAAAGCTTGAACAGACGGTTGCCCCGAATGACAAATAACTGAAACATAAGTGAGGAGTCTGCTCGTTCGTCGGTTCTATCGTCTGTATCGAATAGTGCCTGGGCTTAGCTTCACTGCGTGGTGACAAGGCCCAGGGTCTGCGCGCGTGATACCGCTTGCGCGCGCCTTTCCACACACAGCTTGGTGAAAACGCTCTTGAGGTGCGACTTCACGGTCTCAGGACC
>Ga0179587_10000447_pt1 | contig 17069 bp, 18 predicted proteins | sample CZODoug2_1_08_16_FD_185932 | JGI IMG/M metagenome (GOLD analysis project Ga0179587, IMG submission 185932) | Vadose zone soil fungal communities from Angelo Coast Range Reserve, California, USA - CZODoug2_1_08_16fungal | ecosystem: Environmental > Terrestrial > Soil > Vadose zone | place: USA...
CGGTGCTCGTCGACAACTTAGCAGCACGACTCGAGGCGCAGGCTGTCACGGATGCCATCCTGGCGGCTTTCGAAGAACCGATGCGGGTAAACGGGCTGGAAATCGAGGTGCGCTCGGCCATTGGCGTCAGCGTGTGGCCCGACGACGGCCGCCGCGGCGAGGATCTGCTGGCGCACGCCGAAATCGCCATGACGATTGCCAAGGAGCGCGGCGGCGGTCAGGCTCTCTTCTTCCAGTCCGGCATGACCGATTCGATGCAGGAACGGCTGGCGTTGGAGAATGATCTGCGGCGCGCATTGGCTGGCGGGGAGTTCGAACTCTACTATCAGCCCGAGATCTCCATCAAGACGGGAAGAATAGTGGCGGCGGAAGCGCTATTGCGCTGGCGTCACCCGACCAAGGGCCTCATCGGTCCGAATTCATTCATCTCGCTTGCTGAAGAAACGGGCCTGATGATCCCGCTCGGCGAGTGGGCTCTTCGCGAAGCCTGCCGGCAGGCGCGCGCTTGGCAGGTCGAGAAAGGATCCTCGATTCGCGTGGCGGTCAATTTGTCAGCCACGCAGTTTCGCCATCAGGACATCCTCCAGACCATCCGTTCGGCGCTGTCCGACGCAGGCCTGCACGGCAACGCTCTTGAGATCGAACTGACCGAGAGCGCGCTCATGACCAATCCGGAGGAGTCGGCGGGAATACTGAAACAGCTGCGCAAGATGGGGGTCAGTGTCGCAATCGATGACTTTGGTACGGGCTATTCGAGCTTGAGCTACCTGCGGCGCTTCCCGATCGACAAGTTGAAAATTGACCGCAGCTTCATCAGGGACCTGGGCGTGAGCCGCACGGACGAGTCGATTGTCCGTGCGATCGTCTCTCTCGCACGCAGCGTCGGCCTCCAGGTCGTCGCGGAGGGAGTTGAATCGGCCGAGCAGCTCGAACTCGTGACCCGGCTTGAATGCGCGCAGTGGCAGGGCTACCACTGCTGTCCTCCGCAGCCCGCCGAGCGGTTCGAGACCATGCTCGACGGCCATCCTGAAACGCGAACGGGACTCGTCGCGGCACTCGCGGCGCTGGTCGCGCAGACGCCGGACCCGTGATTACGAAGCAACTTCGGGCGAACGCACGTGCTCCGGCCGAACCCCGACTCCAATGACTTGCGCGGGCCAGCGACGCAACCACGCATAGCGATCCAACAACCTCACGGGCCAGGGTACAGTCACTGCGGTGCGCACGCCCGAGAGAGTCGGCTGCAGCACTCGGTTGTGCACCGCGACTTGAGCCCATTGAACGACCTTCACGGGCCACAAGCGCCGCTGGCGTACCGCATCCAAATCCTGGTCTCGACAGGTATTCTCCTTTAGTTTTCGGGCGAGCAAATTGGCCGTGGCAACGGCGTCCTGAATGGCGAGGTTGATGCCGACTCCGCCCACTGGGGACATGGCATGCGCCGCGTCGCCGATGCACAACAATCCGGGCTTCGACCAAGTGGTAAGCCGATCGACCGATACGCTCAACAGTTTTACATCCTCGAAGGATTTGAGTTCTTCAATGCGATCGGCAAGAAACGGCACACCCTCCGCGACGTCCGTACGGAAGGTCTCGATACCGGCACGATGGATCTGATCGACACCTCCCTTGGCGATCACGAAGGCGCATTGCCAATAGTCGGTGCGATCGATGGTTACGACCATCTTGTTGATGCCAAGATGTCCCAGAACGTGTTCGGGGTCGCCTACTCGCTTGGACAAGCGAAACCACAACACGTCGATCGGCGATCCAAGGTCGTGGACTGCAAGCCCCGCCGCCCGGCGCACGGTGGAATGACGGCCATCGCAGCCGACCACGAGATTGGCCTCGACGTCGAGTGGCCCCGAGAGACCCCTTGCATGCACCCCTCTCACCCGTCCGTCGACTTCGATGAGCGACTCGACTTCGGTCGACATCCGGAGGGACAGGGAGGGAAAGCGTCGACTCTCCTCAACGAGAAAGTTCAAAAAGTCCCATTGCGGCATCAAGGCGATGAAGCGGCAGTCGATGGGGACGTCGGTAAAGTCGGCGATTTTGAAACTTTCATGCCCAATATCCGCCTCGAACCGGGGGATTCTGGAATGCGGTCGTTTGAGAAACTCTTCGAGCAGCCCAAGCTCCTTCAAGATCTGCATCGTCGAGGGATGCACCGTATCACCGCGAAAATCACGCAGAAAGTCTGCATGCTTTTCCATGACCACGGTCTTTACACCCGCGCGCGCCAGAAGATAGCCCAGCATCATGCCTGCAGGGCCGCCCCCAGCAATACAGCACTGAACGACTAGTGTCTCCAATATCGCGATGCTCCGTGGCGGAGTCAGTCTACGAGCCGTGCTGCTGTCTATGCGCCGCCCACGCGCGATCGATCACATAGGCGTGAATGTCATCCGCCTCCGCAGCGCTGAGAGCGGACATGGCGGGCACCTTCGAGGGAACTCCGAAGGACATCATGCCTTGCTGCCGGTGTGAACCGCCAAGCACGATGGCATACCAGTCCCGGTGCGCCTCGGGTGGCATGTAGCGAAGATCCGGCACACCACCGTTCAGCACCCAACGCCCCGCGCCGTCGAATTTCGGCGAGTGGCAATCCGTGCAATTGTGGGAATCGGCGAGTGCCTCGCCGCTTTTGACTTGCGCAGCGGTGAAGGTCTGCTCGGGCGGACGCGGCACCTCGGGAATCTGGATTTTCGGCGTTGGGAATGCCTGCTGACCGCCCAGCTTGAACGCGAGCAGCCGCGAAGGACCATACTTGGACGTCGGCGTCACCATCATGGTCGAGGGCGACCATAGCCGGAACGCGCCGCCCCAGCCCACGGGCACGATGACATACTGTTCGCCGTGAAACTTGAAGCTCACGGGCACTGCATTGACGGCCGATCCGCTTTGCACCGACCACAGTTTCTTGCCCGTGTCCGCCGCGTACGCCGCGAACTCGCCGGTTCCCTGACCATGGAACACGAGATTGCCCGCCGTCGACAGCACGCCGCTGTTGATGATGAGCGGATGCTCGACGCTCCAGCGCGCCGCCTGCTTTTTCGGATCCCAGGCCAGGAGACGTCCCACCATGGGCAGCGCGTCGGGACTCGGCGCCCGAGTTCTGCGCCGGTCCATGATGGGAATGTAAGTGAGCTCGGTGATCGGGTTGTAGCTCATCGGCCACCAGTTTCGGACCCCGAAACAGTTGCCCTTGCAGTCTTCTACGCCATTGACGACGACGCCCGGATAGTCCATGCGCGGGCCGATCCACTCCTGCTTCACCAGCGGCCGCTGGCCGATCAGTGCGCCGGTGGCGGCATCCAGCACGTAAAAGGTGCCGTTGCGCGCGGAGCTCATGGCAACATGGCGTTCACGGCCGTCGATGGTCAGATCGGCGAGCGCAATGTGGAAGTTCTCGGTTTGCCGTTCGGGTGTGCTGGTCTGGTAGTGCCAGGCGTATTCGCCGCTATCCGCATGCACCGCGACGATACTGCCGGAAAATAGCTTCGCACCGCCGCCCATCTCCTGGCCGTCCGCACCGCCGCCGCGAAACGCCTTCGAGGTGCCGAACAGCAGGAGCCCGGTCTTGGCATCGTAGGTGATCGGATCCCACACTGAACCGCCGCCCTGCCGCCACCACTCCTTGCCGGTCCAGGTTTTCGCCGCCATTTCGACCGCCTTGTTCTCGAATCCGAGCGCCGGATCGCCCGGTACCGTCCAGAATCGCCACAACTCCTTGCCGCTGTCGGCATCGAAGGCCGCGATCGAACCGCGCACTTGTTCATCGGAACCGCTGTAGCCGATGAACACCCTGCCGGCGGCCACGCGCGGTGCACCCGAGATTCCGTTCAGGGTGGGATCCACGACTTGCGAGGACCACAGCTGCGTGCCCTTGGCAGCATCCATGGCCACCAGTCGCCCATCGGCGGTCCCGACGTAGACCTTGCCCTCCCACACCGCGACGCCGCGATTCACCCGGGCAACCGATGAATTGCCCATGGAGAAATCCAATCGCACATGCGGGTCGAATGTCCAGAGAACCTTGCCGTCGGCGGCGTCGATGGCGCGCACGATCGATCGGGGTGCGCTGACGTAGATAACCCCGTCCACCACTATCGGTTCGGCAGCCAGGCCCATCGGGTCATCCATCTCCGTAATCCACGCGACGCCCAGATGCGCGACGTTCTTGTCGTTGATGTCCTTCAATGGGCTGAATTGCTGCTGGGCAAAGCTCCCGCCTTTGACCAGCCAGCTGTCGCCGGGCGTTTCGGCCGTGACCCGCGCTTCCGTGACGTCCCCGGCTGAATGGTCCGCGGCGCAGGCAGAGCCGCCCCAGGCAGCCGCGGCTGCCACAGCCAGGCCCACAGCGGAGATATCCGTAAACGCTTGGGATCGTCGCATCATTGAGAACACCTACTTGACCCGCGCCCGATCGTGGGCTCTTCTGTCGACCGAATATACTGGATTGCCGGCGTTGCTCAAACGCCATCAGAACCGGAAGCGCGGTCAGAACCGGGCGGAGATACCCACGAGCGCTTCGCCCTGAAATAAGGCATTGCCCCTGATCGCCACGGTGCATCCGGCAGCGCCGCCGCAAAACACGGCACTCTTGTTATTGAGCAGGATTCCATAGCCGCGTGCTTCGAATCGAAGGCCGACATGGGCGCCGATGGGCAGCATCCAGCCAATTCCAACATTGCCCGAGAAAAAAGTCTCGGAATTGAGGTCGCTCCGGTCAGGTTTCACCGTCGTGCCGCCGAGGCCTCCGACGGCATACAGGCCGCGGCCCACTTCCTCGATGAATGCGGTCCCGCCGATTTGATAGTTGTAGAGAGTCAGTCCGATGTTGTTCGCCTTCGATGAAAACACGCCCGACGCCAGCGCCGAGTTCTGCCGGCTATAAAACACCTCGACCTGGTTGTTCTGGTCCAGTCCGATGTCCAACGCCAGGGCAAAGCTCGAGCCATTCCGCAGATTGATGGTGGAGTCCGTCGTCGAATCCCTGACGCTGCCGGCGAAGCGATCGCCTCCGTACACGGTGAAGCTACTACCGTTCTTTGCGGCGGCATCGTCCTGCGCGTGCGCGTGCTGTACCGGTGCAGCCACCAGCACGGTGAGCAACGCCGCTGCCCCGCCCCGGAGACCAAGGCGCGCGACTGGCCCGGAATACCCCTGCTCAAAGCGCAACGTGTCCACCAATCCCGACCGCTCAATTCAAGCGGCTCCTATAGAGTCTTGGGAACGCTCCGTAGCGTGCCTTCCCTAATCACATTGGCCAATAGCACATCGACGAGCGTGCCCCCGCTCGCGCCGCCACCCGCCAGTGGCAGGTCCGTCTTCCAACCACCTGGTAATATACGGGCATTGGCGCCGCCGTCGCTCCACTACGCGAGTATAAAGGGTGTTCATTGGCCCGGTTGGATGGGAACTCGTCATGCTGGATCTTGTTCTTGCCATAGTTCACCACGTATTGATCTTCGGAATATTCGGGATCTTGTTTGCAGAATTGATGGCCGTGCGGCCGGATCTGAGCAGGGCCACCGCTGTCCGCATTGCCTCGATCGACTTGTGGTATGGGATTTTCGCAGGCGCGGTCGTAATCATTGGTTTTTGCCGAGCGAACTTTGCCGCCAAGGGCTGGACCTACTATTCGCACAACGCATTCTTCTGGGCCAAGATCGTGACCTTCGCCGGCATCGGACTGCTGTCCGTGCCGCCCACAATGGTGTTCATTCGTTGGCGAAAGGCGGGGGTCGCCCCTGACGACGCCGGCATCGGGAAAGTCCGCCGATATGTGCACCTCGAACTTGCATGTTTTGTCTTACTGCTAATCTTTGCCGCGGCAATGGCGCGCGGATACGGAGAATTCTAACGGCGTGTCGGTATGGGCTCGCTGCGCGGGTCGAGCGCAAGCTCTCGCCGGTACAATTGGCCGCGCGCAACGTAATGGTCCGCGATCCCCTCGATCATCGCCCGGTCTCGCTCGTTGATTTCGCGCACAATTTTTCCCGGCATGCCCATCACGACCGAACCGTCGGGGATGACCTTTCCGGGCGGCACCATGGCGCCGGCGGCAATCAGGCAGTGCCGGCCGATGCTGACGCGATCGAGAATCATCGCGCCGTTCGCAATGAGCGTCGAGTCTCCCACCGTGCAGCCGTGTAGTAGCGCTCGATGACCGACCGACACCCTCGATCCCAAGCTCACCGGCTCACCCTCGTCCGTATGGATGATGGTGCCGTCCTGAACATTGGTGCCGTCGCCGATCATGATCCAATCACTGTCGCCGCGAAGCACGCAGTTGAACCACACGCTCGCCCCTATCCCAAACCGGACGTTGCCGATCACGCAAGCACCGGGCGCGACATAGTATTCATCATTGGATGTTTGAATTTTCTTGTCGCCAAGCGAATAGATCACGCGAGCCTCCGTGCGTGCAAGGCCATCGCGATGACTGCCGTGCCGCCGAAGACCAAGTTGATCCCCACGAGCAGGCCGATCGCCCAAGCTGCCGTTCCCGGGAGCCCTGAGAATATGAAACCTGCCAAGATCAGATCGACAATGCCGCTCAACAGCATCATCCCCCAGCGCCCCGATAGTTCCCGCCGGTGGTCGAGCGCAAACATGATCGAAACAATACCCTCGAACGCGAGGAACACCGTCAATATCAGCGTGAGAGACAGCGCGCCGTTCAGGGGCCACAGCAGAAGAACGACGCCCGCTGCAGTTCCGATCAAGGCCGAGAAAAGAGACCACCAGAACCCCGGGGCCCGCCGCATATAGAAAGTGGTTGCCAGCCCGACGACTCCGCTCACGAGGATAAGCCAACCAACGATGATCTCCACCGCCACGGTCGCCACCATTGGAACCATGACGGCTACCAGCCCCAGGACAAGAAGAATGGTCCCCTCGACCAGGAACAGCGTCCAATGTTCATGCAGCGACTTTGAAATCGTCGCCTGAACTCGCTCAATCTCTGATTTGTTCGTCGACATCGTGATGCTCCGAGGATCTAACGCTTCAGCATAAGCCTGAAGCTCGAATACGTCACGCGACCTCCGAGCCTGAGCATGCGGCACGAGCAGATGTCTAGCGTGACCGCTTCGCCTGCAAGTCGCCCTGTGCCTCGAGGGCTACATCGTTCCACTTCTCCCAGGTCTCGAGTCGCCTGGCATACTCTGCGCGCGTCATTGGCAATCCGCCGGAGCCGAAGAAGATGCGCAGCGGCGGATCCTTTGCATCAACCACCTTCAGGATTGCAGGGCCGGTCGCATCCGGATCGCCGGGAATGTTGCCGCTGCGAAAACGCGCTATCGCGGCCCGGGCGGCGTCGTAGGCGGGCATCTGCTTGGTATGCTGCGCCGAGGGTCCGCCCCAGTCAGTGGCGAAGCCGCCCGGCTCGACGATCGTCACCTTGATGCCGAAGCCCGCCACCTCGGCGGCAAGGGACTGACTAAATCCCTCAAGTCCCCACTTCGAGGCGTGGTAGAGACCGACGGTCGGGAAGGCGTTGACCCCGCCGATCGAAGAGACCTGAATGATATGTCCCGAGCCCTGGGCGCGCATGATCGGCAACGCCGCCTGGGTTACCCATAGCGCCCCAAACAGATTGGTCTCGATCTGGGCCCTGGCTTCGGTTTCGCTTACTTCCTCGATCGTTCCGAAAAGGCCGTAGCCGGCGTTGTTAATTACCACGTCGAGGCGTCCGAAGTTCGCATGTGCCTGGTGGATCGCTGCGCCGACCGCAGCCTTGTCGGTGACATCCAGCGCAATCGCCGCGACTTGATTGCCGTAACGCTCGAGCAGCGGCGCGAGCGTGTCTACGCGACGGGCTGTGGCGGCGACCCGGTCGCCCCGCGCCAGCGCCGCCTCCGCCCACACTCGGCCAAAGCCCTTGGAAGTACCTGTGATGAACCAGACCTTGCTTGCCATGTTGATCATTCCAAACGCCTCGCGGGCGCCCCATATAAAACCGATTGGATCCCCACCGCACATATAAGGGAAGCCATTCCGGTTTTAAATAGGACGCCGACTGAAGTTGGCGAAAAATGTTGGTAGACTCATCGGGGCGTCCGGTCATTTCATCTCATCCATCTTGAATTTGATCGGGATGGGGCAGCGTCAGGAGATCGGTTACGGTTTGACGAACGAGCTCGTGATCGCTCGCGATCGGAGCATTGGGTGCCGCGCGGTTACGCCTGTCCCTGCTCGGAAACCAGCGGAACGAAGGAGACCGCATCAAGATCCGTGCGCTCGAACTTGGTATCGCCCAAGCGCGCGATCTTGCACAGCGTCTGATTTCCGTAAGAATCGCCGATGGGCAGCACGAGACTACCGCCTATCGCCAACTGCTGCTTCAGCGCGATCGGTACGGTCGGACCCGCCGCTGCGACGAAGATCGCATCGAAAGGGCTCTCTTCGGGCCATCCATGGGTCCCGTCGCCGCTGCGCACGTCAATGTTCCCATAGCCCAGCTGCGCCAAGCGTTGCCGAGCGACTTCGGCCAGCGCGGCGTGCCGCTCGATGGTATAGACCTTCGCGGCGATGCGGCTCAGGACGGCCGCGGCATAGCCCGATCCCGTGCCGACTTCAAGCACGCGTGAATCCAACCCAAGCGTTGCCGCTTCGATCATGCGCGCCACGATGTAGGGCTGCGAGATCGTCTGCCCAGCATCGATCGGCAACGCACCGTCCTGGTAAGCGAACTCCTCCAGCGCAGGGTCAACGAACATCTCCCGCGGCACGGTGCGCATGGCCGCGAGTACCTGGGGATCCGCGATGCCCCGCCCGGCCAGTTGTACGTCAACCATCCGGTCCCGAAGGCGGGAGAACTCGGAAGCAACTTTGTCGCTCACGCCCACGGCACCGCTTAGGATTGGGATATATCCCGCAGTGCGGCACCCGACGCAAGCTGCGCGCTGGGCGACATCACCTCGCTGACTCGCATGGTCCTCCCCCTCATAGATTGCAATATCGGTCAAGAATATCCTTTTAACGCGAAATCCGGCTTGTTACCACTTGCGAGCCGCGGGGGCCTGTCTCGAGTTATCATCATTTTTAAAGAGCGAGGCGCTTGCCGGCCGTCCCCGTCCGGCGTGCCCGTCATGCACTGATCCACGGTTTTGGAGAGAGATATGTCGCCAAGTACAAATCCCGCTAAGCAAACGGGCGGATGCCTCTGCGGTGGCGTGCGCTACGTCGTCAACGGTCCTTTACGAGGGGTGATAGCCTGTCATTGCTCGCAGTGTCGCCGCACCAGCGGCCACTATGCCGCCATGACCAACGCACCATCGGAGCAACTTGAAATAAAGTCGTCGCAGACTCTCGTCTGGTACCAGTCCTCGGCCACGGCGGAACGCGGCTTCTGCGGTACCTGCGGCAGCAACCTTTTTTGGCGCCAATTCGACAGCGACACCACCAGCATCACGGCGGGCACCCTGGACACACCCACCGGAATCGGGCTGGAGCAACACATCTTTGTCGCGGATAAATCGGACTATTACACCCTTGAGGACGACCTTCCGAAATTGACAGCGTGGTAGCCCACGTCGCTCCTACGGACCGGAAGCCAACTTGGAAGAAGCGCGAGCGGTCCGGATTAGGCGGCCGCGAGCGAGCCATAGATACGCGGGAGCGCAGCACGCCAGAAACATGGCAGCGATAGCGCCGGAGCGCGGATCCTCACTGATTGCGGCGACCAACAGAGCCACCGCACCCAAGAGTACGACCGCGGTCGAGAACGGGTAGCCGAAGGCCTTATAGGGTCGCGGCAAACCGGGCTCCCTGCGGCGCAAAACGAAGACTGCCAGGAAAGCGGATACGTAGTACAGCAAGAATAATACGGAAAATAGCGCGATGATCTGCTCGAACGTTCCCGTCAGAATCACGACCAGGCTGGTCACGGTGGTCGCAGCCAGTGCGATGCGCGGAGTACCGCCGGCGCTCACGGTGGCTGTCTTATCGCTGAGAAAGCCGTCCCGCCCGATCGCGAACAAGATGCGCGGCCCAGCCAGCATGCAGTTGTTCACGAGGCTCAGCACCGTGAACAGGGAGAGCACAGTCACGAACGCCGCGCCGCCTTGCGGCAGCACCAGTCGAGCTGCGTCGGCCGCCGGCAACGCGGAGCCTGCAAGCACCGACATCGGCAGTACCCGCAAAAACGCTAGATTGATCACCAGGTAGAGCGCGACGACCAGCAACGTGCCGCCGATAATTGCCCGCGGCAGGGTGCTCACCGCGTTGGTATTCTCCTCGGCCATGTAGATGGGTGCGTACCAGCCATCGTACGCGGTAAGAATTGCACGCAGCGCGGTCACCAGGACAAATAGCGTCGCGCCCGACATCAACGGCGTTGACAGTGACATGGCGGTCAATGGCGGCGGCATCGATCCGGCAGCCGGCGTAGTGAGAAAACACCCGGCCACCAGGACCAGCAGCAGCACGCCAATCGCGGCGCTTACCACCGTCGTAATCGAGCTTCCGAGCCGCAGACCCATCCAATGGATACCGGTGAAGGCGGCTAGGATAAAAATCGCCATGGCACGGGGGTACGCCAGCGCAGGCGGCCACAGGACTCCGAGGAATACCACCGCTGTTACCGAGCTATAGGCGAGGGTCGCCACATAACCCAGCCAATCCAACCACCCGACTACGAATCCGACTCCCTCGCCGAATGCTCGCCGCGCGTAAACACGAAACCCGCCGCTCTCCGGAATCATGGCCGCAAGCTCTGCCATCGCAACGGCCCCCATCAGCGAAAAGATGCCGCCGATGACCCAAGCCGACATGATCAGAGTGGGATCCCCAAGCGCCGCGGCGACAGTGCTCGGCAAGCGCAATATGCCGACGCCCACCGTCGTGCCAAAGACCAGCGCCAAGCCGAAGCCCAGCCCGAGGATGCGCCGGAGGGGGTGCTTGGTCGCAGCGGTCATTTTTCAACCCGGCGGGCAAAAGAATCAGGCTACCGCTTTCCGTGGCGGCCGGCCGCACTTTCGGACGCCCTACCCCTTCTTGAACGTCCGAATGACAGCCGCCCCGATCGTCGCTATCGCGACAGTTCGCAGATCCAGTTCACTTCCCAGCTCTTTCCACCGTCATCTGAGAATGACTGTTCCATGCGCGCCGATTGCGGCGAAATATCCGACGGCCTGCTTACATTTGAGCCGGCAATAGGCGGCATGCATGTGACCGGCCTTTTCCGAGATGCAAGCATCGATGATCGGGCTGTCGCGGCGGAAAGTGCAAGGCGCGGCGTTCCCGTTGATCCGCTATCAAAATACGGCGCGATTGATTGCGGTGGGTTGGTCTTTGGTTACGCCGGCGCGTCGCGCGAAGAAGCGCGAGAACGCTTAAACGTCGTGCGGCGCTCCATTACCGATATATCGAGGCGCTGAACGATCGCCGCCCCCATTGACCGGCGGCAGCGAGTCCATCACGCTAGCACTGTAGCCGCATTCACATTCTTCGCTTCCACGTCGGCAGCAAGCTGCGCCAGGACAATCATGGCCATCCGAATCGTCCGTCTCGGCACTCCGCGCCTTGCCGGCGAAGGGCTTCGAATCGGAACGGTTAGGCGACCTCCCCGCGGAGTCGTCAAAGGCGAATATGCGTCGAAGAACTACTACGACGTCTGGCTACCCGCGCTGGCGCCGACGCCCGGACTGGTCAAACTGGCATTGGCGGCGGAATCCCCGCAAGACTGGAAGCGCTTCGTGGCAAAGTACCGCCGCGAAATGGCCGCCACCAACGAGAGTACGACCCTGGACACGCTTGCCGCCCTGTCTCGCCAGACCGACTTTTCGGTCGGCTGTTACTGCGCAGACGAATCCCGCTGCCATCGCTCCGTGCTCCGCCAACTCCTTACCGAGCGCGGTGCGAACGTCCTATAGCCGACCAAGGGCATGCCCTCATTGATTCACTCCCGCCGGGTCATCCCGCCCTGCCGCTCGCGCAGGTACAGAAACAGGGGCAAGCCACAACTCACTCCCACCAAACACGTTGCCGCGACCGGCAACCACAACAACCTCATCTTCCTATGTCCTCCCTCACCACGGATGAAGATCAATAAGGTGACCGCAGATAAGATCACGTCCAGGCCGAAGAATCCGCCGATTCGCGTGGAGAATAATTCGGTCAGCAGCAATGGCAAATTCAGCCCGTGCTCCCGCACCCACGGCACGAACTTCGCATAGGGAAGAACGGCGCCAAGTACCGACAAGAAGAGATAGACAGCGCCCATGATTACTTACCCCAACGCCACGCCGGTGGCTCTCCATCCGTAGAATTTCCGTTGTAGTCTTGACCCCAGACCGTAGGAAGGAAACATCGTGATGACGCCCCTCGAAAAGACACTCAAGCGTGCGCTCCGGATCGACGGCCGCGACTACGTCGTCGCACTCACGCCCGACGCCCTCAAAATCACCGAGAAGGGCCACCGACTCGGACTCGAACTACGATGGGCAGACCTCATCAGCGGAGACAGCGCCCTCGCGATAGCACTCCAGGCATCCGTCGGCAGACTTCAAAGCGGCAGCTTGCTGCCGGCAACCTCGAATCCCGGCTCGAGAGCGAAGGCTGCGACAACGCCGCGCGCCGCCCCTGGGCGAAGATCCGCGCCAAAGCACCAACGACGCCCGTCGCGTTCTCGACCACGCAATGGTGGGTGATTAAGTCAAATCACCGGCGCCGAACAGTGGTCATTGCAACAATTGCCTGCAAAATATGCGCTCGAATCGATAGTTTACCTCGCCCCCCGACCTGACAATCGATTCAAGATGAAAGCTAAAGCCCGCACTTCGGCGGAATTGTTCGACAGCGCCGCCGCCGAGGCCGCGCATATGGCAAAGCGCGCCGGGCTGATTTATGTATCCGACACCACTCCCGGCTATCGACGCGAGCGCACCGGGAAGCGCTTTCGATACTTTCTGCCCGACAACCGGCAGCTACGGACTTTAGCTGAACTTGAGCGAATCGCCAGACTGGCGATTCCGCCGGCCTATGACAATGTCTGGATCTGCATGGACCCGCGCGGTCATCTGCAGGCCACCGGTCGTGACGCGCGCGGTCGAAAGCAATATCGATACCACCCCGAATGGCGCAGCACACGCGATGATGCCAAATTCGACCGCATGGTCACTTTCGCAGAGGCGCTGCCGCGCCTGCGGCGCAAATTGGCACGTGATCTGACATTGGCCGGATTGCCACGACAGAAAGTCCTGGCGGTCGTCATCAGCATCCTGGACGCCACGCGCATTCGCGTCGGGAATGCTGAATATGCGCGTGACAATAAGAGCTTTGGCCTGACCACACTGTTGAACCGCCACGTGAGCTTCATACGAGACGGCCGCGCGGTTTTGAATTTCCGCGGCAAGGGCGGTGTCCCGCATGAAGTCCCCATCGACGACAGGCGCATTGCAAAAATAGTCAAGCATTGCCAGGAGCTTCCGGGGCAGCAGCTATTCCAATACGTGACGGACGAAGGTCAGCGTGCGCCCATCGACTCCGGACAAGTAAACGACTATCTGCGAGAGGCCATGGGTGATGATTTCACCGCCAAAGACTTTCGAACCTGGGGCGCCACCCTCCAGGCGACTATTCTGCTCGCACGCACGTCCCCTCCCGTGGACGCCAGCGACCGCGCGTTCAAGAGCGAAATCGTGAAGGTCGTCAAGCAGGTCGCGGCGGCACTTCGCAATACCCCTGCGGTCTGCCGCAAATCCTACATCAATCCCATCGTATTTGAGGCTTGGCGATCCGGAACGATCCAAAGGGCGTTCAATGGCGGTCTCAAACTAGCAGCACCCCGACAAACTGAGAATCGTGTTTTGTCCTTCTTGGCTCATCACGCGAGTCGCTAACACCGCTTTGTGTGCCGCGGTACCCGGCGCAGCCTTTCCCGACCCGACGGTCTCGATCCGCTCGGCACCTTTCGCCGAGTGATCGAGGAACCCCCTAAGGGTGCCGAGTGTTCGGCTTCAGTGGAGGGCAAAGTCGCGGTGCCACAGACCGATGACTCCCAGTCCGATGAGCCCGCACGACTGGAGGATCCGTGCAATTGTCGTCACATGCGGGGAGTCCGTTTGAGTTGTCGATCGACCAACGCTGGATCGTGCCGTCGTCGCCGTGGCCCGTCCCAATGCGGCCGTCTGATCTTACGCTACCCCGATCACGGACAGGTCTGCTAGGTTGGCGGGACGTGAGCAGGAACGCACGCCAAGCCAAGTTGCGAAAATCCGACCAAACGGCCGCATCGCCGTCGTGCCCGCACCGCCCGCCGTGCCCCGGTTGCCCGCGGTTCGGTGACCCCGGCATCGAGCCTGCCGCGCACGGCAGGCTCGACGAGTTGGCGCGCGCCCATGGTCTCCCCGAAGTTTCGGTGATTTCCGGGCAGACTGCCGGCTTTCGCCATCGCGCGCGGCTCGCGATCCGGGGCCGCCTGGGCTCGCCCAAACTGGGGCTGTTTGAGCAGGGTACCCACCGAGTGGTTCACATTCCGAACTGCAGTGTCCAGCACCCCTTGATCAACCGCGTCGCCGCCGTCGTGCGGCGCGCTCTGGTCGATGGTCAGGTGACCAGCTATTCGGACAGGGCCCATTTGGGTCTCGCGCGCTACCTGCAAGTGGTGGTCGAGCGCAGCTCGCAAGCCGCCCAGGTTGTCATTGTTGCCAACAGCGCAACCCTTGAGCCCCTTGCGGCGTGCCTGGATTTGATTCGTGAGCGGCTTGGGTCGGAACTCCACAGCCTGTGGTTCAATCCCAATTGCGAGCGCTCCAACACCATACTCGGCCCCGACTTCCAACACTTGTCCGGGCCGGCCAGCGTGGTCGAGCGATTCGGCGGAGCAGCGGTGCACTACCCGCCGGGCGCCTTCGGGCAGAACAATCTCGAAATCGCGCAGAGCATTATTGAGCACGTGCGCGGTCAAATTCCCGACGGCGCGCGGGTCGTCGAATTCTACGCCGGAGTAGGCGCCATCGGCTTGTCGGTCCTCGCCCTCGCGCGTGAGATCCGAATGAACGAGGTCAGTCCGCACTCGCTGCACGGGCTCGAACTCGGGCTTGCCCGGCTCGACTCGGTCAATAGGGACAAAGTTTCGGTGGTCGCGGGCCCGGCAAGCGCATCGTACCTGGCCGCGGACGGAGCGGACGTCGTGATTGCCGACCCGCCACGCAAGGGCCTCGACCCGCAGCTGACGGAGTATCTGAGCGAGCAGCCGCCCGAGCGTTTCCTATACGTAAGCTGTGGGCTCGAATCGTTTCTCAACGACACCGCGCAACTGACCGCGCGCGGCAAGCTACGCCTCGACGCGCTCACCGCATTCAATCTCTTGCCCTTCACCGGGCACGTCGAAACGGTCGCTCGCTTCGAGCGCGTGCGAACGAAGGGTAGTCATGTGATATCGCATCGCTGAAATTCGGCCGACACGGCCTATCTGCAATAAAATATCCGTGTCGCTGTCGGCGCGAAGGCCGGCGGAACGTCCTAGGCACAAGACTCTGGTAACAGGATTGCCAATGGTCACTTCGTCCGATTCGACCCCATAAGAGGACATGGCGCTCGCCCAATTTACTCTATTCAATTCCTCACCAAGGAGAAAACGATGTCCGGCAATTTTTTCTGGTATGACGTCATGACCACCGATACCGTGGCCGCACGGAAATTTTATTGCAATGTGGTCGGCTGGGAGACTCAGGATTCGGGTACGCCGGGTGCGGAGTACACGCTCTTTACTGTGAAGGGCCTTGGTGTAGCCGGCTTGATGCCGATTCCCGACGATGCGCGTAGAACGGGCGTGCGTCCCGCTTGGATGGGATACATCAGCGTCGACGACGTGGACGAGGCCGCGGCGCGGCTTGAGCACGAGGGAGGCAAAGTCCATCGCCCGCCCTGCGAGGTCCAGGGAGTCATTCGCTTCGCAGTCGTCGCCGATCCCCAGGGCGCTGGTTTTCTCATCGCCAAAGGACTGGTGCGCGAGGCACCGCCGGAGTTGCCGATCGGTACGCCGGGTACGGTCGGATGGCGCGAACTGTATGCCGCCGACGGAAATTCCGCCTTCACATTCTACGAAAAGATGTTCAACTGGACCAAGGCCGAGGCGATCGACATGGGTCCCATGGGAATCTATCAGTTGTTCGCCGCCGGGGATTCCCCCGTGGGCGGCATCATGACGAAACCCGCCGCGATCCCCATGCCCTACTGGGGTTATTACTTCAATGTCGACGGGGTCGACGCCGCCGCGGGGCGAGTCACCGCCGGCGGCGGCACCATCATCAACAGTCCGCACCAGGTACCCGGCGGACAATGGATCGTGCAATGCATGGATCCGCAGGGGGCAGCGTTTTCACTGGTGGCAACGCGCCGATAATCAAGATGAAGTGATACTAGTAAACCATTGTTTATTAATATAGTTATTTCACCCGCCACCCGACGGCACTCGCCGGCTCGGCCGGCCGCCGGTGTGGTGGGTGACGCCGGCCCGCCACCCTAGCCGCCCCGCCACCCTAGCCGCCCCGCCGCCCTAATAGTAGCGAGGAAGAGGGCCGCGCTGCGGTGTCTGGCGATCCGAAAGATCAAAGAATACTTCATCGACGAAACACCAACCCCAACCCTCCGGTGGGTCGTAGCCTTCAATGATGGGGTGCCGAGTCGCATGAAAATGCTTGGTGGCGTGCCGTCCCGGAGATTGGTCGCAACACCCCACGTGTCCACAGGTTCGGCATATGCGCAAGTGAACCCATTGCTGGTGAATCCTGAGGCATTCCTCGCAGCCCAAAGCACTCGGCGTGACGGAGACGATTCCATCGAGGTGCGCGCATTTAATCTTCATCTTCGGGCCCTGCCTGCCTTCGCTTGCGATCCGAGTTGCGACGTATTTCTCGTTCCCACGCCGGCTGCTGTGATGCGATAGTTACATACCCTCCCGGTGCCCTACTTCACAATAGCCCATTACTTATTCACGCTGGGCGCAGGTACGGCTACTATGAGGAACGCGTCATCAGAAGGCGCAGCGCCCACGAACCCGGCGTCCGCGATTCGCTCGCCGGATCAACCGCAGCGGAGCATCGAACCTCAGT
>Ga0179587_10000450_pt1 | contig 16990 bp, 16 predicted proteins | sample CZODoug2_1_08_16_FD_185932 | JGI IMG/M metagenome (GOLD analysis project Ga0179587, IMG submission 185932) | Vadose zone soil fungal communities from Angelo Coast Range Reserve, California, USA - CZODoug2_1_08_16fungal | ecosystem: Environmental > Terrestrial > Soil > Vadose zone | place: USA...
CCAGTTTCTTTTACGAGCATGATTAAAATAGGTCATACAAAGTCAAATATTATCCCTATCTGGTCTACGAAGCCTACTAAGGTTGGCTAGGCGGAAATCTGTTTAAACCCTGCACCCAAAGAAAAGATATAAACCCTGTTTACACAGCTTTTAAGGCAAAATCAGTGTAAACGTCGATTGGCTTTCAGCATAGAAAAGAAGCTTCTAGAAAGAGAAAAAGATGGCATTAGATAATTTAGAAGATCAAAATAAGGCAAGGGAGGAAGATATGCATCAGCAACCCAAGGCTCTTCTTCCCTTACCTTTTGAAATACAACTTGTCGATGCTTTCCCAATGGAGATTATTGCAAGAAGATTTCCCGCCTCTCTACCAGAGGGACTTAATTTGAATGTTGCGGTAAATTTCAGTCTGGAGAACAGGCATATTGATGAAGAAAATCTTCTAGCTCAGGTTGTTCTTGCTGTCAAGGTAGATTTTCCAACAGAGCCTCGTTTGTATGAAATCTCTTTTGGAATACTTGGCCTCTTTAGTTATAAGCCACCATACACAGCAGAAATGCTTTATGCCTATGTAATGTATAACCATCGGGCAAAGCAAGGATTGATACGATGAAACCGGAAGAACAGGCGCGGCTGAAGATCGATGAGTTGCTTGAACAGGCTGGTTGGGTCGTACAGGATCGTCTTCGACTGAACTTGGGCGCAGCTCGTGGGGTGGCTGTGTAAGTTATTAGACGATTGCGATGTGCATACGCTGCTATCATTGAAGATTTGCAGGCGGCAATCGAGCAACTCTCAACCATTACGGAAGAAATTGGCAATGGTAGTAAAGAATAGTCATGGCCGCTTCTTGGCAAGATACTCTGCTGACTCTCTCCCATTGACGCCCTTCTCTTTGTTGTCGGTATCCCTATAGAAGAGAGTAATCTTTACTCCTGTGCGTTTTACCTGAGTTACGGGGAAATCATCTCCCCACCGGTTTATGAAGTCACCGGCTACGAAATCGCTGATGCGACGCCATTCATAATTCTCTCCAATGTTGCTCATGCCTTCTCCCTGCTGCTTAATGTCCTGCTAATTAAGAGTGCTTTTAGCCGTTCTGCGTCATAATTTACAATATAAGTGTTTTACCATAATGGATACGACGGTATAGATATCAAAATTTGAGCAGAGTGTGTAGATGTGTCAAGAGAAGTCACACATCCGCCATGTGACGAGAGCAGTATAAGCTAGTTCAGGAGTCGTAAAGGTCCTGTAATCCTGTGTCTTCTCATCACGTAACACACGCCAGACTGTCTTTGTTGCCTTATCACTAAAGGTATGTCCCTCCGCCAGCCACAAACCATCATGTGAAGGATCTGGACGTATGCGACAACCTTGGTAACCTCTTTGAGTCTGGAGCTTGTCTAAGATCTCAGTTTGCATAATCATCTTCTTTACTCACTTATTCTAGAGCAGCTTCTATAATCTTCACATCTGCATTCGCGATTCCGGAGTGCTGGGCAAACTTTGAGTCTGCAGACTCAAAAATTGAGCACATCGACAGCATTGTAATCAAGATTGAGTTTGCAACGCTGATAGCGCTGAGTGGTTCGCGGGTCCTTATGCCCAAGCAAATATTGTACTTGGTGTAGCGAAGCTTCTTCCTCTAGCGCAATGGATGCACAGGTAGCTCTGAGTCCGTGTGGTGTCAAATCAACTCCAAGCGGCGCATACTTTTTGACCAGTAGTTCAACTGCTTTATCAGTCATGCGGTTGCAGCTAGGGTGATCACCTCTACGAAATGCTACGAATAATGCCTCTCCCTCGCTCCCTCGTGACTTCAGATAGTCCTCTAGCGCCCGGTAGACATCGACTCTCAGCTTGACGATTCGACGTTTGTCGCTCTTGCCATGTTCGATTACAGCCACATAGTGTCCATCCATCATGTGGATAGTACTCCGATTGAGTGCGACCAACTCGGCACGGCGCAGACCGGTTTTTATCAGCATCAGGATAAGGGCATACTGACCAGCAATATCGGTGATGGTTTGATCAAGTTGGGTAGAGATGGGTGTCAATTCTGCTGTCATGGTATCCCTCAAAATAGGTTGTGTAAAGTGTATTTTACAGAAGGTATTTACTGCTATTTTAGCCGACATACGCCAAACCGTCAAGGCTTTCGTCGTTCAAAGGGTGTGGTTCATATTGTTGTGTGAAGGTGGCCACGGTCAACGGACGCGATAAATCGGGTCCGTACGTTTTCGCCCGATAAATCGGGAAATATGCGGTGATTTATCGCCTGAGAGCGTACGGACCAGCTTCAGCGCGTCCGTGGGGGCAGGGCAGCAAGCTTGCATCATTACGCTACGCAAAAATATGAACTACACCCTCGTTCAAATTTTAATGCTATAAAGAACTGGCCAGTGCCGTTTCCCTATAGCACTGGCCAGTTAGAGCGTATTCGGAGACTTCTCAAGTATGGTGGAAAGGAGACGAGATAGGAGTTCGGTACCTTTACCTATTGCTGATTCCTAAGGGCGTTTCTTCCCACACTTAGTAAATCGTATGAAGGCGCAAAGTGTTACATGGTCTCTACCATCAGTACTCTGCATTCCAGAAAATAGTGCTCAATGACAGTTGGTGGTGGTGAATGGTCCCGCGCTCATCGTTGTCCCTGACTGGTGATTACCTTGCGCAACTAACTGTATAGAAGTGATATCTGCAAGTGATGAAAAAGTCATCCAAACAGGAGAAGTTATATTCACATTAAAAGGTATCTTGGTCCCAGTGTTAGTAATAAAAGTATATATCACCTGCGCATTGGTACCTCGAGTGAAGAGTGTGACAAAATCACAAGTTTGTCCTACAGTCGGTCCAGTTGGGATAACCCAGTTTGCCTTATAGCAGGATGCATCGCCATTGAGAGTCACCACATAGTATGCGTTATCGGGATAATCGTTATTAGCGTTGTTGGATGGCCTTGACCAACCTGGTCCAGTACAATTATTCGAGAGACTTGGTAGTATCTTTGGTTGTGTACTCACTGTCGTCGGGGTGGCCGTTGTAACTGTGGTGATCTGCACAGGAGGTTTGACCGTTGTAACTTTGCTGACCTGCACAGGAGGTTTGACCGTTGTAACTTTGCTGACCTGCACAGGAGGCTGCACCGTTGGACTACTATTTACATGCTTGCTTGACCCTGGTGAGTGTGAGGGGACAAGAGCGTAAAGGACCACAGTCCCTAGTAAAAGAGCGATGCCAGAGAGTGCAAACGCCAGCCAGAGGGTAGGAGCTAATGGCTGGCTGGGTTGAGGGGGTCTTCCTTCTGGCAGAGTTTCAATTAGATCCTTGTTTGCGCGATAAGCATCTATTTTGGGTTTCGTTACAGGCTTGTTTGGGTGATAGGTGCCAGAATTGGGTATAGGTGTAGGCCTGTTTGGGTGATAAGTATCAGAATTAGGTATGGCAGTCGGTTTGCTTGGGTGATAGGTGTCAGAATTGGGTATGGCAGTCGGTTTGTTTGGATGATAAGTGTCAGAATTTGATATTGCTAGAATCTTGCTTGCATGATAGTCATTTTGCATATACTTCCAGCGTTCAAGAAGGGGTGCGGTAAGGGGAGCTTCGCTTTGCGTTTTCTCAAACGGCATCATTATGCTCGTTGCGAGAGGGGTGACAGGAGAAGCAATCATGGAGTCGGTAAATGCAGGTGTTGGTAACAGCAAGGCTACCTGAAGAGTTCGAAGAAAGATAGAGATATCAGCATAGCGTTCGGATGGGTCTTTGGCCATAGCCTTGAGCATGACTTCTTCGATCGGTTCAGGTAAGTTAGGAACCAGATCAGTGAGTGGGATAAGGTCTCGCTGCTGTTTTGCCGACATGGAGGAAGCACTCCAGGTCATTTGACAGGTTTTACATTGCCAGCGCTGCACTCCTTTGCGTGTCTTGCCGAACTTGCGGATGTTGCTGCCTCCTACCTTCCCATAGTCTGGGCATTGGTTATTTTCACAGGCACTCTCTGCTTGAACGAGCCCTGTCTGATCCCCATGGTCACTCTCCTGTCTCTCGCTGGCTTTTGTAGGTCCTCCATCAAGGGAGAGAGGGGAGACGACCAAAGAGAAGCTTTGGGCAGAAAAAGGCGCACATCCTGTAATCAACTCATAAGCAAGGCAAGCAAGCGCATATTGGTCGCTTTTCTCAGTGATGGAGCCAACAAGTTGCTCTGGGGCTAGATAGCTTGTGGTTTGCCGATGAGATTTGTCGTCGAGTTTTGTCATATCGGTGAAGCTGGTAAGACCAAAGTCTGTGAGCAGGACCTCACCATCGTCTTTGAAGAAAATATTTTCTGGTTTGAGATTGCCATGAAGGATATTGTGTTCATGAGCATAGGAGAGTGCTTGTCCTATCTGGAAGATAATCGAGAGCACTTCTTGCAGATCCAGACGTTGCGGAGACAGACCATCGAGGCGATGGCGTAAGGAACTGCTGGTAAGATATTCCCTGACCACATAGGGGTGTCCTTGCTCTACTCCAAGATCTAGGATCTGGACGATAGAGGAGTGCTTTAACTGTCTGATCCTTTCGACCTTTTGGAGGAAGTTCTGACCTTGCTGCTCAGAAGTAAAGGAGGTGGCTTTGAAGATCTTAAGCGCCACCTTCTGTGAAACATGGTTGATACGATGAGCCAGATAGACTGACCCATAGGGTTTGCTAGCGATTTCCTTTGTAAGACAGTATCGGTTGAAACGTTCTTGCATGCCTGGATCCTTACCTACACACTAGTGATGTCCGACTGCGGTCAGTTCATAGATAAATTCTCATTCTTTGGTATAAGGAGGCATCGTAATATTGATGAGCATAAATAGTTAGTCCTCAGCTTACCATACTATGACGTACACGTCTAGACTTTTTCAGGTAAAATGGTACATTTCTGATCAAACCTGACACGAAATGTCACCAAGAACTTGTCGATTCTCTCTCAAATAGCCATTTATATCCTCTTGGCTGTTAGCAAAATATAGCGCTTCTGGCGGCTTGGGCATAGGACATTTTGCTCTAGACATTCCCTATTGTTCCTGCTAACATAGTATTCAAAGTATATGAAAGGAACAGAGCACATGGCGCGACTAGAAACATATATCGCAGAACATGAACAGCGTTTTTTGGATGACTTAGAAGCCTGGCTTCGTATTCCAAGCATTAGTACCCTACCGGATCATGCAGAGGATGTAATACATGCAGCAAGGTATGCAGCCGATCAAATGAAGCATATTGGATTGGAAAAGGTTGCAGTTCTGCAGACGCAGGGACATCCCTTGGTCTATGGTGAGTGGCTTAAGGCTAGCGGCAAGCCTACCCTGCTTATCTATGGGCACTATGATGTACAGCCTGTCGATCCAATTGACCTGTGGGAAACGCCACCTTTTGAACCGTCGGTACGCAATGGCAATATCTATGCACGAGGAGCTGCCGATGATAAGGGTCAAGTTATGGTGATCTTTAAAGCTCTTGAGGCGCTGATGACGGTGAATGGAGCACTACCAATCAACGTTAAGGTGCTCTTGGAGGGTGAGGAAGAGGCTGGTGGCGAGTCGATTGGGCATTATGTCAAGACATATCCTGAGCGACTGGGTTGTGATGCCGCTTTTATTTGCGATACGCACATGCCAGCCAAAGATATGCCAGCTCTGACGTATGGCTTGCGTGGCATTATCTATACCGAAGTTGAGGTAGAGGGTGCGAAAAGAGATCTGCATTCTGGCTGGTACGGCGGTATAGCGCCCAATCCCCTGCACGCGCTTGCCATCATTATCAGCCGCTTGAAGGATGCTGAGGGTCATATTCATGTTCCGGGTTTGTCCGATAAGCTACGCAAACCGACGGAGGCCGAAAAAGAGTTCTGGCGCAATGATCCGTTGCACATCAACGAGGCACTATTGGAGGAAATGGGGGTTACACAGTTTTCTGGAGAAGTGGAATATCCTCCGCTGGAGCGCATTTGGGCACGTCCTACCTTAGAGGTGCACGGCATTGTTGGTGGCTTTATTGGCGAAGGTGCCAAAACAGTCATTCCTGCTGTTGCCAAAGCCAAGATCAGTCTGCGTCTTCCGCCAGATATGAAATCGCCTGAGGTATATACCCTGTTTGAAAAAGCCGTTAAAGAGGTGGCGCCTGCGGGCGTAAAGGTAACAGTCCATAATCTACATGGTGGTGAAGGAGTTCTGGTCTCGCCCGATACCCCTCCGATGAAAGCCGCAGCGGCCGCACTAGAGGAAGTCTACAGCAAACCACCTGTCTTCTTGCGTCAAGGTGGCTCCATTCCGATTGCAGCACTCTTTGACGAAGTCCTAGACGTACCTGTTGTGCTGATGGGCTTTAGTCTGCCGGACGATAATCTACATGCGCCAAATGAGAAATACTCTCTTGACCAATTTTATAAGGGCATACGCACTGTTGCCAGTTTTCTACAAAGAATGGCATAAGAGGGTGGTTTCTACGATGCGGTAAAGGCTCCTATTTTGGCCGACATGAATGAGGTATGCTGTAGATAGCATGAATAGTTGTGTCATGTAGGAGATATTATGGAAGACAGAGTACAGGGCAAAATACCCAATTTTTTCAGCTCTTTACCAATCTTCTTGACAACATGCCTATCCCTCCGATTGTAGCATAGGAACATATCAAAATCCTTATTCCCTTGGTGACTGTTATCTTGGGGAAGGGTGAGTTTGCATTGCCATTAGGAGGTCCTCCTTTGTGCTACGTCACGTCTATAAAGAAAAACGATACCAACGTTTCACAAAAGATGGATGCCTCCAAACAATTCTGCGTGGTAGATAACAGCTCACCAGCTCTTGGGCACGCTTAATAGCCTGTTGAGGCGTAAAAATGCGTACGTCGCTATCGAAGTGCTATGGAAGCTTCTGACATACCAGCCCTTTAAAATACATACCATCTACTAAGGGTTTTCTCAACTCCCGGTCAGTGGACATCAGGCATTTTTCGAGCTGCAGTTTAGTCCGAAAATTCTCTTCTGAGAGAGAAGCCCCATGTTCGTTTAGCGATGGTAGAGAGGCAACCGTTTCAAGATGCTCAAAGCCACTGTCTAACAGAATTTCTTCCAGTTCTGACAGGAAAAACTCTCGCAGGTGGAAGCCTAGAGGCTCCGTGCTGGAGGGCTCGAACCGACGAGTACTGTCGTGAGGGCCAGTCAGCTTACTGGGGGTCATTACAATCATAAGCCCATGAGGTTTCAGTAAACGGCGAACCTCCTCTAGAAAGAGAGATAGAGGAAATGGAGCAATATGCTCTATGACATCACTATGCATAATAACATCGTAGGCCATCGCAGAAGAAGAGCGTGCATAATCTTCAAATGACATACACTCAACACGCCTGACCTTATGCCCGTTCAGGCGATCTTTGGTCAGGTGGATTGCTCTAGGGGAGATATCAGTTCCCTCAACTTGGGAGTATCCTCGAATGCAGAGTTCAGTCAGCAATTCTCCAGTGCCACAACCTATATCAAGAATTCTTGTAGACTCTAACGCATTATTATAATGCTTTTTCAGCGCTGCGAGTACAAAATGGAGGTCGTCGTTAGTATACCCCATATTTGAAGTATGGAGCAGCCTTAAAAAGGTCACGCGAATATAGCCTATTAAGTGGAAATGCTCAAAATACCTTTGCATACTTGAATCTCGCAGTTTCGCTGCGTAGTGTTTCTCTGTGACCCATTCCAAAAGAGGAAGGTCTGAGAGAGTCATCTTGGAAATATACTCCATGAGTTCGTCGGTCCACATTCCCTCATCCTGAAAAGTGGATGCTTGATAAATTTGCGTTTTTAAGGACTTGGCATCAACTTCCAAAAGTTGCCGATCACTTAGAGCAAGAAGCTCGATATAGGAAGAATGGTCAGTCAAAGTATCCATGAAAATTCTCCATTATTGTCAATAGTTGGTGAGAACCCCAGTATCTGGTGGACAGAGGTCCCCATAGACTTGCAAAACGGGCATCCATTGTGCTACATCACGTCTATAAAGAAAAACGATACCAACATTTCACAAAAGATGGATGCCTCCAAACAATTCTGCCAGAATTCGGAGTGCACGTCAAGAGGACAAATCAGGCAAGGAATATAATAATTCATCAGAAGAGTTAAACAAGATATAAATGTAAAACGTGTGGAAGGACGTTTAGCGAAAGGGCGGGAACAGCACTCCATACCCTTCATATCCCTCCCGATACTGACCTGCCATTTGACCCTTTTGTAAGATTGATTCGACATTATCTAGCACGACAAGACATCGGTGTCTTCGGAAATAGCCAATCAACTGTGCTATTTGATCTTCTACATTCTCGGGGAGATCGATTTTCTTTTCATCCGATAAAAATTGGATGCATTCACTCAGAAGAGTTTTCAGCGTTGGAGCATGTTGCAGCGAGCGCCAAAAGACAGAGCCAAATTCGCCTTTGATCTGCTCTGCTAACTTGGCAGCCAGCGTTGTTTTGCCAATACCCCCAATGCCAAATACCACCACCATCTGGCAGTGATCAGAGACAATCCAGCGCTCTAGTGTAGCCAGTTCAGCTTGACGTCCATAAAAGACTTGGACATTAGGGGACTGTCCCCAATCTTCTCTGAGAGCACCTTCCTTTTGTCCGCTACTGTTCCTTTGATAGGATGGGCTTTCCACATCATCAGAAATTGATGAAGCTACATAGGAAGAGTAGCCAGCAGCTTCAAAAAGAAGTGTCCTGGTTTCTCCATCTAGATTCAGGGCATCAGCAAGAGCTTTAACCGTTTCTTCAGAAGGTCCTGTTTGCTCTCCCCGAGTCAGCAGGTTGCCAGCAGCGTGCCATGATTTGTTCGTTAAAGGATCAACTAGATACCATGCCCTCGGTTACAGAATTGCTCAGGAATCATGCGATGGATACGCAAGAGGTAAATTGGCCTGAGAAGAAAGATGAGTTGCAAAGCCTGCGAACTTCGCTTTCACTTGCTCGCAAAAAGCTACGTTTAAGAGTAGATACATATAGGTGATAAGTATAAAGTCCCCCATATAGATCCCCACTCCATCGCAAATGATAGAATAAAGAAGATGCAATGTTGATTGACGTGGCATGCCTCACTGCTGCGTTCCTTGACAGTCGTTACAAAAGATGGCTGTGGACTGGAATAGGATTGAAAACAAACAGACATGAGTTATATACCCAATACGCAAGAAGAGCAGCAGAAGATGCTAGCTTATCTCGGTCTCTCCTCAATCGAAGACCTGCTCGCACCAGTGCCAGAAGAAGTACGTCTGCATCGTCCTCTCAATCTGCCTGGAGCATTGCCCGAACAGGATCTGAAACGCTTGATGGGAGCAATGGCCGCCAAGAACAAAAACCTGGATACGAGCATCTCTTTTCTTGGCGCGGGCACCTACGAGCATGCTATTCCTAGTGTCGTGCCACATTTGCAACGTCGTTCAGAATTTGTTACGTCCTACACGCCCTACCAACCCGAAGTGAGCCAGGGTATGTTGCAGGCCATTTACGAGTTCCAGACCATGGTCTGCCAGATTACCGCTATGGATATCGCTAATGCCTCACTCTACGATGGTTCGACTGCGATGGTGGAGGCGGTGCTAATGGCTCTCGGCCAAGGCGGGCGCGGAGAAGTCGTTGTGTCGGCAGGAGTTGATCCGCAGTACCGGCGTGTGCTGCAGACCTATGCCTTCGCACGTGGTTTCAGCATCAAAGAAGTGCCAGTGTGCAATGGCGTGACCTCACTCACTGATCTCGATGCTGCTGTGGGACCCGGCACGGCTGCTGTGGTAGTGCAGCAGCCGAATTTCTTCGGTAGCGTTGAAGATATGCGTGCCATCGAGCCTATCGCGCACAAGGGTAAGATGCTCTTCGTAAGTGTGATTACCGAACCTGCTTCCCTGGGCATACTGGCTCCTCCTGGGTCATACAATGCAGATGTTGCCGTAGGTGAGCTAATGAGTTTCGGTAACACGATGAGTTTTGGGGCACCTGCACTCGGTTTCATGGCGGCAAAACAGAAGTTTGTACGCCTCATACCGGGACGATTGGTTGGACAGACCGTTGAGGAGGGTGGCAAGAAACAGACTGGGTATGTGTTAACATTGCAGACGCGTGAGCAGCATATTCGTCGTGAGCGTGCCACATCGAATATCTGTACTAACCAATCGTTGCTGGCTGTAGGCGCAACGATTTTCCTGGCTGCATTGGGCAAGCAGGGGTTCCGCGAACTTGGCGAACTTTGTCTCCAGAAAGCCCACTATGCCTTCCGTCAGATTACTGCTATTCCAGGCTTTGAGGCGGTCTTTAGCGGTCCATTCTTCAATGAATTTGTGATCAAAGTTTCTGGTTCGCTGACGAAGCTCCAGCAGCACTTTGTGCAGGCCAGTATTATCGGCGGCTATCCTTTGTGTGAAAGCTATCCCGGCATGGACGATTGTATGCTGTTCTGTGTTACAGAAACGCGTACAAAGGAAGATATTGATCTTCTGGTCAGGGTACTGAATGAGGTGCGGATGTGAGCATTGAAACGTTGATTTTTGAGAAGGGTGCACCGGGACGCCGTGCCGCGACGATGCCGAGTATGGATGTGCCAGTCGAGTCGCTGGAGAGTATGATCCCCAGCCATCTCTTGCGCGAAGAGTCTGCGCCATTGCCCGAGGTAAGCGAGATCGAGGTAGTGCGGCATTATACCCACCTATCACAGCGCAACTTCGGTGTCGATACAGGTTTCTATCCGCTCGGTTCCTGCACTATGAAGTATAACCCCAAGATGAATGAAGACATGGCGGTGCTGTCTGGGTTCGCATGTATTCATCCCTTGCAGCAGGAAGAGACTGTGCAGGGTGCCATCGAGTTGATGTATCAATTGGAGCAATATCTGGCGGAGATTTCCGGTATGGCTCGTGTTACGTTGCAACCGTCAGCTGGTGCACATGGGGAACTGACTGGCTTAATGGTGATCAAAGCCTATCACCAAAGTCGCGGTGAGGGACAGCGTAATCTGGTGCTCATTCCTGATAATGCTCATGGTACTAACCCGGCGAGTGCTACGCTGGCTAACTATAAAGCTGTCGAGATCAAGAGTGATCCGCGAACTGGTGGCGTTGATATGGACTACTTGCGAATGATCCTGGATAAACATGGGTCAGATGTGGCAGCTATTATGTTGACCAATCCTAATACGCTGGGTCTTTTCGATGCCAACATTGCAGAGGTTGGTCGTCTGATTCATGCAGTGGGTGCGCAGCTCTATTACGATGGAGCGAATGCCAATGCCGTGCTGGGCATCACGCGACCAGGCGATATGGGTTTTGATGTAGTACACTTCAATTTGCATAAGACGTGTAGCACGCCGCATGGTGGTGGTGGTCCGGGAGCTGGTCCTATCGGTGTCAATGCGCATTTGGTTGCCTTCTTGCCGGGTCCGCTACCTGCCAAGAATGGGCAAGGTTATTACTGGGAAGATCCAGGTCCGCAGTCAATTGGCAAAGTGCGTGCGAATGTCGGTAACTTCGGTGTGCTGGTACGTGCCTATACCTACATTCGTTCAAATGGACCTGATGGCCTACATCATGTTTCGGAGAGTGCAATCCTCAATGCCAACTATCTCAAGCATGAACTATCATCCGATTACGAGATTGCCTATCCGCACATTTGCCAGCATGAGTTTGTGGTCACGACCAAGCGTCAGAAGGAAGAGAGTGGAGTCACAGCAACGGATATTGCCAAGCGCCTACTGGATTTTGGCATCTATGCACCGACGGTCTACTTTCCACTGATGGTGCCAGAAGCAATGATGATCGAACCGACCGAGACGGAAACACGCGAGACGCTAGATTACTTTGTGCATGTGATGCGCCAGATTGCTGAAGAAGCGCGTACTAATCCCGAGGTGGTCAAGACAGCTCCGCACACAACGGTAGTGGGCAGACTTGATCAAGCCTTGGCGGCACGCAAGCCCAATTTGCGCTGGACGGAGGGGCAGGAAGTGACGCATTGTTCAGAAAATCCCTTCTAATTCTCCTTTTGGATCACGCATCATCAGTTCCTGCACAGCTTTATGTGGATGCAATCCTTCGAATAGTACAAGACTCAGTTGTTTCGTAATGGGCATTTCGACGTTATAGCGAGTGGCCAGTTCGAGTGCGGCCTTTGTAGTTGAGACACCTTCTGTGACGGAGCGGGTGGATTGCAAGATGTCAGAGAGTTTCTCGCCACCAGCCAGACGGCGTCCCAACTGGTGATTACGGCTGAGTGGACTGGAGCAGGTTGCAATCAGGTCGCCGATGCCAGCTAGGCCCAGAAAAGTAAGGGGATTGGCGCCAGCGGCGATACCCAGGCGGGAGATTTCCGCGAGGCCTCGGGTAGCAATGGCGGCTTTAGCATTTTCGCCGTAGCCTAGTCCTTCAGTAATACCTGCACAGATGGCGATGATGTTTTTTAGTGCGCCACCTAGTTCGACACCGACCACGTCCTTGGATGAGTAGACACGGAATGTACTGGTAGTGAGCAGAGTACGGACACGTATGGCAACCTCCATTTCGCTAGAAGCGACAACGGCAGCTGTCGGTTTTCCGTCGGCCACTTCGCGCGAGAGGTTGGGTCCGCTCAGAGTAGCGATGCGCTTTTGGGCAATGGGTAATTCTTCTATAAGAATCTCAGTCATACGTTTGTGGCTGGCTATCTCAATCCCTTTGCTGGCACTGACCAGTAAGGTGTGTGCCCCAAGATGGGGTGCGAGGAGTTGTGCATTCTCGCGCATACGTTGTGAGGGCGTAACCAGTAGGAGAAGGTCTTTGTTCGCTACGGCTTCCTCTATGGCCTCGGTAACCTGTAGGGTATCGGGAAAGTGCAATTCAGGAAGAAAGAGCGTATTTTCTCGCTTTTGCTGCATCTGCATAGCACGCTCCGTGTTGTGTTCCCACAGAGTGATAGCAATGCCTTTGTGGGCGAGCAGGAGGGCTAACGTTGTCCCCCATGCGCCACTGCCAATGACACCAACTGAAACCATTGTTAAGTAATCTCCTAAACCGTCGATTTAACAAATGTAAAAGCAGCTTTGCTCGCATTATTTGATCGGCTGTTGGTGCAGTAGAGAGCAATACTCCTCATACATTTTGTTGGCAATGCTGATCATAATAGCCTGAGTATCATATTCTTCAGTTTTATCCTGTGAAGGATTGTCTTCTGATTGCTCTTTTACAATTTCTAGCGCTTGTTTAGCGTGTAAATATGAGGTCTTCGCCAATTTCTTCCCAATTATTCAAACGGTTTAAAACTTCATTGCTGTTGACATCTTCAAGGTCTGGATCATGTATCAGCTTTCTTTCTAACTCATCAATAGAGGCTTTGAGTTGGGTTAGCAGATTTTTCTGAAAAAAAAGTGATAAAAATTTAAACTTGATATCATCCGCTAGGCTGAAAAATACAGTTAATACTCCCCCAACGCCTATTGCTATCCATGCGAGAGGGACATACGGCTTTAAGGCTTCGGCATCAGCCGATATCGCACTATAAGCAAGACCTAGAATCACACTGAGTAGGGATAGCGCTATATTAATGAATTTCCGCTTCACTACAAAATATCCTCTATTTTACATTTTATATATTACTGATATTCTCAAGCCGAGCCGAAGCTTGAATAATATCTTCTGGTACAATAAGTCCACTTTCTCTGCTCTCTCTGTTGTGTCCTCCACACTTTCGGCTTCCGGGGGAATAATAGAAGAATGAGGAGTGTTTTGAGTGAGTTCAGCTACTGCCTTCCGGATACCTTGGGCAATATCGATGAATGCTATGTCAGGATTTGCCCAAGAAGTGACTGGCTTAAATAGATCTATATTTACAGTATACTCGAGAGACCTTGTACCTGCAACTCTATTGCTCCCTGGTACCAATGGCAAGATTTTTCAATTCCGCCATTGCGAGATGAGTAATCTTACCCATGACTTTATCCAGTGTTTGCACTATACTATGCTTATATCCAAGGCTGCTCTCTGTGTATGTATATAGAAAAAAAGGGTAATGGCGATGAAAGATCTTTCCTCCTTTGAAAAGCTTGTGGGAAGCACAATTAAAAAGTATCAACTAGTACAACTTATCGAGCAGAACGCCTTTGGAGCAACCTTTCTGGCTCGTCGTCCTGGGACCGAACAGAGGTATCAGTTGCGCTTGCTCAATGGGTCAGAGTACCTCTCGCCTGAAGAACGGCTAGTATATTTGGGACAGTTCCAGCAAGAAGCTAGCAAGATTGCTGCACTTCAGCATCCTGCCATTCATCCCTTACTTGAGTATGGCAACCATGATGGTATGCCATACCTGATCTCGTTGTATATTTCAGCACGTCATTCCCTGGTAGCCCATCTCGAAAAGTCGGGACCCCTTGATGTGATACGAGCTGGCTACTGCTTGGACCATATTGCCTCTGCTTTGGAGCATGCTCATCTCCAAGCTATTCTCCATGGTCATCTCACTCCGCACATTATTTTCGTTATCCCTACCTCATCCTCCCAGCCCCCATCTATAGTGGTCGCCGACTTTGGTCTAGCACATCTGCAAAAGCTGATCAAGCAGGATGGTCAGCAAGTTTCTCCTGCCGATCAGCAACCCCGTCCAGATTGGGAAATATATGCGCCAGAGCAACGTTCTGGCGGACCAATCGGCCCAGCCAGCGATATCTACGCATTGGGAGCCATCCTCTATCAAATGCTAACCCGACATAGGGTCTTTGAAGGCAGCCATGGTCGTAACGATGTGTATCCTCCTATTCCATCGCTGCAAAGATGGTCTTTTCCATCGCTGCAAAGATGGTCTTCCCATCTGCCTCGACATCTGGATGGGGTCATACAGATGGCTATGGCTAAGCAGCCGGAGAAGCGTTATCAACGGCCATCAGACCTTGCTAATGCTTACCACAACATTGTTGCTCCTGGAGATGCGACCCGCCAACCACTGACGACGCCTGCACCAGTTTCTGTGCAACCAGTATCTGATCGGCAGAGGAGCAACAACAAAGTGGCTAGCTCGACAGGGCGCACAGCTCAGCGTCCACGATCCGTCAGCAGGCGTAAAGCTATCTTTGTTATCGCAGGCGTAGGGACGGCGGCTGCAGTTGCGGGGATTGTATGGGCAAGCAGTAGATCTGGACCAAATACGAGTTCTTCTCTCCCAGCAGTCGCTCAGAACGCAACTCCTTCGTCCCAGTCCCAGTCTCAGTTGGCCCCAACACAGCCAGCAACATCATCCACAGGGGCACATACTGGCACTGTTATAGCACACACAACTGAGGTTCCCGTTAACCATGCCGTTGCATTCCAACTGGCAGGAAAAGGTGATCCCGCTGTCCTTATTCATCTCCCGAATAACAGCTTTGTTGCTTTTGATGCTATCTGTACGCATGCTGGCTGTACGGTGGCGTATAATCCGACGAGCAAGCTCTTGGAATGTCCATGTCACGGGGCGAAATTTGATCCGGCCAGCAATGCAGCAGTCAAAGAGGGGCCTGCGCCAACCCCACTTGCCGCTGTTAAGATCAGCGTGAATGCAGATGGCACGATTACCACCGAGTGAGATTACCCCTCAGAGTTTATGCTGTGACATATAGGTACCCACAAGTTTATGTACGATTGACAAAAGCAAGGTTTGATACTAAAATTAGTATCATGGGAACAGATGAGAGATGGTCGATTGAGTATTATGTTACTGAAAATGGGACAAGTCCAGTACGAGAGTTTCTACTTGGATTAGACAAGAAAATTTATGCACGATTCCTTAAGTCGTTTAATCTCTTAAAAGAGCGCAATATAGAGGCTGAAGCACATAGAGGGTAAGTTGTGGGAGTTGCGAGAAGAGAGTAACACGAACATTTATCGTATTTTCTATGTTTTCTTTACAGGTAAGCGCATTGTCTTATTGCATGGATTCACCAAGAAAACGCAGAAAACACCGAAACGAGAGATAGAGCTTGCGTTGTAGTATCTCTCTTGTTATGAAGCGATGAAAGGAGACAAAAATTAATATGGCAGAGGATACTATAGTAGATGGACGGCAGGCATACGAGGAAGACTATGCTCGTGCAATGAGTGATCCTGCTTTCCGTGCTCTCTACGAACATGAAGCACAAAAGAAAGAACTATGGCTACAGCTAGTCGAGGCTCGCATAGCAAGTGGGTTGACACAAAGGCAAATGGCAGAACGTCTGCATGTCTCACAAGCACAGGTGGCACGTATTGAGAAAGCAGGCTATGATTGCTATACACTCAATACCTTGCGCCGTTATGTTGAAGCTTTAGGCAGTGATTTTACATTGCAAGTTGCGATAGCGCGTACAGGTTAGGACTAACTTGTTATAGCTGATAGCGATGGTAGAGCAAATATACATCGACAATTTTTACTGTACATGGTGAATATCGATGCTACTTGCTTTGATTCATCCCTTCCTTGAATATGATGCCAATGACTGTCAACGTCTATCAATGCCTTGGTATGGATACTCTTTAATCTCTTCCGAACGCTTGAAAAAAGGAAATTTCCTTGAAAGAGACAAACATGATGAAATATCTTTCTCCCTTTGAAAAGCTTGTGGGAACAATGGAATAACGATGAAGAATGAAGAGTGAGATATGGGCACAGAACAGATATCCTATATGATTATCGGCAATGGCATAGCAGGAATCACTGCCGCTGAGACCCTGCGAAGCGAAGATTCTGCTGCTGCAATTACCGTTATTGCTGATGATCCTTTCCCAGTCTACTATCGGCCAGCCCTCAAGGATTATTTGGCTGGACGTGTGCAGGAAAGCAAGCTATGGGCACGCTCCACGGATTTCTATCAGCAGCAGAAGATTGGTTTTCTGCAGGAACGTGTTGTAGCGATTCAGCCGAACCAACACAGCATTCACTTGCAGAGTGGACGCAGCGTTCCCTATTCTCGTCTCTTGTTAGCACCGGGAACGCGGGCCAGTACGCTTACCTG
>Ga0179587_10000456_pt1 | contig 16818 bp, 16 predicted proteins | sample CZODoug2_1_08_16_FD_185932 | JGI IMG/M metagenome (GOLD analysis project Ga0179587, IMG submission 185932) | Vadose zone soil fungal communities from Angelo Coast Range Reserve, California, USA - CZODoug2_1_08_16fungal | ecosystem: Environmental > Terrestrial > Soil > Vadose zone | place: USA...
AATAGCAGTTCATCGCCCGCACAAGGTCGGCAAGCGAGGTCAGTAAGCTCTCGGGCAGACTACCGCGAAATCTCGCTGACTTCTGCACGAGTTCGACGGCGAGGTCCGTCAAAGGACCACGAAACCGGCTGGTTTCTCCAATCAGCAGAGGCTTCATCTCGGCAATCGATTCCCCGCGATCCTCTGCCCGCGAAATGACCGGCATTTTGGCAGCCTTTATGGCGGGATGTTTGGCGGATTCTTCGTTCATTTCAAGTCTTTGTATATCATTGTTTTATACGATTTTCAACGAATAACTTGGCGGGATATCTGGCGACTTCTTTGGCGGGATTAGCCGTCCGGCAACCGAGTCAGAGAAAGGGCCACGGCGGCACGCCAGCCTTAGGGATTTCATCACTGTAAGCATACAATGCGAATAGAAGGCATGTTCAAGAGAAGCCTCCGATGAGGATTCTACATCAAGAGCATTCTATGATAAGAATGTCGCACCATTGATAAGGATTTCGTAGTCTAATGTCTCAGAGGGCCTCGATAATGAAATCATAGAGAGGTCTCACCCTGAGGAAGAACTCACATGGACGATAAAGATCTCGGACGCAAAGAGGGCCCAATTGCGGTCGGACTCCACGGTTTGTTGGAACAATTAGAACTAAAAGTCCCTCTGCCTGTGGTTCGTTCGGAAGTCATTCCGGGAGCGCGAAAAACCACCCTGAGCGATAACAAGATATTGGAGCAGTACCCCAAGAGCTACCTCCCAACCGGGTTGATGGGAAATCTGCGCTTTGCGATGCGCTATGAGCCGATCGACCTAGGAGTCCTCAACGCTGCATTTTCTGCTCTCGACATTCGAGAATTGGAAGAGTGGATTCGTTCTGAACCGAATGGGATTTTCGCACGGCGAGCTTGGTATCTGTACGAACTCTTAACCCAGAAGACCCTAGACGTGTCCGACGTGGCACCTTCGGGTTACGTTGATTTGCTTGACGAAGATTTGCACGTGACAGGAAGTGTGGTCCAGGTTCGACGGCACAGACTGAACGACAACCTTCTAGGGAATCCCTTTTACTGCCCGCTGGTTCGGCGAACAGAAACGCTGAAGACATTCCAAAACCTCAACCTCGCGAAGGAGGCACGAAGCATTGTGGAAGGGTGCGATCCCGCGATCTTGGCTCGGGCGGTACACTATCTGTTCACAAAGGAAACGAAGTCGTCATTCGCCATCGAAGGAGAAGTGCCGAGTAGGGATCGGACGGCACGCTTCGTCGCGGCTTTGGAAAGTGCCTCGGGGTTTGACGCAGGGAGCAAGGAAGCATTTGTGCGCCTGCAGAATTCTATTGTTGATGCCCGATACGCGCAACAGGATTGGCGCACAACCCAAAATTATGTTTCTCAGACCCTTCCTGACTACAGCGAAGACGTTCACTTTGTCTGCCCGAAGCCAGAGGATGTCCCGCCGTTAATGGATTCTTGGATGGGAATGGAGGGCCGGCTGGCAAAGACCGACAAGATGGATCCTATCGTCGCTGCCGCCGCTGCTGCATTCGGCTTTGTCTTTATCCATCCATTTGAAGATGGGAACGGTAGGATTCATCGTTTCCTTGTGCATCACATTCTTGCAAAACTTGGGTTCACACCCAAGGGCCTTCTATTCCCCGTTTCAGCCGCGATGCTTCGGAATCGAGCGGCGTACGATCGGGTACTTGAGCAATATTCTGGGTCGATCCTCCCGTTTATCAACTTTCAGGTCGATTCTGATGGTCGTATGACGGTCGGAAATGCCACGGCACATCTGTACCGTTTCTTCGATGCAACTGCGCAGGTAGAGTACCTGTACCGGTGTATCCAAGAAACTATCAGAAAAGATCTGCGCGAGGAGATAGGGTTCCTAGCTGTATTCGACGGAGCAGTTCGGAGAGTGATGCACATTGTGGACATGCCGGATCGGCGTGCATCTTTGCTGGTGCGGCTGATCTTGCAAAACAAAGGCAAACTGTCTAACTCGAAAAGAACGTTGTTTGCTGAAGTAAGCGACGACGAACTCCACAACATTGAGAGAGCAGTTTGGCAAACGTGGGAGGAAGAGCACGCGAAAGCCGGAGCTGTGGATGAGGGTTAAGGCCTTGCGGTGCGCGTGTACACAGAGGCCAGGTCATACTTGTCGCTCTCCATGTCGAAGCTGCGGATTTCTAGGACCTCGGACACGAATCGTGCTCCTGGACGGCGCTCCATCTGGACAATCACCTTGAGACAATCGCCGATGTTCGTTTTCACCGCCTTGTAAGGTATTTCGACACCACTTTGCAGGAGGCAGGTCGTGAAACGGGAAATCTCTTGGGCTGCTGAATTGGCATGCACAGTCGAAATTGTCCCGCTATGTCCTGTATCTAGAAGTTGTAGAAGATCGGAAGCCTCGCCGCCCCGAATCTCCCTTAAGATGATCCGATCCGGGCGGTGACGCAGAGTTGCTTTCAAAAGATCGCGGATGGTAATCGCAGGCAAACCGTTCTGCTCACGCCTCTTTGCCTCGAATCGCAGGACGTTGTCTTTCTGAATGTGGATTTCAGCCGTGTCCTCTATCAAGATGATGCGCTCGTAGCTGGGAATGAACTCCGTCAACACATTGGCAAGGGTGGTCTTTCCACTCGAAGTTCCCCCACAGATGAGGATGTTCTTGTGCTGAGCAACGTAATCCTTCAACTGGCCGGCGAGTTCGGGCGTCACTGTTCCCGCGTCAATGAGGTCTTGACTATGCCTATACCTCCGGCCCAGTGATGCGGGGCCGAAGTGGAAGGCCAGTGAGCGTAGCGTAGACCTCGCCGAGCGTGCGGAGCGCGCAGAAGTCGTCCTTTCCTGCGTCAAGGAATAATTTTATGCAGGATGTGTGCTGCGGATGGTCAGCGTAAAAGACGGGAACCAGAACGGAGCTATCGAAGAACCGCTTCAAGAATGCTTGCCCAGGATGTGCTGCGCCCTTTCTTCGTGGACTTGGCGGATAGCATCATCGACTACGCGCAATGCCAGCGGCCTGCCAGTACGGTAGACAAATAGCCCACTTTCCCAAACCATACCACTGCCCTCTGAACGGGTGGCTTCTTCCAGCGTGAGTGGCAGCTTATTTTTCACCAGCTGCTCAAGGTAGTCTTCCGCAGACAACCCATTGGCATGCGCTAGGGCCACCAGCGCAGCGGCGATTTCGGGTCTTAAATCCAGCGTCATGAAATAACATCTCCAGCTCACTTCAAAAGTTAAGCCACGCATTGCTCTCTGTCACGAGGAAAACGCATTCATGTCAGTAACTTGCGAAGATCAATGGAAAAGTCTCCGAGGACGGCTGAGAAGCCTTCCGCGTTAATGACCCTTGAGTCGAGGTCTATTCCCACGCTGGTGGGTTCCACGGCTTGCGGGCATTTATGATCTCTCTAAGATCAGCGGCGAAGTCCGGGTCTATTGTAGGTTCGTAACCCAGCTCTTTCGCATGCGTTTCAGCTAGGGCGATGGATTCAGAGAGCAAACGGCCACGAGGACCTTCTGCTTGCCGCACTACAGCTACGGGCCGCGAGTTTCGCTCGATAATGACTTCCGCTCCAGCGCTCACGCGGTCGAGGAGCGAAGCGAAGTCGTTTGCCGCCTCCGCGTCCGAGATGTGGATCACGTCCTTAGCCATGAGACGATTATACACGCTTCATGCCTCCTATGTTTTGGCGGGGCGTTTGCCTTCTTTCTTGGCTTTTGCCCACCGTGGTCGTTCGCGAGCCGAAATGAACCGAGTGTATCGTGCGCAGACTGGACGCGAGATGTCCGACTATATTCTCGTACAGCAGGCAGACAAGGTTGTTGTGGAACTGTTCCTAGCGCAGCGTGAGGTGCGTAAGTGATGGTCAACTACGTTCTCATTTGGGCAGCAGAAACGGAAATCTGCCGTCGCCTGTGTTGATGCGCGATGAGAGTGTAATGGGCCATATCCGTTTTTCCTCGGCAAGCCTGAAAGATTCTTGTTTGAATGCAAGAGGAAAATCGAAAGCTGGCAACAGTGCTGGCAACAGTTAGCGGTTTTCGAAGGTAAGTTCTTTGGTTCAAATGGTGGAGCCGATGGGATTCGAACCCACGACCTCCTCGATGCCATCGAGGCGCGCTCCCAACTGCGCCACGGCCCCACCGAAGGAACAGCACCAATCCTAACATCGCGGCCAAGTCTTCGTCTACGACTCCACTCAGTTGGTCGTAAAGAGGCGCAACGCAGCACGAGCACCACACTTCTGGTACTTGTTGTAGGCTTGCGCGGCGCGTTGACGGATCGCTTGGTTGTCTTCGTTGGCGATCCAGCCGGTCAGAGCCGCCATCAAAGTATAGGCTTCCGGGGCCATCAGGCCGGTTGTCCAAAGTAAGGGCTCCGCGCCGGTTTGCCGTATGTAGGGACTGAAGAATGCTTTGCTGGCACAGGCCAGGATAATGGTTCGGCGAGGCTTGCTTCCCTTAGTTCCCGCAATGGGAGAAATCTGAAAATCCATGAAGGCATCATGTCCAACATAGGCGACTATATCTGCCGCGCCTCCCGCGGCGATCGAAACGTCGACTGAATTTAGTTTGACGCGGATATTTTCTGAACTTATGCCGGCGGCCGCGGAGAGGAAGTCGGTAACCGCCGATTTGATATCGCTGCCTTGATAGGCGTCGGCAACCAGGTAGACATCTTCATTGCGATTCTTGAACACGCAACGGTCAAGAATCGCCTCTTTGGAACCTCGGCCGGAGAAAAGCAGTTGCCATTCCTCACTGGACTTGAAAAACGTTTTAACACCGAACTTGGCGCCCCAATACAAGTTGCGCTGCGGGTCGCTCCCATTTCCAAGCGCAGGCGGGACCGGAACGATGCCTTGATGCTGATTGTCCGCCAAGGCGACAAAGACGTGCACGACCCTTGGTGAAGCTTGCCCCACGCAGGGACCTGCGAGCGAGAAAAAAGCTGGAATCGCGAGGGCGGTCAAGCGCGCAACGATGTGGTTCAGTTGCAGAAGGATTCTTCCTGTTACGATTCTACCGCGCGAAACGAGTTGTGTGAACGAGATGTTCGTTTAGAATACGAGCCTATGGCAAAACTAACTTTTCTTGGCGCGGCGGGAAGTGTTACCGGTTCAAAATATCTGGTCGAAGCGGCAGGCAAGCGGCTGCTGGTGGACTGTGGAATTTTTCAAGGCTCGCAGGAGCTGCAAGACCGCAACTACAAGCCGCTGCCAATCGACCCGAAGACCATTGACTACCTGGTGCTGACACACGCGCACCTCGACCACACCGGTTGGCTGCCGGTGCTGGCGAAATCGGGTTATCGCGGGCCGATTTTTGCCAATCCCGCCACGATTGAACTAACAACCATCCTGCTGAAAGACTCAGCTCATCTTCAGCAAGAAGACACGCTGCACGCACGAATCCATAAGGACAGCCGGCACGCCCACCCTGAGCCGCTGTACACCGCGGAGGATGTTGATCCCACCTTGAAGCTGATAAAGAGCATGCCACGCAGCGGTAGCTTCGATATCAGCCCGGAATTCCGCGTATCGTCTTATGACGCTGGACACATCCTGGGATCTTCCAGCCTGGAGCTGACGATTGCCGAAGGTGGAAAGAAGATGATCGTAGTCTTCTCCGGGGATATCGGGCGATACAACCAGGCAATTCTGAAGGACCCGACCACGCCGCCATCGAACGCGGATGTGCTGATTTGCGAATCAACCTATGGCGATCGCGAACATCCCGAAGGCGACCCTGCGGAAATGCTGGCGCAAATCGTGAATCGTATAGTGAAGCGCGGCGGATCGATTGTGATTCCTTCGTTCGCCATCGGACGGACGCAGACGTTTATGTACTACTTGCGTCAACTGGAGGACCAGCAGCGGATACCGCGAGTGCCGGTATATGTGGACAGCCCGATGGCGTTGAGCGCGACGGACTTGTATTTGAAGCACAAGGAAGATCACGACCTGGAGTACGTGCGGGAAGAAGGCAGCGATGGTAAAGGGGATCCTCTAAATGTGCATGAATTCCATCTGACACGGTCGGTGGAGGAATCCAAAGCGATCAATAACGTCAAGACCCCCTGCATCATCATTTCGGCGAGCGGGATGGTGAGCGGTGGCCGGGTGCTGCACCATCTCGTGCAGCGGCTTCCGGATGCGCGCAATGCGGTTATCCTGGCGGGATTTCAGGCCGAGGGCACGCGTGGGAGAGCCCTGCAAGAGGGCGTGAAGTCGCTGAATCTTTATGGGCAGCCTGTGCCCGTGGCAGCGGAGATCATAGAGATGGGGCAATTCTCGGCACACGCGGGGAAGAGCGAGCTATTGCGCTGGTTGACGGCGCTTTCCGCGCCTCCCAAGCAGACCTATCTGACCCACGGGGAACCGGCCGCAGCACAGGCGCTACAAGCGGCAATCTCTCAAAAGTTCCAGTGGAAGGCGGCGGTCGCGCGATATTTGGATTCCGTGCCTGTGGGTGAATAGTTCCCGTAATGACGACAAATTATTTTGCTGAAGTCAGGAAACTATTTAAGGCCCCGCCTCGTCTATATAAGCAAGACCACTCGCGGGGTAGGGGGCTAACCACCACAGGGCAACCGACCGTCAGTCTCCTACCCCTAAAAAAACCCAGAAGCAACTGAAACTGCGCAATTTATCTAGAATTTAGAAGAAAGTAACCTATCTAGATGTCCGCTGGCGGGCTTTCCTTATATCCGCCAATATTCCACACTTGCGACCTATTTTGTCGCAAGCGCGATTCGCGCTGTGGGGGTCTCCCGAGACATGGGCGGGATCTCCTCCAGCTTCAGCCCGGCAACAAACATGGGCGTCGGTGCTACCCTGCCCCATCGGAATAACTCCCAGCGAGCGCGAATGAATTTGGTCTCCGGACGCAGTGAGAGATCGAGGATCAGCTTGGTGGTGCCGCGGTAGAACTGTTGCGGCAGCATTAGCAGCGGCTTCTTCGACCAGGTCTCCCCGTCGGCGGAACCCCAAATCGACACATCAAGCGATTCTTGTTCTATCTGGTCCGTGATGGTAAGACGGCAGAGAAACGTACGCGTGGCGCTCGAGGAAATGTCGAAGGCCGCACCACCGCCATTAGCTTCCATACGAGTGTTTTCAGGAATCAGCGGTAGGTGATTTGCCATGGAGCTCCCGGACGACTTCCCAGACGGCGAAGATTCTAGCACAGGAAAAACGTCCTACTGAGCACTTGGTATGGAATATCGTTCGGTCCTCGACCTTTTTCAGAGAACCGTCTTACACTGGCTTGCATGCCGAATCGTATCCGGAAACTAGCGCAACTAGGGATAGTAGTTCAGTTCGCGGCGCTGATCCGCTGCCTCGGTGAATACTTCCGCTTGGAGTATTTCGTTGTCGACAAGTTTTCAATGATCCACGTCGAGCCATTCATAATCGGCGCATTGGTGACGGCTATTTTGGCGTTTGTGGCGATTCTTTTCTATTTCGCAGAGAAGTATCCGCTAACCGCGCTTACATCGGCAATCACCGTGGTGATCCTGTTTGTCCTGCGATTTACGCTGCTATGAAAAATGATTATGGCTAAGGCCGCAATTTGGCCAGTCGCTCTTCGGCAGCGGCGAGCGTCTCTTCTTTCTTACAGAAGGTGAAGCGGACCTGCGAGGCGCCATCCTGCGCGTTGTTGTAGAAACTCGAGCCAGGGACGACGGCAACTCCGATGGATTCGACGAGGAACTTCGCAAAACGAACGTCTTTCGTATCGGCCTGAAAGCGAACGGGATCAGGATCCGCAAAACGCGAGATATCCGTCATGATGTAGTACGCGCCCCGCGGCTTGAAGACGGTGAAGCCTGCACTGGTGAGAATTTTCAGCAGCCGTTCGCGTTTGGCAGTATAAGAAGCGGCAAGCTTGTCGTAGTAACTCGGGGGAAAGTGCAGGGCGCTGGCGCCGGCTTGCTGAAGCGGTGCAGCGGCGCCAACGGTCAGAAAATCGTGCACTTTGCGAATCGGTTGCGTCGGCTCCGGCGGCGCCAGCACCCAACCCACGCGCCATCCGGTAACGCTGTACGTTTTCGACAGGCCATTTATGACGATCGTGCGATCGCGCATTCCGTCGATGCGCGCCATGGAAATATGTTCCGCGCCGTCGTACAGAATGTGCTCGTAGATTTCGTCGGTGATGCAGTATGCGTTCCACCGGACGCAGAGGTCGCGGATGAATTCGAGTTCCGCGCGCGTGAATACCTTGCCTGTCGGATTATTCGGCGTGTTCAGAATGATTGCTTTGGTGTGCTGGCCAAACGCGGCCGCAAGTTCCTTTTCGTCAAAAGACCAATCGGGAGTGCGCAGCTTCACGAACCGCGGCGTGGCTCCGCTCAGAATCGCGTCGGGCCCGTAATTTTCGTAGAACGGCTCGAAGACAACAATTTCATCGCCAGGATTGATGATCGCCATCATGGCGGACATCATCGCTTCCGTCGAGCCGCAGCAGATGGTGATCTCGCGCTCGGGGTCGTACCTTACGCCCTGGGTGCGCTCAAACTTTTCGACGATGGCGTCACGCAGTGGCTTCGCGCCCCAAGTGATCGCGTATTGATTGATGTCATCAGCGATGGCTTTGCGAGCGGCTTCCTTGATTTCCTCCGGCGCGGCAAAGTCAGGAAACCCCTGAGACAGATTGACGGCGCTGTGCTTCAAGGCCAGCCGCGTCATTTCCCGAATCACGGATTCGGTAAATTGTTCCGCTTTCGCCGAAAGCATGCGGCGGGAGATTTGTGCCATGGAGAGATCGGGAGCAGTCATTACACCTTCTCAAAATAATAAATTTGCATTGGTAGAGGTGCTCGCCGCAGCGAGCTACGCCCCTACGAGGAAACTTAGAAGTATAGGGCAATTCGTCAGCGCGCGTGCCCTGTGGAAGCTTGCGTGGCCACGCTCGGCGACCCGTAAATCATCCGGTAGACTGCCGTGTTGCGCAAGACGACTTGCACATATTCGCGGGTTTCCGTGAAAGGAATGGACTCGACGAGTTCCGGGATCTCTTCGTAGTTGCGCTCGGCTTTCCAGGCCGCGATGCGGTCTTCGCCGGCGTTGTAAGCAGCAGCCGCGTACTCCAGCGCGCCGGTCTGGCGCACCAGGCCTGCGATGTAAACCATTCCAAGTTCAATGTTGAAGTCCGGCTCAAAAAGCTTGTTCTTTGTGTAGCGGACTTTGAGTTGCCTGGCCAAGAGCTTCCCCGTTTTTGGAAGAACCTGCATCAAGCCAATGGCGTTCTTGGGGGAGACGGCGTCCGCCTGAAACGTGGATTCCTGGCGAATAAGGCCGGCGGCAAACATGGGATCGAAATCATTCTTGGCCGCCTCGCGCCGCAAAGCAGTTTCATAGGGCATCGGATAAAGCGCCTTCCATGCGGCGACAGGCACGTCAGCGATCTTGCGGGAATCGAAGTTCGGCACGATGATCCGGCCGTAAGCCATGCCTGCGCCGTAGTGCCCTTGATCGAAGGCCGCCTGCGCGGCTTCCAGCAAAAAGCGCGGCGAAGAAGTCGCAAAGTAGGCGTTTTTCAGCTCCTGCTCAGCGGAGGAATCAAACGCAATGCCACGAAGCGCTTGCGCGCGCGCCCAGCGATCCGCCGCGGCAACCGGGATCGGCTCATCAAACGAACGAAGCGAGGCCGCTGGCGGGATTTTCTCCAGGAACTCCGGAGTATTTTCTTCACCAGGACCAAGCTTGGCGAGCCGGGCAGTAGCGGCATTGCCGAAATAGGTCTGCGGGAAGCGCTCGGCAGCCTTGCCGTATAAGCCGCGCGCGCGTGCTGCATTTCCAGCGCGTTCGGCATTGCGTCCAAGCCAATAGAGCGCGTCGACGGAATTGGACGACACAGGATACTTCAACAGAAAGTTGGTCAGCCGGTCATCGGCGTCAGGATGACGATCCAAATACGCAACCCAGGCGATTCGCCATTCGCAGTTCATGGCGTATTTTCCGTTCGGAAAGGAATCCAATACGCGCTGGTACGCAACCACGGCTTTTTCGCGTTCGAGTTCCACCCAATGGTAATTCCCTGCCGCCATCAGACCATCTTCGTTCCATTTGCTCACCGGATAGGTCTGCGCCAGCGTATTCAGCGCCGTGAACATCTCCGCTTCCTTTTTCGCAGTCCGGTAAGCTTGAGAAAGGGCGTAGAGCCGTTCGGCGTCAACTTCTATGTCTGGCGTCTGAACCGCCGCGATCAAAGAGGGCGCTCCCTTTGATTGCACTCGGCATTCGGCAACGCGAAGCTGCGCGCGCTGGCGTGTGGGATTCGCAGGATCCTTCACCATGGTCAGCAGTTTTTCATATTCGCCGCGTGCTTCCTTCCATTTGTGCGCGTCAAAAAAAGCCCGCGCGCGCTGCTCCTGCATTTCCACACCCGGGTAAACATATTCTTTCCCGAGAGCGTGCATCAGCTGCGACAAAGCAGAGCCGGCTGGCTTGGCTTCATCCGCCAACGGGAACTTGTAAAACACCGCCTGATAATCCTTTGCGGCTCGCGCAAGCTGATGCGCCACCTGATAGGCGTGAGCGCGATCAAAAAGAAGCGTGGGCTTCGATGTGGTGGCGGAATAGGCCTCGAGCGCGTCGATAGCTTCCTGGGGACGGCCAACCTGCACCGCTGTGGGCGCAAACGCCTCCAGCAACGGCTCGCGCATGGCAGTAGTTGGATAATCGTGCTGCATGGTTTGCAGCACCTTGTAAGCATCAGCGTTGCGCCCCAGAGCGCGCTGCGCTTGAGCCGTCCAGTACAGCGCGTACTCGCGGAGCAGCGTGTCATTCTGTGCTTTGAGAAACCAGCCCACTGCCTGCCCCGAGCGGTTCTTCATATAGTCGTCATAGCCAAGCGCAAGCGCGGCGCGCGCGCCCCAGACGTTCGTGGGGTTATGGGCAGTGAAGGCTGAGAGTTTCTCGTACGAACCGGGTGTGCCGTTGTGCAGCGCGCGAGCCAGGTCAGAGAGCTCTCTTTGCGCGGCCTCGTCTTCCGGGGTATCCGCAGCAACTTGAGGCGTAGAAGTGTCCGGTTTGCACCCCGCCTGGCAAGGCGGCGACTTGGGCTTTTTTGACTTTCGCTGGTGTTTGGACGACTGCGCGAAGGCGTCAAACGCGCTGCCGAATGACAATCCGATAATCAAGATCAACGCGACAAACGATCGTGCCATAGCTAGACAGAATAATACGGCATTTTCGGAAGAGCCACAAAAGCGCGCCGCGTGCGCCCGATTAGTGATGGCGCGCGGGTGTCGCGTAAGGGTACTCGCCCAGGGCGTGCGCGTCCCCTTCGGCGAGGATTTCCACCATCCAGCGATAAAAATAATCGACGGGGTGATCCATGATTGGTTTGAAGCGGCGGTCGTATTCTCGGTGTGCTTTTTCAATGTCGTCTTTCAATCGGATGCAGAGATCTCTGTTTTGGCGGCCGAGGCGCACCTGCTCCGGTCGGAGCATCTTTATGTCCTGCATCGAAACTTTTGCTACCCGATTCGCGCGGCGATGCAATTCCTGCTCTTCGGGGGAGAGGCGGTTGACGTCAAAGTCATCGCCAAACTCAGACTCCGAAACGGCCGAAGGCGCCGGTTCGATCAGTTCAAGCGGTTCTGGTTCGGGATGCAGCTCGAATTCAGTGGCTTCTGGCTCCTGAACGACAGGCGCACGCGGAGCGGGCGGAATCTGGGCGGCTTTCGGTATTGGCTGAGAAGGTACTGGGCGCTGAGGTGCGGGAGGCGGCTGGGGTGCTATTCTGCCGACCAAGTCGGTGAGTTGAGCCTCCATCGGCGACCGCGGGCCGGTCTGCATCGACACAGCCACAAATCTTGAAAGCACTTCCAGCGTAGCGGCGAGAGAAGCGGCGCAAGTTTGCGCGCGGAGCAGCGGCGGTAGTGCATTGGTAGGCTTGTTGCTCGCGCAGGCAGAAACCACGTCGCTCACCGCATGATGAAGCTCATCCGCAGTGCGTTTGACGCTCTCAAGATTATCGCGAAGCGCTCGTACGATTGCTTGTTCCACGACGCTGGGTTCCTGTGCCATACCAGTTTTCGAGGGTATTTCGCCCGAAATCCCCCGTCTAGGCATTTTGGGAGCTAGGTGCTTTGGAGTCAACGGCCCAGCCGTACTCCTGTGCCCAATTGTTGCTTAACAACCAGGAACTGTAGCCACTTTCCAGCCGGCACGCAAAGAAGGAACGCGATGACGAGGTGGTGTTTGCTGAAACTTGCTGCTCAAAATCAGTCACCCTGCCGCTTCTTGGCGCAAGTGGTAGAATAAGACTGTCAGTGGGGGCGACACGGTTTCGACGGAAGCTGTCGCGGCCCGAAGGCATGCCGGGACCCACCTGCCCGCAACTTGGTGGAAACTAGAAATGCCAACAACAACTTGGCACTTGCAGCTTAATTAATTAAGTTGCCGCTTCCCCGGGCTTCGCTCATGGGCCCGGTCAGAGGCGTCACACAGTGAGCTGGCTTGAGCCTTTCGGTCCGTAAGGCTCGGGCGAGAACCATCGGACTAGCCGGCTGCGTTTCTTGCTCATTCTGAGCGTGGCGGGCGAACCAAACGGAATTGAGCTAAGCATGTAGGCTTCGTGTCGTAGCGCTTTTCGGACGGGGGTTCGACTCCCCCCGCCTCCACCATTCTAACTGCCTCGTAATCAATGGATTACACAGAGCGGGTCCGTGTTCCACTTGCGCTCAACGGGTGTGGCTCCGTTCTACTCATTGATGAATTGCGGGACCTTCCGGTCAACGAGCAGCGCCCTCATGCGTGTCTCATCGACAAGAGCGTCTGCCTTCTGAAACTAAGGTTGGGTGAACCGCAAAGATCAAATGGAGACGCTCGAGAAGCTGGCTCTGATAATTCTTGCGAGTATCCCGGAACGGCTGCAGACCTCCATCTTGATCATGACCAACCGGAAAAAGGTGTTCACGGTGTTGGGACTGATGTTCATTCGATTCGCGATCTCTTTGTTGGAAAGGCCTTGCAACAGCAACTCCACCGCTTGTTGCTCGCGTCGCGAGAATTTAAACTGCTGGGCGATCCGAGGAAGAAAAAACAATCCTGAAGCGCTGCGCTCGAGCAGAAGCTCAAGGGCCGGGTGTGAAGAACCTCTTAGATGTCGATTCAGATGAAAGGCCCAGCAGCGATAACGCCTCTTTCCCGATACAAACTCCGTGACGAAATGTGAGTGTTGGGTGGATCGAGGGTTTAGAAGACGGGCTTGAATCGTATCCTTCAGGAAGACATCCAAGCGCCTTATATGCTGGGGTGCTTCTGGATAGCTGAGGATGCGGATCGTCTCGTCGTTACATGAGATAGGATTCAGCGAAGAGTCCATCAGCAGAAGCCCCACTCCTTGGTTCGCCGGAGGGCGAGCCTTGCGGCGTGTGCCTATTGCCGCCGATGCGAGAATGGCTTCGGAAGGCATGTCGTTCCAACTCTCGTGCCAATTGGAAGTGCAAAATATCCAGGGTCTGAGGACCTAGGTGCCATGTCGATTCTCCGGCCCTTGCCTGCCTGAATCAGGTAGCCGCCAAGGAGTGAGTCTGGTGGCAAAACCATCGCTCTTACCTTCGGGCATCAGGACGGCACTACTGGCATCAAGCTACGCCTCAGCCCCTCAAGCTCCCACAGGCCACGTTAGCCCGGTGAAAGCGCCGCCAAAGAGAAGAGGGCATGCTGCGCCCCACCTAGAATCCTCCACCACCCTTCATAAGCCCTAAGGGAATTACACAGTCAATGAGGGGAATTACTGAAATTGGTTACGGCTAATCCAGTAATCGGAACCATTCGAGGACTTCGTTATGCTCAATTCTGCTCGAGATATCTGCGTCGATGACAGAAGGTGCGAAGCATTCTCGGCTAGGATGCTCATTCCTCGGCACTTCCCAAGCGGAACTGATGCGTGGCATCTGCTCTTTAGTTTGACAGTGGTCATGCTTCAACCTGCCGCAGGAATCTCCCTAGTCTCGTTAGCGCCGCAGTCTAACGATTTTCAGTACTACAAGAATGGGATTCCCAAAGGCTCCGATCTACTATAAAAACCTGATCCCATATTCAGGTTTTCTCCTTACTCGAAAAGTGGATGAAAGGGGCAGGTCTTGTTGAGGCCAGGGCAACTATGCCTTGGTGGTGCTTTCGTTTTGCACTTGTGGCTCTAGCTTGGTCGTTACTTGGGCCGCCGTCCGTACCGAGGAACAATCCCAGGATAGCGAACTTACCCGTGGCGTGAGTCAGACTGCTCTTAGACGCCGCGAAGGTAGGGGACAACGTCACGATGTCCTTGAACGTTCCCCAAGCAGGGACGTACGACGTGAAAGTCGCGGTAAAGATGTATTCCACTCGCGGCATCATGCAGCTTTCTTTGAATGGCACAAACGTCGGCCCAGCCAAGGACCAGTATGTATCATCGAGCGCATGGGCGGAATTCGATATCGGCAACGTAACGTTTAGTTCCGCTGGGAGCCAGCCGTTCAAGTTCTCCGTTGTTGGAAAGAACTCTGCGAGCAGCGGATATTCGATCTCATTTGACTACATCAAGCTGACGCCGCAATAAGACCCCTGGGACAGTAGCGCGCGGGTGTATTGGAAAACAGGCAAGTGGTGGCTCTGAGCGAAGTTGCACCCAATCCTTTAGGAGGACAACGATGAGGCGCGTCTCAATACATGCGCGAAATGGCGCAACGGGCTCAGCGAGAGAGATGGCCGGATGGATCGCGGATTCTCGAAGGCGGATTGTTCGCGGAGTGTTGCTACTTCTAACGGTCGTGGCGTCGGCACCCTATGCCGCAGCGCAGGTGAACGTGACGACACACCACTATGACAATGCCCGCAGCGGCGCGAATACGAATGAAACGATTCTCACGCCCCAGAACGTAACGGTAAGTACTTTCGGCAAGCTCTTCTCGCAACCGGTGAACGGATACGTATACGCGCAGCCACTGTATCTGGCTAATCTTTCGATCCCCGGCAAAGGGACGCACAACGTTGTTTTCGTGGCCACCGAAGGCGACAGCGTGTACGCGTTTGACGCCGACAACAATACGGGAGCGAACGCGAGCCCGCTGTGGCAGGCGAACTTGATTGACACGGCGCACGGAGCGGCCGCCGGGGCCACGACGGTCAGCAGCAGTTCGGACATCGGCTGCGGCGACCTGACTCCACAGGTGGGGATCACCAGCACTCCGGTCATTGACCCGACGACCGGAACCATGTACGTCGAGGCGAATTCGAAGGAAAGTGGCGTCTTCATCCATCGCTTGCACGCGCTCGACGTCACGACCGGCGCGGAAAAGTCTCCGGGCCCGGTGGTCATCACCGGAACTGTTACAGGGACCGGCGACGGAAGCGCCAGCGGCCAGCTCATCTTTGGAGGCCCGTCGACAGCGGGCCAAACGATCGCGCTGAGGCAGCTCAATCGGCCTGGGCTCTTGCTGATGAACGGAGCAATTTTCATCGCCTACGCTTCGCACTGCGATTCTTTCCCCTATCACGGTTGGGTGTTTGCCTTCGATGCGGCCACGTTTACGCAGATAGGTGTTTTCAATACGACGCCGAATGGCGGCCTGGGCGGCATCTGGATGAGCGGCTCCGGGCTGGCCGGAGACGCGAGCGGCAATGTCTACGTCGCAACCGGCAACGGAACGTTTGATACTGTGAGCGTGCCCGCCACCGCGGTCGGCGACAGCTTCCTTAAGCTCGGGATGAGCGGTGGAAAGCTCGCGCTGCTCGATTATTTCACCCCCTACAACCAGAGCAGTCTCAGCAGCGGCGACGTTGACCTCGGTTCGGGAGGGGTCCTCCTGCTTCCCGACCAGCCAGGCAGCTTTGCTCATCTACTCGTTGGAGCCGGCAAGCAAGGACGCATCTATCTGCTGAATCGGGACCAGATGACAAGAAATAATCAGCATTATTGTAATGGTTGTTCGAGCGATACGCAGGTGGTGCAGGAATCAAGCGTGGGGCAGATCGCCGGCGGCGGGCTCTACGGCACACCCACCTACTGGAACAATACGGTTTATTTCTGGGGCAGCGGCGACGTTCTGAGGGCCATTCCGCTGGCGAACGGATTGCTCGATTACGCGCACCCCACAAACTCGACCGCTTCCTACGGCTTTCCAGGGGCTACGCCGACGATTTCGGCCAATGGCACTTCCAACGGAATTGTGTGGTCGATCAACAGCAGCGCCTACAGCGTGCCCGGCCCGGCGGTGCTTCACGCACACGACGCCACCAACGTCGCCAGGGAACTCTGGAACAGCACGCAGGCGGCGAATAGCCGTGACAAGGCGGGGAATGCGGCCAAATTCGCAGCGCCTGTGATTGTGAGCGGGAAGGTATATGTCGGTACGTCCGCCGAGGTGGATGTTTATGGCTTGTTCACATCGCCGCCGACAATCACGGCGCAACCCGCGAATCAGACCGTAACGGCGGGCCAGACGGCGACGTTCACGGCGGCGGCCACAGGCTCGCCGGCCCCGACGGTGCAGTGGCAGGTGAGCACGGATGGCGGCGTGACCTTCAGCATCCTTTCCGGAGCCACCTCCACCACGCTGAGCTTCACCACAGCTTCGTCGCAGAACGGGAACCGCTACCAGGCGGTGTTTACGAACTCGGCCGGGTCGGCCACGACGACGGCGGCAACGCTGACGGCGAACCCTGCCACGCCCCCAAGCATCACCACGCAGCCAGCGAATCAGACGGTGACCGCGGGCCAGACAGCAACGTTTACTGCGGCGGCCACAGGATCACCGACACCGACGGTGCAGTGGCAGCTGAGCACGGACGGCGGCGTGACCGTCAG
>Ga0179587_10000458_pt1 | contig 16800 bp, 15 predicted proteins | sample CZODoug2_1_08_16_FD_185932 | JGI IMG/M metagenome (GOLD analysis project Ga0179587, IMG submission 185932) | Vadose zone soil fungal communities from Angelo Coast Range Reserve, California, USA - CZODoug2_1_08_16fungal | ecosystem: Environmental > Terrestrial > Soil > Vadose zone | place: USA...
TCGAGTAGAAGTCGATACTAGCATGCGCTCCCGAACGGGTCAAAGAAGGCCGCGGGGAGGTTATACGTCCCGTTGAAAAGTGTGGATTTTCATTGCAAACAATCGGTCGGAGCCTTAGAGGCACCCCCCAGTTTGTGGTAGATGGTCACTGACTTCAAGATGTCTTTATCATCTGCCCCCAAAATCGATTTGTATTGGCCGTGGTCCTCAAATTGGAAAGCCACGAAGACATAGTGTTCACGGCAGAACCAAGGAGCGTCCTCCTGCCCGACCTTCGTAATATCGTCCAACGAGTGCTTTGGGTGAGGCTGTGTGCCGACAACACAACACAGCTGACCAAAATCGACATTTCTCGCTCGAAGATAGTTCTCGACTTCCTTCCGAATCATTCCAGGCTCGAGAACCTGTGTATATGAGAGCAGAGTCGACTGGTAAGCAGCTTCTCGTTTCCTCTTCTGCTGCAGCTTTTGTCCTTGGTGTATCCCCAAGGCGAGTAGAAGGACCCCCACTAGCAAAAGACAAAAAGAAGAATCTGCTTCATGCTTTTCGGAATCTTAGCAGGAATTACGCGACGCTGGGCGTGATTGCAACGAACAAGCCAATGCACTCCGGCACTTGGCTGCGTAGTCGCGTAATCGGGAACCCGCTCCTTGCCCGCTAACAGAGAATTGGCGGCACGTTCAAGAGTGGTCCCAAAGACCAGGTAAACGACTCGGCGTATCTTCCCCACCTTCGCCTTGCCGCCTCCTCACCTGCTCAGGTAGAGTTTTCTGTAGAGGCCTTTATGCAAGGTCAAACCCTTTGCGCGCAATGCGACTTGCCGGAAGATCGCTGCTCCTGTGAAAGATATTGCACCATCTGCAAGGGACAGATGAACGTGCGCCTTTGCTCCGACGGCCTCTACTATTGCCCCGATTGCCGGGAAGCCTGCGACGTTTCTCTGGCCAGCAGCCGTGGCCACTGAACCCAAAACATTCCGCCTGCTACTTGACGCCGACTCCCGATTGGCAGCCGCAGCGGGAGGCGTTGGACGATTTCTTGCCGACGCCGCGGGATTTGAGAACGACGCTGCCGCCCGCCTGCAATCCGCCGTCATCGCCGCGTGCTCGGAAGCATTCGAGCACCTAAGCGTGGCTCATCCTCAACTGGAAGTCACCTTCACGCGCTTCTCCGACCGCATGGAAGTCGCTCTGTCCCACATGGACGAAGACTCTCCAGCGATCGGCCTCGACACCATCGCCGGCTTTGCCTCGCACATTGGCGCTACAGAGTCCGTCCAGGTTGTTTTCGCCGGGTTCGACCGCGTTCAGTACGAAACGCATGATGGGGAAGCCGTCACTCGCCTGACGAAGTATATCGGCCACGTCGCTCCCGGCCTCTAGCTGTGGATCGTCACAAAAAAAGCCAGACAGGTCTTGCTGTCTGGCCTTCTTTTCTAGCGGGGTATGGTTCGTTGAAACTTACATCTTCAGCGCGAACGTGTTTTTGCGAATCAGCGACGTCATCTGGTCGTCGCTAAGCGACATCCGCAGCATCACTCGATCGCCCGCTGGCGTCACGCGCGCCTGGTCCAGCAACTGCGCCAGATCCGGGTTGTCCTTTTGCGTTTGATACCGTTTGTAGAGGAATCCCGCCTGAAGCAACTGGCCGAGCGTGTTCGCGTCCTCGGTCGATCCGCAAACCGCCTGGAACTTTCCGTCGATCCCGCTGCTCGCGTCCACGTTGATGATCATGTTCTGCATGCGCGCAACGAGCTTCGCCGCTTCGGGAAATTGTTGCACCTCCGGCGCCAGTTGCTGCATCGCCAAACGTGTGTAGGCGGGATTCAGCACCGCCCAGACCACGCCACTGCCGTTCGCTTCGTTGATCAGAGGGAAAAGCCTGTCGTTGCGCAGCAATCCTTCTTCGCTGCCAAAGCGCACCTCAATCATCTTTTCGAGCACGTCGCGATGGCCAAACGCCGCGGTGTTCGAGTCAATAAAGAAGAAGAATAAATCGTTCGCTCCCGAACCCGTGCCGAAGGCATAAAGCGTGTAACCGCGCGCCTTAAACGTCGGAAGCTTTTGCTGCTTGAAGTATCCTTCCGTCGAGCCCGGATTGTAATTCCCGAGCGCCACGCCGACGACCTCTTCGCCTGTGGGAACGTCCGTCGAACCTGCACCTTCGGTCTTCGCGCTCATCCCCTCGGCGACCAGCCCCCAGGCAAGTTCATCGACTTGCGAATTCGGATCGACTCCCGCCGAAGCCAGAAACTTTTCGAATTGCCGGAAGCGGTCAGGCAGCATCTGTTCCTGCAATTGCGGAAACCATTTCAGCGACCGCGCCTTTTTCAAGTCGGCGTAGGCGAATTCCCCAATCTCCTTCGGGAAAAGCGCGATGATGTCCGCGCCAAGGCGGCCCGCCCGTGCGGGCTTCGGCATCGCCAGGAACATCGCCACCAAAACGCCGGCGGCCACGAGCCGGCGCATCGTCGACCCCAGTCTGGGCTGCGTCGCACCTGAATACGTGGTCAATCTCATGTAGTGCTCCTTTCGAATGGGGCAGGGGAACTTCTATTCTACGCCCTTGTTGCGCGGGCCGCATTGCCCAGCCGCTCCCGCAGTGCCGCGGTCTTCGTGCGCATCGTCGCGACGTATACCGCGTCCTTCAGGCCATCGAGATTGATCTCCACATTGGCCAACGCTCCGCGAACGCCTGCTTCGGCCATCAACCTGGCCACTTGCAAGTCTGACTTCATGGATGCGGCGACGATAGCGTCCAGTTGTCCAAGCCGTTCGAAAAGCTCAACTGTGCGTTCGGCCACGTGCAATGGCACTTCGGACGCGCCCTTTGTCGCTTTCTGTATCGCTTCTTCGCGCTGCCGCGTTTCCTGCGCGTCCCCTTGCGGCAATTTGAATGCCGCCATCACGGCGTCGTAGGACGCTGCGTCACGGTCGATCGCCTCGGCAAGTTCATCCGCAGTTTTTCGCATTTCGTCCAGCGCCGCCGAAAGCTGATCCACATGTCCGGCTTGCGACTTCTTTTTCCGCGAAAGTCCCGCAACCATTTGTCCCAGCGCCGCCGCCAGCGCTCCCGCAAACGCGGAGACGCTGCCTCCTCCGGGCGTGGCCGCCGGGGATGCCACCGCCTCCAGAAACGGCCGCGCCAAGCTTGCCAGCTTTCCGTCTTTCACAACCGCAAGAGGCGCGCGGCCCAACGCGTCTGCCAGCCTGTTTTCAAATACCTGCGCGGGCGAAAAGTTCTCCAATTGCAAGAAAAAGTCCGCCGCCATCTCGATTGCTTTTTTCGGAATCAGCCCGACGATTTCGCTGCCTACCGGCACGGCGCCGTAGCGCTCCGCCTCTCGCTTCACCATTTCATACACACGATGCATCGGCGTTTGCTCGAGATCCGTCAGATTGATGGACACTTGCGCCAGGTTACGCGTCTTTAGTTCCACGCCCATGGACTTCACGTACCGCAGCCCGCCCGACGAAAACCGGATCGCTTTTGCGATCTTGTTCGCGATGCTGATGTCGGAAGTATTGAGATTCACGTTGTAGGCGATTAGAAATTTCCGCGCACCGACCACTGTCACGCCGGCCGTTGGATGCACTTTCGGTTCTCCAACGTCCGGCTGCCGCTCCATGTTCTTCTTCAACTCTTCGCGCAGCCCTTCGAACTGCCCTCGCCGCACATTTTCAAGATTTATGCGGTCGGGCCGCGTCGCCGCCGCTTCGTAAAAAAAAACCGGTATCCGGTAGCGCTTCCAAATTTCGTTGCCCACGCGCCGCGCCAGCGCCACGCAATCCTCGATGGTCACGCCCTCAATGGGAATAAATGGCAGCACGTCCGTCGCACCGACGCGCGGATGCGCGCCGGTGTGCTTTGTCAAGTCAATCACTTCCATGGCTTTGCCCGTGCCCAGCAACGCGGCTTCCGCCGCGGCGTCAGGCTCGCCAGCCAGCGTGACCACCGAGCGGTTGTGGTCCGCGTCCATCTCGCGGTCCAGCACGTACACGCCCGGCACGCTGCTCATTGCCGCGACAATAGCATCCACTTTGGCCAGGTCGCGTCCTTCGGAAAAATTAGGCACGCACTCAATCAGTCGTTTCATTTTTTCGGCTTTTTATCCTGCTTGCCCGCCCAATTGTTCGGCAGTTTCGGCTTACGGTCCGGCAACGTCGGCCGTTCGTAAACGAAACCCCTCTTTCCCGGATTGCTTGGCACGACCGGCGCCCCTGGTGCTTGGCCAGCCGGGGCCGGAGGTTGCGCGGGCTTTGTCGAGTCGCACGTTGGCACGGGGGGCCTCTGTAGCCGCGGCCTTGTCACACCTGAGAGAGTCTTCACCGGCCACTGCGGCCCGATCATCGGCTTCATGTTCGGAGGCAGCATGTTCTTCATCAATTGCGGCGGCGCCGGTACAGCCTGATTGGATTGTTCAATCGTGGCGGTGACGGCATGTTCTTTTCGATAATTTCTCACCTGCCGGGCAAACCACAGGAAGGCCCCGACCCACAGTCCTGTAACCACCGCGTCGTACCCGCTGAGGCCACCTGCTTTTCCCAGAATCATCACGGTCAGACAGATCGCCGCCACAAACCTGTAGAAATATTCTTCGAGCAGACTTTTGCTCTTGCGCGGCACGATCTTCAGGAGGCGCACCCTCCTTACTGGCCTATTGGAAAAGTTAGATTGTGGCTTGTTCGGCGGCATGGATTACGCGACCACGCTTCACGGTCATCCAGCAATGGCTCACACCAAAATAATAGGGAATTTCCCGGTAGTCGGCCACCTCGAATACGGCAATGTCCGCTTGTTTGCCAACCTCCAGCGATCCGACGCTCTTTTCGCGCCGCAAGGCACGGGCGCCATTGATTGTCGCTGCAGTAATCGCCTCCGCCGGAGTCATGCGCAATTGCGTGCAGGCCAGCGACAGAATCATCGGCATGCTCAACGTCGGACTCGTCCCCGGATTGTAATCCGTCGCCAGCGAGACGATTGCCCCCGCCTCAATCAGCGCGCGCGCCGGCGCATATTGTTTCAGTCCCAGATGAAAATCGCATCCCGGTAGCAGCGTCGCCACTGTCTCCGATTTCCCCAGCGCCGCGATGTCGCTCTTGTTCACTTTCTCCAGATGATCGCAGCTTGCTGCCCTCAGCAGGATCGCCAGCCGCGCCGCGCCGGTCCGCGAAAGCTGCTCGGCGTGCACCCGCGGATCTAATCCCCATTGCCGCCCCGCCTGCAACACGCGTTTCGACTGCTCGACGGTAAACGCGCCGCGATCGCAAAACACATCGCAAAACTCTGCCAGCCGGCTCTCGCCGATTTGCGGCAGCAAGTTTTCCTCGATGAGCTTGATATATCGCTCTGTTCCGGCCGCTTTTCCCCGATATTCCTCTGGCACCACGTGCGCGCCAAGAAACGTGGACACAATTTCCAGTGGCTGCTCCGCCGCTAGTTCTTTGTGCAGCCGCAGAATCTTCAGCTCGCTCGCAACGTCGAGCCCGTACCCGCTCTTTGCCTCCAACGTAGTCGTTCCGTGCGCCGCGAACTGTTTCAACGCCGCCAGCGCTCGCTTCTTCAGAGCCTCGCTCGTCGCCTCTCGCAGCTTCTTCACCGAATTGAGAATCCCGCCGCCCTTCCTTGCAATTTCTTCGTAGCTCGCCCCGGCTATCTTCAGCTCATATTCTTCCGCCCGGCTCGCGGCGTGAATCAGGTGGGTGTGCGAATCCACGAATCCCGGCAGCGCCACGCGCCCGCCCAACTCGAGTTTCTCCGCCGCCCACGCTTCCGGCAGTCTTTCGACTTCCGCTCGCGTTCCTACCGCGGCAATCAATCCGTCGCGCACCAGCAGCGCGCCATCTTTAACCAAGCCCAGGTTGGAAAGGGAATCGCCCCGCCGCGGACCATGCCCGCGCAGCGTCAAGAGTTGCAATGCACCAGTGATAAGCAGTGCTTCCGCCAAGGCTTCCGTATTATGCCCAAAACAAAACCGGCAGGACAGGCTTCAGCCCTGCCTGTTACTTCAGCCCCGTTGAAGCTTCGCGCCTCAGTATTATGCTTTCGCCGCCTGCCCTTTATACGCCGGCAAAAATACTTCTTGTACAAACGCCTCAAGCGTCGTCGGCGTCATATTCTTCGCCGATCGCGGCTCCAGCGGCTTCATGTATCCGTTGCTGAGCGCCGCGGACATTTCGCAGAGCAGTTCCGCCATATTCCGGGACATTCCCATCCCTGTCATCGCCTGGATCACTTGCTCATCCGGCAATTGAGTGTATGTAAGGTCCGGTTTTCCAATCGCCGTGCCGATGATCTTCGCCGCTTCCGTGTACGTCACGTCCCGCGCCCCCAGTAGTTCCTGCGTCTGCTGCCCGCGGAAGTCCAGCCGCAGCAGGGTCTCTGCGGCGGCCGCGCCAATGTCTCTCGTCGCAATCATCGGCAGAGCAACATCTGCGCGAACCGGCCCCGCCATAATGCCGAAATTGCGAATGATGCCGATCTGCGCGAGAGTATTTTCCATGAAGTATCCCGCGCGCAGGTGCAGCGCATTCAGCCCGTGGACTTCTGCCAGCCGTAATTCCATCTTGTGCAGTCCCACAACCGGCCCGGTCTTGTCCGGTTTGTCGGCCCCGACGCTGCTAAGCGACACGGCATGGGTCACGCCTCCCTTTTCCAGCGCTTTTGCGATGGATTCCGTCACGCGATCCTGGTACGCGCGGAAATCCGGATTGGTCATGTCCGGCGGAATCAGCACATACACGCCTTGCGCCCCGGCAAACGCCCGGCTCAAGGCATCTGTGTCGAGGACGTCCGCTGCAAATGCGTCTGCACCCCGGGTCACAAACGGCGCCAATTTCTTGTTGTCCCGTCCAACCACGCGGACTCTTTTGCCTTTGTCGAGTAATCTCTTGGCAATCACCGATCCCGTGTTTCCCGTCGCTCCAAGAATGACGTACATGGCTTCCTCCTGATACTGCATGAATACGATGCAACTCGAAGTACGAAAGGCGCTCCTGGGAATCGTGGGCGCACCGGGCAGGCGTCCAGCTCTACTGCATCGGCACTTTAACGCCGCTTTTCTTCGCGAACGAAATCGCCTCGGGATATCCCGCGTCCACGTGCCGCACCACGCCCATTCCCGGATCATTTGTCAGCACGCGCTGGATGCGCTTCGCCATTTCCTTCGTGCCATCCGCCACGGTCACTTGTCCGGAATGCTGCGAATACCCGATCCCCACTCCTCCGCCATTGTGAATCGAAACCCACGACGCCCCGCTCGCCGTATTAATCAGCGCGTTCAGCAGTGGCCAATCCGCAATCGCGTCGGACCCATCCCGCATCGCTTCCGTCTCGCGATACGGTGACGCCACCGACCCGCAATCCAGATGATCACGCCCCATCACCACGGGCGCTTTTATTTCTCCCTTCGCCACCAACTCATTCAGCGCCAGCCCAAACTTGTCACGCTCTCCATATCCCAGCCAGCAGATGCGCGACGGCAGTCCCTGAAATTTCACGCGCTTCTGCGCCAGCTTGATCCATCGATTCAGGTGCTCGTCCTGCGGAAACATTTCCAGCACCAGTTGATCCGTCCGCGCAATGTCTGAAGCTTCTCCCGAAAGCGCGGCCCACCGGAACGGTCCCTTGCCTTCGCAAAACAGCGGCCGGATATACGCTGGCACAAATCCCGGAAAGTCGTACGCGTTCTTCACGCCCTGCTGAAACGCAAACGTTCGAATGTTGTTCCCATAATCAAACGTCACTGCCCCCAGCTTCTGCAAATCCAGCATCCCTTGGACGTGCGCCGCCATCGCCGCCATCGAACGCTTTTTGTATTCCTCAGGATTTTTTCCGCGCAGCTCCAGCGCCGCTTCAAGCGTCATTCCATTCGGCACGTATCCGCCGATGGGATCGTGCGCGCTGGTCTGGTCCGTCAGCAAATCCGGCAACACGCCGCGTTTCGCCAGTTCCGGAATCAAGTCCGCACAATTTCCCACCAATCCAACGGAAGTCGCTTCGCCTTTGCGCACCGCATTCTTCAAGATCCGCAGGGCCTCATCCAGCGAAGTCACCATCACGTCGCAATAGCCCGTCTTCACGCGCCGCTTGATGCGCTCCGGGTCCACGTCCATCCCCAGGAACGCCGCGCCATTCATCGTAGCGGCCAGCGGCTGCGCTCCTCCCATGCCGCCCATTCCGCCGGTCACCACCAGCTTGCGCGCCAGGCTCCCGCCAAAATGTTTTTTCGCCACCGCCGCAAACGTCTCGTACGTCCCTTGCAAAATCCCCTGCGTCCCGATGTAAATCCAGCTTCCTGCGGTCATCTGCCCGTACATCATCAGTCCCGCGCGGTCCAGCTCATGAAAGCGGTCCCAATTATTCCAGTGGCCAACCAGATTCGAATTGCAAAGCAGCACCCGCGGCGCGTATTCATGCGTGCGAAAAACTCCCACCGGCTTCCCCGATTGGACCAGCAGCGTCTCGTCCGCCTCCAGCGCCTTCAGCGACCGCACTATCGCGTGAAAACATTCCCAATTCCGCGCTGCCTTGCCTGTCCCGCCGTACACCACCAAATCTTCCGGCTTCTCCGCCACCTCCGGATCAAGGTTGTTCAAGAGCATCCGCAGCGCTGCCTCCTGCTGCCATCCCTTGCAGGAAATCGTCGTCCCTCGCGGCGCTCGAAACGGCCCTTTGGACAAGCCCGTGTCCGCCACCGTTCCTGACGCGCTCCGTGACAGTGTCGAACTCATGAATTTCCTTCTCCGCCGCTCATACTAACCCACGGCATCTCCTTTTGCACTTCATACAACGCCCATTTCGTTTATCTCGGCAAAGAGAACTATATAGTGTTATAAATCCACTCAATCACTCTGATGGGAGCGCCTCGATGGCACAGCCGATCGCGAATCAACCTTCTTCCACACCACAAAAGCGGCGGAGCAGGCGTTTTCCCTTCATCTCCCCCGTGGAAGCGACTTGGCAGGAAGCTAACGGTAAAGTTTTCCGTGAAGCGGGGCAAGCCACGGAAGTGAACGCTCAGGGTGGTTTGTTGGAGATGAAGACTTACCCTGCTGCCGGCACTCAGATTGAGTTGACGAATCTCGTTACACATGAAACTTCGCAAGCTCGCGTTGTCGGCGTTCGTCGCAATAGTGAGGGCCGCCTGTTAGGCGTTGCGGTCGAGCTTTTCGTCCCCAGTGAGACCTTCTGGGGCAAGAATCTCCAGCTAAAGAAAACCTGCGCCGACCTGGTCAGGCTGGAGTATGACATGCGCTCGGGCCCATTCGATCCGCGCATCCTCAGGGAATTCCGGGATGCCGTGGATAACGTGCGCAAGACGGCGTGGGCCGTTCAAGAATGGCAGGAGCGTCAGTCGCGGCAACAGGATCCGCTCACCGTGCTCCCTTTGCTGACCGCTGAAGGTATCCGCCGCGCCACTCAGCTTTGCGACGCGATAACCGCGGGCGTAGCCGCCAACGAAGTTGCCCGTGAAACCGTGGGGATTGATGAATTCTTCCGAGCCATCGAGCGCGTCCACCAGAGCCTCCGTGATCTCTTAAAGGACCGTGAATCCCGATCCTAAGGTGCTTAGGTGGGACAGCCATTCTTGGCTGTCCTCTGCTGTCTCCGAGTTTTCGTAGCGCCGGGCTTTAAGCCCGGCATCTTTCGCCGACGGCCGCACCTGTCGCATGTTCCGCCGGCACGATCATCCATCTCTCGGTGTTTTCCACGCTCGCGCCGAGCGCCAAATCGCGGAATCTGACCGCCTCGGCTCCGGACTCGCCGCCACTCTCACTGGCCGCTTCATGACCGCCACGGACATCAACTTCGCCCTGGGCAAACTCTACAAAGCCATTGCCCAGAACCGCATCCCGCCCCGCAACGCCTCCAACCTGGCATTCGTCGGAAAACTCCTGCTCCGCTCCCTCGACAAACTCAAAACCGAATTCAATGTGAACTACGACTACGAGCAGTGGGTGAAAATGTACGTGGAGTCCAAGCCTCTCTCGAATCCTCCTTCCGTCACCCTCGGCGATCAACAACCCGCAAATACCGCCACGGTCGTTCGCACGAACGAGGCAATCGCCGCCAGCCCGAGCCCAGATAATGCAGGAGGCCCGGCATAACGTGGTCCAGCCGTTCCATTGCGCCACCAAGTTCGCTAAGGTAGAGTGACGACCAGACCATGAACTACGGCACGCTTCCATCGCGCTTCTTGAACGCCGTCGACACGCATCCGAACCCGCGCGCCCAGATGGTTCGCCGCAATGGCCGCTGGGAAGCCATTGCCTCCCAGGAGTTTCTCCGCCGCGTCGCTGGCCTTTCCACGGCCTTCGTCGAACTCGGCGTGAAGCCCGGCGACCGTGTCGGCCTTTTTTCCGCCAACCGTCCCGAGTGGCATACCGCCGACTTCGCCATCAATGGCGCAGGCGCCGTCACCGTTCCCGTCTACTTCAACGAATCGCCCGACCGCATGACCTACATTCTGAAACATTGCGGCGCCAGGGTCGTTTTCGTTGTTGGCGCGCCCCAATTGCATAAACTTCTCGCCGTCCGCGCCAGCCTCCCCGAACTGGAGCAAATTATCGTCGCTGACGGCGGCCCCGACATTCCCACCGAATGTCTTCGCTACGAAACTCTGATAGCTGCAGCCAGCGCCGCGGACATTTCCTCTTACCGTTTGCGCGCTGCCCAAGTTCTTCCCGGCCAGCTTGCTTCTCTCATCTACACTTCCGGTACCACTGGCGAGCCCAAGGGCGTCATGCTCACGCACAGTAATTTTTGCTCCAACGTCTACGACGTCGGCCACGATTTCAGCCTCGATCCCGCCAAAGACGTCGCGCTTTCCTTTCTTCCGCTTGCCCACGTCTACGGCCGCACGCTCGATTACATCTACCTCTTTCAAGGTGCCGCGCTGGCCTACGTCGAATCCATCGACGCCGTCGCCCAGGCTCTTCTCGAAGTCCGTCCCACCATCATTGCCGCGGTCCCGCGCTTCTTCGAGAAAATCTACGCCCGACTCGTCGAGCAAGGTTCAAAAACCACTGGCGTAAAGCGAATGATTTTTGATTGGGCCATGAACGTGGCCCAGCGCGCCACTCCTTGGCGCGCCAATGGGGTTCACGCAAGCCTCGCCCTGAAAGCGCAGTGGAAGCTCGGCGACACACTGGTCTATAAGAAAATTCGTCTGGGAACCGGCGGCCATTTGCGCATCGTCTCTTCCGGCGGTGCGCCGCTCTCCAAAGCGCTCGCGGAATTTTTCTGGACCATCGGTATTCCCATCTATCAGGGTTACGGCCTGACGGAAACTTCTCCCATCGTCTCCAGCAATTACCCCGTGAATCGCATGGGCAGTTCCGGCAAACCAATTCCGAATGTTCAGGTTCGGGTTGCCGAGGATGGAGAAATCCTGGTCAAGGGTCCTTGCGTCATGCACGGCTATTACAAGAACGCCGAGGCCACGCGCGAAGTCCTGAGCGAAGACGGCTGGTTCCGCACCGGCGACATCGGCTACGTGGACAGGGACAACTATCTTTTCATCACCGATCGCAAAAAAGATTTGTTGAAAACGGCGGCTGGAAAATTCGTCGCCCCACAGCCCATCGAAAACGCGCTCAAGACCAGCCCCTACCTCCTGAACGCCATGGTTGTCGGCGACCGACGCAAATTTATCGTCGCGCTTATCGTTCCCAATCCCGCTACAGTCGCGGCAAAAGCCGCCGACCAGGGAATCAAGTTTGCGTCCAACGCCGAACTGGCCGTGCATCCCTGGGTCCATGCTTTAATCGACGCTGAGGTCAAGCGACTCACCGTTCACCTCGCCCAGTACGAAACCATCAAGCGCTTCGCGCTTCTCCCCGAAGATTTTACTTTCGATAACGGCAGCCTCACCTTCACCCTCAAACTCAAGCGCCGCGTCGTCGAGCAGCAGTACGCCGCCGTCATCGAGTCCCTCTATGCCGACGTCGCCGAACCCCGCCCGATCCTTCAAAACTAGGAGGGATACGAAACTAATTGCCTTTTTCTAGCATCGGATACCACAGCAGGGAACTAGGGAATCCATAAGGAGGGAGTCACCATGGCTGGAACAGGGACCGCAGTAGCTCGCACTTACAAAAGCAGTGTGGGCGTTCCGGAGTCGAATCGGCAGGCGATCACCGCGCTTCTCAATGCGCGTCTTGCCGATGCCGTCGATCTCTTCACGCAAGTCAAATGGGCCCACTGGAACCTCAAAGGCTTGCATTTCATTGCGCTCCATGAATTGTTCGATTCGGTAGCCGAACACGTCGAGGATCAGACGGATTCCATCGCTGAGCGCATCGCCACTCTGGGGGGCGTTGCCAATGGCACGGCCCGCGAAGTTGCGGCGAAGTCGGGATTGAAGGAAGCGAACCTCAGCGCCTCCGATGGCCCTTCGCAGTTGAAGTGGCTGGTGCACAACGTCGCGCACCATGCCAACGCGCTCCGTCAGGCCATCAATGAGAGCGAAGACCTCGGCGACAAAATTACCGCCGACCTTTTCACTTCAATCACACGCGACCTCGACAAGGATCTCTGGTTTCTGGAAGCGCATCTCCAATCCTGATCGCGACGCGGCGGAAACATCTTGCTGAGTGATGCGATTGCGCTGGGGAGGACGTTGCTTTCGAACAGGAGCGGCAGCGATTTGTCCGGTCCCTCCTGTACACAGGCTGTTCTTTCGTCCAGTTAAATCTCAAGATACCAACGTCCCACGTGTACTGAGTACGGAGCAACCGTTCTTCGTATACTGGAATCGAACCCTGTATCGCCTGCCCCAATTCCTGGATTCATAGTTGCATTCGCACGGGAACGTTTCGAGAACTTCGCGCCTTGTTGCGCGATCGAGCGTTACACGAAAACGTGGAGGCGAGAATTGAAATTCAGATCAGGTTGGTTGAGGATCGTTCTTACATTTTGTTCTGTTTGCCCTTCAGCAACGTTGGCTCAGTCTCCCACGCCAGCAGCGACCGGGCCGACGAAAGAGAATCCCGGAGGCTTCACTCCGGGCTGGACTCTAGGCACGCGGTTCGAAGGAAGCTATAGCGGCGATGGCGGAGTCTACGACTTGGGATCCGCTCTGGGATACAACTTTTCGCGGCACTTTGGAGTCGATAGCGGAGTTCCATTCTACTTCGTCACTACGCCATCATCTACCAATAATCCTGGCTCAGTTTCCGGCATTGGCGTTGGGAGTTTTTTCACGGATTTGCGATGGAATTATCCAGCTAAATCCTTGAACTACAGTTCGGCTGTGCATCTCACAGCACCAACTGGTGACAAGAAAAAGGGATTCAGCATCGGTCACGCGACTTGGAACCAGACGAACCATTTCGACCACGCGTTCGGAGATTTTTCACCGTTCGTGGACGCCGGCGTCGGCAATACTATCTTGGACACGCGATACTTTCACCGGCCCTTTGCGACGTATGGTTACAACGCGCAATTTAATGGCGGCATCGAATACGATCCGGGCAACTTTAGTTTCTCCGTCGCGGCCTACGACGTCGCGCCCTGGGGAAATCAAACGGTGATCAGCCGCGTGTTCCGGTGCGGCGCGCCGAAATGCGGCGGGAACGGAAGCAGCAGTAATCGCCATGGCTTCACGTCCAGCAGCGTAACGACTGGCGCCGCGGACCTCGTGCGCGACAATGGCTACAACGCCGGGATTGATTATAAGCCGGTCGGCTATCTTGATTTTGAATTCGATTTTAGCCGCAGCATCCCGTTGCAACTCAACAGCTATTCATTTGGAATTGGCGTGGATTTGAGCTGGCTTATTCGGCCGCGCGCCCACTGATCATTCTTCCGCGATTTGTCGGCGAGCCTCTGAAGGTCTAAAATCCTTCTGAGGACAACATGCCAGATAATTTAGTCATCGCGGGCCGCGCGTTCAAATCGCGCCTCATCGTTGGAACAGGGAAGTACCGCAGCTTCCAGGAAATGGCACGCGCGCACGCCGCTTCCGGCGCGGACATGGTTACGGTCGCGGTCCGCCGCGTGAACCTCACCGACCGCAGTAAAGAATCACTGCTGGAGTATATCGACCGCGAAAAGACTTTCATCTTGCCGAACACGGCTGCCTGTTACACGGCCGACGAAGCAATTCGAACGGCGCGACTTGCACGCGAAGTTGGTCTTTCGAATTGGGTCAAGCTCGAAGTGATTGGCGACCAACAAACGCTTTTTCCGGATACCGAGCAGCTCATAGAAGCGACACGCGTCCTCGTGAAGGAAGGCTTTATCGTTCTGCCTTATACAAATGACGATTTGATCGCTGCCCGCAAATTGATTGACGCGGGCGCTTCCGCTGTTATGCCGCTCGCTGCGCCCATTGGCTCCGGCCTCGGCGTGCAAAATCCAGCGAACCTGCGCATCCTCCGCGAGCGCATCACGGAAGTTCCCATGATCGTGGATGCCGGAGTTGGTACTGCTTCCGACGCTGCTGTGGCCATGGAGCTTGGCGCCGATGGTGTGCTGATGAACACGGCGATTGCCGAAGCGCAGGACGCCGTCCTCATGGCCGAAGCCATGCGCGACGCCGTCATCGCCGGCCGCAAATGTTATCTTGCCGGCCGCATGCCCAAGCGCCTCAACGCCTCCTCCTCCAGCCCGATGAGCGGCGTCGTCCGTTAAATTGGGACATCGGTCGAGGGCGCGGATCCGGTACGGGCGTCCTCAAACCATTGCAGGCGCTAGGCGCTTGGACCTCGGTGATATTATCAGTTGTCAGACAGTCGTCAGAACTTGGCAGCCTTGAAATTCGCGCCTGAGACGCTATGTGCTTGACCCAAATACTTGTCTGTCCACGTGTGCGTGGTGGTGCCCGTCCCAGGGCCGATGTCGCCACCAGCGGCGTTTTGATCTATTCCCCACACTAAAGCCTGGTTGGTAAACGGGGTGACCCACGCATTGTCCGTAATGGCGGCACTGGCCGTCAAATCCCCAGCGTTGCTAGCGATCGTTACGGATGTAGCCGGACTCGGAGAAGAATTTGAAGCGACAAACGTGCCATTCGTGCACGGAGTGGTTTGATCGGCCCCACTGGCTGTAATGACACCGATATCTGCGTTCATGCTGTTGGTCCATGAAACCGCGGCCGTTTGCAAGCCAGACGCCGGATTGGTTACCTGGAAAATTAAGGTACGTAAGCTGGCGGTAGTCCCGGAATCAGTACCCGGGCACAACGTGCCTGCGACGCCCCCTAAGCTCGCGGTGATCCCTTTCGCACTATTCGCAGTCATGACCACCATGATCATCGCGGCGCGATTGGCACCGGTCCCGACCATGAACCCTGGAGTGGTAATGCTGGTTACGCTCCACTGAAACCCTGAACTCGCTGAGTTGTCAAACTTGACTCCAGGGAGAATAACCGCGAGCGTGACTGTGGTGGTACGGGTCAGACTGCCGCTGACTCCGGTGATGGTAAGCGTACAGGTTCCGATCGGAGTGGTGGTGCTCGTTGTCACCGAGAGCGTGGATGAGGCCGTCGTCGGGTTGGGACTGAAGGTGCCATTGGCGCCCGTGGGCAGTCCGCTCACACTCAGCGTTACTGGGTTGCTGAAGCCGCCTATCAGGTTGACAGTGACGCTGTAGCTCGCCGAACCACCTTGCGTCACCGAACGGCTGGAGGGCGAAGCGCTCAGCGTGAAGTCAGGGAGCGGGTTCACCACAAAGGTGACCGTGGTGGCATGCGTCAGGGTGCCACTGGTGCCGGTGATGGTAAGAGGATAGGTTCCCATCGGCGTGGTCGTGCTTGTTGTCACCGAGAGTGTAGATGAGGCCGTCGTCGGATTGGGACTGAAGGTGCCATTGGCGCCGCTGGGCAGCCCGCTCACACTCAGGGTGACCGGGTTGCTGAAGCCGCCTATTGGGCTAACCGTGACGCTGTAGCTGGTCGAACCACCTTGCGTCACCGCCTGGCTCGAGGGCGAAGCGGCGATACTGAAGTTAACGGGCGGGTTTAGAAACTGGTTCAGGACGTTCGCCGTCGTCTTCTGAATGCGAGGATCAACGAAATTAGAATGCCCGTAGCTGTCCAAGGCCAAGTTCCAGGCATTGGCCCCGGATGCGAACACCCAAGCTCCGCTTGTGGCCTGGTAGACTGACGAGTTGCCGTACGGTTGGCTGACACCAGAGCCGAGAGGAGAGTTCGACAGCAGGGTGTACGTCCCGGGTACTGCGTTCGGCGTTGGGTATTGGCTCCACATCTTGTCGGCTTCGTATCCGACGATATACGGCACTTTGTCGCCGTCCCTAAACCCCGTCCCCGCATACACCCAGTTCCCGCTGTTCATAACGACGTAGGAAGCCCAGCCCCAGAGCGGAGCACTTGAAGATATCTCGGAGGCGTACTCGACGCCAACCATACTTTGTGGGGGACGGTTGAGGATTGGGTCATGCCATTCAACGGTTTTCAGGCTCGGATCGGTGATAGGGTCGAGATTGGCGTTCCTGTAACAGACCATCACGCGGTTCGGCGCACCACTGCTCGAAGGCTCGAACCGCACCTGCCAGTCGGCCGTATCGGAACCAAAGAACCCGAGGTTGACCCCCGCATCGCGTGCGGCCATGAAGGCATCATACATAGGCCTCGACCAATACTCGTCATGCCCAACAGACAGCAAACCGGCATAGTTCAACAAACGAGAGCCGTTTATGTGAGTGTCGACGTCGGTCGAGTAGGTCACGTCGTACCCCGACATTTCCAGCCAGCGAAGGAATTGGTACTCGAATTGAAGGAAGGAGCTGCCATCACCGCCGCCTGTGCCATCCCAAAGGTATGGGCGGTCGAAGGAA
>Ga0179587_10000459_pt1 | contig 16790 bp, 20 predicted proteins | sample CZODoug2_1_08_16_FD_185932 | JGI IMG/M metagenome (GOLD analysis project Ga0179587, IMG submission 185932) | Vadose zone soil fungal communities from Angelo Coast Range Reserve, California, USA - CZODoug2_1_08_16fungal | ecosystem: Environmental > Terrestrial > Soil > Vadose zone | place: USA...
GTCGCCCGCTATTACCGGCGGCGAGCCGAGGGCGGCGTCGGCCTCATCATTACTGAAGGTACGTTCATCCCTCATCCCAGCGCGGGACACGATGAAAACGCCCCCCGCATCTACGGCGATGACGCTCTCAACGGATGGCGGCGGGTGGTTGAGCAAGTGCACGACGCGGGAGCCCGGATCTTCGCACAGCTCTGGCACGTTGGGCTCGTCCGCAAGCCGCAGGTCGACGGCGTGGGGCGTCTCTATGACGGTGGTCCCGGCAGCGACAACCGCTTCAGCCCTTCCGGCATCATCGGAGGGAACGGTCTACCTTTCGAACGGGTCGGGCGGCCAGCGACCCTCAACGAAATTCGCGGCGCGATAGAGGCCTATGGCAATGCAGCGTGCACCGCAAAGGCGTTGGGCTTTGACGGCGTCGAAATTCACGGCGCGCATGGCTACCTCATCGATCAGTTTCTCTGGGATCAAACCAACCTACGCGAGGACGAGTATGGCGGCGACATCGGCCGCCGAACCCGTTTCGCCGCCGAGGTCATTCAGGAGATTCGCGCGAATGTCGGGCCGGATTTCCCGGTGGTGCTGCGGCTGTCGAATTGGAAGCAACAGAATTATAGTGCGCGGCTCGCGGCCAACCCGGAAGAATGGGCTGCTATCGTTCGCCCCCTCGCAGGGGCCGGCGTCGATGCATTCCATCTATCCCAACGTAGATATTGGGAAGGTGAGTTCGGCACGAAGGCAAATCTCGCGACCTGGACGAAGAAGCTATCGGGAAAGCCGACGATCACCGTCGGCTCGATCACGCTCGACAACTCGATGGCCGAGATGATGCGCGGCCAGGGCAGCTTGCCCGAAAACAACCTCGCCCCCCTGCTCGCAGGGCTGGAACGCGGAGACTTCGACCTTGTGGCGGTGGGAAGAGCGCTGATCGCAAACCCCGATTGGCCGCATCGCGTCCGAAACGGCACTCCTTTCGTCCCTTACAGCCTCAGCATGCTTCAGACCCTCGTCTGACGTCCTCGTTACCCCGCAAGAGAGCCATCATGTCCAGTCAAAACTCTACACCCAAGATCATTCTTGTGACCGGTGGTGGCCGTGGTCTCGGCCGCAACACGGCGATAAGCGCTGCAAGAAGCGGCTTCGACGTCATCAAGCGGCCGTCACGGTCATAGGTCCGGACGCTGGCGCGATCGAACGCAAGCCCGTGCGCCGGTGCCTCATCCATGGCGAGGGTATTCAGCACGGCTTTCACTCCAGGATGCAGCGGCTCGGGCGGGTATGACGTTGTTGCCCGCCGTTCAGCGCGGGCGGGAATTGACGTGTGACTGGTTGCACGAAGGTCGAGCCATCGACGTCTTCGCTGGTGCGGCTTGTTGCAATCGTAATCATTTCGTCGCGCCATATACTGAATCGGTAACAAGGCGAGCCTCGATTGCTTGTTCCCTATCGATTGGAGTTGGCATGGCGGATCGAGCCCTAGGTTCAGCGAACCTTATTCATCACATTGCCTTGCGCGTCGCCGACGTTGAGGCCGGCAAGACTTGGCTCACGACGATGCTTGGCTTTCGCGTGGAACGGGAATTACAAATTATGGGCCTTGATTTCGCCTGGCTATCTCCCGGCGGCGCCAAGACGCCGGTTATCGAGCTCGTCGGTGGCCCGGTGGAAAGTGAACGTCAACTTCCTGAAAATATCCTGGACATTCTGAAGTTATCCGGATGGCATCACCTTTGCCTCCAGGTTCCGAACGTCGAAGATTACGTATCGGAGTTACGCCGCCGCGAAGTCAAAATACTCATCGACGTGACTGCTGGCGCGCCCGGATCGGGTGCGAAAAGAATTGCATTCATCGCCGATCCCTGGGGCAACATCTATGAACTGTTTGAACCTGCCGATGACGGGGATCTGAAGGCTTCGTGAGCGTTAGCCGAAAATTAAGACGAGATCGCAGGCTCCTGCGGCGCGACGGCGTATGCGGGCTCTTACTTCTTCGCGGGCGCTTCCGGCTTTGCTGCCGGGGGCGGCGCTTCGGCCTTCGGGGTCTGCGCCTCCAGCTGCTTTTGCAGGTCGATCAGCAGCGGCGCCGCGGTCTCATAGGGCAACTTCATGATGCCCTGCCCTATCGCCTGCAGGTCGGCGCGGGTCACGTCGATTTTGACATGATCGGTCGGCGCCTGCGCAAAAGCAGCGCCCGCGAGGCCGAGCGCGAGTAGCGCGGATAGTCCAAGTTTTAGCATTTTAGCTCCGTGGCTGTTGTGCGGCTGTGAAGGTGGCGGGAATGGACGACGTGGCGGCTGGCCGAATTCACCCGTCCTGTCCGAACCCAAGGACGGACCTTTAGAAAATTGCAATCGGAACGAGGAAACGTTCGGAAGTTCGCGCGTTACCGGACCGGAGCAACGCACTGGAGGAGAGACTTATGCGAACAGCTATTCTCGCGATTATTGTCGTTGCCGGAAGCGCGGTCGCCTTCCCTGCAATGGCGCAACAGCCGCAGGCCGCTCCAAGCGAGCAAACCCGCGACGAGATGCACCGTGATGCGGACAAAGGGCTCAAAACTAGCGAACCCAGTGAGCAGATGCAGCGTGATGCAGACAAAGGGGCCAAGACCCGCAACTCTGGAGAGTCCGGATACGTGGCCGATCAAGACAAACCAGGCGCTTCTGCAACTCCTCCCGGCCGTCCGGAAACTGGACAGACCACGGGTTCAAACGGCAGGAGACGCTAGCGGTCGCTCACGCCCGCGTAGGTCAGCCTGACTGCTGCGCTGAGGCAGTAAGCCCAAGCTTGTGCACAAAAGCCGCGTGGCTGTTGTGGCGGGAGCGGACGAGCAGGCTGCCTTTCCTTGTCATTACTCCGACGTACTTGCCAGGAGAGAAAAATCATGATCGCTCCAAGCATCGCCGCAGCCGCGCCATAGATGGCCCCGGCGAACCCCAATGCCCAGGGTAACAGTGGGATCGGAACCAGAACAACGGTATAGAGAAGAATCTGGCGCTTTGTTTCGGCCCTGCCGGCGACGACGGGCAACATCGGCACACCGGCGCGAGCATAGTCGCCGGCAAGATTGAGCGACAGAGCCCAGAAGTGGGGTGGCGTCCAAAGGAAGATGATCAGGAACAGGATGAGCGGTTCGAGCCCGACGCCATCATCGCATCGATGTCGGCGTCGTACCACATATTGAGCGCGCCTGCAGCGCCAGCTCCGCCGGCTATGCAAACAAGAGCAAGGACACCAGTGAAGGGATCGACGCCGCCTGGTGCGACCCTGAGACCGACGAGTGCGGTAAAGACGACCAGCGACATAACGCGCGGTTTCGTTAGCGCGACATAGTCCCCGATGTTGGCATAGCTCCCGCGAAGAATTGGACGATTGATTTGCCTGAGATTAATGCCTCGCCTTGCAACCGACATTGCGACCTCTTTTACTCCGATACTCAAAAGCCATCGGTTGTAGAACACTCTTGTCAGGCAGACTCCGAACGGCGACAGATCCGGTTTCACCGACTGCGCCGCTACCGCACCAGCGCGAGCTTTCTTCCGGCAGTGACAATCCCCGCCTTTTTTCCAGTCGAATCGAACTGTTTAAGATAGGCGACGATATCGTCGATTTGCTTCGGATCTTTCAAACCCGGAAAGGTCATTTTGGTACCGGGTATCTTGGCCTGCGGATTCTAGATGTATTCCCGGAAGGTGGCTTCATCCCAGGTGATTCCGGAATTCTTGTTCGCGGCAGAATAGCTGAATCCCTCAATCATCCCCGCCTTTCGCCCGAACAGCCCGTTGAGCACTGGGCCAACTGCGTTCTTTGCGTTCTCCCCAATTTGGTGACACGCCTTGCACTGGACGAAAATCTTCTCACCCGAAGCCGCGTCCTGGGCATACCCAGGGACGATCGCGAAGATTCCGGCTCCGAGCACGAGAACGAGACTGCGCATCCGACTGCCTCCGCGGCTGACAAGGAACATACTCATGCAAGCCACAGTGACCATTTCGCCGGCGGCGTAACGATTCAATCGCCCTGAAACATCTTGTCGCAAACCCAGATTTGAAAAGTCCGTGGCTCTTCCTGGGCGCACCGTTGGCCTACTAGCCCAGCGAGTTGATGATTTCCCGATAGGCTGCTTCAGGAAAAGCTTTCAGCGTGCGCGTGCGGACGTTTCCCTGCATGCCCAGCTGCAGGCTGAAACGTGCTGCCACTGCGTCGTCCGGAGCATCGAAGATCGCGACCATGTCATAGTCGCCCATGGTCAGGTAGAAGGATTTGAACTCGCCGCTCATATCTTTGAGTGCCTTCTTCGCAGCGTCCAGACGACGTGGCGAGTCCTTCGCCTTCAGGATGCCTTGCTCGGTCCAATTTGCAAGCATGACGTAGGTGGTCATAGCCGTCCTCCTTCTGGTACGAGGCAATGGAAGCTAAGCCGTTGGCGCGAAAAATACGACCCGGAGGAGATGCGTGTAGTCGGATTCGAACACCATGATCGCCACGAATACCAACACCAGGACCGGCGGCAGCAGGATCGCATAGGCCAAGGCCAGCCGCTCCCAGGCCATGTGCATGAAGACAGCGACGATCAGACCAGCCTTCAACACCATGAACAAGAGGATCAGCGACCATCTGAGATGGCCATGGAGACCAAAGTAGTCGACGAGATAGGAGCAGGTGCTGAGAACGAACAACCATCCCCAGACCACGAGATAAAGCTTGATCGGATGCTGCTGGCCCTTTGTGTGCGTGATACCTGATGCGAGTGCGTCATGTCCGTGGGCCTGCAGCGAATGTTGCTGTGCTTCCAAATGTACCGCGACGTTTGTCATGCTGCGACCTCACCAGAGATAAAACAGGGCAAAGATGAACACCCACACAAGATCGACGAAGTGCCAGTACAGACCGGTGATTTCGACGATCTCGTAATGCCCTTTCCGGCTCGTGAAAAAACCGCGCCTTTCGACATTGAAATCTCCTCGCCAAACCTTTCGCGCGATGGCGATCAGGAAAATCACGCCGATCGTCACGTGGGTGCCGTGGAAGCCGGTGATCATGAAGAAGGATGAGCCGAACTGCGCCGCGCCCCAAGGGTTGCCCCAGGGCCGGACGCCTTCCATGATCAGCTTGGTCCATTCGAAGGCCTGCATTCCGACGAAGGTCGCGCCGAATGCCGCTGTGGCCAGCATCAAAGCTGCGGTTTTGGCGCGATCGCGGCGGTAACCGAAATTGACGGCCATCGCCATCGTCCCGCTGCTGCTGATCAAGACGAAGGTCATGATGGCGATCAGAATGAGCGGGATTTTCTTATCTCCGATCGTGAGGGCGAAGACTTCGCTGGGGTTGGGCCACGGCACGGTCGTGGACATTCGCGCCGTCATGTATGACAGCAGAAAACAGCTGAAGATGAAGGTGTCGCTGAGAAGGAAGATCCACATCATGGCCTTCCCCCAGGAAACATTCTTGAAGGCGCGCTGATCCGAGGACCAGTCGGCGGCGATACCTCGCCAGCCTGCAGGCCGCGTGGTGGATGCTGCGGTGTCTGTCAGCGCGGTCTCTGCCATGGCGTCTCAACCCCTAAGTGAGCAACTGGCGACAGATGTCGACGAAACCGTCTGTCCAGCCCGTCAGCAGACCGAGTAAGACCAGCCAGACCAACAGCAGGAAATGCCAATAGATGGCGCAGAGTTCCACGCTCAGGCGCACCTGGGTCATCTTAGCGCCACGCCACACCTTGGCGGTGGTTCTGCCGAGGGCCACGAGACCGCCCATCAGATGCAGCCCGTGCATCGCGGTGATCAGGTAGAAGAACGAATTGGCTGGATTGGACGCTACGAAATAGCCCGCGACCTTCAGCTGTTGCCACGCCAGGAGCTGTCCAACCAGGAATATAACGGCGGATGCTCCCGCCGCGAGCAGGCCGATGATTACGCCATCCGTGTCGTTCCGGCGCGCGGCCATGTGCGCCCATTGCAGCGCGATACTGCTCGTGACCAGAACGCCCGTGTTAAACCACAGCAGCTTAGGCACGGGCAGCGCCCGCCAGTCCACCATGTTCATGCGCATGGAGTAAGCGCTGATGAAGAGTGCGAACAACGAGCCGACGACCGCGAGAAATACGCCCAATCCGATTTTCGCCGGCGGCACGGACGAAGGGCTCTCCTCGCGCCAATCGGCGATTACTCCTTCCTCCAGCCAGGGCTTGGCTGCCAGCCGTTGCTGCGAGAGCCACCATCCCGCAATTGCCGCTATTGCTGCCAGGAACAGGATAATGGCGCTCACGGGTGCGCCCCCTGCGCCAACAATCTGGCCGGCGGTTCATTTTGCGGCACGAAATCCCTGGTGGCGCCGGGCACGCTGTAATCGTAGGCCCAGCGATAGACGAGCGGGAGCTCCTTGCCCCAGTTGCCATGGCCCGGCGGGGTTTGCGGAGTTTGCCATTCCAGCGACGCGGCTCCCCAGGGATTGCCACCAGCCTCTTTTCCTTTGAACAGGCTCCAGATCAGATTGAACAGGAACACCAGCTGGGAGAAGCCGACGATCAAGGCCGCCACGCTCATGAAGGCATTGAGGTCATGGGCGGATGCCGGGATGAAGGCCGTTTCGCCGATGTCGTGATAGCGGCGGGGCATGCCCAGCAGGCCCAGATAGTGCATGGGGAAGAAAATCGCATAGGCCCCGAGGAACGAGACCCAGAAGTGGAATCGTCCAAGCGCCTCATTGAGCATTCGTCCGGTGACTTTCGGATACCAATGATAGATCCCGCCAAACACGGCCATAATCGGCGCAATGCCCATCACCATGTGAAAGTGCGCGACGACAAACATCGTGTCGGACAGCGGTACGTCCACAACCACGTTGCCGAGAAACAGGCCGGTCAGGCCGCCGTTCACGAACGTCACGATGAACGCGAGGGCGAACAGCATCGGGACGGTGAGATGAATGTCGCCGCGCCACAGGGTTAGCACCCAGTTATAAACCTTGATGGCGGTCGGGATGGCGATGATGAGCGTCGTGGTGGCGAAGAAGAACCCGAAATACGGGTTCATGCCGCTCACATACATGTGGTGCGCCCATACGACAAAGCTAAGGGCGCCGATTGCCACAATAGCCCAAACCATCATGCGATAGCCGAAGATGTTCTTTCGCGCGTGGACGCTGATCAGATCGGAAATGATGCCGAAGGCCGGCAGGGCCACGATGTAGACCTCGGGATGGCCAAAGAACCAGAAAAGGTGCTGGAACAGGATCGGGCTGCCACCTCCATATTTCGTCAGCTGGCCCATCTCGACAAGTGTGGGCATGAAGAAGCTGGTTCCCAAAAGGCGATCGAGCAGCAGCATCACCGAGGCGACGAACAGCGCCGGGAAGGCCAGCAGCGCCATGACGGTGGCAGTGAAAATGCCCCACACCGTCAAGGGCAACCGCATTAACGTCATGCCGCGTGTGCGCGCCTGCAGCACCGTCACCACGTAATTCAGCCCGCCCATAGTGAAGCCGATGATGAACAGGATCAGGGAGGCCAGCATGAGAACGATGCCCCAATCCTGCCCTGGGGTGCCGGAGAGAATCGCCTGAGGTGGGTACAGCGTCCAGCCGGCGCCGGTGGGCCCGCCGGGCACGAAAAAGGTCGAGGCCAGCACCACGACTGCGAGCAGGTAGACCCAGTAGCTCAGCATGTTGACATAGGGGAAAACCATGTCCCGGGCGCCGACCATTAGCGGGATGAGGTAGTTTCCGAAACCTCCCAGAAACAGCGCGGTGAGAAGATAGATCACCATGATCATGCCGTGCATGGTGATAAACTGAAGATATTGGTTCGGGTCGATAAACGAAAACGTGCCGGGGAATCCGAGTTGCAGCCGCATCAGCCACGACAGCACCAGCGCAACCATTCCGATGGCCATCGCCGTGATCGAGTACTGGATGGCGATAACCTTGGCGTCCTGCGAAAAGACATACCTCGTCCACCAGCTTTTCGGATGATAGAGCTCGACCTCACCCACTTCGGCCGGCGGGATGCCTGCGACTGTGTCAAACGGGATATCGACCATCGGAATACCCTCCTCGGTCCTCTCTTCAGCGAGGAGTTCGCCTTACGATATGCGGCGTCTCCTCATAGGTATTTTCATTCGCTTCCTGTCTTATAAGCCGCCTTCGTGCTGCGCTGCCCCGACAACTCGGCGAACGTCCGCTGCTTCTCCAGCCACGCGTGATACTCTTTCGCTTCCTCTACGATGACCTTGCTCCGCATCTGCGCATGCGCGGCACCGCAGAGTTCCGCACAGAGAACCTCAAATGTTCCGGTGCGGGTGGGCGTGAACCAGTAGTACGTAACCGAGCCGGGTATCATATCCATCTTCGCCCGGAACTCGGGCACATAGAAATCATGCAAGACGTCAATTGAGCGAAGCAACACCTTCACCGGTTTCCCAACCGGCAGGTGCAAGTCGTCGTTTTGAACGACGACGTCGTCTTGCCCGTGTGGATCATCAGGATTCAACCCCATCGGATTGTCGGAACTGATATTGCGCGCATCGGAGGTGCCGAGCCGGCCATCCTTTCCGGGAAGCCGATAGCTCCACATCCACTGCTGTCCCATGACCTCTACCTCGGTCGCATCGGCCGGAACCGTAACGAACTGGTGCCAGACAACCAGCCCGGGTGCCAACATGGCTGCGACACCGATTGCAGTCCCGACGCTGAGCCACCATTCGAGCTTCTTGTTTTCGGGATTGTAGGCTGCCTGCCTTCCCTCCTTGTGACGAAAACGGAAGACACAATAGGCCATGAACAGGACGACCGCGGAGAAGACCGCCCCGGTGATCCAAAACGTCAGGGTGATCGTGTCGTCGATGTAGCCCCAGTTTGAGGCGAGCGGTGTCCACCACCACGGGCTGAAGAGGTGAAACAGCACCGAGGCGACCGCAACCAAAAGCAGTATGAGTGCTACAGCCATCCCTTATGCATCCTTGCCACCAAAGGCTGTGGATACGATTTTTTAAAGGGCGGAGCTCACGTTTGTCACGACGGCGGACTTCACCTTCGCCATCGTCGTGCCTCTTGTCTCGCCCATTCGGCCGGTCGCGACGTCAAACAACACACGAAATACACGTCACGGCCGCTCATCTCGTCGGAGCTGGGGCGCCTAGAAAACAAGATGGTACCCGCCGCGCCTGCCGTCAATAGCTCAATAAAGGACAGTGTCACGCTCCTGATCTGGCGCCTGGAGTGCACAATCCGGCGAGCATCCGTCGGCACATCGTTTGGTGACGCAACGCAACAAACGACGTGTGCAGATGCACAATTCACCCAACCGTGAGCGCCATCTTGCTTCCTGCTGCCATCGCGCTAAAGTCACTGCACCGGTCGCGACAGGTGCCGTCCGGCAAAGCTCCATCTCGTTGAACTTGGTTTGCCGGGCTCGATCGCGATTTTCGCGTCTGAGGAGATGTGCGCGATTTGACGGCGCGCCGTTCCCCTCCTGCGACAACGAGCAAGGAGACCGGGGCCATGGCCACACGGTATTTCGCAAGACCTAAACTACAATGGTTCGGCGTCTCTACCGCCTTTGTCGTTCGCAAAATCGGTCTTTCCGACTTGAGCGACGCGCTGCGCCTGGGCTGGGAAGACTTCAAGGCCATACCTACACACGCCGTTGTCCTGTGCGTGATTTATCCGATTCTCGGCCTTGTTCTGTTCAGACTGGTCGTTGGCTATTCCGTGCTGCCGCTGCTCTTTCCGCTGGCAGCGGGTTTTACGTTGATTGGTCCTTTTGCCGCGCTCGGCCTCTACGAACTCAGCCGCCGCCGAGAGCGCGGCGAGGAGGCCGCAGCGTGGCACGCTATGCAGGTGCTGCGCGCGCCGTCTTTCGGCGCCATTCTCGAGCTAGGCACGCTATTGTTCGTACTGTTCGGGATCTGGATCGCCACCGCGGACGCTATCTACATAGTAACCTTCGGCCACGCTCCGGCCGCAAGCATCCCTGATTTCGCAAGACGCGTCTTGACGACGCCGGAAGGTTGGTCGCTCATCATCGTCGGTTGCGGTGTCGGCTTCCTGTTCGCCGTCGTGGCCCTGTGCGTCAGTGTTGTGTCGTTTCCGTTGATGCTCGACCGGCATGCGTCCGCGATAGACGCAATCCGGACGTCGCTGCAGGCCGTGATGGAGAATCCATTTGCGATGGTCGTTTGGGGACTGATGGTTGCGGTACTGCTGGTGATCGGTTCGCTACCGCTCTTCGTCGGTCTCGCTGTCGTTCTTCCGGTGCTCGGTCATGCCACCTGGCATCTTTATCGAAAGTTGGTGGAGCCTGACCCGAATCCCCCGGAAGAAGAGCCCCGCCCGCCGATAGGTCACCGCTATGCGGCGGATTTCCCGGCTTCTCTCTTCCCCTGGAGCCGTGAGAGCTAGTGATGCGAGGCCTGTAAGCCACAGCGGAGGTCCATCATGTCCATAGCTCCCACACTCCAGCGATACTTGACTGCGGAAAACATCCAATACGATGTGATCCTGCACGACCCTACCTACCATGTCATCCGCACGTACCGCCGAGGCTTGTCGGATTTCGGGGGATCGTTTGGCCAAGGCAATCGTGCTGCGGCGCAATGCCGGCTATATGCTCGCCGTCCTGCCTACGTCGCATCACCTTCGCCTTTCGGATTTGAGGGACCAGCTTGGCGATAATGTTGAAATGGCCGAGGAACCCGAGATCGATGCGCTGTTCCCGGACTGCGCGCACGGGGCTGTTCCGCTCCTCGGTCACTGTTACGCGCTGCCTCTCGTGGACGACAGCATCGAGGCGCAGCCAGAGATCTATATGGAGGCGGGCGATCACGAGACGCTGCTCCGTATAAGTCATGCGCAGTTTGCTCGCTTGATGGAAAATGCGCGACACGGCCGATTTAGCGAGAAGCTGCTGCAAAGCATGAGCAATTCGATTGTGTGGGGGTAAGGTGCCCTTGCGACCGCGTCAAAATCGCCGTTCATTGCGAAGCTGCGACAATGGAAATTTGACAGATTGCTGTCGAAAAAATTGCCGGAGCTTGCGTTCGATGGAGGATTCAAATGACTACGGTGCGACAGTTGCTTGATCAGAAGGGCAGGCACATTTGGTCTATTCACCCGGATGCTACCGACTTCGATGCCGTCGCGAAAATGGCTGAAAAAGACATTGGATCGTTAGTGGTGATGGAGGGCGAGGAACTCGTTGGCATCATCACCGAAAGGCACTATGCGCGGAATGTTATTCTCAAGGGTAAGACGTCTCCCGCAACGCCCGTGCGGGACATCGGAAGGCGAGGTCACGCATCTGCATGTCGGCCTTAAGGGCACGATGAATGCCCTCTTTCTCTAGGACCTCGCCGACAAGACGCGCCGCGGGCTGCGTGGCCGTGTCGAGCTTGGCAAATCGGGCGGCGGTAACTCGTATGGCTATGACGTCGTCAAGCAATTCCAGATAGATGGCGAGCCGATCCGCGGCGATCGCACGATCAACGCGGCGGAAGCCAAGGTGGTTTGCCGTATCTTTCATGACTATGTCGTTGGCAGATCAGCAAAGCGGATTGCTGCTGAGTTGAACAGAGATGGAATCTCGGCGCCGGGCGGTGGCGATTGGGGTTTCAGCACGATCAACGGCAATGCCAAGCGCGGCAATGGCATCTTGAACAACGAAAATGTATATCGGTTGAATCGTATGGAATCGGCAGCGTTTCATCAAGGACCCTGAGACAGGCAGGCGCCAGGCCCGACCAAATCCAGCGGCTGAGTGGATAGTTCAAGAAGTGCCAGAATTACGCATTATCGACGATGAACTCTGGAACGCAGCAAAGGCGCGACAAGTCGCCATAAGATCAAAGCGCGGAAAAGATGGCCGGGAGGAGCCGAATAGTTTCCGCGACCGTCGGCGCCCGAAATACATATTCTCGGGGTTGATAAGGTGCGCATGGTGCGGTGGCGGATACGCCATGATCTCGGCCGATCTCATCAGTTGCTCGACGGCCAGGAACAAGGGAACTTGCGAAAACCGGAGGAGTATCCAGCGCGACCGGCTGGAGCGGCGGGTATTGAACGCCCTGCGGTATCACTTGATGGATCCAACGCCGTTCGAGGAATTCTGCGGCGAGTTCACGCGCGAAATGAACCGTCTTCGGATGGAAGGTTCAGCCTCCCTTGAGATCGCGCGCTCGGAGCTGAAGAGGATCGAGCGTGAGCTCGATACCCTGCTTAATTTGATCCTGAAGGGCGGCGCGGCGGATACGATCAACGCCAAGATGGTCCAGATTGAAGCTCGAAAGGCCGAGCTTGAGCGGCAGGTGGCCGATGCCGAGATCCCGCCGCCCCTGCTCCATCCCGAGATGGCGACGTTCTGCCGTGAACAAGTCGGTGCTCTCCATGAGGCGCTACAGGATGATACCGAGGCAACCCGGCTCAAGGCCGGCGAGGTTTTGCGTTCGCTTGTGAAGGAAATCATCCTTACCCCTGAGGCCGGCGAGTTGAAGATCGACGTCCGGGGCGATCTCGCCGGAATCTTGGCGATTTCCCTCAAAACGAAAACCCCGGCCACGGGGACCGGGGTTTCGCAAGTTGAGATGGTTGCGGGGATAGGATTTGAACCTATGACCTTCAGGTTATGAGGCCGAAGGTCGGAATGAAAATCAAGGAACGCTCCCGCCCGCATCCCAGGCCAACCGAACCGATTCGTCCTATTTGCACGCCACAGCTACCCAGCAGCCATACCTGCGCACTTGATTTCTTTCTTGCCGGAGAAGCCCACGATCTTATTGCCTCAGACCGATTATGGTTCGGGGCGCAGGCATGCGCGGCAAGGACGAAAAGACTCGGGTCGAGGCATTAGGGTCGCCAAATAGTCGGGAAATGCCGCGTGCTATGAAGCGTCCTCGCAAGAACCGTGGCGTGCCGCCGCCCGCGACGTTCGATGTCGATACGCTGCCGGGCAGCTCTAATTTGACGGTGTTAGAGGCAGCCGCGGTCATCCGGCGCACGCCTGGAGCGCTAGAGCAGTGGCGGCGCGATCCAAACCACCCGCTGAAATGGCGCTACGTCGACGGCCGCCCGCTTTATCGTGTCGATGCGGTGCGCGACTATCTGGCCAAATGCGATAAGACCACTAAGCCGCCCCAGCCGCATAATGCTCGCGGAGACGGCCGAGCAATTCGGCCTTGATGGGGTCGAGCGGATTTGTCCGCTGCAGGCGCACGACCTTGCCGACTCGTGTCGAGCCGACCAGCTCCGCGATGTAGTCATGAGCCGCTTCGAACGCCATCTTGCGGATGATCCACTGTTCGTCGTGATTGTAGACCTGATCGATTCCGCTTGGCTTTTGCCCGACACACAGTCGCTGGATTTCGTTATCGTAGCCGCAGCGCGACATAATGGTGCGCAGCGTGCGCCGCAGATCATGCATGGTGAATCTGGCGACCTCGGCCTCCTTGATCAGGCGCGCAACCATCTTGGTGAAGCCCGACATCTGCCCCCCGGTCTTCGGCGACGGGAACACATAGTCAGAAGTAGCGCGCTGAAAATGTTTCGCCGCTGCCAGCACCTCATCGATCGGCTGCGTGCGCGGCACGTCGTGGTGTAGACCCATCTTGGTCCAGGCTTCGTCGAAGGTGATGCGGTCGTCCAGGATATGCCTCGACCATTCCAGCATCGTCGGCTCGCTGCGGCGCGGACCACCGAGTAGGCACAGCCGCGTCAGCTGTCCAAACGTGCCGAGCTTACCCGCCGCCTTCCAGACCTTGATCACTTCATCGTCGGTGAGCGCGCGACCCTTCTGTCGGCGCCCGACCCGCTCCGCGCGAGTCTGTTTTGGATTTCGATAACCGGCGAGAACGTTGGTATCGACAAAACCTCGGCTCACGCACCATTCTATAAAGGTGTGGGTGTGCTTGCGCATATCATCGGCAGCGCCGCGCTTGCCGGTGGCGGCGATCCTGTCCGCTTCCGCGACGATCTGCCGGCGCGTCAGGGATCTGATGTCCTTGGTCAGATGCCCGGCCAGACCGCGCCGCATCGCCGACAGTGCAACCTGCCAGTTCACGATTCCACGCTGTTGCAGCGCCCTCTCATACGGCCCCCTCGCCTCGATCAGCTCGCCCAGCGTCTTCCGCTCTTTTGCGGCCAGCTGTTGCTGTTTGGCTTCGCGCTTGGCGGCGTTCGGGTCGCCAGTGCGCACCAGATCGCCGGTCGCGATCTTGGCGGCGGCGCGCGCGTCTTTTTCCTTGAACCTCGGCCAGGCGCCCAGCGTCTTGCGCTGCGTGCCATCGACACCCGGCTTGGTGAACAGATAGACCCAGCTCTTGCCACCGCTGGCGCGGACTCTGAGCGCAAGGCCCGGCTGTACGGTGTCGTAGAGATAGACCTGCGATTTGCCGGCCGGCAGCTCGAGGCGCTCAACGGCGGCGTCGGTGAGCTTGACGAATTGCTGCTGCGATTCGGACCTGAAACCTTTTCCCTTGTCGGGGTGAGACATGAGACCTTTCCCGCGATTCTGTGCCCCGATCTGTGCCCCAAGGGAGAATTGGCCTCGGGGCACAGCGAGGGCACAGATTTTGACCTATGGCCACGTGTGGTCGATTGAGGTCAAATATTGCAGGAAATCCTTACACTGCAAGGTCTTTTTCGATTCCGCGTATGGGTCTGCTATGGCCGCCTTGGAGCCGTGGTTCTTCCTTTACACGGGAGAGGTCCAAGGTTCGATCCCTTGTGCGCCCACCATCCCCCTCCTCGCAAGCATCCGGACCACGACGGTGGTGGCAAGCGTCGCGCCCCCCCGAAGCCAGCCGGCTGTGTAAGAGACAATCGTCGTGGCGCGTGACGCGTTGCGTCAAGACCTGATCTCGCCGTAGCAGCCCATGGTCCGCCAAAGGCCTGCCCACACAATGCAACGAGTGTGGCGACGCGTTGTTCGCGTCATCTAAAAGAGACAACAAGATGACTCGCGTTCTCACAAATAACTGATTGCAAAAACGGAACCCCTATCCGCCGGTTCCGTTATGGTGCGCCGGCAAGCAAAACGGAGGTTCTCGCATGCGCAAACTGATCATCGCCACGACTGCCATCGCCTTTCTGTCTTCGACGGGATTCGCGGCATTCGCACAAGACAAGAGCACGGCCGCGCCCGCGGCCAGCGGCGACAGCATGAGCAAGGGCGACATGTCCAAAGACAAGATGGCCAAGAAGAGCAAGAAGTCGAAGAAATCCAGCGACGACACCACCAAGCAATAAGACGAGTACGCGCGGACGGCTTGGTTAAACGACTTTGCCCAGCGACTTCGTCATTCACTTGGTTAAATCACTTGGCCGCCCCACGGGGCGGCCTTTTGTTTTGGGATGGGCTGTCAAAGCCGCTACGTCACCCGGCGCTGCTTTGCGCCACTTCCCATCATTTGGCTGCCGGCCGCACCACAAGTGCGGGCTTGGTGACGCCGTCCAGTCCGGTCAGCATCAGGATCGTCAGCAGCGCGTTCTGCGGGCCGAGATAGGCGTCGACCGGCTTGTACCATTCGTTGCGTGAATGCCAGTTGCCGCCCTCGCCGCCGCCGCCGATCGTCACCGCCGGAATGCCGAGCGACATCGCAAGATTGGAATCGGTGGACGAGCCGGCAAAGGTCACGCGCGGGCCGCGGGTGATCGCCGTGACCGCGCGCTGGGTCGCCTGCACGATCGGCGAATCCATCGCGACGATCCCGGCGGGCCGGTCGCCGATCAGCTTGATCTCGACCGAGAGCTGGTCCGACGTCCAGCGCGCGTTTTCTTCCGCGACTGCCTGCTTGACCAGGTCGAGCAGGCGCGCCTCGAGCTTCAACAGCTCTTCGGTCGAGTTCGAGCGCATGTCGACTGCCATCCGCGCCTCCGAGGCAATGGCGTTGACCGAGGTGCCGCCGCTCACGGTGCCGACCGTGAAGGTGGTCTTGGGATCGGAGGGCGTCTGCAGATCCGCGATCTTGGCGACCGCGCGGCCCATGGCGTGGATCGCGCTCGGCAGGCCGAACTCCTGGAACGAGTGTCCGCCAGGGCCTCTGAAGATCATCTCATAGCGATGGCTGCCGGTGGCCTGGTTGACGACCCGGGTGATGCCGAGCCCGTCGATCGAGATGAACCCGTCGATGTCGGCATGGTCGCGGAACAACGCCTTGACGCCGCGCAGATTGCCAAGCTCTTCCTCGCCGACGGTGCCGACGAACATCACGTCGCCCATGGTCGCGACGCCGTTCGCGTTCATCGACTTGATCAGCGACAGCATCGCGGCGAGCCCGCGCGCATCGTCGCCGATGCCCGGCGCGCGGACCGCGCCCTCGCTTTCCCTCACCGCAACGTCGGTGCCTTCAGGAAACACCGTGTCGAGATGCGCCGAGACCACGAGCTTCGGCCGCCCGCTGCCCCTGCCCTTGCGCAAGCCGATCACATTGCCCTCGCCGTCGATCGCGGCGTCCTTGAAACCCAATTCCTGAAAGCGCTTCAGATAATATTCGGCCCGGACGTTCTCCTTGTAGGGCGGCGCCGGAATCTCCGTGATGCGCTTCTGCTCGGCGAAGGCCGTGTCGTCGTCGGCCTTGATATCGGCAAGCGTCTTCATCACCGTGGCGTTGGCGAGCAAGGCCTGCGTGGCGGCGTCCATGCCCGATCCGCTCGAAGGCGTTTCCGCTCGGGCCTGCGTCGCGATCACGGCAAGCGCAGCCGCAAACGCGGCGCGCGCAAGCCTGATCTTTGTACTGGTGTTCTTGTTCATGTGAGCCCTCCCTTGATCTATCCCGAAGACAGCCCCGCCTCTTTCAGCCGTTCCG
>Ga0179587_10000460_pt1 | contig 16771 bp, 18 predicted proteins | sample CZODoug2_1_08_16_FD_185932 | JGI IMG/M metagenome (GOLD analysis project Ga0179587, IMG submission 185932) | Vadose zone soil fungal communities from Angelo Coast Range Reserve, California, USA - CZODoug2_1_08_16fungal | ecosystem: Environmental > Terrestrial > Soil > Vadose zone | place: USA...
CACGCTGCCGGCGCCGGGTTGGTTCTGCACGATAAAGGCGGGATTGCCCGGAATATGCCCGCCCATGTGACGCGCCAGCAGCCGCGCATTCACGTCATATCCGGAGCCCACATCGACACCGACCACGAGCCGGATGGTCTTGCTGGCATAGAATGCGGCGACGTCCTGCGCCCGCGATATAGAGGTGGTGGCGAACAGCATCGTCAAAGCGAGGAACGATCGTCTCATGCGCAGCTCCGGGATCCCCCCGCGCGTTCGGCCAGTGTCGCATCGGGCAGGCACCTATCCCAATACCGGCTCGGCTGGAAGCGTGCGACACGCAACAGGTCCCACACGCGAACAGGCCGAATGCCGACCAATTGCCGTTATGACACAACCAATCGTTTACTTTAATGCCAGAGAGTTCCCGCCGCTTTGTCGTTTAGCTTTGTCGTTTAATTGGCTCCTTATCGGTACCTTGCCGGAAACCTTGCTGAGCTGCCCTTTAAGGGGACCAAGGCCATCTTTCGATTTGCCATGGGTAGATTTACCAGTCTGCAGGTGAATTCACTTAAGTGATTGTGCGTGTAAGTGATTGTGCGTGCGGTGACCGCAACAGAGGCAGGAACATTCCGCGACAGCTTGCATTAAACGATTTGCCAAGGATGAGACTGGCGCAACGGCGATCGAATACGGCCTGATCGCGGCCGGCATTGCGGTGGCGATCATTGCGGTTGTGCAGGGGCTTGGGACGAACCTCAACACGACCATGGGATCGGTTCAGACCGCGATCAAATAGTTGCGGCCGAAAACACGGCGACAGGGACACCGGCCAAGTGCCGGGACTTTTTGCTTGCGAGCGCACCGCAATCCGGCCTGCGCGCACCGTTCGTTCGCCGATTGCCCGGCTTCCATTTCGGAAAAATCGACGGCCGCCCGCAATGCGATCAGGCGGCCGCCCGGCCCGACTCGGGCTCGAGCGGAAGCTTCACGGGCTGCTTGTGGCGCGCGGACAAGTCGAGCGCCTTGGTCAGCATCAGTCGATTGTGCGCCTCCGCCGCCGTGGCCGCCTGGGTGGGCTGGCCGAGCGCCACGCGGTTCAACCAGGAAACCGTCTCCTCGGCCATCGGGCCGCGTAGCTCACCCAGCACCATGTCGCCCGGCGGATAGCTGCCCATGAAATCGACCAGACGCCGCCCATCCGGGGCGTAGCCTTCGTGTTGCGGCGCAGAGACTGCCAGTACCATGTCGCGGTGGGTGTCGTCGATGGTGAGCACGCCTTCAGTGCCGGTGATGCCGACTTCCAGGCTGTAGACGGCGCCCGGCCAGGTCACCGGCAACGCCCATGATATGTTGAGGTGGTAGATGCTGCCGTCGCTGAACATGATCATGCCGGCGGTGGCGTCGATGCCTTGGTAGAGGGGGCCCAGCACCTTGTCGATGGAGCGCGCGTAACATTCGACCGGGGTCTTCTTCTCCATGTACCACATCACGATGTCGAGCGCGTGCGTGCCCGAGATCACCATCGGGGAGATGGAGGCCGGATCGTCGGTTCGCTTGTAGTTGTCGATCGCGACCAGCCGGTTCATGAAGGCGCGCGAGGTCACCAGCGTGACGTCGCCCAGCGCACCGGTGCGCACCTTCTCCTTGGCGCCGAGCCATTTACGGCGGAAACGCTGGGTATAGCCGACGACCGCGTCGAGCTTGGCCTCCTCGATGGCCTTGAGCACGCGCGCGGATTGCGCGAGATCGGTCGCCAACGGTTTCTCGATCAGCATCGGCACGCCGCGCTCCACCGCCGCCATGACGGGATCGACGTGGAGATGCTCGTCGGTGGCGATAATCGCGGCGGTGACTTCCGGCTGGCGCATGAGCTCACGGTGATCCGTGGTGACGAAATCGGCTCCGATGCGGCCGGCCACGTCGGCCCCGCGGTTCGGATTCTTCTCCGCGATGCCGATCCATTCGACGGCGGGGTGCCGCGCCGCCACCTCACCGCGGAACAGCCCGACGCGACCGGCGCCCACAATAGCCAGCCCCACTCCCCTCGCCTTCTGCTTCATTCCTTGTCTCCTATTTCATCAACTGCCGGGCGGCGGTGGAATGACCGGCAGAAGAAGATAAGAAACGTTGTCGCCGCCGGCGTGGATCGTGTTCGTACCGGTATTGTAGTCGGCATGATAGTGCGTGTAGTGCACGCTGCCGACGCCGTCGCGCGGCTGGATATCGAGCCGGATGCGGTGGCCCTGCCGGAACACCATCGAGGTCGGCCAAATCTCGACCTCGACCGCAACGATCTCGCCGGGCATAAGCAGAAAGCGGCGCCGGTGGCGATGATAGGGCCGATAGGGCCGCGACAGATCGGGGTCGAGCTCGCGATGCGACACCCGAAGCCAGCCCTTCGCCACCGGCACTTGCTGGCCCTGCTGACCCACCTCCCAGACATCGTTGCCTTGCGGATCGATGTTGCGGATGGTGAGGAACAGATCCATGTCCTCGGTGCTGCTGGAAACCCAAAGCACCGCCGCCACCGGCCCGGTGACCTCCGTATCCTGCGCGAGCGGCGGGGTGAGCAGCGAAATCCCCATTCCGGCCTGCATGGCGCCCGCGGCGAGCTGAGTCGAGGATGCGGAGGCCGAGCCGACCTTGCTGAGCCCGCCGGCGAAGTAGGTGCGCGATCCGGCCTGGGAGGGGTTCTGGCCGGCCAACATGCCGCTATTGCCAATGCCGGCCTCGGCGGCTGCCGGCTCCGACAGGTCGAGATAGAGCTTGCTCCATTGGGTGCGCGCGAGCGGCCATTCGCTTTCGTGCCGCCACGTGATGGCGCCGCCGCCCTCTCGGATGGCGAGCTTCACCGGCGGCTCGTCCATGACGCCGTTGTCAATACCCTTGAGCCAATAGTCGAAGAAACGCAGCTGATCGCTACGCCCGTCCTGCTTATAGAAAGGATGCACGTGGGTGCCGGAATGAATGCGCAGCTTCTTGTGCTTGGAGGCGGCGCGCATGAAGGCTTCGGTGTTTCCGCGCAGATGCAATCCCATTCCGGACCAGTTGCCGGCGGTCAGGAGCGGCAGCGTGATCTTGTCCCATTGCGCCTGCGAGCCCGCGAAGGCGCCGCTGTCGAGGCTGTTGCGCAGCCACCTCCACAGCGTGTTGATTTGAAACGTGTCGGGATTGTCCTGGTAAGCGCGGCCGATCAGGTGATGGCAGAGATGGGTGACGAACCAGTTGGGCATGAACTGGTTGAGAATGCCGCCGTGGAACAGAGCATCCCGGTAGAGGTCGGCGAATCCCTCCCAGGGAATGATTGCCTTCAGGGCCGGCGGCTGCAGGTTGGCCACGAACCACTGGTTGATAGCGAAATAGGAAATGCCGGTCAGCCCGACCGCGCCCGAGCACCAGGGCTGCCGCGCCGCCCACTCGATCGCATCGTAGAAATCGATCGCCTCCTGGAAGCTCCATGGCTCGCCCTGCCCCGGAGATTTGCCGGTCCCGCGCCCGTCGATGCGGACGGCCGCATAGCCTTGCGGCACCCACCATTGCGGATTGATCGTCTCCCAGTTCATCAGCGGGCTTGGCTTCTCCTCCAGGTCTTCGGGCGGAATCCAGAGCTTGTCCTTCTGGTAGGGTCCGAGATTGAGGATGGCCGGAAAAGTGCCGGCGTGATCCGGCCGCAACACGTCGCACTTGAGTACCACGGCATCCCGCAACGGGATGCCGACGTCCTTTTCCACGAAAATTCCGTAGGCGCCGGCAGTCGGTCCTGAATCAACCGTCATGGACCGATATCCATCATTCCGATCGAGCAACCGGCGGCAATGCTGCGGGCCATCGGGCGAGCCCTATTCGGGCACTTCGATCTTCACCTCTTGGGTGATCTTGTTCCACTTGGCGATTTCGCCGGCGAGCCAGGGCTTTGCGTCCGCCACCGCGTTGGGCGCGATGTTGAAATTCTGATCCGCGAAGGTCTTCTTCGCCGCTGGCGTCTGCATGGCCTGCACGGCGGCCCTTTGGATAGTCTCCAGGATTTCCCTGGGCGTGCCGGCCGGGGCGAACATGGCCTGCCAGGCCGATGTTCCGACGTCGGGAAAGCCCACCTCGGCCATCGTGGGTACGTCCGGATATTCCGGTAGTCGTGTTGGATTGACCACCGCAAGCGCCTTGATCTTACCGGCCTTGATCATGCCGGCCGTGCTGGCAACGTTGAGGAATGCGGTCTGCGTATCGCCGGTCGCCATATCGATGATCACCCCGGGAGCGCCGTTGCGGTTGGGAATGCCGACCATGCTGAGATCGCCAGCCCGTTTGGCGAACAAAGCCATGTCATAGTCCGGGTAGCTCCCGACACCGACGGTGCCGTAGCGCACTTGCCCTGGATTCTTCTTGATGGCTGCGATCAGCTCGGGGACGGTCCGGGGCGCAAAATTCGTGGTCGTGACCAGCAGGAATGCCGGAATGTCGACCAATCGCATGACCGGAATGACGTCTCTGTCGTAGTTGATCTTGAATTTGGCCGGGAACAGAACCGGCGTGATGGCGTTGGTCGAAACGTTGCCGACCATCAATGTGTAGCCGTCGGGCTTGGAGCGCGCCATGTCCTCGATGGCGATGATCCCATAGGCGCCGGGCTTGTTCTCGACGTAGAAGGCCTGGCCGAGAATCTCCCGCATATGCTCCCCGACAATGCGCGCCACGATATCGGTGGCGCCGCCGGGCCCATAGGGCACAACGATCTTGACCGGCTTGCTCGGATATTTGTCTTGAACCTGGGCTTGGGCCTGCGCCTGGATCCCGGCGAAGACAACGCCGAAGACGACCAACAGCGTCATATGAAGGCGTTTATGAAGGCGTTTCATGCCGCGCTCCCTGGCAAATGATGCATCAGGTTACGGCCAACCCTGCAGGCGCGCAATCGGTGCCCGTTGAACCGTTGTCACCGGCCGACGATCAGGCCGCGCCCGAAGGGCAAACCCGGCCCTTCACGGCGCCTCGCTCGTGCTCTCCGGTCGGAGCTGACGCAACCTTCGGATGCGCGACGCATCGATCGATGCCGGAACGGATTCTTGGGATCGGCTAGAGCTCCAGAACACCCTGCATCATCGGCACGCATCGGCCGCCGATCCACATCCCGGTGACCCGGCTGTTTTGCTTTTCAGCGCTGGCTTCGAGCAGGCTCGGACGGCCCATGTCGATCCCCTGGGCGATCCGCAGTCGTAGCGTCAGATCGGGCTCGGCGCGCAAGCTCGCCAGCAACCCGGCGAGCGCCACATTGGCGCTGCCCGTCGCAGGGTCTTCCGGCACGCCGTAAAGGGGCGCAAACATCCTGACCTGAAGATCGACACTGCCGTCGCGCTCGGGCAGGTAGAGAAGAATGCCGGTCACGCGGTCGGCGCCCAAGTGCCGGGAAAATATTTCGGCGCGCGGCTGCGCGGCCGCAAGCGCCGATCGGGTCTTCAGCTCCGCAAACGCGAACGCAGCGCCGCAAGATGCGATACAGGGACGATGACCGGCGGTCTCGATGTCGTCGACTTCGATCGAGCAGGCGGCGGCCACCACGTCCAAGGCGATGTCCTCGCCCCGCACAAGGGATTGTGGCGCAGCCAAGCGAGCACCGACGACCGAAGGCCCGTTCTTGATCAGGTCGAGCGTGACCAGACCGGCCTTTTCCTCGAACGCGAGCGGCTCGGTGACGACGCGGCCATGGCTGCTGCCGAGCCGCGCCAGCACAAAGGCGGTGCCGATATTGGGATGGCCCGCAAAGGGCATCTCGGCGCGTGGGGTGAAGATGCGAACCTCTGCCGTGTGCCGCGGATCCTTGGGGGGAAGAACAAAGGTCGTTTCCGCGAGGTTGAACTCGCCGGCGATGGATTGCATCTGCTCGGCCGCAAGTCCGTGCGCATTCAGCACGACCGCAAGCGGATTTCCTCCGAAACGCTGATCGGTGAATACATCAGCTGTCACGAAGCTCAGCTTCATCCCCATGGCACCCACCGTGCTTCCCGACATTCGCTGCGTTCAGCACCGTGAAGCCGGCAGCGCATGCATCAGCAAACCCAATAGCGGTAGTTGTAGCGCCAGAGCCGGCAGCCCGGCTGCGGGCCCCAGCCCGGCTGCGGGCCCCAGCCCGGCTGCGGGCCCCAGCCCGGCTGCGGGCCCCAGCCCGACTGCGGGCCCGAATAGTCGAGCTCTTCGTAAACCGGGCCCGGCGAATTGTAGCGGTAGCGGCCGCCATACGGAAAGAAATAGGGCGTGATGGGACTTCGGCCGGTCGGCGTAACCACATGAATCGGAGGATGGACCAAGCGATCATGGGCGGCCGCCACGGTTGCCACGCCCGACACGATCAAAGCGGCAGCCATGGCCAGAGCGTTCCGCCCGCGAAATTCCACGATGTTACCTCCGGCTAACCTGGGCTCGAAATCATATTCGCCCTCGTCCGCAAGTTCACCATTTCCTTGCCGGGATGGTAACCAAACTCGCATCTTCGTTCGTGCGATGGGTTGAGCGCCCGAGGACGTTTTCGGCAGACGGCGGATGGACGTAAACGCCTGATGCTCTTCGCCGGCTGCGGCAAGTCCATCGGTGCGCGATGATGGGCTGCGCCAGGGTTCAACCCATCTGCGACCGCGCCTCGCCGCAGCGACAGCTATCGCGCGTCAGTGCCGAACATCAAAGCCCGATGTGCCGGTGGCTGCATGCTCGCGATATTCGGCGTCGTATTTCGCGACTTCCCGTGACAGCTCCTCCACGATGCGCCGTCCCTCCGCGGCATCCGACCCGGAGGTGATTTCGGCGACGATCTTGGCCAGCGACGTCATGATCTCTCCCACATCGATGACATCCGATTCACCGCCCGGCGAACCATACTCGCCGTAATATTCGTCGATCAGATCGCCAATCAGGCAGTGCAAGCACGGCCGCTCATCTTCCAATTCCTGATTTTCAGACATGACTTCTCTTTCGATTTGAACAGGGATTGCAGCACGCGGGTCTCTTGCTGTCGCCACATCAATGTTGCGCAACGGAATTGCCCATGGCGTCGCTTCGCGCGCACACCGAGCCTTCCGCTATGGTCCCCATGGGTGGAGACCCGCAAAGCTCTCCCATAGCCGGGAGTCGTGCCAAGCTGAGATCACAATGTCAAATCAGGAGCGCCGAATAGGTAAAGACCCTGCAACGCCGGCGGTATTCCGCAGCGATCAAGGAGGCGCAGGCGACCATCGCGACCCGCAGCCTGAGCGGTTCGTTTCCGGGGCTCACGCGCCTCCCGGTGCGGCCCGAGAATCAGGCACCGGTTGCCGCGATGCCCGGTCCGGCATTGGCTTCCATCCGTCTTCGCTCATTGTACTCGGTACTCGGCGGTCCGCTTGACGATCGTGCTGACCGCGCGCGATCTGGCCATCGGTCTTGCCGAGGACGCACCCGGCGGCGACCAGCTGGGAATAGATCACCACGCCATGATGATCCTCATCGGTCGCCTCGACGAAGAATTGGGGGATTTGGCACCCCGCCTGGCGCATCTTGTCGACGAACCCGGTCTGCTGCGCAATAGGGACCTTCTTGTCCGCCGGATCCGTCACCAGAAGGAGGCGCAAGGAGCGATTCTGCGCGATGAGCGGAATGCTCTGGGTCACGTCGAAGAAAGTTCGTCCCCGATCCGTGATCCTGGGACTGCCGGGTGTCGCGAGCGGTCCGGAGCCGGACACCGCGCAGGCAACATCATGGCGCAGCCCGATGAGGCCGCCCACGAGCTTCGAGCCTCCCGATTGCCCGACGAGATGGAAGCCTTCGGACCCGTAGCGCTCCTTGATGGCATCGAGCGCCGCGTTCATCAGGCGGAGCTCAAGCAGAGTCTTGCGCGCGGTATGGTTGCCGGACGTCCCCTCGACGCCGATCCGCGCAAAGCTCGGTTTGTCTGGCTGAGCGAGGCGCGTACGCCTGGGAGGTTGGGTCAGGCGTTCGCGAAATCCGCGGGCGGCGGTTGGTGGGTTGCGCATAGCGCCCCCAGAGCATCAGGGCGTTTGCGGCATAGGCCGCGAACGCCCTTTTGCGCTCAACCCGACCTGCGGTCTGGCTTCTGCGGACCTATTTCTGCGGATAAACGAACGTGAACGTCTGGGAGAACGGCTGCCACCAGACCGGCACGCCAGTTTCCTGGTCGGTGTGGCGGAAGAACCCGTTCGTCTCCGGCGGAGCGAGCTGATAGGTCACCTTGTAGGTGCCGGGCCCGTCCATCTTCACATTATCGGCGTAGTGCGGCCCATCCTTGGCGGTCATCGGCTTCAATGTTCCGGATGCCTTCCAGCCCGAGCCCTGCTTCTCCAGCGTATAGGCGATCGTGAGGTAAGCGATCCAAGCACCGTCCGGATAGCCGTAGATGTTGTCGGCGGTCGCGTGCACGTCAGCCTCAAGATGGATTACATCGGCTCCGTGCGCCATGCTCGGCAGCATCGGCGCCATCTCGATGCCGACCAGGTAATTGGCGACGATTTCCATATCGTTCTTGTGCACGGGACCACCCACGAAATATTCGCGCGCCCCGGCGGCCGGCGCCAGCGCGGCAACCGCCACTGCGGGCAGCAGATGTCTCATTGTCCGTTTCATGTTCCCTCCTTCATTGAATTCGCTTCGATGCCGCGGCCGGCAGACGTTGCGGAGGTCGCAGGGGCTGACCGCGCCGCGATTCGACGGGCTCCGATCGCCAGCACCGCCAACACGACCAGATAGGCGGCGAGTTGCACCCCCATGGGACGGTCGGAATAACCCGCCAGCGCATGCAGGGCGCGGCCGAGAACGCTGTCCTGCGGCAGCAGCCAGGACGTATCCCACAGCTCAAAGCCCCAGCTTGGGATCAAATCGATATCGGCCAGGATCGCGGCCGCTTGTCCCGCCATCCCGGCCGCCACCAGGGCGATCAGCCAGGTCGTCACGGAAAACAAGCGCTGGAGTGGAATTGCCATGAGGCCGAAATAGAGCAGGAGCGTAACCGCCGCACCGAGCGCGACGCCGGCCGCGCCCCCCAAAAGCAGAGCCGCCCAGCCCTCGCTGCTCGCCGCGGCGACGCCGTACAGGAAGAGCACGACCTCAGCGCCTTCGCGCAGCACCGCAATGGCGACCACGATCGCCATGGCCACCAGCGACGTGTCACCGCCGGCGACCGCCTGGCCCATGGCCTTCATGGCGCCGGCCAGCTCGCGACCGTGGCTCGCCATCCACAGATTGTGCCAACCCAACATCACGACGGCGACCGCCAGAATCGCGGCGTTGAAGACCTCCTGCCCGCGGCCGGCGAGCGAATCCGACAGCGCGCCGGCGAAACCGGCCAGCAGCCCTGCCCCCACCACTCCTCCCGCCACCCCGGCCGCGATGAACATGCCTCGGCGCGGAACGCCGCGCGTCGCGGCCAGCACGATGCCCACGATTAATCCCGCTTCGAACACCTCGCGGAACACGATGATCAGGCTCGCCAGCATCGTCCTAATCCCGCACTTTGGCGACGGCGGTCACCGTGCCCTTGGCCGTGTCCGGATGATAATCGTCGAAGAACTTGTAGATGCCGGGCTTCAGCGGCCCCGCCATGACGGCGATCTTCCCGCCCGGGACCACGATCTTTTCCACCCGCAGATCGGCGCTCTCGAATTCCGCCGGCGTCGGATCCTGGTTCTCGATCTCGATCCGAAATCGCTCACCGGCCGGCACGCTCACCTCGCTCGGCACGAAAAGATGTTCTTTGAGCGTCAGCGTTATGGCTTCGGCCGCCGCTAATGCCGCCACCGAGGTCGGCGGCAAAACGCAAAGTGGGGCCAGCACCGCCCAGATCATTGCCGCCGTGGAGCAAATCGCCGGTCGCGCCGCGTTGCCGGGCCGCGTCGGCAGACACTTGATAAACCTGAAAATGTTGACAATAACAAATCCACGCGCCCGCGCCGTGGACCGGCCGCTCCGTTCGGAGACTGCTCTGATCAGCGAAAACTTGCCGATCAAGAACCTGCCCACCTGACATTGATTGACCTGGAATTGACTGACCTGGAATTGACTGACCTGGAATTGACTGATCAGAAAGGGCCTGACTGACAGCCGATGGCCGATCCGAACGCACTCGACCTCATTCGTATTCCCTCCGATGTGCTGGTAGCGCTCGATTGGCGGCCCTATCACTTCGCGTTGCAACCATATCACTACCTGGTGAGGATGACGCACGTGGTGTCGATGGCGGCGTTCTTCGGCGGCATTGCGGCCCTCGATCTGCGGTTGATGGGCTGGCGGGTAACATTGCCGCTGCGGCTCTTCGCCGACCTGGTGCTGCCGTGGCTCTATGTCACCTTCGGCATTGCCCTGGTGAGCGGTATCGCGCTGTTTTTCTATGATCCCTTGCATGTCGGTAGTCACGCCTATTTCAGCCTCAAGCTCCTGCTCACCGTCCTCGGCCTGGTCAACGCGGCACTCTTTCGCCGCAGCGCTTACTTCGCGGCCTTCGCGGCCGAAGCGCCCGCATCGACGGCGCCCTCCGCCCATATCCGCTTTGTCGGGGCCGTGTCGCTCGCGCTGTGGACGGGCGTCGTCGTCTGCGCCTGCCTCAACGTGGAAGCCGCGCCGAAGATGCTGCTCCGCTAGAGGAGGCGCACGCACGCATGCGGTAAGCGCGCGCCTTTGTAAAGGCATTTGTAGGATCACACTTCCGTATTGAATTAAACTAATTCTAAACTGAGGCACTGGTCGATCATCAACCGCAAGACAGTCGCGCCGCGATCCCGAAGCTCGTTTACAGATTGTTAGCCACTTCCGTTAGCTGCGGCTTTACCGTGTGCTGCGATCGTGCCGCCTGCAAGCGGCGGCCAATGAATCGGACGTCGACAATGGAGATCAGGCCATGACGGAAGTCGGACGTGCCGGATGAGCATCCTCGCCGCTGTGCTTGTGGGATCTGCAATGTTTCTGCTGGTGGCGGCCCCCGGCGAGCCGCCCATTGCCGAGCACAATGTGCCGCGCGTGGCGAAGGAGGCGGTGATCCGGCGGCTGGACCGGAATGTCTGGCCGAACTTCCGCCGGATGGTCGTCAAGCCGAGCGAGCGCATGCCCGGCTATGTGGTCTGCGGGGAGGTCGCGGATCGGCTGGCAGCGGACCCGGAACGTTTCCAACGCTTCTTCGTCATCGTTCCGGGGAGCTTGGCTCTGCTCGATCGCGACGGCGACGAGCTCATCGACAAGTATTGGAAGCTGAACGGATGTTGACGATCAGCGTGGACGGTATGCGACATCTGCCCGCAGATCGCCCTGTGCGGGAATCGAGATCCAATCATTGTGATTGGACGCTGATTGGCGCTTCACAAATCGATAGCCTGCCTGATCCCACGCAACGATGTCCTCTCTCATATTGTCCAAGATCAGGTCGCCGCTGTCGGTTCGGACCATGAGAATCAAGTGACCGTCGCCATGGTGATCGACCACGACGGTCATCAGGAGCGCGGCCTTCGGCCATCCCGCCTCGATCATAAGCCTACGCTTCAGCAGAACGTAGTCGTTGCAATTGCCCTTGCCGTCATCCGGATAGGTCCACCAATTCAAGATGTTCTGCTCGTAGATCCTGTAGTGGTCCTCGTCGCCGATGGGCTCGATCTCCCGATTGGCAATCGTGTTGATCTGGTTGAGCTCGGTCCACGATTGCGACGTCAGCGGAACGAATGTCGGCAGCAGTTGCTCCGGCTCGCATTCGGCCGGCTGGGCGGCGCAGAAATGGAGCCAACCATAGGGCGCCGGCTTGGCGTCTCCTACAGCGGCATACGCCTTCTGAAGCTGCAAGGCGGCGGCATTGGGCGGTGCCGCCGAGGTGGCCGCCAAGGTGACCGCTGAACCGATCGCGAATGCCGCAATACCCAGGATGATCAACGGCAGTCTACCAAGAGGTCTTCGCATGTGCGTCCCCATATTGCAGACGCACTCTGGCAAATTCGCTTCAATGTCGATTGAAAGCGGCTGATGGCATTTATGCCTCTATTGATGTGCTTTTGTCGCAAGATTTTGTCCGCGTCTTAATCATTCAAAAACCATCGAGCGGCCCGCCGCCCGTCTGTTGGGCGCCGTCCTCGATGGGCGCCGCATCTCCTCGTCGCGCGCGTGAATGGAACGAGCCAGCTGGCGACTTCATCGAACCCGCAGACCATTCCCGAGCCCAGGTGGCTGGATCAGTGAAGGTCAGCCCCCTCCGCACGCTCGGGCCGGCAGTCGAGGACGCGCAACGCCCGACAAATCCGACACCTCTCTTGATAATCGCCTCTTCTAGTTTAGAACGCTCGAATGTTTCACGATTGCCGTATCTTGGAGCTTTCGCGTGACCGACACGGTTCCTGAGCGCCACGGCCGCCCCGTAGTCCCGACAGGTCTGCCGCTAGCTGGTCTGTCGGCGCTGGGCATCGTGTTCGGCGACATCGGGACGAGCCCGCTCTACACCCTCAAGACCGTGCTCGCCCTCACTGGCGACAATCCTGATTCCGCGACCACGCTGGGGGCTCTGTCGCTTGTCATCTGGACCCTGATCGTCGTGACAACGATCAAATATGTGACAGTGGCCATGCGCGTGGACAATGATGGCGAGGGCGGCATTCTCGCCCTGATGGCGCTCCTCGGCGTCAAGCGCGAACGGCGACCCATTATTGTCGCGGTTGGCCTGTTCGGGGCGGCCTTGATCTATGGTGACGGCGCGATCACTCCGGCAATCTCGGTTCTCTCCGCACTCGAAGGACTGAATATCGCGACGCCGGCCATCCAACCCTACGTCGTTCCGACGGCGGTCGCCATCCTGATCGGGCTGTTTGCGATCCAGCCCCAGGGCACCGCACGCATCGGCCGGGCGTTCGGGCCGATCATGGCGCTCTGGTTCCTCGCCATCGCCGTGCTTGGCATCTGGGGCGTCGCGCAGCACCCCGCCGTGCTGTTCGCGATCGATCCGAGGTTTGGCCTGACCTATCTGTTCTCGGGCAGTTTCGGCAGCTTCCTCGTGCTTGGCGGCGTCTTTCTGTGCGTCACCGGGGCCGAGGCGCTCTATGCCGACATGGGACACTTTGGGGCAAGGCCGATCCGGCTCGCCTGGTCGGCCCTGGTATTTCCGAGCCTCGTCCTCAACTATGCGGGCCAGGCGGCACTTGTTCTGCAAGGCGAGCCCACGTCGGGCAACATTTTCTTCCGGCTCTGTCCCTCGGCCCTCCTCATCCCCCTCGTGGTGCTCGCCACCATAGCCACGATCATCGCGAGCCAATCCATCATCACCGGCGCATTCTCGATGACCCGGCAGGCGATACAGCTCGGCTGGCTGCCCAGATTGCAGATCACCCAGACCTCGGCGGAGGGCTATGGGCAGATATATGTCGGCGTGGTCAACTGGGTGTTGATGATCGTGACCGTCGGTCTCACGATCGCATTCGGCAAGTCGGACAACCTTGCGGCAGCCTATGGGATTGCGGTCTCGGCCACCATGCTGATGACCTCGGTGCTGCTGTTCATCGCCATGCGTGAGATCTGGCGCTGGAGCCTGCCCGCGGCGGGAGCGCTCGCTGGCGCCTTCCTTATTGTCGATGCGGCTTTTTTCACGGCCAACCTCGCCAAGATCGCCGAGGGCGGATATGTGCCGCTCCTGCTCGCGGGTTGCCTCTATTTCATCATGGTGGTTTGGCACATGGGAGCAACCGCAGTAGCCGAGCGGCTGCACGAGACGGTCATGCCGATCGACGAATTCATGGCGAAGATCCAGGAGGGACGCGTTCCGCGCGTCCCGGGCACTGCGGTGTTCCTGACACGAACACAATCGGATGCACCCCCGGTGATGGTCTGGCACCTGAAGAAGAATCGAGCCATGCACGAACGGTTGTTCGTGTTGACGGTGGAGACCGAGTCCGTGCCCAGGGTCAGAGGCGTCCAACGGATCACGGTCAACAAGATCGCGCCCAACTTCTGGCGTGCCTGCGCTCGCTACGGATTCATGGAGCGCCCGGACATCCCCGCCCTTTTACATGAGGCACATGCGCATGGATGCAGCATCAGTCTCGAAGATGTGACCTACTACGTTGGGCATGAGACCATCGTCCATCGGGAGGATCGCAAGCGGCTGCCACACTGGCTCGAAAGGTTGTTCGCGTTCATGCAGCGCAACTCCGTGCACGTCAGTGATTTCTTCCGTCTGCCCCCGGACGAGGTGGTGGAAATCGGTAGGCAGGTTTCAATCTGACAGAAGACCCCCGGGCGCGGTTTCGACGAATGACTCAAGTCCCGTTGCCGGTTTGTCGACCGGATCGTGGATCAGCGATCGGACCAAGCGCTTGCCGGCCCTCGGCATCGAAGTGAATCTCGGCCTGCCAGCGGGCGGCGGAGACCGTCGGCTCGAGGCTGAGCCGGCCCACGATCTTCTCGACATCGGCATCGACCCGATGAGAGGCCGTCATCAAGGCGGTCACGATGACGCGCCCGGTTCCTTCGACGTCATTGCTGTCGAGGCGGCGAAGCGCGAGCCCACAGCCCGCAAGGCCCTGCAAGAGCAGCGCCCGGACATGCGCTTCTTCGGGGCTGCGGCAGGTGACGGATACCAGATATCCGACCTCGACCTCGCCCCCCATCATGGGCTGCCGGTTGATGAAGATGACGATCGGCCGCAGCAACAGATTGACGAAGAGGACAAATCCTGTCGCCAGCGCCGCATAGGCCGGGTAGCTGGCGCCGGCCAGGACGCCGACGGCGGCCGAGCACCAGATGGTCGCGGCCGTATTCAGCCCGCGCACGCTCAGGCCCTCGCGGAAGATCAATCCCGCACCGAGAAAGCCGATCCCAGAGACCACCTGCGCGGCGACGCGGGTCGGACTGGCATCGCCCGGGACAAGCGATTCGAAGATCACGAAGGTCGCTGAACCCAACGCGACCAAAGTATTGGTGCGCAAGCCGGCCAGGCGGTTGCGCCACTGCCGCTCGAAGCCGATCAAAGAACTCAAACCGCCTGCGACCGCGAGGTCGATCGCGGCCTGTTCGATGGAAATTGTCATGGCCGGTCGCCCCATTACTACGTGGCAGATTGCGCGGCTTCGATCAGGCGCCGACGGTCGCCAGCTGTACGATGCGCGCCAGAACAAGGCCGGCCGCGACGACGAGGTAGCCGCGCAGAACGATGAGCCAGATGCGGCTGATGCTCGCCAGCCTTGCGGGCGGCAGCTCGCCGAGCGGCGGCATCCGCCAGGTGTTGCGGTGGCGCTCCAGCTGCTCGGTCGGCGCGACGGCGTCTTGCGATGCCCCGGTCGGCACCATCACGGGCTCGGCCAACCGGACCGCGACGGCAACCACGATCGCGAGAATGCTGCCGCCGATGAGGATGCCGATGATCTGCGTTTCGGTGATGCCCGGAAAGAGAACCGCCAGGGTGAGGATCATCGACAGCATCACCAGGACCGCGATGATGGCGCCCGCGAACAGGTTGAGCCCGCGCCAGTTGACCCACGCGCCGAGCACGTCCCGGTCGTTGCACAGCAAGAGGAGAGACACCGTGGAGCTCGGCAGCAGGACCCCGGCAAGGGCCTGCACGGCGTTGGTGAGGAGCCCAAGGGGCGTGCCGGGGACCAGGACCGCCGACCCGGGTTCCGCTGCCGCGTCCGAGCACCCGGCGGCGGAACAACTAGGTTGCTCGTCCATCTGCGAACCCCCTTCTCACGCAGCGCGACGCCGAGCGGCCGGCATCTGTCCTGCGGTGAAACTTGGTCCCCGCGTCTCTTCCGATGCCACGTCCACAGGCTCGATCTGCCAATGGCATTCGAGCCTGCCGCCAGCCGCGGCAGCGCGCCAATGGCAGGCAAGCCGCTGCGGCCGCGGCGCGACGGCGGTCGGAACAATTGTCATTGTGGTGCACGGGGTGGTGCACGGGCGCCACCTCCGGCACCATGTGCCGGCGGCCAGCGTCGAGTCTTGCGAGTGCTTTGAACATCGCTCACCTCCGCTTGCGCTGTCGCGGCGTCGGTGAGCGCGAAGGTCAGCGATCCGCTAGGTGCGATCGCTTACCCTGACGCAGCCGTTGGTGCCGCGTTCCATCCGGACGTATGCCGATGGCGCAGGCCTTGCCGAAACCGCCAAGTCGTCGCCATCGAAGGGTGTACTGTCCATCTGCTGGTCGTTGGGGTTGGACCATCGTTGGGACATCGCAGGTCAATTTCGTCGCCAAGTCGTCAATCGAGCGCCTTTTTGGGACTTAGTCGCCGTATTCCCGGGTGTCAAGGATTTTTGTCTATCCCCCCGGGAGGATAACAGATATCCTGCCAGGAGGATCACGGGCATACTGCCGCCCGGAGAGAGGCCATGACCCACGAGCACCATCCCGAGATCATCAAGCGTCTCAAGCGCGCCGACGGCCACCTGCAAATGATCATCAAGATGATCGAGCAGGGCCGCTCGTGCGTCCAGCTGGCCCAGCAGCTGCAGGCGGTCGAGAGCGCGATCATGAATGCAAAGAAGGCGCTGATCCATGAGCATATCGATCATTGCCTTGATCAGTCGCTCAAAGCGCCCGGCCGGAAGGGAAATGCCGCCTTGCGGGAGTTCAGAGCGGTCACAAAATATCTGTGACGGCCGTGCACCGTAGAACGGTGTAGCTCGCGCCGAACAGCGCCTGGGGCGTCGAACAGCGAAGCGGCGGAGTGATGGCTCGGTTTCGCATAGCTACTTCCCGGCGCAAAAATGGGTGGCCAAGCGCCTGAGCCGGAATCGGCTTAATTCGGGGGAACTGCAAGGGCGTACGGTTTCGGCCAGCAAACAGTGAAGGAAATCCAGA
>Ga0179587_10000461_pt1 | contig 16709 bp, 13 predicted proteins | sample CZODoug2_1_08_16_FD_185932 | JGI IMG/M metagenome (GOLD analysis project Ga0179587, IMG submission 185932) | Vadose zone soil fungal communities from Angelo Coast Range Reserve, California, USA - CZODoug2_1_08_16fungal | ecosystem: Environmental > Terrestrial > Soil > Vadose zone | place: USA...
ACTGAAATCATACTTGTGTCAAGTGTGATAACGTAAGGGAAGATAATGACATTACCTTACTATTAGTGTTGTCCAAAACTGGTGCCAGAAGACTCGGTAAGGCCAGAGACGCGAACGTTAATCGTCTTAATCAGGCGTAAAGGGTGTGTAGGCAGCTTTAAAATTTTTGATTTATTACTTAAATTCTTTTGCTTTTAATTAATTAAAGTTTAAATTTATTTAATGTAGACTAATTAATTTTTAAATTAATTAAAGTAGATAAAAAATAAATAAAAGCTAGAATCAAATAGAGGATATTTAAATAATACTTAGAGGAGGGGTGATATCCTTAGATACTAAGTAGAATATTAATGGTGAAAGCTTTTATCTACTAATGATTGACGCTGAGAAACGAAGGTGAGGATAGGAAATAGGATTAGATACCCAGATACCCCTCTCTGTCAACGATGAATGGTGGTTGCTAATTATATAAATTAATTGGTGGCTTTGTTAACACGATAACCATTCCGCCATGTGAGTACGACTGCAAAGTTGAAAACAAAAAAATTAGTCGGTCTCGAAGCAAACGAAGTGAAGCATGTTATTTAATACGATAATCCGCGTACAACCTTACCAGTTCTTGCATAACAATTCTTTTTAATTAAAGATGATATAATTAAATTATATTTGTTACAGGTGTTGCATGGCTGTCGTCAGTCCGTATCGTGAGAAGTGAGGTTAACTCCGCTAACGGACGCAATCCCTATTATTAATTTATACTTAATAATTTATGGTACTGATAGAGTATCATTTGGGGCTAAGACAAGTCGTTATGGCCCTCATGAACTGGGCTATAGACGTGCCACAAAAACTTTTACAAAGTGATGCAAATTCGTTCCTGCCTTCTTAGGCTTATTTAATTAAATAATACTTTTAAGTGAGGAAATAAGAAAGAGCTAATCATTAAAGAAAGTTAAATTTTTAAATTTTAGTCGGATTGTCATCTGCAATTCGGTGACATGAAGAAGGAATTTCGAGTAATCGTTGATCATTAGGCGCAACGGTGAAGATTGCATTCGTGATGAACTAACTGTCTGTCGCTGGGAAGAAGCTTAACTTGGAGGAAACTGGAGCGAAATTAAAACTTTTACAAAGGACTAAATTAAAAGTTCGCAGCTATTTCAATTTATTTTTAAAATTCTTTGTAAATAAGTCAATTATTAAAGAACACCTTTGTTAAGATAATTAGCTTTAGTTAATTCATTTGAGTAACATCTCAAAAGTCATAGCAAGGTAGCCGTACTGGAAAGTGCTGCTGGATAATATATTTTTTTTTACCCCCATTTATTTTTTCTTACTTTTTATTTAGATGAATAATACTTTAATTAATAGCTTAGATTTATGAATTTATAAATTCTAAATTTATTAAAAAATTTAAATTATTAGCTGTCTTAAATTAAAGTTTTAATTAAAATTAAAGATATAAAGAAGAAAGGGGTTAGCTGAGTGGTTTAGCGATAAATTTACACTTTATTGACAGGGTTTCGATTACTCTACCCCTTATTTTCCTCAAAAATTGATATTTAAGAACTACTTTGTTTTTAGGATAAATTTTAAATAGAGAAGAAAATAATATACTAAGTATTTAATCTCATTAGCGAGTGTGCCGAAATGGTAGCCGGGTGAATCTTAGGAATTCATGGTTTTTGGATCGTAAGAGTTCAAGTCTCTTTACTCGTAATTAAAAAAAAAAATAATTAATTATTATAAGAATTCAATTTTTTGAATTAAATTAAATAAAAATAAAGAAACTCTAAATTAATTAATAATTTTCACATCTTTAGCTGAATTGGTACAGCGATTGCCTTCGAAGCAACTGTTTATTGGTTCGAGTCCAATAGGATGTTGTGGAGAGTTTAAACCACAAAAATTTTTTTTATAGAAATATTCTTCAATTTAAGTCTTTATTTTTGTCTTTTATCTTTAATAAGGTATTTATAGTCTTGTGGAAGAATAAATTAAAGATATAAGAAGATAAAGAAGGAAGACCAGGAAAGTAGAAAAATTAGGTTTATAATTATATAACTTAATTCCTAAAAATGGGAATTAAATACTTTAATATAATATATTACTTGCTTATAATTCTGTAGATGAAATGATTGAGAAAATTTTAGCATTATTATTAAATCTTAAATATGATAAATAAAAAATTTACTACATAATTTATCTAATTTCCTTGGAATATTTTTGGTGTTTAAATTTATAATCACCATATTTAATTTAAATCTGAGTGGGGGTTATTAATTTTATTGGCAAATATTTATTATTTATTAATTTTTTATTTTTACTTCTTTGAATAGAAACTTTAATATCTAAAATTTTAACATTCATTGAGTTTAAAGATTTAAAAAATCTACTGTTTATAGTTTTAATTAATACTTTACCTTTATAAAGTGATTTAATTTCTTTAAAAGTTAAAATACCTATATTAACTAAAACACTAGATTTCTTCATAAGAAAATCTTATTTTGGCGGTGCAACTGATTATTTTAGAGCATTAGGTAAAAATTTACATTATTATGATGTGAATTCATTGTATCCTTTTGCTATGCTAAATCCTATGCCTCATAAATTAATTAATTATTATTCAGATATGAGTAATATAAAATTAATTAATTTCTTTGGATTTTGCAAAGTTGAAATTATAACTCCTAAAAATTTAATTTACCCTTTACTACCTTATAGAAAAGATGGTTTAACTATTCATCCTACAGGAAAATTCACGGGCATTTATTTTTCTGAAGAATTGAAAATAGTTGAAACACAAGGATATAAAATTAAATTATTAGAAGGTTATGAATTCACTAAATTTAATTTATTTAACGATTTTATTAATAATTTTTACGATCAAAAAAGAAAAAGTATAGGACCGGAAAGATTAATAAGTAAACTACATTTAAACACTTTGTATGGATATTTCGGTAGATCTTTCAATTTAATTGAAACTCTTATTGTTAAAAATAAAGATATAGGTGGAATAGCTCTAGATAGAACTATAAAAAAATTTTTACGAAATTAATAATGAATATTCTGTATTATTATGTAATAAAGAAGTTGTTAATAATTTCAATCTTGTGAAATCCAATGTAGCTATTGCCTCAGCTGTAACTAGCTATGCAAGAATAGAAATGATTAAAATAAAAACCTATTGTCTTAAAAATAGAATCCCCGAAAAAAATTAAAAAATATATAAGAAAATCTAGAAGCAAAAATGTACAGTTAATTGAAACTTACACAAAATCTAAACATAGATCTTACATTTTAACTTTCAATAACATTCCATTACTAGAATCAGAAGCTTTATTCATTTCCGTGTTTAAAGGTATGAAAAATACTTAAAACCTAAAAAATTTGGAAATAATAAATCAATACTAGCTCAAACAGTAATAAATGGGAAAACTTATTCTTTACATCATAATGTAAAGTTAATAATAAACTACCCCTTTAGATTACTGGAATCTTATAAAATTAAATATTGAATTAAATTATGATAAAGATTATTTAATTGAAGTTTATCCAGTTATTAAATTTATTAAAATTTTTAAATAGCTTTATTGATTAATTAATCATTTCAAATTAATATATTTTTTCTTTATTGATTTTTGAATATTGAAAAATATTCACACTTTTATATTTAATAATTAAAAAAAGGGAAAGATTTATTTAAATCTTCCAAAGAAGAGGAAAATATCGAAATTAAAAATACAAATGTTTATCAAATTTGCTTTAGATTGCAACACAAATACTTGATTTAGTTTTTATATAGCATTTCACTATCGTTAAAACAACTCAAAAATACTGCTGCTACTAGATCGTTGTATTCAATTGAACCAACAAATTTAAATTCATTCACAAGATACATTGGTTCTAATGAATATTATTTTGTAGATGGACAATTAGAATTATGATTAAATCCTAGAAAAACTTCTTTCTTAGAGACGGTTAATCTATATAAAACTAAATTTGATAAATCAATTATTCCGCAACTTGATGAAAAATTTTTAACTTTAGATATTGAAACACAAGTAATAGGAAATATTATTAGTCCTATAATGATCGACATTTTTGATGGTATTAATCATTTTAATTTTTTTCTACCTGATTTTACTTCAGTAGAAGAAATGATTATAAAAGCTTTATCTTTTTTATTACAACCTAAATATAATAATTAAAAAATATATATTCATAATTTAAATTATTTTGATGGGATATTTATATTAAAATATTTAATTAATTTAACTTATAATGGAGATCAAGTACTTATTAAACCAACTTTTAAAGATGGTAAAATGATAAATATTGATCTTAGATTTGGTAATAATTATAGATATAAAATTTCTTTCCGTGATTCTTATCTTATTTTTTTAGCTAGTTTAGCTAAATTATCAAAATCATTTAAAGTTGGAGAAAAGGTATTTTTGATTTCAATAAAGTAAATAATCTTAACAATAAAGGTTTATTAATATTTAAAAAAGAATTAACTTTTTATTGCCAAAATGATACATTTTTACTTTTTAAAATTATTCAAAAATTTAACCAGTTAATATTTGATAAATGGGCTTTAAATATTAACAATTATCCTACTTTGCCTAGTTTAGCTTTTGGTTTATTTAGAAGTCATTATTTAAATGATAATGAAACAATAAATATAACTGGTAAAGCCTTTAATGATATAAAAGAAAGTTATACAGGTGGTTCAGTTGATATGATAATTCCTCAAGGATATAATATTTATCATTATGATATTAATTCTTTATACCCTTTTGCGATGAAAATGTTTGAATCACCTGTTAGATACATTAAATATTTTGAAGGTGATATTGATTTGACAAGTTATAAACCTTTTGGTTTCTTCTACGCAGAAATTCAAAGTCCTAATAATTTGAATATTCCTATTCTTCAAATCCATCATAAAAATAGAACCATTTCACCATTAGGTAAATTTAAAGATTGGTTCTTTAGTGAAGAACTTAGAAATGCGCTTGATAATTTTTGATATAAAGTAGAAATTCTTAAAGGGTATACCTTTGATCATAAAGTGATTTTTAATAATTATGTGAATGATTTATATAACTTAAGATTAACCTATGATAAATCCCATCCAATGAATTATATCGCAAAATTACTTATGAATTCATTATATGGTAGATTTGGTCTAAATGTATTATTAAGTGAATTTACTATAATCAATAAAACAGAATTAGACAGATTTGTTGATTATAATGAAATACTAGAACTAATTGATTTAGACGATAAATTTTTAATGGGGTTTATAGCTAACGATAAATTAGATGGATCTTTAATTTCTAATTTAGTTAATGATGTTAAATCTAACATAGCTATTAGTAGTGCAATTACCGCTTATTCTAGAATGGTATTAGCTGATATTAAAAAATATTGCTTAGATAATGGTATTAAATTGTTTTATTTTTACACTGATTCTGTATTTACTAGCAAACCTTTACCTGATCATTTTATTAGTAGAGCAATTGAAAAATGGAAATTAGAAGCTTTTTGTAAAGAAGCTATAACTTCAAATGATGATCTTAAATTCAATGTTGCTATTGCATCTATCCTTTTAATTTTTACACGAGCCCTTCCAGATTCGAACTGGGACAATCCTAATTGACAATCAGGTACTCTACCTATTAAGCTAAAGGCCCTTTAAATTGATTAATAAATCTATTATATCTATATTTTAAAAATATTGTTAGTAATTCATTTTTATCAAAGAAATAATACGGAGCTAAATGTTAAATTAACAATTTACAAGAGTGAGGTGATTCGAACACCTACCGACGATTTTGGAGATCACCATACTAACCAATTGATACTACACTCTTTAAATTTTACTTCTAATTTAAAATTAAATTAAATTTTTAACAGTAGAAGCTATCGTAGATTTTTGTTTTGTTTTTATCTTGCTATACTCTTTTAAAACTTATTTAAATTTTTAATATTAAAAATGGAACTTAAATGTAAATAATTATCCTACTCTACCTGGTTTAGCTTCTGGTTTATTTAAATCAAAAATTTTTAGTAAAAAATTCAGTTTGCCTAATTAAAGGTAAATCTTTCAATGATATTAAAGAAAGTTATACTGGAGGTAGTGTAGATATGTACACTCCTCATGGTTATAATTTATATCATTACGATATTAATTCATTGTATCCTTACTCCATGGCAAAATTTGATGTACCAATTAGCAATATGAAATATTTTGAAGGGGATATTTTTAAACTTGGATTTACCCCTTTCGGTTTTCTATTTGCAGAAGTTACTGCACCAGAAAACTTGAATATCCCTATACTTCAAATACTTTACAAAGGTAGAACCATAAGTCCACTAGGTAAATTTACTGGGTGGTTCTTTAGCGAAGAACTTTTCAATGCTAGAGATAATTTTGGATATAAATTTAAAATACTTAAAGGGTATATATTTGATAAAAAAAAAAAATAATTTTTGAAAAATATGTAAATGATTTATATAATTTAAGATTAACTTATCCTAAATCTCATCCAATGAATTTAATAGCTAAAATATTAATGAATTCACTATATGGACGATTTGGATTAAATATAATTTTAAGTAATTTCATGATTATAAATAAAAGTGAATTAGATGAACTAGTTGATAATGTCGAAATTAACGAATTGATCGATTTAAATACCAAATTTTTAATATCTATTTATATACTTTAATCTACATTTTTAAATTAAAATTAAGGTAGATTACAGATTCTTTTACGAGAAATCAGACTCGAACTGATGAAATCTACTTGGAAGGTAGATGTTATACCAACTTAACTATACTCGTTTATTATTTCTTATTCTTTTAATTAAAAATAATTTTTGTGATATGAAAGATCAAGAAAATTATTTAAAAGTAGTAATATATTTTTTAAAAGAAATAATATAAAAATAGAAAGTGTAATATTAAATTAAAAATTGAGTAATGTTATTTATTAGTATCTTATTATTAATTATGGTAATGGCCATACCTTCTCTTAAAACAAAAATTTCTCCAATATTATTTCAGAGATTATCCTCTATAATTTTAATTTATGCCGGAGCATTATCTTTAAATGCTTTGTATATTCAGTCAATTGGATCAGGTATAGGTATTTATAGTGGATTATTCCATGTAACCTTCATATCTCAAGTCTTAGATATCTTTATATTTATTATAGGAGCTATAATCTTAATAGCTCGTCCATCAAATGCATTATTAGTAACAAATAATTCTAAAATAGAAAAATTAGAAATAGTAGAAAATAATTATACAAATGCAATAGAATATTGTTTAATAATAATGTTTAGTACATTAGGTGCCAGTTTATTAATATCTTCTTCAGATTTAATTTCAATGTATTTAAGTATAGAATTACAATCATTTGGTGTATATATCTTATCAACTTTATATAGAAATTCTGAATCAGCAACTTCAGCAGGTTTAAAATATTTTTTATTAGGTAGTTTATCTTCTTGTTTAATTCTATTAGGATCTGGTTTAATTTATACTTATACAGGTTTAACTAATTTTGAATCAATATATAGTTTATTATCAGTATCTAATAATAATAGTATTATTCAAGGTTTAATTTTAGGTTTTATTTTTATTTTTGTAGGGTTTTTATTCAAAATATCTGCAGCTCCTTTACATAATTGGGCTCCAGATGTTTATGATGATAGTCCAACAATAGTAACAATTTGGTTAACTGTAATGCCTAAAATATCTATATTAATATTTTTATTAGAAATATATACACATATTGGATTATTTTCTAATAATTATTCAAATTTAGAAATTATAAATTCTTTAACTAGATTACAAATTGATATAATAAGTAATGTTTCAAATGATTCAGAAAATATTATAATAAAAAATTTATTATTAATAAGTTCATTATTATCATTAATTATTGGAACAGTTGTAGGATTAGCACAATCAAAAATTAAACGTTTATTAGCTTATAGTACTATATCTCATATAGGATTTATTTTATTAGCTTTAGCTATTAATACTGAACAATCAATAGATTCTTTCATATTTTATATAATACAATATACAATAACTAATTTAAATACTTTTTTAATAATTTTAGCTTTAGGTTATATTATAAATAATTCAGTTTTATATAATAAAAATACAACAGAAAAAGATATAAAATTTATTAAAGAACTTAAAGGTCAATTTTTCTCAAATCCTTTAATTACTTTAAGTTTAACTCTTTGTTTATTATCTATGGCTGGTACTCCTCCTTTAATGGGGTTTTTTTCAAAACAATTTGTATTATATTCAGCAATAGAAAGTGGATATTATTTTATGGCAATATTAGGAATTTTAGTAAGTATAATTAGTGCTTCTTATTATTTAAGAATTATTAGAATTCTTTTTACTGATTCTACAACTGCTAATCAAATAAAAATTAAATCTACTTCTATGCTTCTACAAGAAAAAGAAAATTTCTTAATTGAATCTAATGCTATGCCATTAAGTACTTTCCATAGTTTATTAATTTCTATATTAACATTAATAATTTTATTATTTGTTCTAAAACCTTCAATATTATTAAAAAGTACACAATTACTATCTTTATCTTTATTTTATAATTAATGAATACTTTATTATTATTATTTATTTTTGTTCCTATTTTATCTTTAATTTTATTAGCTTTAAATGTTCTATTAGCTGCTCATAAACCAGATGAAGCTAAAGTTTCTGCTTATGAATGTGGGTTTTCACCTGTATATGGACAAACACGATCTGTATTTCATATACATTTTTATATTGTTGCTATGTTATTTTTAGTTTTTGATCTTGAAATTCTTCTTCTTTTTCCTATAGCTGTAACTCTTTATCAAGTAAGTATTTTTGGATTTTCAATCGCAATTATATTCTTTATTGTTTTAACTATTGGATTTATTTTAGAAATTGGATCAGGTGCTATTTCTATTACTAGTGCAATCTCTAAAGAAGATGGATAAATATAATCAAATATAATTTATATTAGAATTAATAAATTTATTTATTCTTATTTTTATTATGTAGCCTTGATCATTCATCTCACTGAAATAAATAAAGATTAATTAATTAATTTTTATAAGAAAATACCTTTTTTCTTATGATTAAATTCTCTTAATTTATTTTTATTTATTTTTTGCATTTAATAACAATCTTCTTTCTTTAAAATCACAATATTTTCTTATTTATTAATTTACTTCTTCAATATATCCTTTAATACTAAAAGCAGAAGATAAATTAGTGAGTAAGATTAGCCTCAAAATCTCAAAATGATAAATATCTGTATCTTTATGATCACACTATTTATTGATTAATTTATTAATCAGAGATTGCTCTAACACTCTTCAATTAATTATCAAAAATAATTTAGAAGAGAAGGGCCTTATATTTTTATTTTAAATTATGCCTCAATTATTACCTTTTTTCTTTTTAAATCAATTATCTTTTTCATTCTTAACTTTATTAGCATTAATTTATATTTTTTCTAAATATATTTTACCTTTATTTACATTTCAACAAGTAATAAGAATGTACATCACTAAATTAAGTAAAAAAGCTTAAATATAAGTTAAATCTTATTTCTATTTTTTACTTATATCTACAAATTTAGACAATTGAGATAAATTAATAACAATTTATTTAATTAAGAGTAAATACTTTTTATTTACTTTACCCCCTTTCTTATTTTTTGAAATTTTACCTTCTATAATCACCAAATTAGCATTAAAAAATAGTGGTTTTATGGAGCAATAGTAGTGCTTTCCATATGAAAAAAGTAAGAGATTACATTAATTAAAAATTTTCAATTAAAACTGAGTATAAATAACTTTTGGTATTAATATTTTATAAATTTCTTAATAACATAAGGATAGAGCCTGATTTGTAGATTGTAGTATTAATTATTATTATAAAAGTGTTAATTTAAAAGGAGTAACTCATATATTAAATATTTAATCAATTATTTTTAATTTCTGTGAGGTGACAGATCAAGGTTACAGTCCTTTTATCTTAAATTCAATATAACTTAAAGTTAATAATTAAATAGTAAAAGCTTAACCTCACTCAGTTTAAGAGTTCGAGTCTAAATTAACTATTTATATAAAATAGTTTCCAGTTATAAATTTTTTAAATAAAATTTAAAAGAAGTAGAATACTCTACTTAAAAACAGTTTACGAAAAATCCGATAATCGGTACTTGAAAATTTTATTTCTAATTAAAATCTAATGATTCCATTACTTATACTAATACCAATTATAGGTTCTTTATGTTTAATGCCAATTACAGAAAATTCAAAAGAAAGTCAAATAAAAATGAAAAATATAGCTTTATCAACTTCTTTAATAAATTTATTTGTATCAATAATTTTATGGGCTAAATTTGATTCAAGTACAAATCAAATACAATTTGTATATGAATATAGTCAAATAAATTTTTGTCATTTTAATTTAGGAATAGATGGAATTTCTCTATATTTTTTATTATTAACAACTTTTTTAACACCTATAGCATTATTATCTAATTATAATAATATAACTGAAAATATAAAAACATTTTTAATATCTTTTTTAATATTAGAAACATTACAAATTTGTTTATTTACTGTATTAGATTTATTTCTTTTTTATATCTTTTTTGAAAGTGTTTTACCTGTATTATTTATAGTTATTATAATTTATGGTTCAGGTAAAGCTAGAATACGATCAGCTTTATTATTTTTTTTATATACATTTGCAGGTTCTTTATTTATGTTATTAGCTATACTTCAAATATATAGTTATATAGGATCTACTGATTTTCAATTAATTTCTTTATATGAAATAAGTTTAGATAGTCAAAAAATTCTATGGTTAGCTTTTTTATTAGCTTTTGCAGTTAAAACTCCTTTATGGCCTTTTACTGGTTGGCTTTATCGTGCTCATGCTGATAGTCCTTTAGCAGGATCTATTTTATTAGCTGGTACAATTTTAAAATTTGCAACTTATGGTTATATTAGAGTATTATTAAATATTTTACCTGATGCTTCTAATTATTTTAGTCCTTTATTACAAACTATAGCTATTATTACTTTAATTTATGCTTCTTTAGCTACTATTATACAAGGTGATACTAAAGTTTTAATTGCTTATTCTAGTATTGCACATATGAGTGTTGTAATATTAGGAATATTTTCTAATAATATTCATGGTATTGAAGGTGCTATTTTATTAGCTTTAGCTCATGGTTTTGTATCACCAGCTTTATTTATGTGTGTAGGAGGAGTAATTTATGATAGAACAGGAACAAGAATAATTAGTTATATTAGAGGATTAGTTACTTATATGCCTGTCTTTACTATTTTATTTTTTATTTTTACATTATGTAATGCTGGTATACCTTTAAGTCTAAATTTTTTAGGTGAACAATTATCTTTAATTGGTATATGGGATAGAAGTCCTATTATTTCTGCTTTAGGTGCTACTGGAATAGTATTTTCTGGTTGTTATTCTATTTATCTTTATAATAGAATATCTTATGGTGTTTATTCACCTCATATTAAACCTTTCAAAGATGTTTCTAGAAGAGAATTTATACTTTTAATCTCTTTATTATTACCTACTATTGCTTTAGGTATTTTACCTAATATTATTTTAGATTCTATTCATGTTTCTTTATCTACATTGTTATTTTAAATATTTAACAATTATAAATTAATAATAAATTTTAAAATAAATAAAATCCCCTAATTTTTTATAAAGGGGATTTTATAAGTCTTTTTTCAATACTTTAATTAAAAAGGTAAATTGAATCCTAGAATTGTAAAAATTAAATAAATTGGACGTAAATTACTGCATTAAATCAAGCACTAAACCAAATTACAATTTAAAGAGGATCTATAATAGTTCACGCAATATTAATAGGATAAATATAATACGACTTATGTATCTTCCAATTGAATCCCAATAATTCAAGATTATATTTGCTGTACCTGTAATTACCCATGATAGTAAATTATAACAATCATCCCAAATAAGTATTAATAGTTGAACATAATCTATGAAAAATTTTAACCTGTGGAAGCTATTAATTGACCTGGTCTTCTCAAACCATGATAGAATATAGCCATTATGTATGTTGGTATAGGATTAATTAAATTCATATTCAGTATTATTGTATTAGCTTCTGTAGTAATTACTCACCACAAAGCCCATATTTATACCTATTAGGATAGTGAATGTATAAATAGATAAGTGGCGAATCTTGCTAAATAAGATGTAATTGTAGAAACCATGTAGAAAGGATAACATACTATGTAGTAAGGCATTAAACTATGAAACTTAACCAATTGAAAATTTTAATGTAATAATAACTGAAAAAATCAAAGGTATTATTAAACCCATAAATTAAATTAGCTGTTAAAATTTCATACCAAGTTTCATTTAGTGTATATAATCTTAAATCTATTAGAGTAGGTAAAACAAACATTAACGTAGATTCAGGTAGAAAAGGTATACACATAGCAATATAATTTTGACTATAAGTACCACAATCATACGGCACACATAATATAGCTATAGTAAATTAAAGAAACCAATCATAGAAGTGAAATCCCTAATAAAAATAAATTTACCTAAATTTTGAAGACTATCTACAATGAAAGCATAGTAATTATTGTTTTAATTATAAAGGTGATAGTTCTAACTCTTAAAAAAAACAAAAATTAAGAAATAAAAAAGTCTTTTTTAATTCAATTCTCTAAAAAATAAATATCTTATACTTTTTCAGAGGTTCAATTCCTCTTGATACCTTATAAATATTCTAAATAGAAAAACATAATTTAAATTTATTTTATTCGCATTCCATATGTTTAATTACCGCTTTAAGAGCAGTAGTAAGAGTTTTAATTATATATTCTTGAATTCCTTAAATTATACCTTGTTAATTAAAAATATTTATTATAAAAGAATATTAATAATAAAATTAATAAATTAATAAAAACAACCAAATTAAATTTAATTAAATGCTATTCTCAAAGCAATCACTAATACCTAACGGTATAACTGCTATAATCGATCTAGAGTTAGTGGTCTTAATAATATAAATTAGTAGAAATGGTAGATGGCTAACTGGTTTGCCACTTCCTTTGGGTGGGAGACATATAGCGTGTTCGAGTCGCGCCTACCATAAATAAATTTAATAATTAGAGATAAATTAATAACTTTAACATGCTTTATAGCCTCTAAATATAAATAGATATTTACAATTCAATTTATTTATTATTTAAACATAAAATATCCTTTATTTATTTTTAAGCAGATATATTTCAAAGTTTGCTTATTTAAATCTCTTTTCAAGTAAAATTTGTAGCCAAAAATATAAATTTTATAAAGGCAAAAATTTAATTTAAACTTTCCTAGTTTCTATTTTTTTTTTATGATAAACGTAAATTTAAAATAAAAAACATAAAGGTATTATGGCAGAGTGGTTAATGCGGGGTACTGTTAATACTTTTTTCAGAGGTTCAATTCCTCTTGATACCTTATAAATATTCTAAATAGAAAAACATAATTTAAATTTAAAAAGTTTTTATAAAAGAAGAAAAATAAAAAATTTAAATAGATAATAGCGAACATGTTGAAATTTGGTAAACAATCTCCTCTTAAGCAGGAGTGGAAGTAATTCCTTAAGAGTTCGAGTCTCTTTGTTCGTATTCATGTTTCAACGATAGTGTTCCCTTTAAAAAAATTAAAGCGATATAGTGTAATGGATTAGCACAGCAGTCTCATGAGCTGCTAGATATAGGTTCAATTCCTAATGCCGCTCAATTAATAAAAATATCTAATTTTTAAGACTAAAAAATAGAAGGTCTTTTAGTATAACGGTTGTACGTCTACCCTTCAAGTAGTTAGTGTCAGTTCGAGTCTGATAAAGACTAAAATAAATATTAATTTAGCTTTAAATATAATATGTTCTTTTGACTATGTAAATTAGAAGATAATAATATTTAGAAAGAAAGGAATAGTTTTCATTGGTAAGTTAAGGCGATTGCTAATTGTTCGGGGAGACCCTTAGGTGTTCGACTCACCTCTATTCCGATGTGAAATTATTTATTCTTTAACTGATAAATATCTCTACTCTCCTCCATATGTTTTATTAATTAATCATAAATCTAAAGATTTAGAGGCTATAAGGAGGTAAAGCAGTAGATAGAAACAATCTTACTTTAATTAAAATCTTTATCTATTGGAAAAATATAAGGAATATAAAGAAAATAGTGATATAAGGATAATTTGAAAAGAAAAATAATCTTTCATCAAGTAAATATATGATGAATAAGAATAAAAAAGAAATAATATTTCTAAATATTATTAAAAATTGAATAATTAGGTTTGTGTGGAGATAAATTTTAATTAACAAAAAATTTAATCATTTAACTCTTTTTATGGTCTTTAATTTAAGTCTTCAATTAGGTCTTTACTTTAGTCTTTAATTAAATTCTTCATTAATACTTATGATTAGAAGAATAAAAAGAAAATAAAGAAAGAAGAAGTAAACTCATTTGAGAGCAAGGCTATCGATCTGAAAAGTGCATCGCTTTTATCCTGCAATAGTTTGAGAGCATAAGGTAAGAGCTCGTAAAAGAGTAAGATGAAAGAAACTAAAAAGCAGTTAAAATATTAAATTTAGATTAATTAAATAAATAGGGACAATAAGAATTAGAAGAGTATAAAAATGAATTGGCTATTTTCTACAAATGCTAAAGAAATAGGAACTCTTTATCTAATATTTGCAGTATTTGCAGGTATGATAGGTACAGCTTTTTCTGTTTTGATTAGATTAGAATTATCAGCACCAGGTGTACAATTTTTACAAGGAGATCATCAATTATTTAATGTTATAATCACCGCTCATGCTATGATCATGATTTTTTTTATGGTTATGCCTGCATTAGTAGGAGGATTTGGTAATTATTTTTTACCAATCCATGTGGGAGCACCAGATATGGCATTTCCTCGATTAAATAATATCTCTTTTTGGTTATTACCACCTGCTTTAATTTTATTATTACTTAGTTCCTTAGTTGAAAATGGAGCAGGAACAGGATGGACAGTTTATCCTCCTTTATCAAGTATCTTGAGTCATTCTGGTGGTAGTGTTGATTTAGCTATTTTCAGTTTACATCTTGCTGGTATATCTTCTTTATTAGGAGCTATTAATTTTATAACTACTGTATTAAATATGAGAGCTAATGGAATGAGTTTACATAAATTATCTTTATTTGTGTGGGCTATTTTTATTACAGCAATCTTATTATTATTATCTTTACCTGTATTAGCTGGTGCAATAACAATGTTACTTACAGATAGAAATTTTAATACTAGTTTTTATGATCCAGCTGGAGGTGGTGATCCTATATTATATCAACATCTATTTTGGTTCTTTGGACATCCAGAAGTATACATTTTAATTATACCTGCTTTTGGTATAGTTAGTCAAGTTACTTCTACATTTTCTGGTAAACCAATATTTGGTTATTTAGGTATGGTTTATGCTATGTTCTCTATTGGAATATTAGGTTTCCTTGTTTGGGCTCATCATATGTTTAGTGTAGGATTAGATGTTGATACTAGAGCTTATTTTACTGCAGCTACTATGGTTATTGCTGTACCTACTGGAATAAAAATATTTTCTTGGTTAGCAACATTATATGGAGGTAGTTTAAGATTTACAACATCATTAATTTTTACTTTAGGATTTATAGCTCTATTTACTATTGGAGGTTTAACAGGAGTAATCTTAGCTAATGCTTCAATGGATATTAGTTTACATGATACTTATTATGTAGTAGCTCATTTCCATTATGTATTATCTATGGGAGCAGTTTTTGGATTATTTTCAGGATTCTATTATTGGGCTCCCAAAATTATTGGAAAAACATATAATGAATTCTTAGGAAATGTTCATTTCTGGACATTATTTGTTGGGGTAAATTTAACATTCTTCCCTCAACATTTCTTAGGTTTAGCTGGAATGCCTAGAAGAATACCGGATTATCCTGATGCATTTAGCGGATGGAATGCTGTATCTAGTTTTGGTTCATTAGTTTCATTAATATCTGCAATTTTATTTGCTTATATTATTTATGATATTTATGCTAATGGACGACCTGTTTCAAATAATCCTTGGAATGTTCCTTCTTATTTTACTTCAACTGTTCAATTTAATAGTGATACTCAAACAGCTAATACTCTTGAATGGACATTAGCTAGTCCAATCCCATTCCACGCATTTAAAATGTTACCAGTACAATCTTAGTAATAATTTAAATTGGTTTATTTAATTTATAATCCCCTTATTAGTTTATTTAATTTATTATCATTTTTATTTATTTTTTATTTTGCAGTTACTATATATCGTCTTTAAAGTCTTTAATTAAAATAAAGAAGAGCCCTAATAATTAAAATAAAAATTAGTGTTAAATGCTGTGATTAATTAATTAATAAAAAGATCTAGAAAATTATTTAATAGTAGAAAAATAAATAATTATATATAAAAGTGGTAAGATTAGTTTAATTGGTAAAATGACGTCTTGTGGCGACGATGTACAGAGTTCAAATCTCTGATTTTACCCTTTTTTATTCTATAAAACATAAAAAAAAATATAAAA
>Ga0179587_10000464_pt1 | contig 16701 bp, 10 predicted proteins | sample CZODoug2_1_08_16_FD_185932 | JGI IMG/M metagenome (GOLD analysis project Ga0179587, IMG submission 185932) | Vadose zone soil fungal communities from Angelo Coast Range Reserve, California, USA - CZODoug2_1_08_16fungal | ecosystem: Environmental > Terrestrial > Soil > Vadose zone | place: USA...
TGCGATGTTCCCGCATAATCGCGGTTCCATCGGGTTTGTTTTGTGAATGCCAGATGAACCCGCGGCTTTGAGCCAATCCTTCGCAGGATCGGAACCGAGCGTTCCCGGCAGGGCGTTGAAAGGCAGCGCTTGACATTTTGTAAGGTGATGACTTACACTATGCCATGATCAGATCGTTCCGGAGCAAATCCCTTCGCAAATTTGCGGCGGACGGTGACGCTTCGAAACTGAGTGTTCAAAACCCGGCGCGGATCCGCCGTATTCTGTTGGCGCTGGATGGCGCCAGAATTCCGGATGCCATGAATCTGCCGGGCCTTCGCTTTCACTCACTCAAGGGCGAGGGTAAAGGTCGCTACGCCGTAGATGCTTCCGGCAATTGGCGGATCACGTTCGGCTGGGATGGCGAAGATGCGATCGAGGTTGACCTGGAGGATTATCACTGATGGCATCGAATTCGCTGTTGAAGGGGCTAAAGCCCATGCATCCCGGCGAAATGCTGCGCGAGGATGTGCTGCCGGCTCTCGGCAAGACCAAAACCGAGATTGCCGGCCTGCTCGGGATTTCACGTCAGACCCTGTTCGACATCCTCAGTGAAAAACAACCGGTGACGCCTGCGATGGCGCTTCGTTTCGGCAAGCTGCTTGGCAACGGGCCAGACCTCTGGATTGATTTGCAGCGCGCTTACGATCTGCACGTCGCGGAAAAGAAGCTTGGAAAAGCGCTTGCGAAGATTCCAACGATATCGGCGGCGTAGTTGATGCGCTATCCCAGGACGAGCCGATTGGCTCGTTCTGGAGTGCGAACCGATTCTTTCCCGTCATTGTTGCGAGCAACAGGGTCGGCGCCAACCGGTCGCGCGGACCGTCGCCCGACAACGCCCGCCAAGCGCTCCAAGGAGCGCTGCGCGGCGAAACGGATCGCTTCGTTGCGCGGGTTCCGTTAACGCCTCAACACGTCGCCTTGCCGCAGCGGGCAATGCCTATTTTTTCCTTCAGGCTGTCAACACCGACCGCGCCGATCACCACCTGCTTGCCGATCACGTAACTCGGCGTGCCGTTCATGCCCATTTCCTCGGCGAGCTTGAAGTTTTCCTCAAGGGTCGCCCGTACCTCCGGGCTCGCAACATCCTTCTCGAGTTTCGCCATGTCGAATCCGGCTTCTTTCGCCGCCGCCATCGCGTGCGCCTTGTCGGCCTGGCCGCGGCCGCCGAGCAGCTTCTGATGGAAGTCGAGATATTTCTTGCCGGCGGGGTCCTGCATGCGCGCGGCGACCGCGACCTGCGCGGCCTCGACCGAGCCGGGTCCAAGCACCGGGAATTCCTTCAGCACGACCTTCAGTTTGGGATCGGCTTTCATCAGCTCGAGCATGTCGGTCATGGCGCGTTTGCAGTAGCCGCAATTGTAGTCAAAGAATTCGACGAAGGTGACATCGCCGTCCTTGTTGCCGATGGTGACGCCGCGCGGCGAGTTGAAAATCTTCTCCGCGTTCTTGCCGACGCTGGCTTCATGTTTCTCGCTCTCGGCGGCAGCCTGGCGCTTGCTCAGTTCGGCCATCGCCTCTTCCAGCACTTCGGGGTGGGCGAGCAGATAATTCCGGACGATGGTCTCGATATCCCCGCGCTGGCTGTCCGAGAAACTCTGCGCCGATGCAGCCGGGGGCGTGCCGCAGAGTGCGAGCGCAAATAGTGCGGGGGCCAGCAAGCGGAACGAAGCCATGGGAAAATCCTCTTGGTGAAAGCCGGCTTCCGAAGACTTTCGGACGCCGGCTCAATTTAATTCTAGAGCGGGATGACTTTTCTTCGAATCGTCATCCCGCTCTATCTTTTTGTTTGAGCATGATCTTTTCGGAAAACCGGTACCCACTTTTCCGGATCATGCTCTAGTTGCTGTTTTGGCCGGGCAGTGGCTTTGCAGCGACGATGTCGTCAGCCTTGACCCATCCGGGCGTGCCGACGGCGAAACGGGTTTTTGCGCGCGACGCCAGTTCGCGCGCGGTCTTGTTGTCGCCGCGGAGAAAGGCGGCCTGCGCCGACGCCAGATCGGCCTGCGCGAAATCTCCCTTTCGGCCATAGGCCATCGCGAGCTGGGCATAGCCGAGCGGAGCCTCGGACTCTCGTGCCACCGCCGCACGCAGAATCGCAATTGCTTCTTCCGTATAGGCTTTATTATCAGTTGCCACGAGCGCCTGCCCAAGTAACATCTCGATGAGCGGCGCGTTATTCGAGAGCGAAACCGCCTTCTGCAGCGGTGCTATGGCCTCCGCGGGCTTGGCGCCTTCCAGCAGCGCCTGGCCGCGCAATTCATAAAAATACGGGTTATTGGGCTGGACGTGGATCAGCCCGTCGATCTGGGCGAGCGCGGAGCGCAAATCGCCGTGCAGGTAGGTCGTGATCGCGCGCGCGTAGCGCGCCGGCAGACCGTCGTTCGACAACGGATAGCGCCGGTAGACGGTGTCCTGCCGCTCCATGAACGCCGAGATCTTGGCGCGGACCATGTCGTGTCGCAGCTGCAGGGCCGGATCGTCTTTCTTGTCCCAATAGGGGCTTGAACGCGCCATTTCCTCGAGTGCCGCGACGCGCTCGGCGGGCATCGGATGCGACTGCACGTAAGGATCCGCCCCGCGTGCGGCGAACAGGCTGTCATTGGTAAACCGCTTGAAGGTCTCGTACATGCCTTTGGCGGATTGACCGGTCGCGTTGAGAAACTTCACCCCGGCGCGGTCGGCATTTTCCTCCTGCTGGCGCACATAGGAGATCAGGGTGCGCCTGATCATTTCCTGCGGCCCGGCGACCACGGCCGCGCCGGCATTGGCCAGGCCGCCATTGCTGTTGCCGCCTCGTGAGCCCGCCACCATCGCGCCGGCGCCGAGCAGCATGGCGATGATCATCTGGGTCTGCGCCTGCGCCATTTGCTCGCGCATCTTGGAGAGATGACCGCCGGCGAGGTGGCCGGTTTCATGCGCCATCACCCCGATGATCTGGTTCGGGGTCTCCGACTGCATCATCGCACCGTAGTTCACGAAAATGCGGCGCCCATCTGCGACGAAGGCGTTAAAAACGCTCTCGTTGATAATCACGATCTGGATGTTCTGCTTCTCCAGCCCGGCCGCTCGCAGGATCGGCCGGGTATATTCGCGCAGCAACTGCTCGGCCTCGGTATCGCGGATTATCGGTGGGCCCTTGGCCTGCTGCGCAAGCGCTGACATCGGCGCCATGGCAAGCGAGACCGCGGTGGCAACAGCGGTCAGTTTCGAGGTTTTTCGTCGTAGCGCCATGCAAGGCAACATTGAGCGGTCTTTAATCGTTGGCGGCGGGCCGGATACAAGTTATGCCCTACCAAACCGTGGAATGCGGCTAGTCTGGGGCACCGGGACAAGTAGCAGATATCGATGCTGGATGCGACCTTGAGGGAACGGGCCAGGGGCCTGCTGACGGCGTCGGGGCGCAGCAATGTTCCGCCGTTCATGGTGATGGATGTGATGGCGGCGGCGGCGCGCATCGAAGCGGCCGGCGGCCATGTCATTCACATGGAAGTGGGACAACCGGCGGCTTCGGCGCCGAAAACCGCGATATCGGCCGCTCACACAGCGCTGGATGCCGGGCGGATCGACTACACCTCGGCGCTGGGCATGCCCTCGCTGCGCGAGCGCATCGCCAGGCACTACCGCGAGACTTACGGCTGCGCCGTCGATGCCGAGCGGATCGTCGTCACCACCGGCTCATCGGGCGCATTCATCCTGGGCTTTCTTGCCATGTTCGAGCCGGGCGATCGCGTCGCGGTGACGGTCCCCGGTTATCCGCCGTATCGCCATATCCTCACCGCGCTCGGCTGCGAGCCGGTGCTGATCGAGACGTCGAGCGAAACCCGTCATGCGCTGACCGGCGAAGCCTTGCTCGCCGCCCATCGCAGAACGCCGCTAAAGGGCGTGCTGGTCGGCAGCCCGGCCAATCCCACGGGTACGATGATGTCGCGAGAGGCGCTCGCCAGCCTGATATCGGCGGCGGAAGGCGCGGGAATCCGGTTCATCTCCGACGAAATCTATCATGGCCTCGACTATGCGTTTCCGGCGGCGACGGCGGCGGCGCTTTCTCCGCATGCGCTGGTCATCAATTCGTTCTCGAAATATTTCTGCATGACCGGCTGGCGGGTCGGCTGGATGGTGGTGCCGGAACCGCTGGTGCGGCCGGTCGAACGGCTGCAGCAAAATCTTGCCATTTCGGTGCCGACGCTGTCGCAGATTGCCGCCGAGGCTGCGTTCGAAGGCCGCCTCGAGATGGAGGACGTCAAGCGCGGCTACCAGGAGAATCGACGCATCCTGATTGCAGGCCTGCCGCAAGCCGGGATCGACAAATTCCTGCCCGCCGACGGCGCATTTTACCTCTACGCCGACGTTTCGAAATTCACCTCCGACAGCTTCGAGTTCGCCAAGCAGATGCTGGAACAGGCACACGTCGCGGCAACTCCCGGCATCGACTTCGATCCGGTTCACGGCCATCAATTTATCCGCTTTTCCTATGCGCGTTCGGCTGACGAGATGCGCGAGGCCGTTGCGCGGATCGCGCGGTGGCTCGGATAGTTACGCCAACATCTCGATTCTTTGTAACCACGCCGCTGGCGCCTCGGCAGCGCGACGGTCATTGCCTATCTGGCGGAAGGGGCCATTGGATTGCCGGTGTTCGCGGGTCCCGTGGGCGGTCTTGCGCCGCTCCTGGGTCCGACCGCCGGCTATCTTGCCGGCTTCGTGGCCGCGGCCTTCATCACGGGATGGCTGAGCGAGCGAGGCTGGGATCGCTCGGTGCCGCGGCTTTTTGTGGCGATGGGACTTGGGCACATCGTGATTCCCGCGGCCGGATTTGCATGGCTCGCGTTTGGCATGAAACTCGGCGTCGAGAAGGCCTGGCTGGTCGGAATAGCACCCTTTGTCGCCGCGTCAGTGATCAAGAACGCACTCGGTGCGGCATTTGTACCGGCGATCAGGCATATGCTCGAGCGCCGCGGATAAGCCCGCTGGCGGTCAAAGCAACGCCATTGACTCCGCCGACCCAATGGATTTTGGCTGTATCCGGTGGGTCGGCCGTCGGCGCAAGAACGACGGACCAATCCGCATATCTCACGGGGGAGTGGACGTCATGACGGCAACAACGATCGCAACCGCCGCGCCGGCTCGCGCGGCGAAACCCTGGTACAAGGTTCTCTATGTTCAGGTGCTGATTGCGATCGTGCTCGGCGCGCTTTTCGGCTGGCTTGAGCCGGCCTATGCAACGAACGATTGGATCAAGGCGCTAGGCGATGGCTTCATCAAGCTGATCAAGATGGTGATCGCGCCGATCATCTTCTGCACGGTGGTTTCCGGAATCGCGCATATCCAGGATGCCAAGAAAGTCGGCCGCATCGGCGTCAAAGCCCTGATCTATTTCGAGATCGTCTCTACATTCGCGCTTGTGATCGGGCTGCTCGTCGGAAATCTGGCGCGCCCGGGCGCGGGCTTCGGTGGCGCCATGGCCAATGCTCAGGCGGTGGCCACCTACGCCAAGCAGGCGGAGGCCCAGAGGAGTGTAGATTTCTTCCTGCACATCATTCCTGACACGGTCGTCGGGGCCTTCGCGGCCGGCGAGATCCTGCAGGTTCTGTTGTTCTCAATTCTTTTCGGCTTTGCCCTGATGGGCCTGGGCGAGCGCGGCCACACCCTGCGCGCCTTCATCGACGACGCGGCGCACGGGGTCTTTGGCGTCATCGCCATCGTCATGAAGGCCGCACCGGTCGGCGCTTTCGGAGCCATGGCCTTTACCATCGGCAAGTTCGGCACCGGCGCGATCCTGAACCTGATCGGTCTTATCGCGACGTTCTATCTCACTGCCGCGCTTTTCGTGTTCGTGGTGCTGGGCATCATCGCGCGAATTGTCGGTTTCTCGATCTTCAAGTTCCTTGCCTACATCAAGGACGAGTTGCTGATCGTGCTCGGCACGTCATCTTCGGAAAGCGCGCTTCCGTCCTTGATGGAAAAACTCGAACGGCTCGGCTGTTCCAAGTCGGTCGTCGGTCTGGTGGTGCCGACCGGATATTCGTTCAATCTCGATGGCACGAACATCTATATGACGCTCGCAACCCTGTTCATTGCGCAAGCGCTGGGTTTCGACCTTACCTTCGGCCAGCAACTAACCATCCTGCTGGTGGCGATGCTGACCTCGAAGGGGGCGTCCGGCATTACGGGAGCGGGCTTTATCACGCTCGCCGCGACGCTGGCCGTCGTCGATCCGCGTTTGGTGCCCGGCATGGCCATCGTTCTGGGTATCGACAAGTTCATGAGCGAATGCCGCGCCCTGACCAACCTTTGCGGCAACGGTGTCGCGTGTGTGGTGGTCTCGTGGTGGGAGGGGGAACTCGATCACGACAAGCTGCATGCCAATCTCAATAAACAGATCGATCCGTCCGACATGGAAACGGCGATCACGACGGGGTAGCAGGGCGCGAGCGATGTCATGAAGACCTGTTAAAAAGATCAAAGTCCGGCCGAAGGAGCCACCGATACTCCCATTCAAGGCCTCCGCGCTCAAGGCTAACCACTGCAACGCTGGGATGGCTGAGGCCTGAAGACATCGCTACAATGGTACCGGCAGCCCGGGCGTCCTGGCGCGGGCGGATATCGGCACTCAGGGAGTATTAAGCGTGGACATCACCAACCTCGTCACACCCGGCATCTGGATCGGGTGCCTGGTCGCGATCCTTATTTTGCTGCGCGTGGCCAATATCTTTCGCTACATCTCGAACAACCAGGTCGGGATCGTGGAGAAAATGTGGGCGGTGAAGGGGTCCATCCAATCGGGCTTCATCGCGCTCCACGGCGAGGCCGGGTTCGAGCCCGAGATCCTGCGCGGCGGCGTCCACGTGTTCTTTCCCTTCACCTATCGAATCCACAAATCCGACCTCGTTACCGTCGGACAGGGTAAAATCGCCTACGTGTTCGCGCGCGACGGGGCCTCGCTAGGGGCTTCCCAGGCACTCGCAGCCAACGACACCGAGGACAAGTCCGACTTTCAGGATGCGCGGAAATTTCTCGTGAGCGGTGGCCAGAAAGGCCCGCAGCGCAAGGTTCTGCGCGCGGGAACCTACGCGATCAACACCACGCAATTTGCCGTCATCACCGATGAGCGGGTCTATGGCCACGCCTTGAGTCAACAGGAACAGGGCGTTCTTGACGACATGACGCAGACGATCGCGGATCGCGACGGATTCGCCCCGGTCATCCTTGCCGCCGGTCAGGATCTGGTCGGCATCGTTACAGTGCACGATGGCCCCTCGCTGCCCCCCGGTGAAATCATCGCACCGGAGGTTGGCACCGACCTCAATGAGGCCGCGACGTTTCATAACAACTTTCAAGAGCCGGAGAAATTCTTGAAGGCGGGGGGATTTCGCGGACGTCAATTGCAGGTCGTGGTCGAGGGCACCTGGTACATCAATCGATTATTCGCGACTATCGAAGCCGTCCCCAAGTCCGTGATCCCGGTCGGCAATGTCGGCGTCGTGATCTTCTATACCGGGCCGAAGACCGCCGACGTCTCCGGCGAGCAATATCGTCATGGCGAACTCGTCACGAACGGCAGCCGCGGCGTCTGGAGAGATCCCATGCTGCCCGGCAAATACGCGTTCAATACCTACGCCGGCAAGATCGAGATCATCCCCACCGTCAACTTCATCCTCAAATGGGTTCGCGGCGAAGTCGGCGCGTTGAAGCTCGACGAAAACCTTTCGGAGATTTCGCTCATCACCAGGGACGCGTTCGAGCCGACGCTGCCGCTGTCCGTCGTCATGCATATCGACTATAAAAAGGCGCCGATGATCATTCAGCGCTTTGGCGATGTGAAGAAGCTGGTCGAACAGACGCTCGACCCGATGGTCAGCGCCTTTTTCAAGAACATCGCGCAGAAGATGACGCTCATCGAACTGTTGCAGAACAGGGCCGCGATCCAACAGGAATCGGGGGACGAAATGAAAGCGAGGTTCGAGGCCTACTCGCTCGAATTGCAGGAGGTGCTGATCGGCACGCCGCGCGCCGCAACTGGCGACCAAACCATTGAGAATATCCTTATTCAACTGCGTTCACGCCAAGTTGCACGGGAACAGGTGACGACCTATCAGGAGCAAGAGAAGGCGGCGGTGCAAGAGCGGACTCTGAACGAGGCCAAGGCGACTGCGGCGGCGCAGATCGCACTGACGCAGTCGCTGATTCAGGTCAAGGTGCATGAGAACGAAGGCGCCGCGGCGCTGGCGCGGGCGCTGAAGGATGCCGAGACCGTGAAGGTGACCGCAGCCGCGGTCGGCGAGAGATCGCGGCTCGAGGGGCAAGGCGAGGCGGACCGGGCGCTGGCGATCGGTACGGCGAATGCCCAGGCCACCAAGCTCTCCGTCGATGCTTATGGCGGTCCCGAATATCGGCTGGCCGAGCAGAACTTCTCTCGCTTCGCCGACGCCTTGACCAAGATCAATCAACCGCTTGTACCACAATTTCTGATGTCCGGCGCGCAGGGCCAGGAGAACAATGGCGGCCTCATCCCGACGGCGATGCTGAGCTCCATGTTCGGACGCATGATGCCCGATGCCTTGGAGAAGTTGAAGGAAGAGGCGCCAAAGACCAAGCCTCGCGGCAACGGCCCATAGCGGCAGCAGACGTGGGAACGGCCATCACCACCGGTTAGTTAGCCGCGGCTCAACAAAAAAAACCGCCCGGTTCTACCGGGCGGTTGGTTGTTCAGAGGTCCTTGCTGTTATTCGCCACTGCCGAAACGGCGCGACCACCATCCGGCGCGGCGCGGCTGGCCATCATCTGCTGCCTCAGGCTCAGGAGCGGGCTGTGCCGGGGCAGGGGCCACGGACGGCTGTGGCGGGTTATGATTGACAGGTGCCGGCGCTGGGTCAGGCCGGGCCTCGACCAGGAAGCTCACCTTCTCGCGCACGGTTGAGCGTCGCCGCGCAGCTCTTTCGGCCTCTTGAACTCTTTCGGCCTCTTGAGCGGTGTCCTCCTGCACGAATGGGCGAGATGCTTCCTGCTGATCCTGCTGGCCATGATCCGCGGGTTGTCGTTCGGATGGTGGTGCGATGGCTTCGGGTTGAACGGCCGGCAAAATGGATTCGGGTTGAACAACCGGCAAAGACGGCTCGCCCGAATATCCATCGAAATCGGCAACCGCATCGGTCGCTTCCGAGACCGGGGTCGGCCCGAGTTCGTCCGCAATCGATCCGGCCAGACCATCTTCCGGCCCGCCGCGCCGGCGGCGACCGCCACGACGTCCGCGACGGCGCGGCCTTCGCTCGCCGCCTGGCCCCTGATCGGCGCGAACCACGCCGGGCTGCTCCTCGCCTTCGTCCTCGTCGGATTCGCTCTCATCGCCGGCCGTGCCGGCAATCCCTGCGGTCTCGGACACCACGAGAGGAATTTCGCTCTCGTCGCGCGCGGGCCCGCCGTCACGCGCCTCGCCGGGACGGCCGCGCCGCCGCCGCCGCCGCTTGCGCTTGTGGCCATCCGCATCGGTTTCGCCGTCGCTCGCTTCGATGACCGGCATATCGCCGGCCAGCCCTTCGGTCTCTTCGGTTTCCACTTCCGACTCGGTTTCGATGTCGAACGGCTCTTCGTCGTCGGAGGCTTCTTCGACATAGGTCGGGAAAGCCGCAACCTGCGCCGCCAGCAGCGCCTTGGCGGCCTCCAGCGTATGCACCTGTTCGCCGCGATCGATGATGAACGACTGCTGGCCGCTTACGGTCGGATCGGCGATCACCGCAAGCGTCACCTTGAAGCTGTTTTCGAGATCGCGCAGATGGCCGCGCTTGTGATTGAGGACGTAGAGCGCGACATCGGTCCGGGTGCGCACCACGAGATTGTGGGTCGCGCCCTTCATCAGGATCTCCTCGAGACCGCGCAGCAACTGCAATGCCACCGAAGATACCGAGCGCACGTGGCCGCTTCCGCCGCACTGCGAGCAGGGTTCCGTCGAACTCTCCAGCACGCTGGCGCGAATGCGCTGGCGCGACATTTCGAGCAGGCCGAAATGCGAGATGCGCCCGACCTGGATTCGCGCGCGGTCCTGCCTCAGACAATCGCTGAGTTTGCGTTCAACCGAGCGGTTGTTGCGCTTCTCGTCCATGTCGATGAAGTCGATGACGATCAGGCCGGCGAGATCGCGCAGGCGCAGCTGTCTGGCGACTTCCTCGGAAGCCTCAAGGTTGGTCTTGAGCGCGGTGTCCTCGATGTGATGTTCGCGGGTGGAGCGGCCGGAATTGACGTCGATCGAAACCAGCGCCTCGGTCTGGTTGATCACGATGTAGCCGCCGGACCGCAATTGCACGGTCGGTGAAAACATCGCATCCAGCTGGCTCTCGACGCCCATCCGCGAGAACAGCGGCTGGCCGTCGCGGTATTGTCTGACCGCGCGCACATTGGACGGCATCAGCATCTTCATGAAATCGCGGGCTTCCTGATAGCCGGCTTCGCCGGCGACCTGGATTTCGTCGATTTCCTTGTTGTAGAGGTCGCGCAGCGAACGCTTGATCAGCGAGCCTTCCTCGTAGACGAGGGTCGGCGCCTGCGACTTCAGGGTCATGTCGCGCACGGTTTCCCACATGCGGATCAGATATTCGAAGTCGCGCTTGATTTCAGGCTTGGTGCGCGATGCGCCCGCGGTGCGCAGAATGATGCCCATGCCCTCGGGCACGTCGAGATCCTGCACCACTTCCTTCAGCCGCGAACGATCCTGCGCCGAGGTGATCTTGCGGCTGATGCCGCCGCCACGTGCGGTGTTGGGCATCAATACCGCATAGCGGCCGGCCAGCGAGAGATAGGTGGTCAGCGCGGCGCCCTTGTTGCCACGCTCTTCCTTGACGACCTGCACCAGCATCACCTGGCGGCGCTTGATGACTTCCTGGATCTTGTACTGCCGGCGCGGACGGAAGGCGCGCTCCGGCACCTCTTCCATGACGTCGTCGCCGCCGACGGATTCGACAACTTCCTCCTCGGCGTCGTCGCCGTCATCTTCATCATCGTGGTTGTCGTCGCCATGCGGGGCGGCATGTTCGGCGTGATCCGAGGCGGCGTGCTCGGAACCCGCGTGTTCGGCATGCTCGGCGCCGCCGTCTTCGGTGCGCGGCGCGTCGTCGGCATGGGCTGCGTTTTCCCGCGCGCGCTCGTCGTGGATATGCTCATCAGGCGCGGGATATTCATGAGCCTCGTTGGTGGACGCGGATGCCTCGAGGGCGGCCGTGTCGGGCAGAGTCATCGCCGCCAGCGTCTCGCTGGCGTGGACGTGGCCGTTTTCATCGTGGGCATGATCGTGCTCGTCGTGAGCATGTTCGTGATCGTGCGAATGCCCGTCATGATCGCGATGCCCGGTATCATCATGATGCTCCGCATCGGCATGATGTTCGGTGTCGTGCGGGTCTTCCGCGTGGTCTTGCTGCGGCTGGGCGGCCTGTGACGGATCGGTGCTGGCGTTCTCGATGACCTCGCTCTGGACGCGCTCGCCATTGCCGCGGCGGCGCGAGTTGCGGTGGCGCGGACGGCGGCGGTTGGAGCGGTTTTCGGTTTCCTCCTCGGCCTCGCGATGGGCGCGTTCGTCCGCCTCGATCAGCGCCTGGCGATCGGCAACCGGAATTTGATAATAGTCCGGATGGATTTCGCTGAAGGCGAGAAAGCCGTGGCGGTTGCCGCCATACTCGATGAAGGCCGCCTGCAGTGACGGCTCTACCCGCGTGACCTTGGCGAGATAGATGTTGCCGCGCAGTTGTTTGCGCTGAGCGGTCTCGAAATCAAATTCTTCGACGCGATTGCCGCGGACCACAACGACCCGGGTCTCTTCCGGATGGGTGGCATCGATCAACATTTTGTTGGGCATTTTGGAACTCATGGCGGCGGCGGACGCGTATGACCGTGAGCGCGTATCGCGCGGCCGGTTGACGCGACGGTCCACCTGATTCGGGGGTGAGGGGAAGGCCAAAACGCAACCCGGGGCGCCGGGCCGAACGGGATCCCGGCGGAGCAAGACGACGCGCGGGGCTTTCGCCCCGCATCGGCGCTATTGTTCCGTGGACCATGGTCGGCAACACTGTTTGGCGCATCAAGCGTCGGCCCGTCTGAACACGTTGGCGGCAAAAGGCGCCGCCTTGTCTGTCGCTGAAAGCCCGGCGCGGCGCCAAAGCGCTCGCCGGCCATCGCATATCGGGCCCGGTTGGGTCCGGATAATCGGTTATGCCGTGTCTAACGCTGTCCCTGGAGCAAGAAGGTAACCTGGGACTGGACGCCGCTCGGGCTCGAAACCGCCGCTCCTTGTCAGCCGCGCGCTGCGCTGGCTGCGGAGGGATCGGAAAGACGCTGGAATCTCCGAAGTTTCGAAGGCTCCGGCGCTGCACCGGGAGGCTGAACGCGACACAACCGGGAGTTTTAGCCGTCAGCCTCCTGTACATACGTTGATTGGCCGCTCCGCGCAAGCGAAGCGTCACGGGGCGGCAACACTTCGCCTTATTTGGGGACGACGCTTAAGCTGCAGTTAACCCTGTGGATCTATTGCGGTAAGAGGGCTGCTCGGAGGCAGGGATTCGTTGGCGAGCTGCGCAAATCACCGTGTTTTGCTGGGAAGTGTGCTGTTGTGCGCTGCAGCATTGCTATGCTCCGGCGCGGCTGACGTCAGCGCGGCCGAGGGGCCATCTTCGGGTTCGATCGCTTCCTCGAACTTTCCGGTCGCCTCGGACGCCCGCCTCGCCGGTGACGGCAAGCGCACGCGATTCGTTCTCGACCTCGACAAGTCCATCCAGTTTCGTGCCTTTGCACTCGCCGATCCGTACCGGGTGGTGGTGGATATTCCTCAAGTCAGTTTTCAGCTCCCTCCCGAAGCCGGCATCACCGGGCGTGGTCTGGTCAAGGCATTCCGCTATGGGCTGGTCATGCCGGGCGGTTCGCGGATCGTGTTCGATCTGACCGGCCCGGCCAGGATCGCCAAATCTTACGTGCTTGATGCGGCCAACGATCAACCGCCGCGGCTGGTGCTTGAGCTGGAAGAGGTAGATCGGACCAATTTCGTCCAGTCGCTCGCCGTCGAAAGCCGGCCCCAGCTGCGGCCCGCAATCGCGGATGCTGCAGACCCCATCGTCGCCATGAAGGCCGCGGCGGAGCCCAGGCCCGCGGATGCCGTGGATCTGCGTCCGGTGGTGGTGATTGATCCGGGCCATGGCGGCGTCGACAATGGCACGCAGGCCGGCGGCGGCGAAAACAACGAAAAGGACCTGGTGCTGGGATTCGGGTTGGCGCTACGCGATCGCATCGAGAAGGGCGGCAAATATCGTGTTGTCATGACCCGTGAGGACGATACTTTCGTTCCACTCGCCGACCGTGTCAGGATCGCGCGCACTCAGTCGGCGGCGCTGTTTGTGTCGATCCATGCCGACGCGCTGCCGCGTGGCGAAGGCGACGCCCAGGGCGCCACGATCTACACGCTGTCCGACCGCGCCTCCGACTCCGAGGCGGAAAGGCTCGCCGAGACGGAAAACAAGGCTGACGCCATCGGCGGGGTCAACCTCACCGAGGAGCCGACCGAGGTTGCCGACATTCTGATCGATCTGGCGCGGCGCGAAACCCGCACATTCTCGAACCGATTCGCGCGCCTGCTGATGGGCGAGATGAAGACGACGGCGCGGATGCACAAGCACCCCCTGAAATCGGCGGGTTTTAAAGTACTGAAAGCTCCCGACGTGCCGTCGGTCCTGGTCGAACTCGGCTACGTCTCGAACAAGGAAGACCTCGAACACCTGCTATCGGAGAGCTGGCGCGCCCGGATCGTCGGATCGATGGGGCAGGCGATTGATGCCTTCTTTGCCAAACGCCTGGCGAAGGCTGGGTCGTCAAACTGAAAACGGGCCCGTCGGATCGTGGAAGCCCTAGTTTGGCCACAGCGACTGCACTATAAAAAAGCTACCGCGAGATCTTTGGAATCGATCGAACTACGCTCACGGCCAATGTATTATGTGCCTGCGTGGACTGGCAAATCGTCCCGCGGCAATTTTTGCGCTGAGGATAGTGCCGGGATATTACGGCAATCGCTGAAACGGAACTTCGATAATGCGCTTTCTGGTGCGGTTCATGGGTTTCTTGTTCGCCGCCGGAACCGTCGTGTTCCTGGTGGGCGTCGCCGCCACGGCGGGACTGATTTGGCATTATTCCAGAGATTTGCCGGACTACTCGCAGCTCCAGGATTATGAGCCGCCGGTGATGACGCGGGTCCATGCGTCTGACGGGGCGTTGCTCGGCGAATACTCCAAGGAGCGCCGGCTGTATCTGCCGATCCAGGCGGTTCCAAAACTGGTGATCAACGCGTTCCTGGCGGCCGAGGACAAGAACTTCTACGAGCACGGCGGCATCGACTTTACCGGCATGGCGCGCGCCGCGGTTCTCTACGCGCAAAATTATGGTTCCAATCGTCGTCCGCAGGGCGCGTCCACGATCACCCAGCAGGTCGCGAAGAACTTTCTTTTAACCAACGAAGTGTCGTTCACCCGCAAGATCAAGGAAGCCTTGCTGGCGATGCGGCTCGAGCGCACCTACTCGAAGGACAAGATTCTCGAGCTCTATCTCAACGAGATTTATCTCGGCCTTGGCGCTTACGGCGTCGCGGCGGCATCGCTGGTCTATTTCGACAAATCGGTGAACGAACTTACCGTCGCCGAAGCCGCCTATCTGGCTGCGCTGCCGAAGGCGCCGGCGGCGCTGCATCCGGTGCGCAACCGCGACCGGGCCATCGAGCGGCGTAACTACGTCGTCGACCGGCTGCTGGAAAATGGCTGGATCAAGCAGGCCGACGCCGACAAGGCCCGCAAGGATGCGCTGGCCGTGACCAGCCGGACCAACGCCGCGCACATTTTCGCCGGCGAGTATTTTGCCGAGGAAGTCCGCCGCGATGTATTCGAGCGATACGGCGAAAAGAAGCTCTACGAAGGCGGTCTCTCGGTACGGACCACGCTTGATCCCAAGCTGCAGGTGATGGCGCGCAAAACGATGACCGCGGGCCTCGTGAACTTTGACGAGACGCAAGGTTGGCGCGGCGCAACATCCAAACTCGACATAACAGGCGATTGGGGCGTCAAGCTTGCCGATGTCAAATCGCTTTCGGATATCTCGCCGTGGCGGCTGGCCGTGGTGCTGGAGACCAGCGACCAGTCCGCACGGATTGGTTTTCAGCCCGGCCGCGAACTGGGCGGCGCCGTCGCTAAGGGACGACAAACCGGAAATATCACGCTTGATGGCGTGCGGTGGGCGAAGGCCGCCAGCGGCCCGGCACGCGGCAGGACGCCGACTTCAGTTTCGCAGGTTTTAAGCCCCGGCGACATCATCTATGCTGACCCGTTGATTGCAAAGGATGGCAGTCTGGTCGAGGGCCAGTTCCGCCTGCGCCAGCTGCCGGAAGTCTCCGGCGCCATGGTGGTGATGGATCCATGGACCGGCCGGGTGCTGGCCATGGTCGGCGGATTCTCGTTCGACCAGAGTCAGTTCAACCGCGCGACACAGGCCTACCGGCAGCCGGGCTCGTCATTCAAGCCGCTGGTGTATTCGGCGGCCATGGATAACGGATATACCCCGTCAACCGTTGTGGTCGACGCGCCGATTGAAATCGATCAGGGGCAGGGCGCCGGCGTCTGGCGTCCGGAGAATTATTCGACCGGCAAATATTACGGGCCGACAACACTGCGCAACGCGCTGCAGCGCTCGCTGAACACCGTGACGGTGCGATTGGCGCAGGATGTCGGCATGCCCTTGATCGGCGAATATGCCAAGCGCTTCGGGGTCTATGATGAATTGCCGAACTATCTGTCATATGCGCTGGGCGCGGGCGAAACCACCGTGATGCGAATGGTGACGGCCTATTCGATGTTCGCCAATGGCGGCCGCCGCGTGAAGTCGACCTTGATCGATCGCATTCAGGACCGTTACGGCCATACCATCTTCAAGCACGACGCCCGCGAGTGCCGCGGCTGCGACGCCGCCGGCGGCTGGAAGAATCAGCCCGAGCCCCAGCTGGTCGATCGCCGCGAGCAGGTGCTGGATTCGATGACGGCCTATCAGATCACTTCCATGATGGAAGGCGTGGTCCAGGCCGGCACGGCGACCGTGGTGAGGGAAGTCGGCAAACCGATCGCCGGCAAGACCGGCACCACCAACGACGAGAAGGACGCCTGGTTCATCGGCTTCTCGCCGGACATCGTGGTTGGCATCTATGTCGGCTACGACAAGCCGCGCAATCTCGGCAAGGGCGCGACCGGCGGCCACCTCGCGGCGCCGATCGCCAAGGATTTTCTGAAACTGGCGCTCGCCGACAAGCCGGCGATTCCGTTCCGGGTGCCCGCCGGAATCAAGCTGATCCGGGTCGATGCCAAGTCCGGCATGCGGGCGGGTCCGGGCGACGGCGGCCGAACCATTCTGGAGGCCTTCAAGCCGGGAACCGCGCCGCCGGATAATTACAGCGTCATCGGGGTTGCCGACGCTGACGGGCGGTCGATGCTGCCGCCTCCCGATGCGGATCGCAGCCTGTTCCGTCCCGGCGGCCTTTACTAGAGCATGTTCCGGAAAAGCATGCCCTCGGGCCACGACCCGATGGGTGGGTACCGGTTTTTCCTAGCGACAAACGCGAAGCTTTTGCGCGGAGATCATGCTCAAACAAAAAGATAGAGCGGG
>Ga0179587_10000470_pt1 | contig 16627 bp, 16 predicted proteins | sample CZODoug2_1_08_16_FD_185932 | JGI IMG/M metagenome (GOLD analysis project Ga0179587, IMG submission 185932) | Vadose zone soil fungal communities from Angelo Coast Range Reserve, California, USA - CZODoug2_1_08_16fungal | ecosystem: Environmental > Terrestrial > Soil > Vadose zone | place: USA...
CGGAAAGGATCTTCATCGCATCGGCGGTGGCGCTTTTGGGTTTGGTCGTTCTGATTCTTGGCGATCGCGATCACGCCCGCATGTTGGATGACTTTTACGCCGGGTGCTTCCTCGGAATGTCGACGCCCAATCGGCTGAAAGGATGGTTTCAGCCTGTGCTTGGGGCGCTTGTGCTCATTGTCGTGCTGGCGCCGGTGCATGCCTTTCTGCACGACTTCGGCGGCAGCCTTGGCCTCGCTGCGTTTATCACAGCGATGCTGCTCGTTGCCTGGAACCGCACGGCAGCGTGGACGACGAGCGGCACGACGCGCAACATACTGACGCGCAGCGGGAGCTTGGGCACTGCGGTTGCGAGCGTCGTGGTCGCGGTATTTGTACCGATCGGATTGACTACAGCCGATCCACCGGCCGAGGAGGTCCCAGGCACCCTCGACGCGACAGCGCAACCGACCGCCGGAGGGTCGGAGGCAACGCTGGTCCGGCTGGTCATCGGCAACGCCTCGCCGGGCACGGTTGATGCGCCGATTCCGCTCGGCATTTCCCTCATCAACGCCGCGGCCGACGACGTGGTGATTTTAAGCGGTCTTCCTCCCGGATCGAACATGACGAATGGTCACCCGTCAGCGACCGGTAGTTGGCGTCTATTTGCGCGCGAGTTGGCCGATGCCGCCATACGTCCCGCGCAGGGTTTCGTCGGTGGCACGGACGCCACGGTGGAGCTGCGGCACGCCGACCAGACCATCGATCGCCAGGCGCTGCATCTCGAGTGGACGGCCCCGGCGCTGCGAGCGGCAATGGATGCAGATGGCACGCCTCCTGCCACGGGGCTTGCCACCGGCCAGCGCCCCGACGCGGTGACGGAAGATCACGCGGCGATCTTTCCTGAATCTCCTCAATTCATACCCATGCCACGCCGGAGACCCGCAGGCGGTTCCCATCCGGCCTGGCTGGGCGTCCGCCCGGCGCATCCGACTCTTCCTGTCGTCGGCACGATAGGTGCGCGCGATCAACGCGTCGGCGGCCAGGGTGCGGCACCGACAGGCCCGCACAGGTTGGTTCTTACGAACGATAGTGGCTCCGCCCGCCAGGTCCAACCGCCTGCACGGCACGACGATCGCGGAGACGGACAAAGAATGACCCTTCCGAAAAACTTTCCGCTACCGTCCGACCTGGATCGCCCGATCCCGGTGTCGGCCTCGCCATGAATGCGACGAACAAACCGCAAGTCGGCCGCGTTCCGGGAGTCGGGCGCGGCGCTCAGCGGTTGCCAATGGGCGGTCCCCACCGAGGGCTCTCTGCCGGCCACGCTGAGTGATTGTCGGCGCTCTCGAATTCCTCGGAGCGAACCTGAACTTCCCTCCAACTCCGTTTTGCTCCCGAGATTTCCCGCTCTGCAGCCTCCATGTTTTCGGAGTGCGATGTTTTTTTGGAGTGCGATGTTAATGTGCTTTTGATGGATTTGAAGCACCTGAGGCGGGTGCTGGGAATCGAATCCGGGATATACAGCCTGGGAAGACATACAGCTTGGGAACTTTGTGCGGCTGCCTGTAAAATCGACAGCTTAGCGGTATCATTCTTGTTCTCTCCCTATATCAAGCGAAGTAAAATCGGAAGCAACTCCGGATCATCCGATGAAATCGAGTCGTCAACCACTGAAGGTGCCCCGAGGCACAAGCTGGAACAGTCTGGAATATTTTGAATGATATCGTCCGCGGTGTTCTTGGCATGCGCTTCCGCGCAGGGGCAGAATGGCGTTGCGGCCTTTTACAGCGGACGAACGATCTCAATCATCATCGGCTATCCGCCCGGGGGATCGTACGATACTTATTCTCGGCTGGCCGCGGCTCACATGGGTCAATACATCCCGGGCCATCCCCACTTCAACGTGCGGAACAAGCCAGGCGGGATCGGCGTCATCAGGTCTTTCTACGAGACGGCGCCCAAGGACGGCTCGATGATCGGCATCTTCCCCGAAACGATCGCGATCGTTCAACTGACGCATCCTGAAATCGGCAAATGAAACGTGCAGGAGTTTTCATACATCGGCTCGTTTGCAAACGTTAATGCCGTTTTTATGATTCGAGAGGGCGCCCCGGCAACGACGGTGGAGGAGTTGAAGAGGACACCCATCAATGTAGGCTGCAATACGCCGGTCGGCGTTTCCTACATCAATCCTGCGATCATGAAGAAATTTGGCGAGCTCGAGTTCAATATCATCTGTGGTTATCCCGGCACCGCCAATCTTCCGATCGCTCTTGCGCGAGGTGAGATCGATATGGTGACCGGCGCATGGACGGCCTGGAAAAACAACTCCGAGGTCACCAGTGCAGAAGTGAGGCCCATCATCCAGTCGGGCCTCGCTCGCCACAAGGAGCTTCCCGATGTGCCGTTGATGCAGGAAGTGATCTGCGATCCAGTAGGCAAGAACGTCGCGGAATTGATGAGCGCGGGATCTGCGGTCGGGCGCGCGCGCTTATTGCTCCGCGCGGAGTTCCCGCCGAGCGGATTGCCGCCCTTCGGAATGCCTTCGACCAACTTGTGAAGGATCCAGAGTTCTTGCGGCAGGCAGCGGAAACGTTCGCGGAACTCGATCCCAAGTCCGGACTGGAGACAGAGGCCATCAGCAACGCGATCCTGGCCACACCTCCCGACGTGATCAAGAGCGCCATTGCAATCAGCAAATAAACCTGCTCAAGACAAACCGGCGGAAAGGTTCGGCTGACCAAGGGGGCTCGATCGAGCTTAGGTGAAAGCCGATGAATGCGCAGATTTGACTCGGCGGAAAGCGCGGAAAACAAGGAAAGATCAGCAATGTTGATCATTGACTCCGGACTGCACATCTGGCGTGCATCCACTCCTGAACGCCCATGGATGCCCGGCCGCACGGCTCATCTGCCGGAACCGATCAGCTACGAGAATCTTCGGGAAAGAATGCAGCAAGCATCGCGCCATCCTGATCCCGCCCTCCTGGGAAGGCGACAACTCGGAATACTCGCTCGAAGCCGCCGCAAAGTATCCGGACTTGTTTGCAGTGATGGGGCGGATCCCGATCGACAAGCCGGAAGGCCGCGTGATGGTCGAGACCTGGAAAGATCAGCCTGGAATGCTCGGCGTTCGATTGACGTTCCATCATGCGTGGGACCAGGACTGGATCAAGAACGGGGTGGCGGATTGGTTCTGGCCGGCCGCAGAGCGGTTGAATATCCCGGTCATGATGAATGCCCCGACCGTGCTGCCGGAAGTTGCTCAAGTCGCGGCGCGTCACCCCAATCTGCGCATCATCATCGACCACATGGGTCGTCTGCGAGGCATGAAGGACGAGACGCTGCGGCTCGACAAGACCATCGCTCTCGCGAAGTATCCGAACGTGCACGTCAAGTTGACCCTGATCTCGGAATGCACGTCAGCCGAATATCCCTACAAGAACATCCAACCCGAGGTGCGCAAGCTCATCGATGCATTCTCGCCGCGCCGGTCGTTCTGGGGTACCGATCTTTCGGTGATGTTGAGCCGGTCCACCTGCACCTATGGGCAGGCCGTTACGCTCTTCACGGAAGAGATCGGATATTCAAAGGAAGACCAGGAATGGATCATGGGAAGAGGACTGGCTGCGTGCCTGCCTTGGCCGGTCAAGTAATGCCGATCAAGTAATCTTGGGTGCAAGGCCGCGGCGGCGCGTTGCACCGCCACGCCAGACCGGCCTCGACCTGCGCCCCGGTGTAAGACCTTACCGCATTGGCGTAGGCAACTCTTCTATTTTCCGACAAAGACAGGGGCGCCGCCGAGCGGCGGGCACCGTACGAGCCCAGCTGATCTCGGACCTTTCAGCGCCGCGCGCATGCGCTCGGTCGTGACGGGCGCACGTCTTAGGTTCGTTAGCTAACGACAATCATTGGTTGACGGATAAGTCTTCTCGCGTTAATGAACATTAACTGCGAGGGCTGCCACCTCGTGGTAGTCATAGGAGACGGGTGACGCCGTTCTGATGCGGATGCTGTGGCGGTTCACAAGCCTGCATGACGCCGCGCACCCGGTGTTGCGACGGCGTGACGAGTTGGGAGCAATAGCGCACTGGCAAGAGGCACCCCTCGTTAGAGCTCACTGTTCTGGATTTTTAGCCATCTGAAAGTCGCGCGTTCTTCGCTGACCAGAGTTCGTTCGGGAGACAGTCATGAATTACCGGTGGTGTATGGGCGTGTTCGCGGTCGCTCTTGGGGTGGGGCTGGCGGGCGCCATCTCGGGTGCCGGGTCGCAGATCATCGACATGGACAAGTACCCGAACATGGCCGGCGGATGGGGCAGAAGCGAGGTCTACCAATGGATAGCGCGGGGGGAGAAGCCGCCGCTGACGCCTGAATATCAGGCCGTCTACGAGGCCAGTTTGGCCGATCGGGCCACCGGCGGACACGGCACCGATACAATGTATCGCTGCTTCCCGCCCGGGATGCCGCGGCAGATGCTTATGTATTCGCCCATGGAGATCGTCATCACTCCCGGCACCACCTATATGCTGATCGACCACATTCACGACGACCGCCGCATCTTCACCGACGGGCGCGCCTGGCCCGAAGGGGACATTGAGCCGACCTACTCCGGCTATTCCATCGGCAAATGGGTCGACGAGGATGGCGACGGCAAGTACGACGTGCTGGAGGTCGAGACCCGCTTCATCAAGGGCCCGCGCACGTTGGACGGCTTGCTCCCGACTCACACGGACAATCAGAGCATCGTCAAGGAACGTATCTATCTCGATAAGGCCAAGCCGGACATCCTGCACAATGAGATCACGCTGCTCGATCATGCCTATACGCGCCCCTTGACGATCATCAAGAATTATCCCCGCTACCAAAACCCCGGGCCGACCGGGTGGCCCGAGGAGGTCTGTGCCGAGGCCCAGGTTTGGATCAGCCTGGGCAAGGAAGACTACTATCTCAGCTCGGATGGCCATCTGATGCCCACGAAGAAAAACCAGGCGCCACCTGATTTGCGGTACTTTAAGCGGACTGGAAATTAGCCTCGTTCCGGAACGAATGATCGAATCTTTGTCCCAATCGTGTTGAAGGCGCGCCCATTTGACGCAGGCGCTGCCGAATGATCTCGCAGGCGCGGTGGGGTTCCGAGACGGATGGGACGAGTGCTCGGATATAGCCGCTCGGCGCCGGTGCTGTTCGCCTAGATCCGGTCAGCCGCGGACGCGGCCTGACGACTCTCACATGTAAGCGGCGGTCGCGAACCGCCGGCGTGCCCGCGAACAGGGACATTCCACACGCAAAGAAGCAAGGTTTTCCAGTTCCGTCGGGCGGCCTCCGGAACAGAACACCGGATCGGGAACATGGACATCGGGCACTAAGCCCGCACGCCACCGCACTTCCGAAATAGCGAAAATCCGACCAGCGTTCAGATTGATGTCAGGTGGCCAAGGTAGATCCACACTGCGCAATAAGGCGCATACAGCTTAGGAGATCCACCATGTACAATAAGAAAACGTATATCGCGTTTTCGACAGCGGCTGTCATTGGCTTGCTGGGACTTGGTTCCGCGGCTCTCGCGAATGACATAGATGAGAGCGCAAGCGCCGCGCAAGTCACGCGGGAAATGCAAGGCAATCCGCTGCCATGGTGGTGGAACACGTCGAATCAAGCTTCCGGCAGCTACGCGTATCAGCACGTGCAGCATTCGCCTTCAAAGCACAGCGCGCCCAAGAAGTAGCCGATCGCTGCATCAGTCAACGCCGCACCGGCGCGCTTTTGAGACCGTAGCCAACAAACCCGCAAGGTGCTTGTTGCTGGAAGTACAAGCAGGGGGCCGGCGGAATGCCGGCCTCCATCCAGATTGGCCGCAGGGGGACGTTGCCCGCATTCCGGCATAAGCAGGCGGGCAAGCCCTAGTTCGTCTGGCAATCTGCGCAGCCGGACAACAGCCCGATCTACGCGTGTGCCAAATTTACATCCTGGCCGCCCCCGGCTAGGCTTGCCGGGACTGGAGGACCAGTGCGTGGCGGCCGATTTTCGCAGACCATTGCGGAGAGCATGGCGCCGCGTCGGAATTGTGCAGGAGCAGGGTCTTGCCTGAATACGCTGCCGGTTCGAACGACCTTTCCGAGACCGAAACAGCGAGCCGAGCAGCCGCTCGGACATCCGGATGAGGCCCGCGCCCTACGGTCCGTTTCCGTATTCGCCGATCATTCGGCGGCCGGTGCTGACGTGGCCCGAGGGCGCCCGCGTGGCGCTTTGGGTCGTTCCCAACATTAAGTTCTTCTCGCTCGCCGAGAAGGTGCCGGCCGCGGCCGGAGGCAGCGGCGCACCGGTACCCGACGTACCGGGCTGGTCTGCACGCGACTATGGCAACCGGGTCGGCGTGTTTCGGTTGATGCAGGTGCTCGATCGCCATGGTGTCCGCGCCACGGTCGCGCTCAACAGCGAGCTGTGCGCCCAGCATCCGGCCATCGTCGAAGAGGGCAACCGACGTCAGTGGGAATGGATGGGCCACAACGAGAGCAATACGCGCCGGCTGAACGAGGCGCCGCCGGGCGAGGAAGCCGGCATCATCGCCCGGGCGCTGGCCACAATCGAGAGTGCGACCGGAAAACGGCCGGTTGGCTGGCTCGGCGCCGGCCTGCAGGAGACCTGGAACACCCTCGACCTGCTGGCGGCCGCCGGTTGCGAATATGTGGGCGACTGGGTCAATGACGACCAGCCCTATATGATGACGCTCGAAAGCGGCCGGCACATCGTGGCCATGCCGTATTCGCAAGAGATCAACGACAAGCCGGTGTTCGAGCGTCAGCATCGCACCGCCGACGAGTTCAAGGACATGATCTGCAGGCAGTTCGACGTGCTCTATCGCGAAGGCGCAGAGTCGGCCCGCGTCATGGCGATCGCCATCCATCCCTATCTGACCGGCGTGCCCCATCGCATCGATGCCTTCGATGCGGCGCTGGCGCGCATATCTGCGGGCACGCGGGCGTGTGGAAGGCGACCGGCGCCGAGATCGCGCGGCACTTCGCGCGGGCGAAGTCATAGAGCCGGGTCATGGAGAGCGGGATCATAGTAAGTGAGATCATAGTAAGTGAGATCATAGTAAGTGAGATCATAGTAAGTGAGATCATAGTAAGTGAGATCATAGTAAGTGAGATCATAGTAAGTGAGATCATAGTAAGTGAGATCATAGTAAGTGAGATCATGGTAAGTGGGATCATGGACATGACCCGATGGCTCCAGTATCCGCTGTCGGTGCTGCTCGTCGCCGCTGCCACCACCACCACCGTGGTGCCAGCGCCGACGGCGCTTGCCGAAACCATCACCATCGGTCTTGTCGGCGCCGTCTCGGCCACCCACTGGCCGATCTATGTGGGCCTCAAGCAGGGCTACTACGCGGCCCAGGATATTCAGCTCGCCACCGTGTTCACGCTCTCCAGCAATGCACTGGTGCAGCAGCTCGCATCAGGCTCGCTCGATGCGGCCCTCTCCACCGGCATCGTGGATCCGATCTACGCCGTCGACAAAGGTGCTTCGATCGCGATCCTGCGTCTGGAAATGGTGTCGCCGCCCTACGCGCTACTGGCCAAGCCGGCCATCGGGAACATCAAGGAGCTCAAGGGCAAGACCATTATGGTGGATGGCCCCAAGGGGATCACCCGCCTCTATGTCGAGCGGATGCTGGCGGCAAACGGACTCAAGCAAAATGAGGTCGAGACCCTGTTTGCGGGGGCGACCGCGGCGCGCTTCTCGGCACTCCTAGCGAGCGCGATCGATGCCACCATCCTGCTGCCGCCGTTCAATTTCTTTGCCGAATCGGCCGGATTCCGGACCTTGGGTCTGTCCGTCGACTATACGCCCGAGCTGCCGTTCACCGGCGCAGTGGTCAATCGCAACTGGGCCATGGCACATGCCGCCACCCTCGCTCGGCTGATCGCGGTGCACAATCAGAGCATGGCGTGGCTTCTGGACCAGCGGAACCGGGCGGCTGCCATCGCCCTCATGGTCGAGGCCACCCGGCAGAAGCCGGAGGATGTCGCCAAGGCTTACGACTTTCTCCTGGGCCGGAATTTCTTCGATGCCAGCGGCAAAGTGTCCAGGACGAAGATGAATGCGATGCTCGCCGCGTTGCGAGAGCTCGGCGACATAACGCCCGATCTCAACGTTGATCGTCTGCTCTTGCCGGGCGTGACGCAGGTGACCGACTAACGCGCGCTCGGCGCGCGTGCAGGAGACGGCGAGGGTGTGATAGTTTCGGGTGGGGCCCGCGCTGGCGGGAAGTCTTAAAAGCCAATGTCGGGAAGGTGGGGTATCACCGGCCGGACAGACCGGGAGGCCGCATGACCCACCGCTTGACGCGCAGGGCGTTTTCGAAGGCCGCGATCGCGGCGGCTGCGGCGAGCGCTCTTGCCCCGTTCGCCGGCGGATCGGCGTGGGCGCAGACGAGCTACCCGGCGCGTCCGATCCGTCTGATCGTACCGTTCGCGGCGGGCGGTCTGGCCGACCTCACCGCGCGCCTGGCGGCCGAGCGGCTCGGCGACAAGCTCGGCCAACGCTTCGTGATCGAAAATCAGGCCGGGCCCGGCGGCATCGCGGCTGCCCGCACCGTGCTGTCGGCGCCGCCGGACGGCTATACGCTGGGCTTCGTCACCAACGGCACCTCGATCAGCGCCGCGATCTACAACGCATTGCCGTTCGATCCGGTGAAGGACTTCGTGACGATCTCCACGCTCGGCTATTTTGATCTCCTGTTCGGCACCAACGCCGAGTCGCAGTTCAAGACCCTGTCGGACTTCATCAAGGCGGCGCGCGCGCAGCCCGGCAAGCTCAATATCGGGACCGTCAGTGTCGGCAGTACCCAGAATCTCGGGGCCGAGCTGTTCAGGGCGACCGCTGGGCTCGATGTTCAGATCGTGCCCTACCGCACCACGCCCGATGTCGTGGTCGGACTCTTCCGCAACGATATTCAGCTCATGGTCGACTTCTACGGCCCAATGGAATCAGGGTTGCAGCAGAACAAGATTCGCGCCGTGGCGACGTCCGGGACCGCGCGCACCGAATACCTGCCCGAGGTGCCGATAGTCAGCGAAGCGGGCGCTCCGGGCTACGAAGTGACGGCATGGAACGGTCTAATCGCCCCCAAGGGAACTCCCACGGCGATCGTCGATCTCTTGAACGGGGCGGTGCGGGATATCGTGGACATGCCCGACCTCAAGACGCGCTTTGCCAGTCTCGGCATTTTGGCCAAAGCCAGCACGCCTGAAGAATTGAGGTCCCGGATGCAGGGCGACATCGGCAAATGGGCGGCGGTGATCGCGCGCGCCGGCATTCCCAAGCAATAGCCGACCCGACAACCGTGGCGCTACTTTGAGCAGGCCGCAACCGGCGAGACCTCCCATGCATCCGATCCTGCGGCTCTACGAAGATGTCCTCGCCAATGACGGCGCGTTGCGGGTCGCTCTGCCGGCGCTGCCTCGCATGATTTTCATCGTGCACGGGACTGTCATGATCGAGGGCCGCACCTTGAGCGACGGCGAGGCTTGGCAGGGGGAAGGCACGGTGACGCTGACGCCGGGAACCACGGGCGTCACCTGCTGGCGGTTCGAGTTCGCCCCCGCAGATGCCGCCGACGGCCGCATCGCAGGCCGCTCCCTGATCTCACGGGAGAAGCTCGTGGCCGTGGCGGAGACCTTGCCGGCCGGTGATCTGCTGTTGCGGGGCGACAGCGTGGCGTTTCCCCCGGCCGGCTGCGCGTTCGTGCATCGGCATCAAGGTCCCGGCATTCGATGTCTGCTCGAGGGCGGCATCCGGATCGACACCCATGGGGGCTCGACCAGCTACGGCCCAGGCGGCGCTTGGTATGAAACCGGACCGGATCCGGTTTTTGCGCAAGGAGCGCGTGATCGCGCGACCCGGTTCGTCCGTATGATGATCCTGCCGCGTGCGCTCCTGGGCAAGAGCTCGATCGAATATCTCAACGCGGACGACGAGGAGAAGCCGAAGTCGCAATCCTACAAGGGGTTCGCGGACGCACCGATCGCGTTTAAGGTCAACGGCGGCAATCTCTAACCTGTCATGGCGGCGGGGCATTCGCTTCATGTGCAGACGCAGAGGCGCGGGTTTGGTGAGGGCTCTCAGCTTGTTGTAGATGGGGTAACGGGCCGCCGGCAAGCCAACCGCTCGCTCGCTACGACGCCATTTGGGGGCGCACTCACGAGCGGCATGCTTGCCGGCGAGGCGGTCGTCCCTCAAGCTGATGGTGTCAAAGTCAACGGAGTCGGACGAGCCCGCTCCAAGCATCATCAAGGGAGACCATGGACCTCTATGCAGGAATCGACGTGTCGTTGGAATGCTCGAGCGTGTGCGTTGTCGATGCGACCGGCAAGATTGTGCGGCCGGCAAGGTTGCAAGCGAGCCTGGATCGCTGATTGCGTGGTTCGGCGCGCTCGCCTTCGATCTGGTAGGGTCGGGCTGCAAACGGGACCGCTATCGCAATGGCTGTCCGCGGAGCTGAAGCTGGCTGGGCTTGCGGTCGAGCTGCTGGAGACACGCGCGATGCGTTCAAGGCGATGCCGGTGAAGTCCGACCGCAACGATGCGCGCGCGATTGCCCAGCTGATGCGGCTGGGCTGGTTTCGGCCGGCGCACTGCAAGTCGATGGCGGCGCAGGAGACGCGCGCGGTCCTGACGGCGCGCAAGCTGGTGCAGTCGAAGCTTCACGACGTCGAGATGAGCCGGCGCGGGATATTGCGCGGTTTTGGGTTGAAGGTAGGCAAGACGACAGGCTTGAGCTTTGCGGGGCGGATCCGCGAGCTGGTGGCCGGCCATCCGAGCCTGGAGACGATCGCCAAAGCGCTGCTGGCGGTGCGCGCGCTGTTGCTGCGCGAGCTCAAGGGCTTCGAAAAGCGCCTGCGGATGATGGCGCGCACGGATGCGAAGGCCAGGCTATTGATGTCGACGCCGGCGGTGGGACCGATCGTGGCGCTCACCTACGGGTCTGCCATCGACGATCCGGAGCAAGTTCAAATCGTCAAAGCAGGCGGGAGCACATTTCGGGCTCACTCTGAAGAAGTACCAGTCCGGCGAGACCGACCGCAGCGGCCGGATCAGCAAGATCGGCGACGCCGCGGTGCGCGAGGCGCTCTACCTGGCCGCCCACGTCGTGCTGACGCGACCGGTCAAAGGCTGCTCGGCGCTCAAGAGCTGGGCGATGCGGATCGCCAGGCGCGCCGGCATGAGCAAAGCCAAGGTGGCGCTCGCGCGCAAGCCCGCCGTCATCATGCATCGCATGCTCGCCGACGGACAGACCTTCAACCCCACCGCCAGGACTAACCCAGTCGCTGCCGCAGCTTAACAAGGAGAACCCCGGTTTTCTGGGCGCGTCACCTCCCTGAAGCGAAGTCCCTTCGCCGGGACGGTGATCAGGTCAGGCCGCCATCCGGGATGTGGCATTCGACCACGCATCCGTAGATTGGCCGACCTATCCCCCTACGAACCCCATCAGGCGACGGCCTCGCGCCGATCCCGTACAGAAGCAGTTCCCGGCGAGTGGATGACGCAAAAAGGGATTGACTTATCGAGGCCCGTTACAGAATCCCGGATGGAGCCATCAGGGCGTTTACGCCCGTATTCGCCGGGCTATGGCGCAATCCGGGGACGCCGGAGTTTACGACCCGTTGGCTTCATGCGGGCTACATCACCGTGCGCATGGCAGGTCAGGATAAATCATGCAGATCGGAGTCGATTTGGGCGGGACCAAAATCGAGGTGATCGCCCTCGATGACGACCGCCGGACGCTCTTGCGGCGCCGGGTGCCCACTCCCGCCGCAGACTATGACCGCACCCTGAATGCGGTAGCGGACCTGGTCCTTTCGGCGGAAAAGGAACTGGGCAAGGCCGGAACTGTCGGGGTGGCGACGCCGGGAGCAATCTCGGCCAAGACCGGCATGGTCATGAACTCAAACAGCACGGCCTTGAACGGAAGGCCGCTGGACCTGGATCTGTCAAGCAGATTGGCGCGGCCGATCCGCCTGGAGAACGACGCTAACTGTTTCGCGCTCTCCGAGGCCATCGACGGCGCCGGCGCGGGTGCTCGTGTGGTCTTCGGCGTCATTCTGGGCACGGGCGTGGGCGGCGGGCTTGTCATTGACAGACAACTGCTCGCAGGATGCAACCGGATTGCCGGAGAATGGGGCCACAATCCGCTGCCGTGGGCGAGCGATAGCGAACGGCTCGGGGCACTTTGCTATTGCGGCAAGACGGGTTGTGTCGAGACATTCTTGTCCGGCGCCGGCCTCGCGCGCGAATACCGCGCTCGCACCGGCCGGCTCTCGAACGCGGAGGAAATTGCGCTTGCCGCTTCAGGCGGAAACGAACAGGCACGCGAATGCGTGATCGCGTATCGGGATCGCTTGGCGCGCAGCCTGGCGGCGGTCATGAATCTGCTTGATCCTGACGTGATCGTGCTGGGCGGAGGACTCTCCAACATTCCGTTTCTCTATGACGGGCTCCCGGCCCTGGTTGCAGTGCATGCGTTTTCCGAGAGCATCGATACGCCGATCGTGCAAGCCATGCACGGCGATTCCAGCGGCGTGCGCGGTGCCGCTTGGCTTTGGCCGATGGGCGCGAAATAGTCCGTCCAGGCCCAGCGCCGCCCGAAAGGCCGCCATCCTGATCCGCGAGGATCAGGCTGGCGCCTGCCAGAAGGTGCGCACCAACGCAAAGGAGTTGAGGGCAACGATGGTGAAATCGCAGATGAGCGCCACCCCCGCGATAAAGGATTCCATCCCATAGGCCCGCGTCTGTGCCCGATGACGCGGGATCGCCGAGGGATGATAGCAGACCACCCCGAACTACTCGCCTACCTGGGCCGCCACATGCAGCACCGCCTGCAAAGGCGCCACCACCGGGATGTCGACCACCGAGCGTCCGCCGTCCACCCCGAGATCGAGCATGCCGAGCGGCACGATCGCATCGTAGCCTTCGCGCTCCGCCCGCCGAAACGCTTCGTGAAATAACGGCGCCGCCGCCTGAATTTCCGCCGGCCCGAGCCCATCGAAGGGCCGCGCCGCGACCGAGACGATGCCGACCTCCACATCGGCCGACGAATAGCTTCTGGCCGCATCCTCGCGCAGGCGGCGCTCTTGCGGCGGGTAGTTGCCGATCACGAAGGCAACTCGGATCATGTGGATCGCTCCCCCGGTCGGACGGCCGCTGCTCAGCCGGATGAAAGAACACCAGTTCCTGTTGACAGTCTACCGCCTACGCGGGCCGGCACGCGCCCAGGAAATGCCCAAAATGCGCAAGGGTTCTTTAACCAGCTACGCTGCAACATGGTTTCCGAGGGGTTCTGGTTCTCCCGGCTTCAAATAACACTTCTCGGAATGCGTACCTGCTGGGCGCTCGCGCGGTCCGTGGAACCTTTTGTCTGCGACAGGAGTCTCGGAGCACGCGTGACGAACCAGTCTTCCGTCTCAATGTCCCGACCAGCGGTACTCACCAACCCTCCCGCTCTTGTATCATGTATCACCGGAGTAGACCATGAAGTCAGACATGAAGCGTCGCTTTGCTTGCACTTCCAGCGCCATCGCGGTTGCGCTGCTGGCGTTCTCGTTCTCGTTCTCGTTCACGGTCGGCAGCTCGCGGGCCGTCCGGGCGGACGAGTCGGAGAGTCTCTCACCTCCGGCGCAGGACATGGTGTTGGTGCCGGTCAAGGACGTAGAGGCGCTCGAGCAGCGTCTCGCATATCTCGAGGAGCAAGTTGCGGCTCTGACCGAGTCCTGGCAGCGCATCAATACCCATCGGCTCTGCGTTTCCGACGACAGTTCGGAAACCTGCATCACCAAGCCGCAACTCGACGCCTTCCTGGCCAGCCAGGCGCATGTGGCGCAGGCCGATCCTCCGGCGGCGATCGCAGCGGGGGCGAAGACTGCGGACGAAGCCGTGCCGGTCGCTGCTTCGACCGAGATCGCGCAGAGCGTGGAGGAAGCCGTGAAGGTCGCTACCGCGACCGGCAGTTCCGAGCCGGCGCCAAGCCCTGATTCGGCCGAGGTCGCGCAGAAAGTTGAGGAACCCGAGCAAACCGGGTCGACAACATCCGGCGGCCCCGCCACCGCGGCGAACATGATACCGCCCCTGGAACTTCTCGCCCCCGAAACCATGGCGCCCGGCGACCAACCTTGAGGTTTTGACAAACCGCAACAAGAACCCAAACCCATTCGCACACCTCAACCCCGCTCCGGCGGGGTTGTTTCCTTATTGCCCAACGATTTCTCCTTGGAATCGCCTCAACCTTGTGTTCGAAAAATAGCAATCCAGCGATTCATTCTGACCACGGAACGACATATCGGAAGCATGGTTCAGATCAGGCGTAGACAGGCCGACGACTTCCGCTGCCGCCATTGCGGAACGACCTACGAACTGACCAGGCTGACACCCGCGCGCGACACCGGCTCTGCCAAATGCGTGGTGTGCCAAGAGATCATGATGCAATGGAAGGATTCGCCCATTCCGTCATTTGCGATCAGGAAGATGCCGGATCGAGAATAGGTGCGGCGATTTCTCAAGTCGCGTGCGATGGCCAAAGGGTCTGAATAGACTCGGCTGGCGATCCCCGGTCGGAGCCGAGGACGGGTTTTGCCCACCGCAGCAAATCGGCGAGATCGAACCGCGCGGGCATTGCGCGCGCGTCGCTGCGGATTCCTGATGGGCCAATCAGGCGCAACGCCCATCCTACGGTCCCGGGGTCGGGCGCAATGCCTACGCTGCGTCTCTCGCCAAATTGAACGGAATCTGCTCCAGCCTTGAGCATTTTCAGTAAAAGTGGAATCCGGTTTTCCGTCCGAAAATGCGACAACGCAAAAATGCTAGAGCAGTTTCTGTTTCCGGCCAATGTGAAACCGCTCTAGCGGCTACAAACCGCGGCGATTCTGTCCTAATGTCGCCGCCCCCGATGGCCGAAGAGCTCACAAAGAGGGAACCTGACCCATGGGACACCGACTGATCACGGCCCTGACGTTTCTCAACGCACTGGGGCTCTTCGCCTGCATCATGGTGATCGCCGCCGCCACCAACAAGGATCCGGAAATTGCGGTCCCAATAGCGCGCGCAATCCGAGCTTGCCTTCGCATGTTCGTGGTCGGAGCCGCACTTCCCGCCGCAGCGTGGGGAATCTCGGCCATGGAAATGAACAGGTCGAATGCCAGGGTCAAATTGATCGAATCCTGGGCCATGTATCTCCTGCTGCTCGCCTCGTTGGTCCTGTTTTTTGTAGCCGCATGGCGACTGCCGGCGTGTATCCTCGATGGTCTGAGCTGAGCTGGCGGCTGAGGCTTGCATCCGCACCGCTCATTGCCCCCTTGCCGACGACCTGAGTTGCCGGCGGGCGCGATCGAATTGGGAGCGCCTTGCCTCGACGAGTTCGTTGAGCCGGCAGCCAGTGAGCCATGCGCATTCGATTAGGGCGGAGAAGGTCGGAGAGGCTCGCGCAATCACTTTGCGGATGTCGGCTGGTTCTCCGGCAGCATGATCGGGTCGCGACGCTCGCGGACGCGTCGCTGCCAAACCAAGGCGGGGTTGTCCTCTCGCCAGCCCTCTGCTTCCGCATAGCCGAGCACGCTCGAGATTGCTCCGAGGTCGCGGCGGATCGTGGCATTGGTGACACCGGCGTCGCGGCGGAATTTGACGATTTCGCTAAGTTTGCGCGTGTCAATCTCGTGGAGGTGGAGCGACCTGGCCCGCGATCCAACTCGCCCACGCCGTGGCGACCTCCGTATAGGTGAAGCGCCGCTCCCCGAAGTGGGCATAGGAAACCTCCTTCTTGCGCCGCTCGGCGACGCGGCGCGCTGCCTCGCGGGGATCGGCGGTCCGCAGGCTCCATCGGACCTCGGTGCCGCGCACCTCGATGCGGCCCCAAAGGATGTCACCGCGCCAATAACAATTCTTCGGGGTGCTACGCTTGGGCATCATCTCCTCCAGGGATACACGACAGGAGCGCCGGCGAACTCGGGCCGATGCGGTGGCGGCAATGGTCCAGCAGCGCGCCCTCCAGGCGAAACCGCTCGTTGTGGCAGCGAAGATCGCGGAAGCGGGCGTGCAGCGAAGCCTCCAGCGATGCTCTGCCGCGAAGCATGAACAATAACCGCAAAGGAACCGGGGAAGCGGCCTGCAGGTGTTTCAGACGAAGGACGATGTCCTGAGTGAAGCCGATCTTCACAAGGCCGCGTTGAGCAATGAAGTAGACGACCGAGCGGCGGCTCCTGGCGGTCGCGCTTCGACGGGTCAAGGTCAGCCCGACTTGACCGTCAAGGGCGAGGCGCCGCCGCGCAACCGTCTCATCGCCTGTTCGTAGGCTCCATCGGCGGGATTCGCCGGCGATCGTCGCCCTGGCCCAAATGACGCCGCCACGCCGGAAGAGGGCAACTTGGTCTGACACTGCTTGGCCTCCTCATCCTTGATCCAACGCCGCAGCATGGCGAGATCGAAGGTCCAGCACCGGCACCCAGGCAGCTTCATCGCGCCCGGGATCTGGCCCGACGCTGCCATCCGCTGGATCACGCGCTCGCCGTAGCCGATGATGGCGATCGCCTCGGCCATCGTCCCACGCTCGCGCGGTTTTGCAAGGGCGTTCGTCACTTGCCCACCCGTTGTCTT
>Ga0179587_10000473_pt1 | contig 16598 bp, 12 predicted proteins | sample CZODoug2_1_08_16_FD_185932 | JGI IMG/M metagenome (GOLD analysis project Ga0179587, IMG submission 185932) | Vadose zone soil fungal communities from Angelo Coast Range Reserve, California, USA - CZODoug2_1_08_16fungal | ecosystem: Environmental > Terrestrial > Soil > Vadose zone | place: USA...
TGCAGAGCCATGCGGTTTCGGTGATGGGCGCGGTGCGCAAGCCGGGTACTTTCCAGATTCGCGGCAGCAAAACGTTGCTGGAGGTCCTTTCACTTGCGGAAGGGTTGGCGGAGGATGCCGGGGAAGTGGTCATCATTTTGCGTGGCGCAGATCAGAACAGTGCGCTCGGGTCTCTTGCAGCGAAACCGAACGACGTGCCAGCCTCTTCGTCAATGATGGGCCCGCAAGAGACTGAGAGGCCGGGCGTAGCGGACGCGGGCACTGACAAAATCAGTGGATCTTCTCAGAACGTGGTGCAGGTAAATTTGAAGGACCTTCTCGATTCGACGGATCCAACCCACAATCCCGCGGTATATCCGGGAGACATCGTCAAAGTTTCTCGGGCAGGAATCGTGTATGTAGTGGGAGCGGTGCGAAGGCCAGGCGGTTTCGCAATGAAAACGAATGAGAGGATCTCTGTACTGCAAGCAATCGCCTTAAGTGAGGGCCTAACACGCACGGCGTCCAAAAACGGCGCACGCATCATCCGCACGAATGAACAGAATGGAGCACGCACCGGGACACCCATAAACCTTGGCAAGATCCTGTCCGGGAAGTCCCCGGATCCCATGCTGGGGCCCAGAGACATTGTGTTCGTTCCGGACAGCGCGGCAAAAAGTACGTTTTCAAGGGGTGTAGACGCGGCTGCGCAAACACTCGTCGGACTCATGATCTTCCACTGGTAGCATGAAAGAACACGACAAACTCGAGCTGTCTGAACGGTCTCGACCCAATGGAAACGCGGGAGGCGCGTGGGAAAGCCGGGTCGTCAAGTTTACCGATTCTTATGAAATTCTGGATCCCCAGGAAGCCCCGGACTTCCGCGGTTACGCGCGCATCCTGCGAAAGCGCATGCCCACGGTGCTAATTGTCTTCACTATTTTGTTCAGCATATCCCTGATCGCCACGCTCAAACAGAAGCCCGTGTACCGCGCCCAGGTGTTGCTGGAGATTCAAAAAGAAAATCCAGACATTCCAACCATACAGGAACTCTACGAGTTGGACAGCGTCTCCGATGCTTATTTGAGATCGCAGTACACCATCCTTGGCAGCGAAAGCCTGGCGCGCAGCGTGATTGACAAACTCCGGCTGGATACCGTTGGGGAGTTCAATGCTCCAGAGTGGTGGTCTTGGCGCTGGCGCAAAAAAAAGAATGTAGACGCGCCACAAGTGTTTGCCGCCGGCCCGGCTCGCGCGGATCGAGAAGTCTATCGACGAGTACTGGAGCGCTTTGAAGACCGGCTGAAAATTGATCCGATCAACCGGAGCCGGCTGGTGACCATTCAATTCGATTCCCGCGATGCCGGACTGACCGCGCGCGTGGCGAATTGCATGGCGGAGAACTATGTGGAGCAAAACCTGGAAGCCCGGTGGACAGCAACGCAAAAGGCCGCAGACTGGCTTTCGCAGCAACTGTCGGGAGTCAAAGGGAGATTGGAGAAATCGGAAGAGCGGCTTCAGGAATATGCGCGGCGTAATGGATTAGTCTTTCTGGAAACGGACAAAGAACCAAGCCGGAACATCGAGAACGAGCAGGTCCAGCAATTGCAAGAAGAGTTGACCAAAGCAGAAGCGCGGAGGTATGAGAAAGAAGCGCTGTACCGCGTGGTCGAGGCCGGTGACTACAACGTCTTGCCCGGGGAGTTTGAAAGCAAGGTGATTCAGGATTTAACGGAGCGTCTAGCGGAACTCAAGCGAGAATATGCCCGGTTATCCACAACGTTTAATGCAGATTATCCGCGAGTAAAAGAGATTCAGAGCCAGATCGAGGAAATCGCCGCAGCGATCCGAGAGCAGCGCAAGGATGCCGCGGGCCAGATTACCAGCGAGTATTTCGCCGCGGTTCGCAGGGAGAATCTGGTCCGGCAGGCTCTCCAACAGGAACAAGAACGGATGAACCAAATGGCCGCGCGGGCGGTGCAATACAACATCCTGAAGCGCGAAGTAGACACGAACAAGCAGTTGTATGACGGGCTTTTACAGCGATTGAAAGAAGCAAGTGTTTCCGCCAGCCTGAGGGCCAGCAACATCCGCATAGTAGATGCCGCTGAACCCCCAACAAAGCCGGTGAAGCCGAAAATCCCGCTTAATCTGGGAGTGGCCGCAATCCTCGGGTTAGGGCTGGGCTTTTGTGCCGCCTTCCTGCAGGAACGACTGGACGATACTTTGAAAGGCACGGACGACGTGGAACGGTTGTTCGGCCTTTCGGCCGTGGGGCTAATCCCCGCGGTATCTCAGCCCAACGGCAATCACCACGGCGTGTCCAGGCTGCTGGAACACACCAAGGCTGTTAGCGCCAAAGAAAATGGCAACGGCCGGAAGCCAAATGCGGCATGGCATCGCATTGATGAGGACGGGAAACAAAACGCACCGCTGGTAGAAGCGTTTCGAAGTTTGCGCACGTCGATCTTGCTTTCCACGGCTGATCATCCACCCAGTTCTTTGCTGGTCACGAGCACGCAACCTGGGGAAGGCAAGACCACCATCGCCACGAACCTGGGCATTACTCTTGCACAAGTCGGCCAGCGAGTCTTGCTGGTGGATGCAGACTTGCGGTCACCTTCGCTGCACCGGCTGTTCGGATTGCGAGAGAACTTTGGTCTGGTCAGCTACCTCACCGGCCATCAGGATTGGCATAGCGTGGTGCGGCCCTCGGGATCCCCTGGCCTCGATCTCCTGTTCTGCGGGCCCATACCTCCCAATCCATCGGAACTTCTCTCTTCGCGAAGCATGGGAGAATTAATCCGCTCCGCACGAGAGCAATACGAGTTTGTCATTCTGGATTCGGCGCCCATGCTGGCGCTCGCGGACAGCCGCATTCTCGCTACGCTGGTAAGCGGCGTACTGTTGGTGGTGAAGAACGCGATGATACCTCGCGAACAGGTAAAGCAGGCGCTATTTGGCATCCAGAGTGTGGGTGCAAATGTTATCGGCGTGGCGTTGAACAGAGTAGATCTACACACCAATGGCTATTTCGACTACCATGCGGATTGCTTTCCTGACGACAAAGGATCGGCGGGAGGTTTCCTGGAGGCGGACTCTCAGGGTACTCTACAACAACAGAGGTGAGCCGTGGGTCCGCTGTGAGATTCTTAGTGCTTCGAATTGCCGAAGCGGGTCTCACCATCGCGATATGGATTGCGGTGCTGGCGTTTGGCGGGACTTCCCCTCCTTTTTTCCTCGTAACGGAAATAATCATTCTCGGGCTTGGAGTCTTTCTCCTTTCCGCCAGCTTACGCGCGCCTCTTACCACCATCAGGCTTCCCCTCGCAGTTCCTATGGCGCTGATTGCCTGGGTAGTGTTGCAAATCCTTCCATTGCCTGCTTTTTTGGCGCCGTTGTACGCGCGACTGCACATTGCTCCCGCGGGCGATACTCGTTTTACGCTCAGCGTCGTCCCATATCAAACCGTTTCCCATCTGCTTCTGTTGGTCACCTTTTTGACTGCCTTCTATCTAGTTTTGTTGGCAGGTGGGGACAGCAACGCAAGGAAGCGGCTGGTTTATGCCCTTGTTGCATTGGGGGCGTTCGAGTCTTTCTACGGTTTGGTGCAGTATCTGACCGGATGGCAGCAGATTTTTGCTTATGTGAAGAAGTATTACTTGGAAGACGCCACCGGGACCTATATCAACCGCAATCATTTTGCGGGCTTGTTGGAAATGACATTGCCATTCACAGTAGCCCTGGCCTTGCGCCTGGCCAGCAACCTGAACCGCGCGGCTGAACGCAGTGAAGCGAAGGCGCGCCGGCTCTTATCCGCGAGGGAACTGCTTCCTCTTGTGTTCTTGCTCTTTCTGGCCATCGCCATGTTCACCGCGCTGGTCTTCTCGCGGTCGCGCATGGGAATAATCTCTGCTCTCGCTTCGCTCATGGCCATTTTTGCCCTGGCTGGAAGCTCTTCGTTATCGAAGCGCACTAGGGCGGCGGTCGCGGCGTTGTTTTTCCTCGGCGTTGCCGGAATGGTTCTTTGGGTGGGAAGCGATCCCGCAGTCAAGCGCTTTGAGACCCTTGGACATGAATACGCCCGAACTGGGCAGAATCGCATATCCATCTGGCGCGACACACTTACATTGATTCACCAACACCCTTTGTTTGGCACGGGGTTGGGAACTTTTTCCGTGGCGTATACTTCCGTGCAGAGCACTTTTCTTACCCTTTTGGTGGACCACGCCCACTGCGACTATCTGGAAGTGGTCAGCGAACTCGGATTGCCGGGAGGCATCCTGGTGTTTGGTTCGATTTTCTGGATTCTCGCGCGAACTGTCCGGCGTTACCGGAAGACCGAAGATCGCTTTGAAGCCGCGGTTTGTCTTGGTTGCATCGGGAGTATCGCCGCCATCCTGGTGCACAGTATGGCCGATTTTAATCTTTATATCCCCGCGAATGCGCTGGTGTTTACGGTTACGCTGGCGCTAGCTTGCAAAGAAAGGGAAAGCTCTGAAGTCACAACAGGTGACATTGCCGCCCCTGCAAAGCAATCGATAATCTAGGCAGCGTGTTGTTTATGGGCCGCACACTCAAAGTTCATTCTGCTGATTGAGTTGGTGACAGCTAAAGCAGGAGTCTTCAGCGGTGTCTGGCTCGGATCGGTTCACCAAGATAATAAACGATGCTGTTGACGACGCGTAAGTCGTTTTGCCCGCGCGTGGCACCGGCAGAGTTAAAGAAATGAGCATGCAGACAATCGATGGTGACGCGAAACCCGAACGCAGGGGAAAGGCGGTACTCTGCGCTGCCGCCCAACGCCCATGCAGGATAGTGAACGTGGCCCACACTCAACCCGCCGCTTGCGTTTGGAAGGGTTCCGGTTACCCTTGCCCCGCCGGCCAGTACATGAGCGTAGGTACTCAGCGAGTTGCTATTCCAGACAGAAAACACCGGACCGAATAAGTAGCTGAACGCATCGGCGCGATGGCCACCGTTGAAGACACTCGGAGCACGCGTGTAACTAAGATCCAATTTAGCGGAAATGCGCCTGCCACTATCAGCGGCAAGGCTAACGTCCATTCCGGTCAAAGCAACGCGACTTGACGAAGGTATCGCGAGATTGGTAACGGAATACCCAGCGCTGATATTGAATACGGTAAAATGTCCGGGGGCAATCGGCGGTTGCTTTATTGGACGAAGGTAGATGAACGCGGGAGGGTGCGCCGGTAGTATCGGCGTGGGGTCAGGACTTGGAGGCGTCGTCGTATCTAAACCTGGAGAGGAATCATTTGTGCTTGGAGGGCTTTGCAATAACGGGGCAGGTTGCGTGGGCGGGGTAGAACCTTGTGCCATGACCGAGACTGGCCAGATCAACAAAGAGAAAGCGATTTTCCACACCGTTCGCATAAGAACACGTGGGGTGGGCAGGAGTGCGACGCTCCGATTTCAGCCGGCGCGATAACGCGCTCACAGCGACGTATTATGACCAGTTGAGGTGGCTAAACAAGCAGGTGAAACCCTTCTTCGGGTTCAGGGAAGTTACTGATTCAATATCGAAGAAACTTCAGCGAATGGTCTAATGCTCTTATCTTTCGTTTTTTGTTCCCACATTAGAGGATGTTGCTTCGGCGAATCGCGAAGGACTGAAATCTTTCCTGCAGAACCAGAAGTGCCATGTAGATACGGCAGCAGATGGCGTATCCGCGGTCAGATGCTGCCTGGAGATGCAGCCTGACTTGGTTCTCCTCTACGATAGTTTGCCAGACATCGGCAGTTTCGAACTTTGCCATCAGATCAAGAAGGATCCTCTCAATCAACTCACGCCAGTCGTTTTGCTGAAACCTTCTCCGGATCTATGGGACATCCAGCGTGGGCGCGAAGCCGGGGCGATGGATACTTGGCCTACTCCTCCATCGGTCTGGGATTTGCTCGGGCGCATTCAGACGCTCTTGCGACTCAAGAAATACATGGATGAGCAGGCGAAGTCCGCAGTGTTTGCATTGGCGCGCAGCGTCGACTCGAAACAAAACTTGCGGAATGGGCACTCGGAGCGTCTGGTGGCATACGCAGAACAATTGGGAGAAGGCCTCGGTCTTGGAGACGACGACCTTCACGAACTCCGCATCGCCAGTTGGCTCCACGACATAGGAAAAATTAACGTGCCAGAAAGCATTCTTCTTAAACCCGGGCCCCTGAACGCCGAGGAGAGAAGAATCATGCAGGAGCATCCGATTATTGGAGAAAAAATCTGTGCGCCTCTCAAGTCGCTTCGCAGAATCCTACCAGTGATCCGGCATCATCATGAAAAAATGGACGGCAGCGGCTATCCGGATGGCCTTCGCGGAGAAGCCATTCCGCTGAAAGCGAGAATTTTACAGGTCGCGGACATCTACGATGCATTGACTACCAATCGCCCTTACCGAGGAGCTCTCCATCCCCAAGAAGCCTTGCAGACTCTCTATACCGAAGCCAGGAACGGCTGGCTCGATGCATCCGTGGTGCTGAAGTTCTCCCAGATCTGCACAGACGGCGAATACTTCCCTGTGAGGGGAAGAACGATGCTGGCCTCCTACTACGCGTAGGGGCTCACGGTTCGTCTGGGTATTTGAGATTTCTCCCCAACTTCCTGCTTTAGACCTGGCACTACTTGGCGCTCAGCTCTTCGAGCCACTTCAACAAGACTTCCAACTGTCCCGGTTCCACAGCTGAGAACTCAACTCCCATTCCCATATTTGGTTGCGGGTAGATCACAGTAGCATGCGCGGTGAATGTAGCGCCCCCGTGAAAAATCACAAGCCTGATCTGCGTGCCCTTGGGAAAGGGATTTAGCGTATCGAGGTAACAGCCTTTAAGACTCAGTTCAGAAACACGCTTGCCAGCTGCGGTTTCACCACACGGACGACTGCGAGCATCTTTACTTGCTGGCCTTCGTGGGTGAGCGTTCCGCGGACTCGGGCGCAGACGCTAAGAGCTTGCGTTTCTCAAACTCACTAAGCGGCCCTTATGAAATCTTTATGAACCTCTCAGGACTTTCTGAGCAGCGTCTCGCTATGTTGTCTTCGACTGCGGGGAGAGGTTCGGTTCATCGAACCCACACTGGAAAAGAGCGACTGAGGTCGGGCACTATGTGTCTTTAGCTCCATGACTCTCATAGTTTGGAGTTTACTGCGAACGGAATGCGTACGAGAGGATTGCAAGATCACTGAGCTTCGGAAGAAGACTCTAGGAGAGAGAAATGACCTTATTCGGAGTGAAGCGAGTACTTCTTTGGATTTTTCTGGCCGTCGTCTTGTCTGGGAGCATGGCTCCCGGTCTTCTAATTGCCGACGACAGCAAAGATAATACTCCGTCAAAAGCGGCGCCAATTAAGCCTGATGCACCGGCTCCCGGATTAACTGAGCGCGAACGATGGCTACTCGATCGCGTTGAGCAGCTTGAAAAGCGCGTTGCCGACCTCGAGTCCAAGGGCAACACGACAACACTTCCTGCTGGGGATGTATCAGCCGCGCAGCCAGCTTCAGCGAACCTGGCCACGTCAGCTGTCGCAGCGCGCGATTCGAGTATCACCCCCGGACCAAAGCCAGCCAGTTCAAGCTCGATTTCCAATGATCATGTCGCCTTGCTTGGGCCGCAGGCCACAGAAAAAGGGAAGAGCGGGGCGGCGAAGACACCAGCGACCGAGCCGTTCGCGTTTGCGGACTTTACCTGGTTGAACGGCAACGCGCGGACGAAAGAGTCGCCGATGGATACGAAATTTTTCACGCCGGAAATCCGTGCCGACGTGGACTACATCTACGATTTCAACCATCCCAAAGACAATACTGTCAGCGGGTCGAGCGAAGTTTTCAGGGCCAATGAAGTCCAGGTAACGCAGCTCGGCGTCGGCGGCGACTTTCATTACGATAACGTTCGCGCCCGGTTGATGACGCAGTTTGGCTTATATTCGCAAACCACACCGCGCAATGACGCCAGCCCCGCACGTGGCCAATGGAATCTGGATAACGCGTACCGGTATATCTCTGAAGCCTATGGTGGCTACCATTTCAACGCGCTGCATGGAATCAACGTCGACGCCGGCATTTTCATGTCGTATATCGGGCTGTTCAGCTACTACCAGTTCGACAACTGGGCTTATCAGCCGTCGTATGTTTCCTCGAACACGCCATGGTTTTTCAACGGCGTCCGCATCCAGATTTTTCCGACCGAACACTTGAAGATCGAGCCGTGGTTCACGAACGGCTGGCAGTCCTACGGGCGTTTCAACAGCCGGCCTGGCCTTGGAGTCCAATTTCTATGGCGGCCGAACGGCTGGCTATCAGTTCTTGGGAATCAGTACGCCTTGGGCGAGGATGCGTTGAACACGCCGGGCCGTGTGCGCTATCACACGGACGACAGCATTGAGATCAAGTATTACGACAACAAGGAGAGGTTCCTTGATAAGGCGGCCTTTTCACTCACCGGCGACATGGGATGCGAGCACGGCGGCGGCGTCAGTTGCGCCGGTAATTCTGCGAAGGGGCCCAAGCAAAGCTTTCTTGGCTACATGCTTTACAACCGCTTCTGGTTCGATAACGACAAATATGGTCTGACGCTCGGCGGCGGGCAGATTAACAATCCCGGGCGATATTTGGTTTTGCTACCGCCGATCAATGGCGCAACTGCTGCTTCGGGCACGCCCTACTTCACCGAGAATCCCGGAGATCCGTACAAGGCCTGGGATGTGTCTGGGACGTTTGACTGGATGCCCAGCCAATATATTACGTTCCGTTGGGAGTACAACCATCGTGCGGCGAATGTACCTTACTTCTCGGGGTCCGGAGGCGTGACGCCGCCGGGCGGCAATACCTTTGGCGCGCCTGGTTCAACGGTTTGCTTCAGCGGGGCGCCACCGTGTGGGTCACTGGCGAATACCTGGTTCCCGGATCTTCGCAAAACCGAGAACCGCCTAAACATGGCGATACTCGTTAAGTTCTAGATTCCGAACCGGAGAAATGTGCTCATGCTAGACATCATCTTCTTGGCGGCGACGGCACTGTTTGTTGGAGTAGCAATCCTCTACGTGCGCGGCTGCGAACGGCTTAGATAGGAGCGAGCCATGAGTTTAGGAAATGCGGTATTGCTGTTGATTTGTGTCCTTCTCTGTGGGTATTTGCTTTACGCCCTGCTGAAAGCGGAGGAGTTCTAAGCATGACGGCAAATGGCTGGTTTCAAATCGGTTTCTACCTCCTGGTGATCTTCTTACTGACCAAGCCAGTTGGAATCTTCATGACCCGTGTGTTCAACGGGGAGAAAACATTTCTCGATCCCGTTCTGCGACCCATCGAAAGGGTCGTATACCGGCTGACCGGAGTCGACGAGAAGCATGAGATGCGTTGGACAGAATACGCCATCGCCATGCTCCTGTTCAGCGGCGTCTCGATGGCACTCCTGTATCTGATCGAGCGCACGCAGAAGTGGCTGCCATTCAACCCGCAGAAATTTCCGAACGTGGAGCCTGGTCTGGCTTTTGGTACGGCCGCATCGTTTACCACTAACACAAACTGGCAGGCCTATAGCGGCGAAGCGACAATGAGTTATCTCACGCAGATGGCTGGTCTGGCATACCACAACTTCGCCTCCGCGGCGGTCGGCATCGTCCTGGCCATTGTCGTTATTCGCGGCATTGCCCGCAAGGAAACCGATAAGCTCGGAAACTTCTGGGTGGACACGACGCGATGCTTGCTGTGGGTTCTGCTGCCAATTTGTGTTGTGGGTTCGCTGGTGTTCGTTTCGCAAGGCGTCGTGCAGAACTTGAAACCCTACACCACGGTGCAGCCGATCGAACCCCAGACCGTCCAGGTGACCGGAGCGGATGGCAAGGTCACCACTCAGACTGTGACGCAGCAGTTCATCGCACAAGGCCCCGTAGCGTCGCAGGAAGTCATCAAGGAATTCGGCACCAATGGCGGTGGATTTTTTGGCGCCAATAGCGCCCATCCATTCGAGAATCCCACTCCCTTTTCCAACTTTTTCCAGTTGGTATTGATTTTCGCGATTCCCTCGGGCCTTACCTACACGCTCGGCCGCATGACCGGCTCACAGCGGCATGGCTGGGCGGTATGGTCGGCAATGGCGTTTCTTTTTTTCGTCGGAGTCTCGACGGCGTACTGGGCTGAAGCACGCGGGAATCCATTGCTCGGCGGCGTCGATCAGCATGCGAGCGCCATGCATTCCGGCGGCAATATGGAAGGGAAGGAAGTACGGTTCGGCATTGCGAACTCCGCCCTCTTCGCAACTGTAACTACCGACGCCAGCTGCGGCGCGGTGAACAGCCAACACGATTCGTATACACCGCTTGGCGGTATGGTGCCGCTGATCAACATCATGTTAGGGGAAGTTGTTTTCGGCGGAGTGGGCGCTGGCCTCTATGGCATCGTGGTGTTCGTCATCCTTGCGGTTTTCATCGCAGGGTTGATGGTTGGTCGGACTCCAGAGTACTTGGGTAAGAAGATTGAATCGTATGACGTCAAGATGGCCATGCTGGCGATTCTCATTCTGACGTTCACCATCCTTGGTTTTTCGGCCGTCGCCATCGTGAAGCCCTTCGGCACGGCGAGCATCTCGAACCCAGGGCCGCACGGATTGTCCCAAGTGCTTTATGCCTATGTTTCTTCAACCGGGAACAACGGCTCGGCGTTCGGAGGCCTGAATGTGAACACCATGTGGTACAACACGAGCACAGCCGTAGCCCAACTACTCGGCCGCTTCTTCATGATTATTCCAGTGCTTGCTATTGCCGGAAGTCTAGCCAAGAAAAAAACTGTTCCGGAATCGGCGGGAACATTTCCCGTAACAGGCGGTCTGTTCGCTGGTTTGCTAGTGTCCACGATTCTGATCGTGGGCGCGCTTACATTCTTCCCGGCCCTGAGTCTCGGACCGATTCTCGAACACCTGCTGATGTCCGCAGGGAAGGCTTTCTGAGGTTCCAATGGATCCAGTCGCCCAGGTTAGAAAACAGTCGCTCGCCGACGCGAAGATTCTCACTCGTGCAGTAACCGATTCATTTCGCAAGCTGGCTCCCCGCACGATGGTCAAGAACCCCGTGATGTTCGTGGTCGAGGTGGGCGCCGCTCTGACAACCGTTCAGCTTATCTGGAACGCCTTTCATCACGCAGGCCAGATTAGCTTCGGCCTGCAGATCACACTTTGGCTGTGGTTCACAGTTCTTTTCGCGAACTTCGCAGAAGCCATGGCCGAAGGACGAGGCAAGGCACAAGCAGACACCCTGCGTAAAGCACGGGCTGAGACGCAAGCTCATCTGCTGACGTGTGATAACAAGATCGAGATCGTACCCAGCTCGAAATTGCGTTCAGGGGACATCGTAGTCGTCGCGGCAGGGGACCTCATCCCCGGCGATGGCGAGGTGATCGAAGGTGTGGCTTCTGTCGATGAATCGGCAATTACTGGCGAGTCTGCCCCAGTCATCCGGGAGTCAGGTGGAGATCGTTCGGCAGTTACCGGAGGGACGCGTGTTCTCTCCGACGAGATCAAAGTTCGCATCACGTCGAATCCGGGGGAAACCTTCCTGGACCGGATGATCAAGCTTGTTGAGGGAGCCTCACGTCAAAAAACTCCGAACGAAATTGCCCTAAACATTCTGTTGTCCGGGCTGACCATTATCTTTTTGCTGGCCGTTGTAACGCTTCAGCCATTCGCCATCTATTCGGGTGCACCGCAGAGCATCTTCGTCTTGGTATCACTTCTCGTTTGCCTGATTCCCACGACCATCGGTGGGCTTCTATCCGCTATCGGCATTGCCGGAATGGACCGCATGATTCAGCGGAACGTCATCGCCATGTCGGGACGTGCTGTCGAGGCGTCGGGCGACGTGGATGTGTTGTTGCTGGACAAGACAGGAACGATTACGCTGGGGAACCGCGCGGCCACGCAATTCTTTCCGGCGCCCGGCGTCGAAGAGCGTCATCTTGCCGATGCCGCTCAGCTTTCCTCGCTGGCGGACGAAACTCCGGAAGGCCGGTCCATCGTCGTGCTCGCCAAGGAGCGGTACAACCTTCGTGGCCGCGATCTTTCTACTCACGCCGCAACTTTCATCCCGTTCTCCGCACAAACCAGGATGTCAGGAGTCGACCTTGACGGTCGCGAAGTTCGCAAGGGAGCGCTGGAGGCCATTACTCGCTTGTGCGGAAGCCGTGGTCACGGCATTCCTGTCGAGCTGCAGGTTTGTGTTCGTGACATTTCGAATGCGGGAGGAACACCGCTGCTGGTCGCAGAAAACTGCCGCGTGTTGGGGGCGATCGCGCTTACGGACATCGTCAAAGGCGGCATGAAAGAGCGCTTCGACCATCTTCGTGCCATGGGGATTCGCACCATGATGATCACGGGAGACAATCCTCTGACCGCCGCCGCAATCGCTCGCCAGGCCGGTGTCGACGATTTCCTTGCTGAAGCCAAGCCCGAAGACAAGATGGCGCTCATTAAGCGGGAGCAGGCGAAGGGGAAGCTGGTGGCTATGACCGGCGACGGCACCAACGACGCTCCGGCACTTGCTCAAGCTGACGTGGGAGTGGCCATGAATACCGGAACGCAAGCCGCGAAAGAAGCCGGAAACATGGTCGACCTCGATTCCAATCCGACGAAACTCATCGAAATCGTTGAAATCGGCAAGCAGCTCCTGATCACTCGTGGCGCGCTGACTACCTTTTCCGTTGCGAACGATGTTGCCAAATACTTCGCCATTATCCCCGCCATGTTTGCGGCCGCGTTTCCTCAGCTCGAAGTTCTGAACATTATGCGGCTCCGCACTCCGGAGTCGGCGATCCTATCCGCTGTTATTTTCAACGCGCTGATCATCATTGCGCTGATTCCATTGGCTCTCCGAGGCGTACGGTATCGGCCAGTGGGAGCGGCGGTACTGCTACGCCGCAATCTATTGCTCTATGGCGTCGGCGGAATCATTGCTCCCTTCATAGGAATCAAGCTGATCGATGTGTTGCTAACGTATCTGCGATTTGTCTAAGAGACCTTTATGAAAAAGAATCTGCTCATTGCCGTGTGGTTCACTCTGGTGACAACCGTGATGTTCGGCCTCATCTATCCGCTCGGAATCACGGCGCTGGCGCAGTTATTTTTTCGAGATCGTGCCAACGGACAACTCATCGAGAAAGATGGAAAGCTCGTAGGGTCGAGAATCATTGGGCAGACATTCACCGGCCCTGGTTATTTTCACTCGCGGCCGTCAGCAGCTGGAGCCGGATACGATCCAACATCCAGCGGTGGCTCAAACCTAGCTCCCACCAACAAGAATCTGCTTGAGCGTGTAAAGGGTGACGTACAAAAACTTCAGGCAGAGAATCCAAATGTTCCGATCCCCGTCGACTTAGTGACAGCCTCGGGGTCCGGGCTGGACCCGCATATCTCTCCTGCGGCTGCAGAATTCCAGATTCCTCGCGTTGCTCACTCGCGTCGCATGAAAGAAGAAGACGTGCGCGCGCTTGTCGAGAGACATACGAAGGGCCGCGACCTTGGATTCCTCGGCGAACCGCGCGTGAATGTGTTGGAGCTGAACCTGGATCTCGACAGTCTTCATCTGGCGCGATAACCGTCACGATTTGCGACGGGGACGTTTTTCGGAGGTTATGCTTGGAAACTGAAATCGGTGGCCCATCCAAGGTTCGGTCACAATGTAGCGAGGATGCGCCACGCATCAACCGCATCTCGGAACGTCTCGCCTTCTATCGGGATGGAAACACTGCCGCGACCTCTATTGACCTCTGCCATAAACAGATCTTGCTCCCGGCGAGCGGGACGCCCACCCAGGGCAGGGCGCCATTGGGATGCGCTATCCAATTTCCAACAGACTGACAGTGTCCAAGGGATTCGACAGACAACTCTCGCCTGTTGAGGGTTAAGTCCTCCCCGCATAAGTCCGTATCCTCCTTGCCGCCAATATCTTGCATGAATACTCGGTTCCCTTCGCGAAACGGCGCCACACATGCTTTTGAACGATGTGGAAGTTGAAATCGAAAGCGCGGCTCAGACTAAGGGCGATTCATCATGAAACCAATCACACAGGAAAACGGCAGGCTTGGATTTGTCGGAATCGGCTATATGGGCCGGCCGATTGCGCGGAGGTTGCTTGAATCCGGCTTTAAGCTGACAGCCTACGACCGGGAGCACAGTAAGTCAGAGGAATTAACTCAATATGGCGGCACTGTCGCGCAGAGTGTTTCGAAACTTTCCTCCAGTTGCAACGTCGTGTTGTCGTGCCTACCGAGCGATGAGGCTGTCCTGGACACTTATACAGGACCTGACGGCGTGTTCGCCAATGTACAGCGCGGCTCTCTTGCCATCGACCTGAGCACGGTGTATCCCGAGACCTCGCAGCAACTCTCGAGACTCGGTTCCGAGCGCGGAGTGGAGGTTCTCGACGTGACTATATCGGGGAGCACCCCTGCCGCCGAAAACGGGTTGCTGACTCTGTTCGGGGGCGGAAACAAGGAATGCTTCGACGGCGCTGAGTCGATCTTTCGCGTTATCGCCAAGAAGTATTTTTATCTTGGAACAAGCGGCTCTGGAGCGACGATGAAGCTTGTGGTGAACACCTTACTGGGAATCGGAATGCAGGCGATTGCCGAAGCCGTTGCACTCGGTGAGAAGGCCGGTCTTGATCGCAATCGTTTGCTGGATGTGTTGGCCCAGACTGCAGTGATCGCTCCAGCGCACGCGGGCAAACTGCAAAGAGCGATGAAGAGGGACTACAGCCCGCAATTCCCGATTCGGCTAATGAACAAGGATTTCGGGTTGATTCTGAATCTCGCGGTTGCCGTTGGCGCGCGAATGCCCGCGGCGGAGGTTGCCTTTGAGATCAATGCAAGGCAATCGGGCGAAGGAGCGGAACAAGATTTTTCAGCGGTGATTCTGCAAATGGAGAAGCGTGCGCATTTGGGTTCCAGCGGCAATGAGCGGACATGATCCGGCGTCGATTAGACAGGGCATTGACGTAGTTGGCTGAACTTCATTCCCTTTCATAGGTTTTGGCGAGGGTAGGAAATGATTCAACTGAAGGTGAACGGAGTTGAGCGGTCTTTCGGCGGTGAACATGAAATGCCGCTGCTTTGGTACCTGCGTGACGTTTTAGGGTTGACCGGATCGAAATTTGGCTGCGGCATTGGGGTTTGCGGCGCACCGCAGTTTCTTGACGTATGTGGCAACGGTCGTTGAGGTCGAGGTCAATGACCACGGTGAGGTCCGGATCGCTCGCGTGGATACTGTTCTGGATGCGGGCTTGGTAGTAAATCCAGAAGCAACCCGCGCCCAGTTTGAGGGCGCAGCGGTGTTCGGCACAAGTATTTTCAGGTTATCCGGTAGCTCGGATTGGAGAGGCGCCCTATCAGAGGAACGTATACATCGTTGATAGCGACGCCCCTCCGGCGGGAGTCGGTGAGCCAGGGGTACCGCCGTTTGTAGCGGCGTTGTGCAACGCTATTTTTGCCGCAACCGGCAAGCGAGTGAGAGGTCTGCCGATCACAAAGCTAGGCATGAGTTGAAGATCCGGGCGCTTTTGGATGGGGACCTGTCCTGATCTGGAACGGAAAATTGAAAGTAAGGGAAAAGCCATGAGCCAAGATAAACGTCAACACCACATGATGTTTGGCACTTTAATTTTGCTGGCGATTTTCGTTGGTCTTACACTTTTTGTTGTTTCGATTGTGCAAGCAAACCCCGCTCCAGACGGTGCGGCCATCGGTGCGACGTTTCGGACGAAATGCCCAGTGTGCCACGGTCAAGATGTAGGCGGCTCTGAGGTCGGAAAAAGCATGAACGTTCCGGACCTTCGGTCGCCGGCAGTCCAAAAGCTGCCGGACGCGGAAACTTGCTCAAGTCATTGCCAACGGCAAGGGCGGAATGCCCTCATTCAAGAATTCGCTCAGCGAGGATCAGATTCACTCGATGGTTTCCTGCGTTCGCTGGCTGCATCAAAAGAAATAGGTCGCACCCTGTATACCGCGGTCGTCGCAACTGGAAATGGATTCTCATCCTTCGGGCGTGAGGCGGTCGAAAAGGGAGGTTCGTCATGAATAACAAGAAAAATCAGCCATGCCAAGAGGATGCTGGTCATCCAAATCTCGCCCAAGATCCGAGAACTAATGACGCCGTAGACGGCGGCATTTCCCGGCGGGGATTCCTGGGGTTTGCGGCAGCGTCCATTTTCCTGGCGCACGCTGGGCAGCAATCCCCGCGATCGGAGTCCAGGAACGGCATTCCTTACCGCACCTTGGGCCGCAGCAAAGAGAAAGTTTCGCTTATAGGACTCGGTGGCTATCATCTTGGCAATCAGGCGGATCCCCAGGAAAGCATTCGCATCATCCGCACGGGCCTCGACGAGGGTGTCAACTTTCTCGACAACTGCTGGGACTACAACGGCGGCGAGAGTGAAATCCGCATGGGCAACGCGCTGCGCGACGGGTATCGCCAAAGGGCGTTTCTGATGTCCAAGATTGACGGGCGCACTAAAGCTGCCGCTGCCAGTCAAATCAACGAGTCTCTGCGCCGCCTTCAAACCGACCGGATCGATCTGCTCCAATTCCACGAAGTCATTCGCGACACCGATCCGGATCGCATTTTTGCCGAAG
>Ga0179587_10000478_pt1 | contig 16518 bp, 12 predicted proteins | sample CZODoug2_1_08_16_FD_185932 | JGI IMG/M metagenome (GOLD analysis project Ga0179587, IMG submission 185932) | Vadose zone soil fungal communities from Angelo Coast Range Reserve, California, USA - CZODoug2_1_08_16fungal | ecosystem: Environmental > Terrestrial > Soil > Vadose zone | place: USA...
ATTACCAGATTATTCGAAAGAATATGCCCGACATTCAGGATGGCACCCCGCGCAAACGCTTTGTTCCAGGTAAGCTCCTGCCCAAACCGCAGCAAGACTCACCTACCGTTTACGGCGTCGAGCCAAGTTACCTGGCAATCGGCCATCTCCGCGTCACCGAGGGCCGCTTCTTCGAAGCCTCGGAGAACGCTGCCGCCGCACCCGTGTGTGTCCTCGGCGCGGCCGCAAAGGACAGTCTGTTTGGCGCTGCGCCGGCGGTCGGCGAATACATCAAACTCAACGAGCAGTGGTGCCATGTGATCGGAATTGTTGCGCCACAGCTGGCCCCGCAGACCGAGGTTTCCGGGGTCCGCACGGAAGACATGAACAATCTCGTTTTCGCGCCCTTGAATACCGTTCTTTACCGTCTCGAAGACTCGCAAAGCTTCTTAAAGGATGAGATCGACGGCCTCTACCTGCATTTGGCCTCGCCCGATACCAGTTCCACCGACGCGGAGGTGGTCCGCGGCATCCTCAATTCCTCGCATCACAATGCCGGCGACTTCAATGTCATCGTCCCGGCAGAGCTCCTCGCCCAGCAAAAGCGCACCGAGCAGCTCTTCAATACCGTCATGGTGGCCATCGCTTCCATCTCTCTGCTTGTCGGCGGCATCGGCATCATGAACATCATGCTGGCTGCCATTCTCGAGCGCACTCGCGAGATTGGGGTGCGCCGCGCCGTGGGCGCCAGGCGCTGGGACATCATCCGGCAATTCATCATCGAAGCCGTGCTGATCTCTTTCGCCGGCGGGCTTCTGGGCGTCGTCCTCGGCTTCGCCATGTCTCAACTCATCGCCTGGCTAGCCGGATGGTCCACCATCGTGACCATTAGCTCTATTCTTCTAGCATTTGTGGTTTCCATCTCGGTCGGGCTGATTTTCGGGATCTATCCGGCGGTTAAGGCGGCGCGGCTCGATCCGGTCGAGGCCATTCGATACGAATAGCTCCGGGTTGGCGGCAGTAAAATCCTTCGGGGGTGAGCGATGAAGGTGGCGCGACTTCTCGTTGTTGGGTTTTTGATTGCCGTGATCTTTGGCGTTGCCGTGCGGGCGCAAGAGGCCCCGCGTCTGGAAAGGTTGCTGGGTATCAGCACACATCAAAAGCCAGTACCCCCGCCTGCCCCGCCCCAGGGCCTCGAAAATCACGTCACCAATGGGAAGCTGGTTCTATCTCTCAATGACACCATCCGCCTGGCCCTAACAAATAATACCGACATCCGCCTGGACCGTTCCCAGATTGACTTTGCCCAGAACAATCTCCATCGCTCCAAGACAGCGTTCGATCCCTTGGTGACTTCAAGCTTTTCTGACAACCGGGCCAAGTCGCCGACCATCACACAAATTCAAGGGGCCCCGGTTCTTGACACCCTGTCTCAAACGACCGCGCTCGGCTTCGCAAAAACATTCCAGACCGGAACGAACTTCCAAAGCTCCTTCAGCGCCAGCAAATTGGCGACAAATAGTTCCTTGAGTACTCTCAATCCCTCTATCGCCACGGATCTTCAATTCACCGTCACCCAGCCTCTCCTTCGCAACTTTGGCCTCTTCCCCAATCGCGCTCCCATCCTCATTGCGCAGCGAAATCTGAAGCAGGCTCGCGCTTCCTTCCAGGGCCAAGTAAACGACATTATCCTGCGAACCGTCTCGAATTATTGGAATGTCGTCCTGGCCCGCGAATCCCTTGTCGTGCAGCGGAAATCTCTCGAAGAGGCTCAGAAGAGCTACGACCACGATAAAAAGGCCCTCGGCCTCGGTGCGCTTCCACCACTCGATATTTACCGTTCGGAATCCCAAGTCGCTTCACGCCGCGTTGGTGTGATCCAGGCGGAATACGCGCTCAAACAAGCCGAAGATCAATTCCGCCAGATCGTTGGCGCCGACCTGGATCCGGCGATCCGCGTTCTCGACCTCGAACTTATTGACCAGCCCGAGCCCATCGGTGATCTGCCCAACATGGACATTGCCACGGCACTCGCTCGCGCGCTCGCCAACCGTCCCGAATTTGAAGCCGCGCGTCAGCAATTGGCCGGCGATGAGTTGAGCATCCGTGTCGCGCACAACAGCCTCAAACCTGACCTCGAACTCTCCGGCTTTTACTTGGGGAACGGGGTCGCCGGCAACCAATTCAATTCCGCTACTCCTCCCCAGCTGATTGGGGCTACTGGCCTTGGCGATGGGCTCAGCCAGACTCTTCGTTTTACCTACCCGGCTTACGGTGCTGTCCTTTCGCTGAGCCTTCCCATAAAGAATCACAGCGCGGAAGCCAGCCTCGCCGATGCCGTTGTCATCCACCGCCGCGATCAATATCAGGAACGCCGGACCAATCAGAACATCACTCTCGAGGTAACGACCGCCGTCCGTGCCCTTGAAGAAGCCAAGCTCTCTATGGAAGCCTCAAAAATAGCTCTGGACCTCGCGCAGAAGTCACTGCGTGCCGATGAACGCAAATACGAACTGGGAGCAGAAACGGTCTTTTTTGTTCTTGATTCGCAAATCGTGCTGGCCCAGGCCGAACTCAACCTTGTCCAGTCACAGGTCAATTTCCAGGTGGCCGTCGCTCAGGTAGACCATGCGACGGGAGACTTGCTCGACCACCATCATGTGCAGATTGTCGACCCACAAAAATGAGCAGCCCACTGAAATCGCAGCACGTTTTTTAGATGGCTGGAGGAATGGGCCAAGCTCTTCGGAATACTGTGCCTCGCCGTCGTCATGACTTATGCCGCGTATGCTTCTCATGGTTTCGCGACGGACTGTTGCAGTTTGAAGCACCAGCGCAGGATTGAATTCATGAATGGAAGACTCACCACCATCAAGCTTTCTGGGAGTGTAACGAAGTTCAGTTACAAGTGGGGATCCGAAAAATTTGCCCTAGCTGATGGCAGAGGTCGAGACATTGAGGGGGAACTTTGATTGCCGTTGGATGGAAGCAGGGAAGTACCGAGATTGGCCAAGAAGAATAAGCCCTTTAGTATCAGGAGAAAGCAGCGGATTTTCAAGGAAGTGCGCTCCCCCTATCTGATCTCTCTGGTAGGACATGTTTATTAGGGTTCTTCGTCTTGATCATCGGTGGCATGTTTATCGGGCAACATGCGCTGATGCAGGATACGAGAAACTAGAATGCCTCCGCGCTCCTGGCGGTAAAACACGACGTGCTGGCCATGCTCCAGACGGTGCAGGCCAGCGCGAACGTCAGCACACAGTCGGCCTAACGCGGGATTGTTGCCCAGTGTCTGGCAACAAACCTGAAGCTCGGCGATGTAGTGGGCGGTTTGGGCCTTGCCCCATGTGCGAAGCGTGTAGTCGCCGATGCTCAGCAAGTCGGCTTCAGCACGACGCGAAAAACGAAACCTAGCCACGGCTAGCGCGACGACGCGGGAAGCTTGAGAGCCTTACGGACACGCCCAAATACGTCACCCTCGGCGACACTGCTGGCGTCGCCTTCGTCGATGGCCGCTCGCAGCGCGGCAAGTTCCGCTTCGTACTGCTGTTCCTCGCGCTCTAAAGTCCGCAATCCGGCGCGCACGACCTCACTGGCGTTTTCGTAGCGTCCAGTCTTAACCTTCTTGGCGACGAAGCGGTCAAGTTCGTCGGTCAAATTGACGTTCCTGGTAGGCATGATGACGCGCCCCTCTGTAGTGTGAAATCTCGAGACGATCATAGCACGATTGGCAAAGTTTGCCAATAGCCATTTGTAGGCGAAGCTATTGCGGAGAGATTTTAAAGCCGTGATTTTCCGCTTCTGTTTGTCGAAGGAAGGACAGGACCGCCCGTGACCAGCCACCGTCGCGATTCGCAGCGCATTTCATCAGACTTCCAAAAGTTACTTCCCCGTTATACAGTCGAATCTACGTGGGCACGGTTTACAAGAATTTTGAACAAGAACTGGCGACATGGGCCCGTAAGTATGCCAATTCTCCTGCCGATGAACTGATCGCTTTGTGTCTCCTGGCCTTGGAGCGGGAAGAACTTGTCGCCATTGGCTACCGCGAGAATCTAATTCGCCGTCGTCTTACCACGATGCGAGTCAGTGACGACGTCCGAGAACTCATCGAGCACGCTCTCCTCTGGGTCTGGAAGGACGAGGAGATGCATACCATCTACATCCGCGGTGCAATCTTCAAGCTTGGCAACTGGTTTCTACGCGCTCGAGCCTACGGCCGTCAATGGGGAGGCGCGATCGCCGGATGGTCATCGTCGATTCGACAGCATGTTCCGTGGTCCACCGCTCCTCTTTCCCGCGCCGCGGCAATTTCCCTTACGAGCATCGGCTCACTCCTCGGCAAAGTACCCGAGGAAGTCCGCGCTCATCTATCTTACGGTCCTTTCCGAGATTTTTGTTTGTTCAATGTGGATGCTGAAAAGACCGCATGGCTCTGCTGGAGCCGGATGGCCGAAGTTGCCGCGAACATTCCGGCTTTGCCCCCGAATACAGTTTCGGAGTTCCGTCGCGTGGAGGCCGACGAAGACCGCCATGCTCGCGTATTTCAGATACTCTCCTCGGCCCTGGATGAAAACGACAGCCTCGTTCCAACGGAATCGGCAGAGAGCCTGGTTCAGAAGATCGGCGAGGTTGGCGAGTTTTTTCTTCCTCGTCGCATGCGGTCTCAATCCATCGGGCGCAACCCGCTGGGAAGTGGAGGTCAGGTATGGTCCGTAGAAGGGAAGAATGCGGCGGAGAAATTGTCGCAATTTCGAAAGTTGCTAGATGATTGTCAGTTGGCAAGCCGTATACGGAGCCGCTCCGATCAGTCTGGCAAATCACTCCAAGATCTCAAGATCGCGATCAAGCCCACTTTCATGCTTGGTTACGACCGGCGGGACACCTCCATCATCACGGATCCTGAGTTGTTGGAGGCGCTCGCAGGATACCTGCGCGAAGCAGGGTGCAACGACATAGCCGTCATCGAAGCACGCAACATCTATGACCAGTTTTTCCATGGCAGGACTGTCCGTGAAGTGGCCTCCTACTTCGGCATCCTTTCGTCCCGGTACCGCCTCGTGGATGGCTCAGAAGAACAAGTCCCACATTCCTATTTTCGAGGAATGGCGCAATACAGCGTTGCCAGAACGTGGAAGGAAGCCGATTTCCGGATCTCGTTCGGAAAAATCCGCAGCCATCCGGTGGAACTGGTCTACCTCACTGTTGGAAACGTCGAATGGATGGGAGCCCGCTGCGACGAATTCATCTTTGCGGAACGCCAGGCACAACGGGAAACCGCCATCATGATGCTCCTTGATGAGTTTCCGCCCCACTTCGCCCTCCTGGACGGTTATGCCTCCGCCGCCGATGGTCTGGTCGGGGTCATGGGATGCCCGCGCCCCCAGCACCCGCTGCGCTTCTATGCCGGACCGGACGCGCTCGCGGTAGACATGGTTGCTGCGCGACACCTGCACATGCGCAATCCGCGGGAATCCAGCATTCTGCGCGCTGCATGTCATTGGTTTGGAGATCCGGGCGGCCACATCGAAGTCATCGGATGCGACGAACCACTCAAGGCGTGGAAAGATCCCTATCACAACGACCTGTCCGCCATGCTCAGCTTCCTTGCATTTCCTGTCTACGTCTTCGGGAGTGGTCGGGGCTCCATGTTTCTTCCGCCCATGGACGAGACGGCATTTCCTCCGATTCGCCGGGCCTCTGCAACAGAATGGATTGGACGTCGCACCATGCGGCTCCTGCTTGGCCTGGGCCGTCCGAAATGAGCAGACAAATTGTTGTGATCGGTGCCGGCGTTGGCGGGCTGTCGGGCGCAGTTCGCCTTGCTCGGTCCGGTTTCGCTGTTACCGTCCTCGAAGCTCGTGAAGAGCCGGGGGGCCTGGCTTCCGAGGCTTCTTACGATGGTTTCTCCTTCGACGCCGGACCTTACATCCTCCTCGACCGGCCCGGTTTGGAGTGGTCCTTCGAAGCCCTTGGTCTCGATCTGACTGCTGAAGTCCACCTCATACGCATCGACGACGTCTACGAAGTCGAATCACTAGATGGATCGAAAGTAGTTTTCTATTCCGACGTGGAAAAAACTGCAGGCGGCTTTGAAGAGAAATGGTCTGGCAGCGCTAAACCGTACAAGAAGTTCGTTCGCAAGATGGAGCGAATCTCGCGTGCCTTGCGCCCCATGTTGCAGGTGTCTCGCCCTGGCGCTCTTGGGCTCATTCGCTCCGGTGCTTGGCTGCACGCGCCATTTTTGACGCGGTCGCTCGCCGCTGTTCTGTCAGATTCCGGACTCCCTGCGCCCATCGTCGAGGCCATGGCGATTTGGACTCACGTTGCCGGACAAACCAAGTCGCAAGCCCCCAGTCCCCTCGCCTTTGTGCCGGCGTTGATGCACAGTGTGGGACCCTATTACCCAAAGGGCGGCATCCGCCGTATTCCCCAAGTCCTTGAGCACGCGGCAATCGCCGCCGGCGTTCGTTTTCGGTATTCCACCAAGGTCACTCGCATCCGCACCAAGGACTGCAGCGTTCTCGGTGTTGAAACCGAACGGGGAGAATTCATTCCGGCAGCTGCCTTGCTTTCCAATTCCGCAGCCCTCCAAACCTATTTGCAGTTATTGGACTCACCGGCCCCGGCAATCACCAAGCGTTTGGCAACGCTTCCCTTGCAATCCCCTGGCGTGTGCGCTTATCTGGCCGTGCGTGGTCGAGTAACACCTCCGTATCTCGCGTTCAAGCTGGGTGAACGGAACCAACGCTGCCGGCTGCTGATTCGTGCTTCACTCTTCGACTCTCAAGTCATGGACGGTTATGTTCCCGCACGGCTTCTCGCTCCCATGGACTACGCCGAAGCAGAAAGAGTTGGCCCCGCCGGTCAGGCTTCCTACCTCGACCAGTTGCTCGAAGAGGATTGGTGGCAGAGAGATCTCGATGACGTCCGCGTTCTGGCCAAGCGTACCGCCGAGCAGTGGGGAACCCAATACCACTTGTATGCCAACAGCATGAACCCGGTCATGACGGGTAAATTCATGCGTCAGGGTCGAGTGCCCCACCGCAGTCCGCACGTGCGCGGGCTGTATCTGGCTGGTAGCTCAACGCATCCCGGACAATGGGTGAGCTTCTGCGCGATCTCCGGAATCTTGGCTGCTGATTGCCTGATTAAGGACCTGAATTAAGTGCTGGAAACCACGATGGAGATGCACCGCGGTCGTCGTCTTCGAGTAGCACAGCTGGGGAATGGGCCGCCCCTGATTTTGTTGCACGGTTATCCCGATACGCTACAAATATGGTCGCGGCTCGCGCCTCTTTTGTCGTCTGCCTACAGGGTCATCGCCTTTGACTGGCCGGGTATGGGACAGAGCGAAGCCTGGCCCGGCGGAGCAACTCCCTACGATATGGCCGAGCGCCTCCGCACCTTGCTGAACGATTGGCAGCTCGATAAAGCCATCGTCCTCGGTATGGACATGGGGGGCCAGCCCGCGCTGGCCTTCGCTGCGAACCATCGCCAGCGCGTACAATCTCTTATCGTAATGAACTCGCTAGTGCAGTGGGACGAGAAGACCTCCTGGGAGATCAGTCTTCTGCGCCGCTTCGGTTGGAACCGCTTTGCACTCCGCTATTTGCCGGGCATGGTTTTCGGCCGGGCCCTTCGGACATTTCTCCCTCCGGGGAAAGGGCTGGATCCACCACTGCGTTCTGACATGTGGCAGAGCTTCCGGAATTCCCAGGTGCGCGATTTCATAATCCGCATGTGTGCCGGCTATCAAGGTACGCTTCCACATCTCGCGCAGATGTATCCCTCAATCGACACGCCAACGTTGGTCCTGTGGGCTGAGCATGACAAGCATTTTCCAACAGCCCATGGCAAGCGGCTTCAAGCGACCCTGCCGAACGCCATCTTGCAAATCGTCCCAGGCGCTGAACATTGGATGGCATTTTCCATGGCGGAGGAAGTGTCCGGCCGAGTCATCGACTTCCTCAACCACCGCCTGGAATGACGCTACCGGAAACGGGATCCGTCGCGGCAGAACCGCAAGTCGGTGGATTGCATCCCCGCCACGAACGACGGGCTGCCTGAAAGCACCAGAATCCACCGCGCTACGCCCGCCTTTCGACCGGAGCGGCGCGATTTCATTCCTGAGCTAATGATTCAGCAACTCAGGAATCGATGCGTAAAGAGTCGGTCAACCCCAAGTAAAGTTTTGTCAACCACTCCAGGTCCGCGTCTTCAAACACCGTTGAAACAGTGAGATGTGGACATTTCTCGGCCTCGCTTGCACGCGCGGCTTCCGCCCGTTACACCCACTCTTCCGCATCCACACCGAGGATCAGCTGTACCGGAGCCTCGTCGCCAGTTGCACAATTACGTCCGCGGTTCTCGGCGGATCGCCTTCCGAATGCGCCCTTCGAGGCTTCGCAACAAAAGCTCTCAGCATCTGGCAACAAATCTGAAGCTCCCCGATGTAGTGGGCCGGGCATCACGCCTTTGATAACTTTGCGACCAACCTTGGTACAGCTCTCCTGGGAATCAAAACACTGCGCGAAAACGCTGAACTTATTGAGAGCCCGGACCCGTCAGTATCTTCATGTATGTAAAGCATGGTATCCTTACTGTAAAGGAGAGAGGTAAAGATGACGCGCTCTAGCACAATCAGCAGCAAGGGTCAGATCACTGTCCCCCTTGAGATTCGGAATCGGCTCGGACTGAAGAAAGGAGACCGGGTAGAATTTGTCGTCGACAAGGACCGAACGACCATCCGCCCTGCACGTGCACCTGAGAATCCCTTCGTGAAGTATGTCGGGGCACTTCCTGCCTTCTCAAGCGTCGATGAGGCAAATGCATGGGTGGGGACGTTGCGTGACGAAGAAGCTGAGCGACGATGAGAACGGCAATCGATACCAACGTCCTCTCGGCCCTGTGGTCCAAGGAACCGTTTGCTTCAGACATTGCAAGAAATCTTGGCAATGCGAAGGCGGACGGAGGTCTTGTTGTCAGCGCGCCAGTTTATGCGGAATTGCTGGCCTATCCGAAGGCCACAGAATCATTCGTGAATGACTTTCTTGCCGATACGGGCATCGCTGTGGACTTTGAGTTTCGACAGCCCGTATGGATTGAGGTTGGTCGGCGTTTTGCACGTTATGCGAAACGGCGACGACAGTCTGCGCATCAGGTGCCGAAGCGTTTGCTGGCGGATTTCATCATTGGATCGCATGCCTTGGCGCAGGCTGATCGTTTCATGACGCTCGATCCGAAGCGATATGAGCGGGATTTTCCAGAACTGAAGCTTATATAGCTTATCCTCACCTGTCCCTCGCCAAAGTCCAAAATGCGTTTTAAATGAATAACGCCAAATTTGCCCTCGCGTAAGTGTCTTAATTAGGGAGTAAGACGGGCCACTGCCATGAGGGGGCACTGGCGCCCTGGACCGAAGGCTCTCGCTCGATCAGCGAAAGAAATCCCATCAGGCTCTGTCGCTGTGCCGGGTCATTCCAAGCCTCACGGAACAGACCCGCACTCCATGCTGGACCTTCGACGGCAAGGATCTGGACACCGCCAAGATCGGCATCCAGCACTTCGGCACCTAGGTCCTCTGGGCGGTGAAAGTACGCGGTCGTGAAGTAAGCAGGGTGGTTCATCGGATTGCGGTGCTGACCGGACGCGAGATCCGCCGCAACGATTTTTCGAAACTCCGCCTCTCGAAAGAAACCACTCGAGAGCCCATCGATCAATGATGCGAAACGACAGACTGCGGCAGCGATAAGGACGCCCTGGGGTTTGAGGACGCGGCGGGCTTCACGAAGCGCCTCAGACGATCCGAATGCTCAACCAGATGGTACAACGGCCCTAGCAGAAGAACCGCATCGGCACTACCTGAAGGGATATCCAAGTCGCGCGCGTCACCCCGCGTGATCGATGCCAATGTGACACCCGAGGTGGCTGCATAAGATCACCGTGGGGTGATGTGTGGCCTCTCGGGACTTGGCAGGGCACGGACGACCGCGTGACCAGGAAAGAGCGAGCTCACGATGGACCTCGGCTGGCCTAATAAGACATTCGCCGGAGGATTAGGTAGCAGCGAGACCATCCCGGTTCTGGCTGCCGCGGGGTAAGATTCATTCTCAGCGGACGTGATTACCTATTGTTTCCGCGCGTGCTGCCCTCCCACCTTCGTTACTCTGATTACCAGAGCAGCTTCAATCCCAACTGAATTTGCCGGGAGCTGGTGGAAGTCGCCGTGATGACTCCGGCCGTCTGGGACGGTCCGCCCGCCGCCGAAGTAAATACAATCGTGTTTGGGGTATTGAAGTTCGTGTAATTGAGCACGTTAAAGAAATCGGCGCGGAATTGCGCGGTCAAGTGCTCCGACAGAAAAAGTCTTTTCGCGAGTGCCAGGTCCAACTCGGCCAATCCAGATCCTTGCAATATGTTGCGTCCCACGTTGCCGTAGGTCCCATTGGCGGGCACAACGAACGCATGTGGATCGAAGTATCGGTTCGGTCCACCGAGGACTAGTTGCCCGGTAAAAGCTGGATTCCATGACGGCCGGATCGGGTTGCGGCTGTCTCCGTCGTTGGCAGGGTTGAAGCTCATCTGCGGCGTGAAAGGCACCCCGGTCTGTAGCGTTTCGATTCCGCTGATTTGCCAGCCTCCGGTCAGTTTGTTCAAGAACGGACTCGTGCCCGATGCTTTGTTTCGTCCAAAGGGTAGGTCGTAGATGGCGTTAATGACTGCCACGTGCCGGATGTCGAAAGATGCGCGGCCGTAGTCCCATTTGGGCTGAAGCGGATTCATGGTGAATGCGGGAGAATTCGTGGCGATGCTGGTGTTCATGTTGTCGCCGTCGTCGAGACTCTTCGAGAATGTGTAGACACCGCGGAATTGCAGGCCGTGACTCAAGCGGTGGCTCACATCGACCTCCAGACCGTGGTAAGAGCTGATGCCCTCGGAGAACCAGCTGGTCGTATTGGCGAGCTTTGGGTTGGCCAAAGGAGCATTTGTGGGATTGTAATGAGTGCCCGCAGGGAGATTCGCCGGGCAGGGAGACGCCGGGCAAATCGTGGGGACCGGAACATTGGCATCAATCGACAGCAACTCGTGATAACCGTGCGATCCCACGTAACCGACGGCGAACGAGGTGTTCGGCGTGACCTGCTGTTCGATCTTCAAAGAGTACGATTCCACGGTGGGGGTCTTGAGGTCCGGCTGTACACCGCTGGGAGAAATCTTCGCGCCAGCGGGGATGGGCGCTCCGGGAACAATGTTGATGCTCGACAGCGCGACGTTTTTTAGGGCCAAGACGGTGTTGAACGGTCCGTTCTGGTCGAGGCGATAACTGAGATTGTCGTTCAGTGCGTAGTACAACCCGAAGCCTGCGCGAATCACGGTGGTCTTCGATGAGAACGGGGACCAGGCCATTGCTAGGCGCGGCGCCGGCAGAAATTTCGCATTGTTAACGGTCAAGGCAGAATTGCCGACGACCGGGTTGGTGGCAATCACTCCACTGGCGTCGAACACGTAATTCGAAGCGCGGCCATGACTCTCCTTCCAGCCGTTCGTGAATTCACTCCGAAAACCGATCCGCAGTTCGAAGTTCGGTGTCAACTTGAGAGCGTCTTGAGCAAACACGGCGCCTTCAAGAGAGCGCCAGCCAAGCGGGGTTGCCACCGGGGCCACCGTAAACGTGGAGACCGTGCCGTCGAGGAAACCCTGCACATTCGAAAATGACGCTTGCCCATACTGATTTTGTGCCAGGGAGTCGTTGGCCTGGAGCCGCTGGACCCACGCGCCAAATTCCACTGTGTGGATGCCGTGGGTTGCCGTGACGCGGTCCTGCCCAGTGAACAGATTGCGCACCGCCACGAGGTTGCTCCCGGCATTTGTTCCGGCAGCGGAGATCTGGGATGCCCCGTTGAGAGTGGTTCCGCCGCCAACGACGACTGCGCCGATGGGGCGGCCTTGTACAAACCCAGGCAAACTGACGGATGTGTCTCCCGTGAAATAGAAGGCCCCGCGCGAAAAGCCCAAGGTGGCTTGATTGACAACGGCAGAGGACACCAGGTGCGTCTCACTCAAACTGACTACCTGTTCCCGCAAAGACACCAGGGCTGAACTGAGGGGATTGGCCGCTGGAGTGTTCGCCGCGCTGTCATCCACGGTGTAAACAGCGGCCAACGAATCTTTGTCTGAGAATACATGGTCGAGGCGCGCGGTGCCGAAGTCCTCGTTGACAATTTGTAAAGGATGGCTGAAGGCTTCGGCAATCCCCTGCCCGAGGTTGGGACCGTTCGCCACCGGCCATAGATTGAGGAGCGGAGCGGCGCTGGCGGCTACGCCGACGTTTACGAGACCGGATGCCGGGCACGGGTTGGGCGCGGGAGTGACGGCGCCGCATGGCAGCAGCCCTCGGCGTGCGTTGTTGTCCGGCACCAACGTCACACCGCTTAGTCCCAGGTGCTGCCGGAAGCCTTCATAGTTTCCGAACAGGAATGTTTTGCCCTTGACGATAGGTCCGCCAAGGGAACCGCCGAATACGTTGCGCTGAAATTGCGGGATGCCTCCCTGGTCGAAATAATTTCTCGCGTCCAGCGCGCTGTTGCGGAGAAATTCGTAGGCGCTCCCGTGGAACTGATTGGTGCCACCGGACGTGACGATGCTGACCTGCGCTCCCGGGCGCTTTCCGTACTCGGCGCCATAAGTGTCCTTCACGACCGCAAATTCCCGATCGGCGTCCACGCCCAGCAATTGTCCGCTCGTCCCTCCTGGCGTGTTGTTGATCTCGGACGCGCCCGTGAATTCGACATCATTGAGGAGAAAGAGGTTTTCTTGCGGGCGGCGACCCGAAACTGCAAACATGTTACCAAGAACAGAGTTGGAGGTTCCGATTGTGCCGGAGCGTTGCGAGGTGTAGTTGACGATACCGGGATTCAGCGTGAGCAGTTGATCGTAGCTTCGGCCGTTGAGCGGCAGGTCTTTCACTTGACGTTCTCCGACCAAGCCGGAAATGTCTTCCGTGGTGACGGCAACGATTCCGGAATATGCAGCGACCTCCACGCTCTGGTGCACGTCCCCAATGTGCAGGGTAAGGTTCAATTCCTCGCGCTGACCTACGACCAAGGTTAGGGCGGTCCTTGCACCCGTCTGAAACCCTGGCTTGGACGCCGTAATTTCATACCGGCCAACGACGAGCGAAGGGGCGTTGAAGCGCCCCGCGTCATCGGTCATGAGGGAGCGCTCCGCGCCGGTTTCGACGTTTGTGATTTTGACCGCGGCTCCGGCAATGCCAGCACCGGACGTATCGCTTACAAAGCCCCAGATTGAAGCCTCTGCTTGTGCTTGTCCGGGTGATGCAAGAAGGGCAACAAGCAAGGTCACCAGAAGGCCGGCGACGAAAACCCTTCCAACTACTTTCTGAGAACTCATTCGATGACTCCGTAATTTAGACTAAATTCATTGTGCCCAGCATTCGATCGACCTTCTTGGACAATTTGTAGCAGGAGCGAAACCCACAACGGTCGAAAGGGAAAGCAAGCAGGGGTCAACAACAGAATCGGGTGAGGCCACTCGGCAGGAGGATGACGGGAGCGCAGCTCTCTTTTGATGACATGGCCATGGCAATCTGAACAACGTTTTTCATTTCGTTTCGAGGACACCTTCGGCAAGCAGGCCCGGTTTTACCACCGGCGACAAGGCCACCCCCGGTTGACTTCCACGTATCTTGCCGATCGACGTAGTTGTGTTTTGGGTGCGCTCGGCGACGAGCGTCCGCGCCCCTGACCAGACCAACTGCAAACCCGCACAAATGGCGATGACCGCCACTACCGCCTTCAACTTATGTGCGGGCAAGCGGCGCGTCAGCAAGCACCCGACAACCACTCCCGGCACGCCTCCAAGAAGAAGTTGCAACAAAACCGCCGTGCTGACCGAGCCAAAACTCCAGTGCACGACGCTCCCGATGATCGCCAAGACAAGTCCGAATACCAGGTCGGTGCCGACTACCTGCGGGGGCGTCATTTCGGAATAGTTGAGCAGAAGAACGGTCCCGAGAGCTCCCGCTCCGGCCGAAGAGAATCCGGACTCCACCCCGATCGGAAAGGCCAGCCATGGCAGCCAATGCGCGTTTCTCACCGTAAAGGTCGGGTTCTGTATCCGCGGAACAAAGGTCACACTCGACGATGCGGCCAGCAACAGGCCAAGCGAGATGACCACCCACGGGCTGCCTTCGTGGCCGGCCAAGGAGTGCAGCGCATACATTCCCAGCACCAGGCCTGGAACCGCTCCCTGGAGTAAGAGGCGAAAATAGCGCGAGTGCACATGCCGTCCAAGCAAATAGAATGGGGCGGCGATGAGCCGCAGCACGCCGGCAAATACAAACGCGGTTCCCACAGCCTCGCCCGCCGGAAGACCGACGATGAGCAGGAGCGCCGGTACGGTAAAGCTTCCACCGCCGACTCCCGTCAGTCCCACAGCCAAAGCGATGAAGAACCCCAGCAAGAGGTGAATCATTCCGCGCGCTCCGAGAAGGTGTGGATTCCGCATTCCAGTTTTTTCCCGCTCCAACGGCCGGATCTCGGATTGCTCGGGTCGTCTGGAATGGCCGTGCAGGGCTGGCAGCCGATGCTCGCGTATCCTTCGTCGTACTGCGGAAGATAGCTGAGGCCGTTGGCTCCCGTGTATTCCCACACTTGTGCCCACGTCCAATCTGCGAGCGGACTCACCTTCAGGAGTGTCTTGCCGGTCGGCAAGCGATGCTGTTCCACTTTCTTGAGGTTCTTTCGCGTTGGCGACTGCTCTCTGCGCAGTCCGGTAAACCAGATCTCGAACTCGCCGAGAGCCTTCATTAAGGGTTCCACTTTGCGCAACTGGCAGCACTCGGTGGGATCGGTGCGATGGAGAATTCCAAACACGGATTCCTGTTGTTCCACGGAATTCTTTGGAAGCACGTTGGTCAGGTTGAGCGCCCACTCTTTGGTCATGCGATCGCGATATTGGTAGGTCTCTTGGAAGTGATAACCGGTATCCAGGAACAAAACGGGAATTTCCGGCAGCCGTGTTTTCAGCATGCGGAGCACGATCATGTCCTCCGCCTGGAAGCTGCAGGTCACGCAGGCCCGCGATTGCGGGTCGGCACTAAGAACCACACCGAGAAGTTCCTCTGCACTGAGCGCGTCAACATTCCCGATGTTCGGAATAGGCTGCATTTCAATTCACCGTTCTCTGATCTTTAGATCGGATTTCCAGTGATTCCGTGAGCGCTAGAACCTGCCTGACGGCTTCCCGGTCGTCAGCAAGTAGTGCTAAATCAAATGCGCGATCTGCTGCTAACGCCTTAATGGCATCGCGGTTCGCCTGGGCAATCGCGGTCGAGGAATAGATGACCACGAGCCCTGCGGACCAGAGCGGCTTCAGGAGCAGGGGCAGGGCTTCCGATGACAGCGTGTCACCCTCCAGAAGAAGCACTTCGAATCCCCGCTCGAACAGGGACCGTTCCAGTTGTTTCGCGAGAGCATCGCGGCCCTCTAGCAAGAGAATCGCGGGGCGATGTCCGTGGCGCTGCTGGCGTTCCAGGAGAGTGACTGCCTGGTCCGATTCAACACGTGCCGTTCCTTCCGATTCAACAGCTCCCTCTGACGGCCGCCGGGCCTCGTAAATCATCGCGGCCCCGACGGTCGAATTGGCAAGCGGGTCAATCAAAATGAAGCTGCCGGTTGTCCGATTGCGACGGTAGGAATCAAAGAAAAGAGGTTCGTTGGTCTCGAACTCCACGGCTGCGATGCCGTTCATCTCCAGCTGATCGGCAGGCGTATGTGCCAGAGTATTTACATTCACGCGATAACGAATTAGCGTGGCCTTGGCTTTGACTTGACGCCCGGCATGTTTCACGAGATACACTCGATTCAATTCGAGTGGCCGCGGATCGAACCACACCACCATCGCTTCAAAGCGGCGTGACACTTCCGGAGGCGCGCTGGGGGAGACCAGCATGTCGCCACGGCTCAGATCGATTTCATCCTCCAGCTTTACCGTCACCGACATGGAGGAGCGAGCTTCGGAAAGCTCCCCGTCATAGGTAACGATCGACTGGATACGGGTTTTCTGCCGGGACGGCAGCGCCAGGACGGGGTCGCCTGGGCGCAGAATGCCGCCCGCGACTTGCCCCGCAAATCCGCGAAAACTCGCGTCCGGCCGAATTACGTACTGAATGGGAAAACGCAGCCCTGCGACATCGGCGGTCGGCCGGATTTCTACGGTTTCCAGATGCTCCAGCAACGTGGGCCCCGCATACCAAGGCATCCTGCCGCTTCGAACCGCCACGTTGTCTCCGCCGAGCGCGCTGATGGGAATGCATTGCGCGGCCGGAAACCCGAGCCGCTCGGCAAGTGCGAGAAAATCCTCTTGCAGTCGGAGAAACACGTCCTCGCGGCAGTCCACCAGGTCCAACTTGTTGATGGCCACAAGCAAGTTCGGAATACCCAGCAACGAAGCGATGTGCGTATGGCGCCGCGTCTGCGGGAGCAAGCCCTTGGTGGCGTCGACCAGGATCACGGC